>OBEQ011334529.1_pt1 | contig 87359 bp, 123 predicted proteins | sample 1670901 | NCBI WGS metagenome assembly OBEQ01 (sample SAMEA104232315, study PRJEB22302) | groundwater metagenome | biome: forest; feature: aquifer; material: groundwater | place: USA | collected 2011-08-07 | depth 5.4 m | reverse complement strand
TGTGTTCTTCTCTCTCTCTCTCTCTCTCTCTTCATCGCCCAGGCTTGACAAGTCACTCCTTGTGCGTATCCAATGGATACCAACATGGAGCGACCTCATGACGACCCAACAACTGAAGCAGCAGCAGCAGCAAGAGTACGCCAGGACGCTCTACCAATGGATTGCAAAGGACGATCGCGCCTTGCGCGATGGGATCGAGAAGGGGCTTGACGTTTTCGCGATTGCGTCAAGTCTTTCGCGCGAACCGACAAGTGTCTTGCGGCGGCTCAGCGATGCCGACATCTTCCAGTTCGAAGACGACTCGGACGAGCAAATTGAGCTGTTCGCGCTCGCTCTCGGGGGCGTGCCAGTCGGCGAAGTAGTGCTTTGGTGCTCAGCGGACCTGAGGCGGAAGACCCTCGGAGCAATCGAGGCCATGCGCAAGGGGCCGGACCTCAGAGAGATTCTTTGCCTTGCCCGAGAGCATCACGTGTGGGGAATCAACGCCGGTGCATTGGACGAGCTGCAGTGGCTTGCGATGCAGTTGCCGAGCACGATTGCTGAAGCCGCTAAGGCGATCTCCGCGCGGGTGGACGCAGTAACGCCGAAGACGCTCAAGGATCATCTCTGTGGCGTCGTCTCCGATATCCAGGTAGCGGCCCCTGCTTGGCGGCGCAAACGATCGAAGTCTATGAGCGGCAGCACGCCGCCCCGCAGTAGAAGCGCCACCCATGCAAAGACAGGCAGCGGCCCGTATCGCGAACGGCGCCGATCCTCGGGCGGCAAGAAGAAGTCGTCACCGGTCTTGTTCGTGGATTGCCGAACGGCGGCCGAACGCGCGTGGGAAGATAAGATTTCTTGGGACTGAAACGCAGATGTTGAATGCCATGGCAGAAGAACCAACCAGCCGCTCGCTCGTCAACGCCGAGGTCGAGACCGAACGTCTCGCCCGCTTCCAGTCGCTGCAGGCAGGCCAGTATTGGCGCGCGCTCGAAGGCATTGCACACGAAGGCATCGAGACTGGGACGGTGCTGTTGATTCAGTCGATTCGCTGCGTCGATGACAAGGCGCATACCGTCATCTTGCGCCCTCACCCGGGCAAGATCGGGAAGGACACCTACTTGGAGGTGCCGGACGAGAAGGGCCGCAAGCGCCGGACGTGGTTCCGCTATGACGAACATCGCTTCCTTCTGGACGACTTCCTGCGGCTGTTCGAGTTCGAGCCCGACCACCAGCGCATTCGGTCCGAGGAGGTTCGGCAGGTCCAGAACAAGATCAGCGCTCTGCAGGCGGAGCTGCTGGAGACCCAGAGCAATCCCATCCTGCTCGCCCAAGTCGTCGAGGCTGGGCTGCGCGAGAAGCCGACCAAGCCAAGCGCCGCCGGTTCCGACGCCAGGAGCGACGACGAGCAGCATGCCCGTCCGCCGGAAGCCAAGCAGACGCCGGGCAGCGTCGTTGCCCTCGCGGGCGGGACGGTTGCGGAGGCCATTGGCAGTGGCATCACCGTGAAGGCGATCGCGGCGCTACGCAAGGCGGCCAATCGCGAACATCAGATCGCGACAGTCAAGGCGCAGTGGATTCAGGGCAAGACCACCGAGATCGCCACCACCATCGCCGCGCTGACGCCGTTTTACGAGGAACAGGCCGCCGCGGCTCTGGCGCTGACCGAGGATGTGCGGTCGTATGTCGAGAAGCTGCTGGAGGGGATCGAGTCACTCGACCTGTACGTCGGCAAGGGCGTAGAAGTCCACACGATCCGCGAAGGCGCACCCGCCGCGGTCGAAGAACCTCTCACGTTCGTGCAGAGAAAACTCATGATGGACGAGGAGTTGGCCATTTGGGCGGACATCGACGAATGGTTCGACTTCGAGAAAGAGGGGCTGTTCTTTGACGCCCTCCGTGATCACGACGATCTCGTGCGGCAAATCTTCCCCACGGAGCGTTGCGTACTGGTGATGGCGACGACGCGCCGCTACATCGACTACGGCGACGCCTGGGCGAACAACCAGCGCAACGATGAGAACAGGCGGGTGTTCCTGCTGGTCCGCAATGGCATGAACATCCACCGTGTGTTCTCAGGAGTTGAAAGTCACCTGGGAACTGCAAGGCTCTTCCCATCCAAAGGCGATCACGACGCCATCTTTCGCGGGCTGGACGGTAGTCAGATTCGGTTTGAGGACGTGGCCTACACCGACCGTCTGAAGAGCCACGAGGAGCATGCCCTCCACTACAAGCGGTTCCTGCTCTTGGCGTGCGGTCTTGACCACCGGCTCAAGCTGTTTGGCGACTTCTACGAGGGACCGCCGTCGCTCACCTTCGTGTCCCTGGATTTCCAAGCGCGCTACTGCCGGTTCCTGCACGACGATGAAGGAGGCGCGTTGCCTGGAGAACAGCGCACCTCACTGCACGAATGGGTCAAGGAGAAAAACACCTACCTTCGTTCGGGCTCGCGCGTCCTGTGCAACTGGGACGAGATGATGAACCCCGACACGGCTCCGGGCACATGCAAGGAGTACAACAACAGCGGCACGAGAGGCTTCGATGTTCGGTACAAGCCCGAAGAGCGCCTGGGTGTTGTCGTTGCGTATCGGGACGGGAAGTCGACATGCGTGGATGTCGCCGTCTCGGGCTACTCGTACTCCTCACACGCCGATCGCAGCTTCAACTGCAAGGTGAACCTGACGAACTATGGCGGATCGCGCTGGAGCGAGCACAGGGAGGTCTCCTACCTGTGCCTGGACGCGGTGCGTCCCGAAGAGCTGGACTGGTACATCCGCCAGCGCGAAGCGCGGCGTGACCATATCTTCTACATCCGCTTTTTCAAGTACGCACTCAAGCACATCAAGCATGAGTTGGCCGGGGAAGCCGACACTCGTCTTCGAATGACGCAAGCCCTGCTGGACGGTCAGGTTGCCTCGTCCGACGAATGCGCGGACATCGTGCAGCAGGCGGCAATCGCTTGGCGCGCTGCCAATCGAGGGAAGACGCTGCCATCGTTCGATGGGCAGAAGCCGCCTGCAGGCTGGAAGGCGCTCCTCGACCAGATGTACATGCTGGCCGGTGAAGGAAAGCGCCGCACTGGCGAAGTGGAGGCGTTCTCGCGTGAGCGCGGCTATGAGCCGCTTCGCTTGGTGCTCTCCGGGGGCGCCAAGCTGGTTCTTTACTCAGCCCCGAGGCCGGAAGAGCGGGACGATCGATTCGAGCCCCATGCCTGGGTGCACAGGATCACGGTAGAACGTGGAAAGACAAAGTACACCGAAAAGGCACGCCGGTGGGCTCTGTTGCCCCGGCAGGCAGCATCGGAGACCACGGTGCACGAGTGGGAGGGGGCACCGGAGTGGGCTGAGCGCAAGACAGCATTCCCATCGTTCGAGCGCAAAGGACAAGTGCTCGATGGAGCACGGCACTTCGCAGACCGGTTGCGTCCGCTCACCGGGGCGATGAACGAGGAGGATCACACCCGCTGGTTCAAGGACTGGAAGGCGCTTCGCGAGCGCACCTTGTCCAAGGCCAAGTACGTCACGAACCCAGCATTCGCGGTGCCGATCGGCATCGTCTACTACGCAACCACCGGCGAGATGCACTACGTGTGCGTGGGCACGACGCAGCCTCATGCGCTCCTGTACCGCCTTGCCCCCAATGAGGCCGCGGCCACTGCAGTCAAGGCCAGCTTCGTGCAACCGTTCAAGGACAAGCACGCGGGCAAGCGGGACTTCGATTCGGCTCTCGGCCGCGATCACGTGTGGGGGCTTCTGCAGGCGCCGCTGTCGCTGGCGGACACCCGTGTATCAGCCTTCGTCCATCGTTCGCACGGCGTTGCGGTCGAGCATCTCAGTGGGAAAGTACACCACGACCCTTTGCTCAGCACTTGGTTGTCTCAGTGGATGGAAGGCGAGAAGCGCTACGCTCGCATTTGGTTGGCCGATGGCATTCTCAGCGATGAAGGTGGTTGCACGCTTGACCAGTTGCTGGGAATCAGGCGCCCGGACGACTACGCTCCTGTCCACGTGATTGAGTTCACTTTGCAGACAGAGAAAGGCATTGCCCTGCCGAAGTACAACAAGTGGTTCGACGTGGTGCCAAAGGACGAGGCAGATGATGAGATGAGCGCTTGGCCGCACGGTGTTCGCGTGGGCAAGCACGGGAAGTTGGTCGAGTCTGTTGCGCCGGCATGGAAAGGCGGGCACAGCAGTCAGACTCACGTGATTGAATCCCCGATGGAGGCACGTGAGTTCATCGCTCAGCGCACGAGCGAGCGGCAGGATGGTTGCTGTCGCGCTATGCCTGCGGCGGAGATTCCCGATGCTCCGCAACCACCCGCTGGCGTCGAACGCTGGTTCGTCGTCCCCGTCGCCGCGCCATGACTCGCCCATCCCTGCAAACACGAATTGAGCAGATCGTGCAGCCACTCGCTGGCCGCAGCGCGTTGCACGAATACCCCACCGTGCGCGAGTTGGCCCGCCGACTGCGCGTGACGCAGATGGCGGTCAGCGATGCCGTGGAGGATTCCGAGCTGCTCGACCTGATCGTGGGCATTCGCGTCAACGGCGCCGCAGGCGGCTTTGCTCGCGTCGGAGACTACCGAGTCGAATGGGTCGGAGAGATCGACACACCGAGCGACGTGCCGACCGACAAGGAGGCGCCCCGGCGGCGCAAGCCACCCGCCATCACCGAAGTTCGGCCCGCCGGCGAGAACCACCAGGTGGTGACCCTCGAAGGTGGCCAGGGCGGCTACCGTAGAAGGCCCTGCAGCGACTGCCCTTGGCGAGTCGATGCAACGGGCGAGTTCCCTGCGGCGGCCTTCAAGCATTCGGCGGGGACCGCCTACGACATGGCGACGCACACCTTCGCGTGTCACCAGTCGGGTCAGCAGAAACCGGCGACGTGCGCAGGGTTCCTGTTGCGCGGCGCTGACCACAACCTCGCGGTCCGGCTCGGCCGTGCACGAGGTCGCTTTGAGGACGATGTGTCGGAGGGTGGGGTAGAGCTGCACGCAAGCTACCGCGCCATGGCGGTGGCCAACGGCGTGGACCCGGACGACCCGGTTCTTACACCTTGCAGAGACCCGGGATATTGAACACCGCAGTGGGCTGCATCACGCAGATGCTGAATTTGATGATCACTATGCAACCAAGCGAATACGTGGGACTTGGAGTCCTTGCCGGCGTGAACCTCACCATGCTCGTAGACGTGCTGATTTCTCGTGTGCGGCGCCGGAGGCGAGAAGCTCAAAGAGAGGCCGCGCGCGAAGCGGCGAAGGCTCTTCTGCGAAGGAATGGGATGACCGATGCGCTCTACCTGCCCGCTGCAGGCCTCGGGGAAGGGGAACTGCGAGAGGCGCTCGATACCGTCGTTGGACTTGGCACCGTGATCCTCGATCGAAATGGCGCTGTGGTTGGGAAGGTGGCGCCAACGCTCAGGGAAGGTCCGTACCTGAGACTGGTGGTTGACAACAGCACTACGAAGTAGATGCGACGGCGACTCTGGGGTGGCCCGGATGTGGAAGCGGACGTGCCCCTGAACGAACCATGTCGTCATTGGATTTCGACAAGGCTCGGTGGGCGGCGATGACGCGGAGCCGCAACAATCCGAGCGAACCAAGAAAGAGGCGCCATCGCACGGGGTGCGTGGCGCCTGAAGGACCGATCCGATTTAGGGAGGGAGGGTGACCGGCCAACCAGCAGTCTACCTTGCTCTCGAAGACACACATCTACGAATTAGCTGTGACGGTGACCCTGCTGGCGGTGGCCCGGATGTATTCACGGGACGTGATTTCCACAGCTCCCGCGCGCACCGCAACCAGACGCCGACCCTTCGTGAGATCGTAGTGCGGCCAGCGCCCAGATTGAAACCACTCACGGCGCATCCCGATCGTCGCAGCGAACGCGTGCAGCTCTTCGAGGTGCTTCTCGTCGGCTGGCGTTTGTGGCAACAGGTGGCATGAGGGTCCGTACCTCCAGTGCCCACGCACAAATAGCTCGTCAACGTACACCATCGAGCGAGCCTCCTGTGTTCGAGAGCAGAGCAGTCGCCAGGGCATCAGCCCCGAAGGCAAGGCGGACATCCAGATCGGCGTCAGGGTGCGTTCGCCCGCTGAGCTTCGCGCGCACGCGTGTCAACATCCGGCCGAGGTAGTTGCAGCCTCGGCCGTTGACGATGCCCCAACGTCGGCCTGCCTCGTCGTCGATCGTGCCCGCTTCGACGATCTCCGCGCTTCCGGTGGCCAGAAGCAGATCGCCAAGGTCCTGATGCTGGTCGAACTTGGCGTCGAGGCACTGAAGCATCCACGGATAGCGGAGCCTGGACCACCCAGGTCTCGTGTGGAATCCCAGGAGGGAATCCGCCGCGCGTCCCATCACCAGGGACGGATCGGGCTCATCGGACGGTAGGACGTGCGCGGCGATGGCGACCAGCGACGGTGCCGGCGCGGCCAAGAGCCACGCTCGCACGCGCGGATCGCGCGGCTTCAGCGACTGGTATGCGTGCTCGACGGTCGGGAACTCCGTACCCGCAACGGTCACCGGGCGGCGAAAGAGGTTGCTGAAGGCTCCGTATGGCCGCTCAGACGCTCGATAGAACGCAATCCGGCCCATCACCACCAACTCGCTTCCTGAACGCGACCAACGGTCGTCAAGGGGTTTCACGTCGTGGGCGTGCGCGAGCTTGCGGGCGACAGTCTCACGATCGGGGCTCGTCATGGCGATCCCTACGGTGTCTCCGCTGCTGCGCCGCCGCAGCGTCCAGACTGCCAGCACCCACGCCGCCATTCCCATGGCGCGACGACGACTGGCTGAGCCCACAGCCCACGGCGCTTGGCCCTCGCCGCATCCTCATGCGCATAGGTCGCGGGGTCGCGCACGTAGCGCTTGTTCTGGCGTTCCGCCATCGCGAGCCCGGCGTCGATCATTGCGAGGTTGGCATCGATGCCGTCCACGAAGACCTTGCAGACGTAGCGGTCGCGCATGGTGCCGTCATCCCGCATGCGCCGGTCCACGTCGTAGCAAGTCGAGCGGGCTTGCTTGCCGAGGGCGAGGTTCCGCAGAAAGTCGGCGGCCTGGCGACCGTATGGCTGGCCTGGCCGCTTGCTGCCGTGACCCACCTCCGGTGCGTCGATGTCCGAGAGTCGAATGACGCGCCAGGACTTGTCGCCCGCGAGCAGCGTGAGGGTGTCGCCGTCGTCGACGTGGATCACCTTGCCGGCGATCTCACCCGGCATCGAAATGGGTGGCCCGTCGTGGTGACCGCTGGCAAACGCCGCCGAGGCAGCCAGCAGCAACGCGAAGCCCGCCCATGCGAGAGCGAGTGGGACGCACTTCATTGCGAGGAAGGTGCTGATGCGACTGGCGTCACGGTCACGTGAACCTTGTACTGCGTCCCATCGTTTCGTGGTACCTGCGCCAGCGTCGTCCTGACGGTGGTGGATGGCGAGTGGGTAAGGACGATGCTGTCAATGATCGGGTCGGCAGCATAGGTACCGTCCGCGACTTGCCGAAGAGGCGCCGGTGTTGAATATATCGTTGGCAGGGTTGGCAACGAGTCGAGGACCGCCCGCATATCCCGCATCGCGGCGTCGTTCTTGGCCAGGCCGCGATCAAGACTGCTCATCTCTTGGTGCAGCCGCCACGCGGCAGCACCGTACGGAATCACATTGCGAACGCCCACCCCGATTGCGACGCAGACCGCGATCACCAGCAAGACGGTAGCGGCCCGATTTCTCGCGCGATGCCACCTCGCGCGTCGATCGACTATGAGCTTGATTCCAAACAGCTCGCCGACTTTTCCGGGGAGCGATGAGCGCAAGACTTCCGGCAGCTTGCTGAAGCGGTCGCAGTGGACCACTGCAAGTTCGTCCAGCAGTGCTTTGGTGCGCGCAGTGTCTGAGTCATCGACCCGCAAGAGCGCCAACATCTGTCGAAGGTCGCAAGTGCTCAGCCATCCACCGCGAAACATCTTGCGAAGGCGGTAGTCGAAGAGCGCGAGGTCATACCCTGCAAGAGGGAACGTGTCTGGGTAGTGTGCTGCTACGTGCATGAGGATCACTTTCGTATTGTTCTGTTTTCGTTGTTCAACCACGGTCGAGCAGCAACAGGCGGGCGATGCGGTCTCGAAGCGCCTTGTCGCTGATGTCGGCATCGCCGAAGCCTGCGGATCGCATCCGTGCGGTCATGTCTTCTTCGGAGAGCGTTGCAGGGTGTTCTTGGTCGCGTTCCGAGGGGACCGTTTCAAATCGACCGTCGTCGAATTCACTCGCTGGCCTGAACCACAAGCGACTGTCCACGCCGCGATAGGAGACGAGGGTTTCGCCTTCCACGACTGGCCGCGATGCCTGCAGCTCGCCGCGTCCCTCTTCGGAATAGAGCCCGCTGCTCGCTCGATGCCTGTGCGTCGCCGCAGTTCCTGCGGCCTGGACCAAAGCAGTGAGGTGCCTGCCGATCGTCGCGATCGCACCGTCGATGGCCCAGCGCGCGCTTTGCTCGTTCGCGGGCGTCGTCGCCACGATTGAGCCCTCCTGAGGCAATACGCATGAATCAGCCTTCGCCAGGAAGATGCGTTCCGCAGCGAGCGCGTGGACGATGGCACGTACCCACACATATCCTTCGCCCTCAGCAAGTCGCTCCCATGCCATACGCTCGCAAGCGGCGAGATCGCGCTTGGGTCTTTTGTGGATCTCGTTGGCGAGGAGCACGGCACTGGCCGTTTGCCCGAGCGCGTATGCGTCCATTTCAACAGCACGATGGTCACTTGCGAAGACATAGCCGGCGCTATGCGCAGCTCGCTCGAAAGCGTCGAGCAGAACGGCGAATTTGCGTTCAGCAACGCGTTGGTGGACGGCCAGTGCGTGCCCCCGCAGCGACGTTGCCGGCGTCTGCGATCTTGCGTTCACCTGTGCTGTTGCGCCGTCGTCTCGTCGTGCGCAAGCGGCGACTGGGACGACCCCCTTTGCAGCCAAGGTGCTCCGGATGCCATCGAGCAACGAACTTGCCATCCCCTGCGCGACCGCCCGGCGCGCGCTGTCGCCCCCACGAACCCACTGCTGCGGGTCGTCGGGGCAGAAGTACGCGTCCTCGGCAACCAGCAGGGCTTCCCCAAGCTCGCTGAGCGTGGTTTCGTCGAGTTGTGGTGGCGCGCGTGAGTCCGTGGCGAAGGTGTAGCCACGCTCCAAGGCCGTTGCTTCGAATACATCAAGTGCATTGGTCAATACCGCAACGTTCATGTAGTTGTACACGGCGTACGCATACTCTCTCAGCGATTCAGAGCACGCAGGAGACAGCGGACGGTCTTGCCCAGAGCCTGAGGTCTCGGTGGCGTGGACCGGGACGACGCCGACGGAGGCCAGGGCGCGCAGGATGTCGCAAACCCAGCCCCGCCCGCAACCACGCCGCACGCTTCTTTTCACCTCAGCTTCGATGTTCGGCGATGGACGCCATGGCGCCTTGTACAAATTGACCGCGGTCAGGACTGCGACTTCGAGGCGAGCTGTGGCATTCGAGTTGATCGGGACTTCGGCGGCACCCTTGACGAAGCGATACCCCGCGTGCTGTGCGTCTCTCTCGAAGGCGTCGAGAATTTCCTGGAACATCTCACGACAGACGTGCGTGTGGACATTCCGCGCGAAGGTGCGCAACGGCGGCAGCGGAAGACAGAGCGGTGGTGCAACTGTGTTCATCAGAGTCTTTCTAAACAAGGGGATGTATTCGGGATTGACCGGCGCAGTTCAGAGCCGAATCTCGGCGACGCCATAGGCGAGCGAGCCGAACGAGGACAGGTCCGGGTGACGTTCAAAGTCCGCGATCGAGATGCGGCAGGGTTCGAAGTCTCTGTAGTCCAACATGAGCTTGCCTCGCGACGAGGCTCTGAGTTTGGATACCTCGACGCTTTCGTCGTCAGCGGTCGCGATCTCTTCGCCAGTTGTCGGATGGAGCAAGACGAGACGGTCAATGTCGCGCACGAGCTTCAGCGGCTGTCTTCCGAATTCTTCGGCTTCGTTCCGTGTTGGGAAGAACCCCGCCTTTACCTCGACGTTGTAGTCTTCGGCTTGCCAGACGGTGACGGACCGGAAGACCTCGGACCTACGCTCACCGATGATGTGCGGATTTGCTGCCGCCCGCCGATATCGCTCGCGGACGTACTCGCTCTCGATCAGGAGGGCGAAGTCTTCCGGCTCGGTTGGAGCGAGCACTCGGTTGACGGTACCGTCATGAAGGTGAAACTGCGTCACGAGATCGCAGAATTGGATGTACGGCTTTTCCGCATCGCGGCCACGGATGTTGTAGCTCCATCGGCACCAGACCCCTTGGTTGCCGGCGCGTTTGCGCGCGTGCATGTCGGCCAACCGCTTTGCTTTTCGGCGGCTCGTGACGATGGTTCCTTTGCGAATCGGGACATCCGGACCGTGGCCCGGTCGCCCCTGTGACGTGTACAGCCACACGACCCACTTGTGGCGCTTCAGCGACTTGGTGTGACGAAAGGTGCGTCGTGCAGGCGATGAAGCCGCTGCATCGGCTTCGCCTGCCCACTCCTCGAAGAGCGCGGGTGAGGTGGCTTCAGCCGATGTGGTCATACGAATACTTCGTGCTGGTCGTCATGGTTGGGCTTGAAGCGATGCGCGGGAAGGCGTCGTGCTCGACACCATCAAGCAGGCGTCCCGCCGCTTTCTTGCCGAGCCGAAAGTTCTAGGTGCGAGGCAATTGCCTGCGCAATGGGGCTATGCGCATGGTCTGGGGAATATGCGGCGCCGGTTCGATTTGGACGAGCCGAAGGGCAGGGCGCGTCGCCAGTTGGCGCGAGGCAACCACAAACGCGCGGTAGACGCCGATCAGACTCGATCCGGTGAAGCCCAGCGACTGCAGCAACACGCCGTAGTGACGCCCGTAGAGCCCGAACAGGCCCATGGCGATGTTCGCGGCGAGAAAGACGAACCAGCCGTAGCGCGAGATGCGGATGTTCAACGCCAGGGTGTAGGACCCGATCAATCCCAGGATCGTGCCGCACCACTCGAACACTTCGATCGTCGTCAAGGCGTGCTCCACGTCAAAAATGTTATTACAGTTTATTCATTGTAGCGGCACAATGTGAATGGTCAACTTTTTCGATTGACCGAGCGTTGAGGAGTCAGACCATGGCATTGCCACCCGACGAAATCATTTCCTACGAGCGCCTGGAGCAGGCTCTTGACCGGGCGATGAAGGCTAGTCCGCCGCAGGGCCTGGAGCGTGCGCTCTCGCGCGACTCCAACCTGCTCGCCGATGTCTTTTTGCCAATGGTCTTGGCGCGAGGGAACGGTTTCGTGGCCAGCTTGATGGAAGTCGAACAGTTTGTGGTCGCGGGCTCGATGAAGCCCGACCAGCAAGAAGCTTTCGTGCGATGGTCGCTCGATGGACCTGTGGTCACCGAGACGCAAGCTCCTTGATGGACGGAGCGCTTTCGCTGAGAATGAAGTCCGAACGAAGAACGGAGGTTCCCCATGTTGGGCATGTTTTTGAACAAGAAGGATGGTGAGGCGTTGGGCGAGTCGATCCATCAAGGAACGATGGAGATCGCGCGTCGCAGCAACCGTTCGCTTCGCGAGAGCATGGCGGCTCGCATGTCATTCGAGGACATCGTTGCCGAGAAGGATCAAGCGCTGAGCCGCGAGATCGCGCTGAACAACGCCTACATGGGCGTTGTAGGCGATCTCGTTGACTTGTCGGACACGGCGACGCTGGAAAAGATTCGCTATCTTCGATCGCGACATCTCGACGCAGAGTTGAATAAGCTATTGGCCTCCGGTCATCTGACCATCGATCCTCGCCTCGATGCCGACTGGCGCGCGTCGACGAACTATCGCGCAGCTTGAACTGGGTGCTGACCCTCACGGCGACGGCGAGTCAGGCTCGGCATCGGCACAGCGAAGTGCTTCAAACCGCTGCATCACGCGCTCAATCGTCTCCGCCCTGACAGCCTGCAGCGCCTCCGCGAGGCCCTCCACGTCCTGCGGCCGGACCCCGCCGTGCACTCGTCGTCGCAGTGCTCCTCCCACACCTCGACGTAGAGGTGGTCGCGCTGCACGTTCAACCAGAGACTTGACGGCTCGAAGTCGCCATCGTTGTTGTTGTGCTCCGGCTCCCACACCTCTCCGTCTTCCAACAGTGTCATGTCACCGGACAGCGAGATGGACACCTCCAGCAGGTTCGTATCCATAGCCTCCAGCGACAACTGAGCCGCTGAGACGCTTCTTACCAACCCCTCGTCGAACCGCACCAGCACCTCGTCGGGGTAGCCCGTGCAGGCATCTCCCACGCGCGACAACGCGATTCGAGCCACCACTCCCTTACTCATGCGCGCATGCTCCCGTCAATGACTGGCGACTGAGGTACCCTCGCTCCAGCTAAAGCTGCGCGGTTGCATCTCTAGCTGATTCGGGTAACGGGCGTGCCGCCGCCGACCGCGCCGCCCTTGGCACTGGCCTGCTTGCGATGCTCGATCGCCTTCGAGATGCGGTCCTGCATCATCTGCTCGCGGCGCTGTGCGCTCTGTACGGCCGTGCGGCCCATGCCGCTCGCGCCACTTTCGACGCGGTTTGCGCCCTCGCGTTCGCCGAGGCTGCCGATGCCGGCACCGATCCACTTCAGCACGCGGTCGGACAGGTCCTGGGGCAGGCCGAACACCATGAAGAAGATGGCTGCCGTGATGAACGCGTAGACCAACATGTAGCCCATGATGCTGCCGATGCCGGTCCACGTGCCGGACTGCATCACCGACATCGAGCCAATGAAGCCGGTGTTCACGAAGTCCATCACCGGCCGCAGAAGGATCAGCGAGGCCAGGAGGCCGACCACAGTCAATACAGGCCGGAAGAAAACGGACAGGAGCAGCATGTAGCCCTGCTGCTGGCTGCCGATGAAGCTGTCGCTCCCCTCGGGTGTCATGTGCATCACCATCCACAGCGGCGCCGCAACGACCGACTCAACCACAGCGATCAGCCATCCGACGACCGCGAGGGTAAAGATCATGTACGGCACCATGGGCAGGTAGATCGCCATGAAGTAGCCCGTGTAGAGCATCGCCCACGCGCTGGGGCCGATCAGGCTCCACAGCTCGTTCACGGTCTTGGCGGCCATGTCCAACCAAGCCTTGATTCCATCGTTGGCGCCAGTGACGAAGTTGACCGCGCGGCCCGCCGCGTTCGAGAACACGGTTTCCGATGTGGCCTTGCCCACTTCGATCGCGATCACGGCGAAGGTCTTCGCCGCGATCATGGCCTCTGCGCCGGTCATCATCCAGTCGCCCATGCTCTTCACCTGAAGAACGGGATCGTGCCAACCGGTGGATGCGTCGGAGCCCATCGTGAAGTTCACGAGACCGGCGATGATCGATTGGCCCATGCCAGTCGTCCAGTTGTTCCATACGGTCTTCACGTCCGTGACGCCGGGATTTATGTCCAGGGAGGGCAGGCCCACTGAGTCGCCCATCGCGGTCGTGTCGGGCTGAGCGCTTGCAGTAGCGCCACCGTCAGCGATGGCTGCTTGCGCCAAGCGCTGCGCTTGGGCATAGGCGGTCAGGAAGCCTTGGTCCAGTTGCGGTGCCGTCGCCCGGATCATGTCGAAGTTGGGCGGTTCGCTCGTGGGATAGACCTTGCGCGCGTCGTTCATCGCCTCCTGGATTTGCGAGAGGCGCCGATGCCACATCCCTGCGAATACCCACCCCTTGCTCGTCGTCTCATTCAGAAACTGATTGATGACCGGTGAGCCGCCATTGAGCGAAGCGAGCTGTGCGTTGAAAGCGGTGTCGAAGTTCGTCTTGGCAGTATTGAGGTAGCCAGTCACGGCTTGCCGAAACAGGTCGGCGTCGGCAGGCACGTAGGTGCCGTTGTTGATCTTGTCCGCCAGCAGACCGATGTTGCTGTCAAGGACCGCGAACGCCGCTTGGTTGGCGTTCATCACGACAGCCGATGCGATCTGCTGTGTGAAGGCCGCCGAATTGATCGCGTTGCCTTGCAGCGCTTGCGCGCCGGGGTTAGTGCCCCACGTGAAGATCGGATTGGCCGCGTTGAAGCCCGAGCGGTACTCGAAAGTCACACTGCCGCAGATGTCAGCCCCATTCGACGTGGGCGGAGTCGCAATGTCCTTGAAGTGAAATACCGTCTTGTCGTAGGTCCAGGCAGAACGTGCAAACGCAGAATTCTCTGTGACGGCCGCGATGTTCGTCTTGGCAGGACCTTCAGTGACCGCGCCCAGGATGTCGTTGAGTTGCCACGCGCACACCTTCGACAAGAGAAGGTCGCCCGCCAGTTTTTTCACCGCTGTCGTGTCTCGGGACATTGCGGTGAAGGTGTTCGGCATGCTCTTCGTCAACGAGGCCGAGACGATGTTCGTCCATGTCGTGTCGGCGATGCCAACGCCCCACACCACGATCTGCATGACGACGAGCTGGATGATGCTGTAGCCGCTGGACGTTGGAATCAGCGACATGGCCGACACCGATATTCGCGCAGGGGTCGTCCCCGTGCTCCAGCGCTTGCCCAGGACTTGCCCATCGTTCGCCGTGTTCATGATTCCGAACACGGTGACGTAGGCGAGGATGACGGTGCCGAAGAACAGCACCGCCGAGTTGAAGTACGCGAAGGCGGTACCCATCACGTTGGCCAACTGGCTGGTCGCCGCCACGCCGAACATGTTGCCTGTCACGTCGCCGAAGGTGTTGGCGAGCAACTGGGTGACGGAGTAGTCGTCAGTGGTCGGCGTGAAGTTCGCCATCGATGAACTTGATGCGGGCATGCTTCCCCCTTGATCGTTTGCCACTCGGACTGTAACGGCAAAAAAGTAATTGCGAAACTGACATTACCAAACGAATAAAGAATCTCCAAAACAGTCACGCTACTAGCTGTTTTGCGATTTCGACGTGTTTTTGTGGACACGATAAAAAAAGTACATACAATCTTGACGCCACCAACCGGAGCGCCCCAGATGCCGTCCCAGCAAGAACGCCAAGAGTTCGCCGCGCAGGCTGTTTCTCTCGCCGTCGAGATCGGAGGCGACTTGCTTCCGCCCCTCGTGCGCGAGAACCTCGATCGGCACATCTGTGCGTTGATCGTCAACGTCGAAACCTTTGTCAGCGTGTCGTCGGGCGCCACGCGCTTCGCGAACATCGCGCCGGGCTTCGGCCTGCTGGTCCTGAAATCGCGCGACTGGAAGGCGGAACCGGTCGTGGAATTGCCGGAGCCGGTGTCCGCCGAGGCAGTCCGGGTCCTGGAGGGCGTCATCGCCGCCCTCGGCGACGTGGTGTTGCCCGACCCCGACGAGCCCGTGTACCAGCACCACGAGACCGCAGATGGGCTCATCTGTGCCTTCTACCGAATGGCGCACGAGGCAACGATCTTGGAGGCTGCCGGGGTCGACCTCGGCAGCCTCACCGATGGCGTGACAGCCACGGTCGTTCATTGAGCAACGGCCAAGGAGAACGCCATGGACGCGAAACCCATCCCTCTTTCCAGCGCCGCTCGCGACCGCATCAGCAGCATCGTCGCTGCACGGCGGCCTCCTGAGTACCTGACCTACCGCTTGATGGCTGCGCACGCCGTACCCGAAGCAGGCAAGGTGGAGAGCGCCGACGTGGAGGCGCTGCGCCGCGTGCTGCAGACGAAGTACCAGGGCATCGAGCAGAAGGTGAACGACTGCGCAATGGTCTTGCGCGAGCCGCCGCGAGCCGGAGCCGACATTGATGCGAAGCGCTATCGGCAAGCAGCGCAGTCCACGGCCATGCGCTCGATGCAGACCGCTGCCGAAGCCTCAAAGGACGTGCACGAACTGGACTACATCGCGCAGATGCTGATGGAGCACAAGGCCATCATCATCAACGTCGCGAAGAATCCCTACCTCGGTGAGGACACCCAGGTCAAGATCGCCAACCACCCGATCTACCGCAACGACCCGTACGTGGCACGTGCGCTGGCGTCGAACCAGAATCTCGCGCCCGCCGCCGCCCGGTCGCTGGCCCAGCATCATCGAAACGATCGGTTCGTGATGAATGAGCTGGCGACAACCGTGGGCAAGCTCGCCCTCGTGGACCACAACACGCCCGAATACGCGGCCATCTGCCGCGAGCTGACGACGGTGCCGCAGGTCGACTTCCCTCTGGCTCCCGCCATTCGCGGCGTGAAGGATGCCGCGCACCTGCGCGCGCTGTGGGACCAGCACAAGCTGCGGCCGACCATAGAACGCGAGCTGGACCACTCCACCTATCACGCGATCGCGCAGAACCACCACACACCGGATGACGTGATCGGCCAGATGGCCATCCGCAACCCGCTCACCGCGCTGTTTGGCAAGGAAGTCGCGATGACCCAGGAAGTCATCGCGCGGCGCCTCGCCGAGATCGCCGAACGAAACGCCCCGCGCGTGCGCCACGAGGCCCCGCGCCCGGCCTGACCCGAGCACTCGACTGCAGCCAGCCGGTCTGCAGCCCGCGTTGCCCCGTCCTGACGGGAAACCCACTCCTAGGAGAGACCTCATGAGCAACAGCAACCACGGCTTCCAGATCGGCCACCTCGGCGCCGACCCGGAGGCGCGCGACACCCCCGAGCACGGCAAAGTGATCACGTTCGACGTGGCCACCACGAAGCGCTGGACGAACAAGGACACGAAGGAAAAGGGCGAGGACACGTTCTGGCGTCGCTACGAGGCCTGGGATGTCATGGGCCAGAACATCGCCGCCGTGCTGAAGAAGGGCCGCCACGTGATCATCTGGAGCGAGCCGCGCAACAACGAGTTCGTGAAGGACGGCGTGACGATCTACACCGAGCGCCATGTCGTCACCGACTGGAAGGTCCTGGACCCGAAGCCCTCCGACGACGACGCCCAAGGCGGCCAGTGACCACCACGGTCGACGCATCTGCGAAGAGCCCGGCAGCGCCGGAGCCTCTTCGCGCGGAGCCGCTCATGTTCCTCGAAATCAATCCAATCGTCGAGGCGCCAACTGCGACTACCTGTCCTCGCGAACGCGCTATTGCGCTGATCTGCCGGCAGGCGGGCATCGCGCCGCGAGACGCGCGGGTGCAGTCGATCCGCAGCCTGCTCGACGAAACGAATGAGCAGGAGCCGGTCAAGCGCGCGAAGGCAGTTCTCGATGGCGTGACGGCGATGACGGGGCAGGCGCTACTGGACTACGACGCCGGCAGCGCCATCTTCATCGCGGTCCTCGGCCTGCGAGCACGCGAACTCGCGCTCCGGGGCGAAACCGTACCCGGCACACTGGACGCTGGTGGCGGCGAACTAGCCCGTTCTGGAAGCAGAACGGAAGCTTGATCCGAGGAGACCTCACATGCGCAACGCGCTCACTTTCATCTTCCTCCTGATCGCATATGCCGGACTTGGGCTGGCTATGACAACGACCTTGGTTGGCATCTGGAAAGGTGGAATGGTCGATCAGGTGCATTTCATCACCTCGACGGTTTGCATTCCGATGTGTGGTGTTGGCGTCGTGGGGGGTGTGCTGACCGGCCACGCCCGCGAGCTGTTCCGATTCCTGGTTCGCAGAACCTGAAAAATTGACGGCACGCTCGATGACTGCGTGCCGACCTTCGTGAGCGATCGACGGTCGGGTCTGATCGGAAAGGGTGTCGCATGATCTGGTTCAGTGCAGAGTCCGCGAAGGCGATGGTGATCGACCTTGCGGTTGCATGCGCTGCCGCAGCAGCGTTGATTGCGGGCACCGTATGGATCACCGGCGCGTTCTTCGCGTAGTTGGAGGTGGGCATGAACGTGGCATCTGAAACGGGAGACGGGGTAGGCGGCGAGCGCAGCCGCGACGATTCCGTCGTGCTCGTTGAGCCCGGCCAGATGCCCGCGTTCAACAAGCGTCTGGCGGCCCTGAACACCAAGGCGCGGGTTTTCGGGCTGGAGCCCATCACCGTCGTTTCCACCGAAGAGGTGCTGTACGAACGCCGCTACGAAAATGTCGGCGATGACAAGCAGGTCGCCTACCTCGTTTCGGTGCATCCGAGCGAGTTCGTCGAACACCCGGTGCGGATCAATCGCATCCGCATCCAGTATCCCCAGATTCGCCTGGGCAACTGGCGCGTCGTCGGTAAGGTCGAAGCGATCGAGCACGGCAACCTGACGTTCTCCGTGAGCGAGAAGCCGGAAGACGTGGCGGCGATCTCTCGCTTCGCTGAACATCCGATCGAGTGCGAGCACTGCAATACCAAGCGTCGACGCGTCGATGGTTTCGTGCTCCACGACATCGAGACCGGCGGATACAAGCAGGTCGGCAGCAACTGCCTCGAAGACTTCACCGGGATCGACCCAGCCGCAGCTCTTTTCATCGCGAAGATGTACAGCTTGGTGAAGTTCGCCGAGGATGATTTCGGTGAATACGGGGCATCGGGTCGGGCCAATGCCGTCAACACGCTGAGCTTTCTCGCAGACGTTTCGTTCTTGTGCGACCACGGCGGTTTCGTCTCGTCCACGAAGGGGAAAGAGATGTGTGTCGAAGCAACCTACTCGACCGCCTCCTACATGGCGAGCTTCCTGCAGAAGGAGGAAGCAAAGGACATCCGCGCCAAGTACGCTGCGGAGCGTGATTCACATCTCGCCAAGGCCGCCGCGGTTCGGAAATGGGTCGGCGAGAAACCCGTCGAGGGCGACTTCGACCGCAACGTGAAGCTTCTGTTGCAGAGCGATGCGATCTCGTTGGACCGAAAGCACCTTGCGTTTGCCGCAGCGACAGTCGCCATGCACAACCGGCACCTGGGCCTCGTCGCACAGCGCGCAGTGCCGAGCCAGCACATCGGTGAAGCGGGTCAAAAGCTCACGTCGCAGCTCACGATCGATCGCGTCATCGACTCGCCCAATCCGTTCGCACGCGGGCTCACATTCCTGGTCCTCATGCGGGACCAGAACGGGAACCGGGTCAAGTGGAAGACGAGTTCACCGGCGCCGGAGATCGCGGAGGGCCAGGGACGCACGATGGAGGCGAGCTTCAAGGTCAAGGAGCACAGCGAGTACAAGGGCACCGCTCAGACCGCTGTCACTCACCTGAAAGTCGTTCGCTGGCTGGACCACGACCAAACACCGAACCTGGATGCGGCCAACAGCGCGAGCGGCTCGCCCGCTGGCGCCGAAAACGAAGCATCGCAACGGGCAGAGGATGACGCCTCGCCAAGTCCGTAAGAGACGTTCGAGCGAGGAGAAGGGCAATGATGAACCGCAAACCGATCAACGACCTGATGACGATCAGCCGAACGGGGCACGACATGCTCCGTCAGCAAGCCGACGCATGGATAACGCATGGATGGCGATATGCCGAACGCTCGATGACGTTCATCCCGACTGGCGAAGGACGGATATGAACGGCAGAGATTCGGCGGTGACTGCGATCCGCGCGCTCGCCCGGCCCGCTGCGGGCAGAGCGAGCGCGGACGAAACGGGAATTGGCGTCGGGGCGTGCGAGGGCAGCCACTGATCCCTTGAGCGAGCGACCCAAATGGACATCGGACGCCCCCATCCAATCGATGCGCGTGACATCCTGAGCGTCGCCGCCGCGTTCGAGTCGTCCGCCGCACTCAACCGCGAGCAGGCGACGCGGTTGCGCGCAGAGGCGGATGCCCTGGAACGCGACGCGCTGGTCTGCCTCGATTGCCGGGCTCGCCTCATTGAATGCCTGGACACTGTGGCCGCCCGAGCCACAGGGCGGTGACGTATGGCCGTACTCAGCAGCAGTGAAGCCAGACGTGCTCGCGCGGCCAAGCACGCGAGCCGAAGCCACACCTGCGTATGCGGGCGGGTGTGCCACGGCAACGGTGGTTGGAGCAGTCACAAGCGCGCATGCGCTGCCCTGGCCGAGGTTCGCGCGCAGCGGTTGCGGCCGAAACAAACCGATGCTCCCGGTGCCGGACAAGGCACGGGCCCGGCCGAAGCGAAAGGAAAACACACCGTGGGATGGCAAGACCTCGAAGACTTGCGGCCGGAAACGCTGGCCGCCGAACGGCAACTCAACGCGAGGCGCTACGAGCAACTGCGCATACTGGGCTGCGCCCCCGCTGGCACCTCGCAGCTTGCGAGCGGCACCGTGCTCGCGTTCACGAACCTCGACGAGTTCATCGACGCGAGCCTCACCACGCAATCGCCTCGGGCCACATGGTGGCGCTCGGCGCCGCCGGAACAGCTCAGCGCCTGTCGCTATGAGCACCTCCGCGCGCTGGGATGTGCGCCCTCGACATCGGACCACCTCGCCAAGGGTGTCGTCTTGACCTTCGACACCTTGGACCGGTTCGTGGACCAGGACCTCCGCTGGCAGCCATCGCGGGGCGAGGCGCACCGCGACGAAGCGGCGAACGCGGACGGCGGCCCGGCCAACTGCGAGGCGGCACCATGACCCGACGCCCCCAAGACGATCACGGCCGGTTCTTGCCAATCGATGCGTACATCAACTCCAACGCACCGGTGCAGTGCGTCGAACTGGCCGGTGCCTGAAGGAGCAACCCATGCAGCACGAGGTCCCGGCCCCTAACACGCGCGTGCCGGCGAGCATGTACCTGGAGCTTCGCGGTTGGATGATCGCGAACGACCCGGACGCTCAGGAGTTGGTGGACTGGGCCGAGACGGTCCAGCCGCCGCAAACGGCAGAGGACTTGGCGGCCGACATCATCTGGATCATCCTGTGCGCAGGCCGTTCCGCCCAGGCGGCGAGGACGATCGAGAAGCGCGTGTGGAATGCGCTCGACGCCGGCAAGTCGGCGTTCGAGGCGTTCGGCTATCGAGCCAAGGCGCTCGCGATCGACCGCGCATGGAAAGAACGCCGTGAGGACTTCGCTGCCCTGCAGCGGGTGCTCTCGACCGGCAGCGTCGAGCGCTTGCTGGAATGGTGTCGCTCGATCCCGTTCATAGGAGAGGACACACAGTATCAGTTGGCAAAGAACATCGGTGGTGGGGCCGACTTCTGCAAGCCGGACATCTGGCTTTGCCGCCTCGCTGGTTTCCCGGACAAGCCCAGGCGCGCTGTGCACAAGCGCTTCGAAGCTTGCATGGCGCTGTGTCGGCCACTGGCTGAAGCGTCGGGGGACCGCATCGCCACCGTCGACACGATGCTTTGGCTCGCTTGCAACAAGCACGTGCTCATCGTGGATAGCAACGCTGGCCCTGTGCGCTACGCACCGCGTGCAACCACGGTTCGGTCGATCATGGAAGCGGCGCCCGATTGATGCTGAGCACAAATACCTCTCGTTCCGCGCACGGCATCGAAGGCGGGACGCAATGCGAAGATGCCCACTCGTGTTACCTGAGCGAGTGAATGTCCATGTCCAAAAGCAGCACCACGTCTACCCACGGCACGAACCGGGACGAACATCGGTTCGATCAGGCCTTGCTCGACCGCATCAAGGATGCGACGGACATCGTTCAGTTGGTCCAGAAGAGCGTGGAGCTGAAGAAGGCTGGCACCACCTACAAGGGCCTGTGCCCATTCCACACAGAGAAGAGCCCGAGTTTCACGGCCAGCCCCAGCCGTCAGACCTATCACTGCTTTGGCTGCGGCGTCCATGGCGACGCGTTCAAGTGGCTCATGGAGACCGAGGGGCTGACCTTTGTCGAGGCGGTGCGGGCACTGGCGCGAGACACCGGCATCGCACTGCCGGAGTTCAAGCCCGAGGCCGGGGAGAGCGCTGAGCCGCTCTACGCGGCGATGAGCAAGGCGGCGCAGTTCTACGCCGACGCTCTTTTCAGCCCTCAAGGTCGAGGCGTGCACCGGTACCTCACGGAAAAGCGAGGCCTCACCGAGGAGACCATCCGGTTCTTCGGCCTAGGCGCCGCTTTCGACACCTTGCCGATCGACGACCAAGACGCGCAGGAGAGAGCAGGCTTGCTGGTCAAGCGCGATGGCGGCTCCCTGCGCCCGTTCTTCTACAAACGGGTTCTGTTCCCGATTCGCGATAGACGCGGGCGGCCGATCGCATTCGGCGGCCGAACCTTGACGGACGGCGGGCAGCCGAAGTACCTGAACACCTCCGAGACACCTCTCTTCAACAAGGGCCGGGAGCTGTACGGCCTGTACGAGGCGAAGAAGCGCATCCGGGAAACACACCAAGTGGTCGTCGTCGAGGGCTACTTCGACAAGGCCATGCTCCACCAGCACGGCCTCACCAACGTCGTGGCCACCTGTGGCACGGCGCTGACCGAGGAGCACGTCAAGACGCTCATGACGCTGGCCGACAGAATCGTCTTCTGCTTCGACGGAGACACGGCCGGTCGCAACGCGGCGGATCGCGCGCTGGAGCGCATGCTTCCGCTGATCGACGACGAGCATACGGTCTCGTTCGCCTTCCTGCCTGAAGGCGAAGACCCGGATACCTACGTGCAGGACAACGGTGCACCCGCCATGGAAGCGCTGTGGGAACGCGGACAGCCGCTATCGCAGGTCCTGTGCGCCCAGTTCACTCCAGCATCAGGAGCAGCCCTGGAAGAGCGCGCAGGGCTTTCGAAGGAGGCGGGCAGGGTGCTGGGCACCATCACGCAGGCGCCCGCCCTGCAAGGGCTGCTGGCGGCCGAGATCGGCCGCCGAATCGGCATTCCGATCGCGGCCAACGCCCCCAAGGCGTCGCCCCGGGCGGACGGCGCACGCCCTGGCGCCGCTGCGCAGCGCGTGGTCGAACCGGCGCCAGGGCGTCCCCGCACCCCGCAGCCGTCGTCCACCGAACACAAGCTGGTGGTGGTGCCGGTGGTGAAGGCGCTCCTGAGCTTCCCCGGAAAGGCCTCGGAGCTGCCGGAAGTGCTCCGGCAGTCGCCGGTCATCGGCGCGCTCGCAGCCTTGCTCGAAAAGCACCGCGACGTTGACCTCGTGCTCGACGCGGTAAGAGGAGACAAGACCCTGTTCGACTACGTGAATCATCTGGCCAACGGCGCCATCAACGACCGAGCGGTGCGCAAGCCCGACTCGATCCGAACTGTCTTCGAGGCCGCCGCGCAGGTGTACAGCAAGCTGCAGCGGACGGCCGCATCGGACCGGGAGGCCGATAGTGGCAACGAGCCGCCATGAACCCGTCCTGACCCGCCTCCTTCATTGGTTCTTCCGCTGGCGCAATCGCGCCGCGTTGCATCGACTCAGGGAGAGCGGCAGCTTTGCGGAATCCTCGCTCTTCGTCGATTCGACTCAGCTCCCCGCAGAGCCTACTGTCCGTGCCGTGCCCACGCCGGTCGCCGAGCTGACGCACCTGCTCGATCGGCATCGAAGCGCACGGCGAACGCTGCACCACCTGCACATCGTCGAGCAGACGCTGAGGACAGCGCCGCACAGCAGCGCGTTCAGCCTCGTTCCTGGCGCCGTCCTCAAGCAAGCGATTCGGCAACTCGAATCGGTGTCCGACTTCCAGACCCGGAAGGGCTTGAAGCTCCTCCACCTGCAGATGCGCCGCCGCCTGCTCGAAGAGGAAACGCGGGCGCAGGCCGCTGAGGCAGGCCGATCGAACAACTGGCAGCCAGAGACAAGGCGACCAGCGCGTCGTGCGGTCGAACTGCCGATCATCCAAGACTGGATCGACCCAACGGCGCTCATGCCGTTCGCCGACACAGAACCGTTCAAGCCAAGAACGACGCCGCACGCGCGACCTTTCTTTCGAAGCACTTCATCCCCAATTCCATCGCAACCGCGAGGTAGACAGTGAGACTTCCCTTCGAACTCGATCCGCAGATCATTCACCACATCATCTACAGCCAAGCCGGTTCGATCGGCAAGGCCATCATCGAGTTGCTCATGAATGCCGCCGACGCCAACGCCACGCGGGTCTTGCTCAGGATGAGCAAGACCGGCTTCGAATGCCGCGACGATGGCAACGGGTTCGCAACCCGCGACGATGTTCTGCGCTACTTCGGTCGGTTCGGCACACCCCATCAGGAGGGTGACGCCACCTACGGCCGGTTTCGCCTCGGCCGAGGACAGATCATGGCGCATGCCACCACCGACTGGCGATCGAACTCCTGGCGCATGCAGGTGGACACGCGCACGATGGGCTATAGCTATGACCTCGACGAACTGGCCGCTCCGATCCAGGGTTGCGAGATCACCGGTAGCTGGTACGAGCCGTTCACCGACGCCGAACTGCAGTCATCGCTTCAAGAAATCCGCGACTTGGTTCGCTACACACCCGTCAGTGTCGAACTGAACGGGCACGTGATCACACGGAATCCAGCCGCTGAGAAATGGGATCACGCAGACGAGTACGCCTACTACCGCGTGAAGGAGGATGGCGCGGTCTCGATCTACAACCAGGGTGTCTTGGTGCGACACGACCCCGCCGGGCTGTGGGGAGCCGGTGGCCTGATCGTCAGCAAGAAGGCGATCGGCTTGAACGTCTCCCGCACTGAGATTCTGCGCAAGACATGCCCGGTCTGGAAACCGATCGCGAAGCACTTCGGCAAGATGGCTGAAGAGATGGCAGCGCACCTCGGTGATCATCGAAAGACCGAAGCACGCCGTGAAAAGAATGCGAAGGCTCTGCTCAGCGGTGACCCCAGGGTGTGGGACATCTTCGACAACGAAGAAGTCATCACCATTCTTCCCGGCAAGCGTCACGTCACGCTGCGCATCGCGCTTCAGTGTCTCAACCGTGCAGGGGGAGCACTGACCGTCGTTGAAAGGCCATCTGACGTACCGAAAGGGGAGAGCATTGCCAAAGAAGGCATTGCCCTCGTGGTTCACTCCAAAACGATGGAACGCTTCGGCTGCTACAGCCCGACCGAGTTCAAGGAGGCGCTGGAACGGGTCTTCGAGAATCTGGGAGAAGCCGCGAAGGCCGATCCTGCTTTTGGCGGGTGGAACACACAGCGGTTCGCGAGTCTCAAGTTCCCCACGTTCATCGCCTTCTGCGTGCTGAAGAAGAGCTTCGTCGAACGAACACAGATCGTGACTGAGGTCGACGCGCTGGACAAGGAAACGCGCAGAGCATGGACCGCGTTGCGTTGGTGCATTCGTCAGTACGCGGGCGCCTGTCTTGGCGAAGCGGTCACACGCAGCGGAAGGTTGTCGTACCGCTCACGGCGCGCCGAGTTTCGCATTCTGCTCGGCGACTCCAATTCAGCCGAGGCCTGGACGGACGGGCGCACCTACATCGCAATCAGCCTGAAGAACGTGCAGCGCCTTCGCACCGAACCACTGCGCGCCGTGAGCTATATCTTCAGCTTGGTGGAGCATGAGGTCGCACACGAAGGCGACAGCCTTGCCTGCGGTCACGACGAAGCGTTCTACCAGCGATACCACGACATCTCGATTCGCATGGCGGCCGAGCGCCAGCGCTACATCCACATCTGGTTGGCGAAGTACACCAGGAGCCTGGAATACGAAGGCAAACCGCCAAGCGGCGACGCTTGGCGAGAACGGATGCTGGTCGATCGTGCCGGCACCGGGCGAAAGAAGCGCGAGCTGGGGCCCGTCATCGAAGACCTTGCGAACGACGCGCTCGTTACGGCGAATGTGCCCACAGAAGAGGTTGCGTTCATCTCGCAAGTGAATGTGGGACTCGTGCAGGCGGGGCTGTGCCCGCGCCCTGCAGATTGGAGCGAGATCGTTGCTCGTGCGCTTCTGGCCCAGGCACAGCTCGACGCGGAGTTCGAGGCGGAGCGATCGGAGCGCGCGACGAGGGACTCTGAATACGATCAGTACCTGAGCGATTGCAAGGCTGAGGCAACCCGCATCGCGACATCCTTGAACATCGCCGTGATCGAGATCGGGTACGACGACGTGGAACGGCTTTGGGGTCTCACGGGCACAGCACTGCAAGAGGCTTGGACAGCTCTCTCAGCCGAGTTTGCCGAGCGACACGGCGGCGACGACGACTACTTCGAAAACACGTACGACGCCACGATTGAACAAGCGGTAGAAGAGGACCCGCTTGCTCGCGAAGCCCTGGAACCCGAGCTGCGTGAGCTAGCGAACGATGGTGAAACCATGTGGAGCCTGGGGCGCAATGCCGCTGCCGCTGGCTTCATCTTCGTGCCGGACTATCTTCGGTGGCGAAAGGCCGATCAGGCATGCGCAGCACTTGAGCGGCGCAGCAGTAGTGATGCATAGTGTGTCACTGCCGCGCTCCGCTTGGCGCCTCGTGCATTTGACGGCACGCCTCAAATGCACGAGGTTCTCGCAGAGACTGGGATGCGCCCATGGCGAACTTGCCCCACACGGGCATCACACACGGAAGGAACGGCGAGTGCAACAACAGCCGAAGAAGAACACCCGATGGTGGCTCGAAGTCGTTCACGCGATGCGGGAACGCCACCCGCACGGTTTCTTCGGCTTCCCGCTCATGGTTGTAGCCTGCTGCGGGTATGGTGCAGCGCTGGTGCTTCATGGCACCGATCTGCACAATGCGAAGCAGTGCGCGATTGTGGCAATCCTGGCAGCATGCGCCTGGGCCTGTCTCTTCGTCATCACGCACGGCGCAATCAACAACTCGACGCGCTATGCGCGCCGAGCGGAGGACGCCCTGATGTTCATTGGGGGAGTCTTTCTGGTCATTCTGTTTTCGCTGCTGCGGCGGTAAATCCGGCGCCAGCAGCAACAGCCAGGACACGGGAAGGGCATTCAACGTGCGGGCGGCGCTCATCAGGTTGCCGCCCGTCGAGTTGTTCAACGCCGGGCCAGCGCAGGCTATCGCCAGGGCACGCACGCGTTGTATTGGACGACTGAAACGAACGCGCTATGATGTGCGCACACGTGCGTAATCTATTTTGACATGACGAACCGAGAGAAATTGCTTGATCTGCGCGCACGCCTGGGCTGGACCCAGACGGAGATTGCGGAGTTTCTGGCGCGCAAGACCAAGCGGCCGTGTGCGCTGCGCACGGTGCAGGCATGGGAAGGCTCGCCCGAAAAAGAAACCTCGCGTGCCTGCCCGGACTGGGCCATCGAACTACTCGAAGCCGCCGCCGAGAAAGCGGCCTGATCGACACGGGGGCCGCAACCATGGGCGTACCGCTACACAGGCTTTCGCCAGACGTGACACAGGTTCGCAAAGAGTTCGGTTGACGATACGCACATGTGCGCATTATGATTGAAGCATCAAACGGACTTCAGAGAAGAAAGAGTGCAATGAACGCGTGTACCAAGGAACCCAAGATTCCCCAGGTCATCGAGACGCTTGATGAGGTCGTTGCGCGCAAAGAGTTCAGCGACATCATGATGAAGTTCCCGCGGTCGACAATTGAGCTTGTAGAAGTCCCAAACGGCTCGCCCATCTATCGGATCACGGTTATCGAGTCGAGCTGGGGACTGGCGTCGTCATGAAAGTCTCGTCGAAGTGGATCGATTGGGCTCATGGTCCCGGCGCCGAGGACGGCCAGCCGCTGGCAATGAGGCTCTGCGAGCTTGCCGATGCGCAACAGAAGGGCTCAGTGCCGATCGATGACGCAGCGCTCATCGCGGAACTGGTATCGGTGGCTGAGTTGTATCGCAATCCGACAAGCGGCGATTCTCTCTACGACATGGGGCCGTGGTGGCGTGGCCAGCCCGGGAAGATCATCAGTGAAGGCCGCGCGGCGTTGCGCGCCCTCAAGCAAGCCGCGTGAGCGGAAAAGGAAGAACGAGTGATGAACGCGTACGAAGCGAGCAACTACGGTGAATGGTTCGCAGCAAACTTTCTGGCGGTTCCTATGCTGATGGGCGCCAGCATGCTACTGGTCTTCACGGGCGCGTTCGTTGCCATGCTGGCCACTGGCCGACTCAAGGTCGACAACCCGACCAAGCAGTCGCGTCTCATCCTGCTGGGCATCGTCGACGTTGCCGCCGCCTGGGGCTGCTGGAGGACAGTCGAGATGGCTTGGCTACCCAGCATCCTTACTGCTGAAAACATCGCCTGGATCGCCACGCCCACGCTGCTCGTCGGGCTCGTGATGTTCGCCGCTTGGCGGCAAACAAGTAAGTGTTCGATCTGCCGCACTCCAACACCAACGGAAAGTTCAAGGCAAAGGAATGAGAGGCCATGAGATTTCTTCTCCCCATCGTCCTCTGTATTGGCGGGTTGTTCTTGAGTTCTCGCATGCAGCAATGGGACGACACGCTCGCGATAACGAAGTGCATTCCCGGGCTTCCGGTCCTGCAAGGCTCGCCTACGGACAGTAGCTTGTGCTCCTACCGCGGCGACGTGCGCATCGAGTTCACCTCAGGCGACTACCTACTCACCGTACAAGGACAACGTGTTCACGTGCCGCACAAACAGTTCGTCTCCGTCGTCACGGAGGCTGGGAAGACCGCATTCACGTGGGTGACTTACGCGATCTTCTCTCTCACCATGCTGGCAATCATTCTGGCGGGCTGGTGGGCAACGATGCCGTTCCTGCGCCGCCCCATGGCTCTCGCTGACGCCGAGGGCCCGCAATGAACAAACAACGTATTCGGTGGTCCCAAGGCTGGTTCTACGATGATCCACGCCCGCAAGCTGCGTGGGCAGCAACGCCAGGCATTGGCCTGCTGTCTCACTTCACAAAGCATGCTTTGCCGACGATCGTTGGCTTCGCCGCCTTTGGTCTTCTCTTCGCGGTGCTGGGGCAGCGCGTCTCAGTGGAGACCAATGCCCCTCTCCCGGTCTCGCAACTCTCACAGTTGGACCCCGCAACGTGCGCAACCCAGGAACTGCAGGCCCGGATTGCGGCCGGGGTAGTTGTGGGGTTCGGTGACAACGAAGACGCCGAAGAGCGCTGCGACGCCTTGCAGCGCCAGGAACAGCGTGATGCCTATCTCGCGTTTGTCGCAGCCGAGCAGCGAGTCGTTACCGGCTCGCTGCGGGCTCGCCAGCGGCAGTGACTCGGAAAATAGATCGCCATGAACACGGACACCCAAACCAACATCCTTCGACCGGGGACCTTCATTCGCGTAGCCTCCGGCCACGAGAACCACGCACGTGCTGGTTTAGATGCTCAGGTGATCTCAACCAGCGACGACGGCATTGGCCTCATCTTCGGCACTGACCGGTACGGCCGTGAGCAGGGCGCGTATTGCGCAGGCGTGGAAGCTTGGGACGTTGAAGAACTCGACTTGGCCACCGCCGAGCACTGAATCGGAAAGGGTAACCCCATGAAGGTACAGAAGTTCTACCCACGCCAAGTGCTGCGCAAGCTGCAGGGCGAACACGCGACACTCGATGCAGGTCAAGCAGCGGCGCTGCGATTTGTCGCGCTGCGTGGGCGCAAGCTCGGCTATTCGGTGTCGGTTGGCTCCACGGCGAGTCCAGACGACTTGCTGGCCGCGACCAGCAAAGAGGCCGCGCGAGCCGTACTTGCAAACTCCAATACCCGGATCATCCTGCGGCCTGCGGTTTGACCACGGAAAGTTGCATGAAGCTACCGCCTGATGGTCTTGGCCTGCTGAGCGAGGGGCTGAGTGACGAGGCGAAAGATCGTTGGCCTTGGCTCGCCTGGACGGTTGACTCGTTGGTGGTCGGCGGGCAGCTTCAACTGCTGTACTGGTTGGCTCAGGTCTTGCACGTTTTCTAGAACATCGGAAAGTTGATGATGACGAAACGATTCAACGTGGTCGCGCTGCTGCTGCTGATTCTCGGAGCACTCGCAATTTCTGGATGGGCCTATGCGTTCTGGAAGCCCGACAACGTGAGGATGTTTAGGGACGGAGCGCAGACATTCGTGATCCTGCCCGGCACCATGGTGCTCAAGGGCGTGCCGGCTTCACCGTGCGGTCAGGGTGGCGCGATCGAACCATGCTACGAGCTGCAAGAAGCAGGGCAACTTTCTGCCCTCGCTTCGCACCGTTGACCTCGGAAACTTCGCTATGCGCTACCAAGTATTCAACACACGCGACGGCACAGAGCCTGTGGTCTCTGCGCCCTGGCGGTGGCTTGCAACCATGCTGGCAGCCGGTCGCGCTATGAAGTGGGACTGGTATCGCCTTGTCGATGTCAAGACGGGAAAGACACTGCTCGAATGGGCGCGTGCGACGCGCCACTCGGCATAGGAATCGGAAACCTCAAGGAAAGGGAGCAATACATGCTCACCAAGGAATTCGAGTTCATCGTGGCCGACACGGAGCTTGAAGATAGATCGAAGGTGTATGACGTGATCGGCTATGACGGCTTCACCAAGGTGACCTTCAATGCCATCGATCAACGCCATGCCGAAGCCATCGCTCGGGCCATCAACGCTGGCACAAGAGGCTTCTCGGCCGAGACATTCGAGTTGGGGCTGGGGCACTCTCACCGTGGCAGTAAGACCGATGTTCGAGCAAAGCTTGTCTTCGAGAAGCTGCGAGGTGTGCCGTCGCCAACGACCATCAGCAATACCGAAGAGCAATACATCGCGATGATCGCTGCGCCGAGAGGACAACCGAAATCGATCTTGGATCAGCTCAATGCCGAAGAGGCTTCGACCTTGGAGGCATGGAGGCGCGAACAACGAGGAGATCCAGACCGTGGTGGCGCCATCGATCTGATGGCATGGCCTGGTTGGGGACAGGTGCTCGCGCGCCAGTGTCAGGAACGCTAGTCAACTCGGAAAACAGCATGAAACTCAAGCCGGTAGAAATCCTCAAGTACCTCGGGTTCGATATCCCTGAAGACGGCGTCGAAATCAACGAGAACGATGCGTACCTCGTGACTTCGGCTCTCCGCTTCGCTGGCGAGTCGATTGACTTTGATCGGATCGAAGATTCCCAACTCGCTGAGCTTCACAGAGGCCTCGCAGCAACGGTCGCAGGTTGGGTCAAGTCCGGTCAGATCGCGCCTATGGCGGTCAGCGAATCAGCCCCGTCATCGGACAGTGTGTTGAAGCTGCGCGCAACGCTGAATGTTCTGCTCGCAGTGAGCTTCAAGCGTCAGGTCGCCCGCCAATACAACGGAACAGGGGACCGCAATGGCAAGTAGTAGTTGGTTGGTGAAATTCTGTACGGATGTCTTTGTGGACGAAGTTAGGGCTCGGACGGCCGCTGGGCTTGTGCGAGGAGGCGTGGACGGCTTCTCCGCACGCCACAGGGAGCCGGTCAGCGACGCAGACGAGAAGCGGTTGCTTGAGGCGGCGATCTGGTTTGTTTGGGACACCAAGCTCCTTGATGCAGACAATGGTGTCGAGGACAAGCGAGTAGCCATCTTGGAGCGCCTTGAATTCATTCGTGGTGTCAGGCCCGAATAACGCAACCTTGCCGACGCCTCGCAACTGAAAGTTCAGGGAGAAACATCATGCAAGGCAATAGACTGTTTTTCATCGGGCTCACGTTGCCCGGCACGTTGGCGTTGTATTGGTTGTTCCCCGCCATCGGCCTCGTCATGCCGATCTGGCTGCTGGCCGTGAGCTGGCTGATATTCGTCAGCCTCCTGCTTGGCCTGGACGCCTACATGGAGAGCCAAGTTCCGACGCCAACGGCTGCGCAATTGACTTTGTTACGCCGGTGGTTCGATGCCCGGCGCGCGGGAGACCGCGGTGAGGAGCAGCGGCTTGCTGAATTGGTTGCCGCCGAGAAGCCCAACTATCGGTAGCTCGGAAACTTCCATGAAGCCATCAAAGTGCGATCTCCTCGCATGGCTGTTGACGACCGCCATATTGATCGTCTCAGGTCTGGCGAAAGATCAGATCAGCAACGCGTCCATCGTCGCATGCATGATCCTTGTTGGTCGAGGGCTGTGGGTCTTCACCGAAATGAAGGTACCAGCCGATTTGGTGGGCACGCCAGATGACTTCGGCACAACAACCTTCAGCGGCGTGTGCAAGCACTATGGCTGGTGGGGCGCCATGAAAACCTACGGCAATGTGTTGCTAGGCACGGCGTTGTACGTGGCTCCGCGCCTCTTCACCCAATGACCGGGAAACTTCGCGGACGCGAAACGTACAAGACCATCATGAGCCTGAGTCAACACTGGACCCCAGAGCTGCTCGCGCGCATTGACCCTGCTCGGTACCCAAAGAGCACCGAGTGCATGCACTGCGGCGGCACCGACGGGCACGATGAAGAGGTCTGGACCGGCAACACGGGCGAAGACGACAAGTCGGGCTTCGAGATTTGGTTCTGCTGCCACGGGTGCCGCGACGCGGGCCTGCCGTGTGAAACGTTCTACCCGATCCGGCTTCGGCCTGGGTCGGCGACTTGAGTCGGAAAGGGCTGACGATGAATGTGACGATTGACGACAAGCTGGTTTGGGACTTGGGTTCCGGCTCGAAGTTGTTCGCGACTAAAGAGCTGGTGATGGAGCATTCTGGCGAACGCGCTTTCACCGCTGGCATGAGCTACACGGTTGAATCCATGCACCCGATCGCGGAGCCGGCCTACGTCGTCTTGAAGAACGATCAAGGCCTGCCACATCGCCTGGAAGGCTCGCACATTCGCGAGTTCTTTCGTCGGTGAGGCTAGAACGGAAACTGGAAGGAACAACGATCATGAGCTTGTACCCAATTGCCGCTTCGATCCCGTCGAGAGCGCATGCGCTTCGGCCGATGCGGCTAGACAAGCACGACCAGCCGATCCACTACACCGCCACAACGTTTCCGCAGAACCCATACAGCGGCTGCGAGATCACGATCCGGCGCATGGAGTGTTTCGGCATGCTGATCGTGCAGACGGGCCGACTCGAAGGCTCTCGCTTCGTGGACGTGCTTGACTCCGAAGGCGACATCCTCGACACCATTGGGGTGACGCAACGCGGCTTTGAATACATGCGTCGTGTGCTGCGCTTCACCCGCGAATCCTCCGAATTGCAGGACGCCTTCGACGCGCTCGCGGCTGCCTGACGGAAGGAATGGACTGCCATGGGAGAGGTGATTCGATTTGACAGGTCGTTTTCATTTGCTGACCTCGAAGGCGAAAGATGCCCGCCGGCTCTTCGCAGGTATGCGGCGATCTGGGTCGCCTGGAAGCGTGGCGAAGTCACGGGCAAACTTGAGACGCAACTCAACAACCGCGCCGGCAGACTTACCGTTGCGGCCCAGATGGAGTCGGGAAATGATCGGGCAATCTGAGACTGAGTTTTGGATCAGCGGAGCGAAGATAAAGCCTGATGAAGAAGAAGCTGTTAAGGCCTTCAATAGAGAACACGGAATACCGGATCATGAGCCGTGCTGAATCAATGAGTGCGACTGGAGGTGGCGGTCAGGAAGTCGCCCCCTTTGGGCATGACGCGCTACGACCCCAGTCCCAGCCGAGGATGAATGGCGGGGAGTGGGCTTGGGTACGTGCAGGACGCGCTAGCGGGGTTGGCGAGATCGGCATTCATGGCAGGTCGAGACGAGGAAGTGCGACGGTTGCGCGACGCAGCAGGATTGCTCGGCAACCATGTACGACGGGCGCGATCGTTCGATCCGCCAACCGATTGATTCCAACCTCCGCTCGAAATCTCAGGCCGCGAACGACTCCCTGTACTTCTCGCGCAGCACGTTCTTCTGCACCTTGCCCATCGCATTGCGTGGCAGTGCGTTGACGACGACGAGCCGCTTGGGCACCTTGAAGTTGGCGATCCGGGTCTTGAGCGCGGTCACCAGCGACTCGGCATCCAACTCCGCACCGGGCTTTGCCACTACCGCCGCCACGACGCCCTCGCCGAAGTCGGAGTGCGGCACGCCAATCACGGCGCTTTCTGCCACACCGGTCATCTCGTTCAGGTAGCCTTCGACTTCCGCTGGGTAGACGTTGTATCCGCCCGTGATGATCAAGTCCTTGCTCCGGCCGACGATGGTGATGTAGCCGTCAGCGTCGATCCGACCCACGTCGCCAGTCTTGAACCAGCCGTCGTCGGTGAACTCTTCGTGGGTCTTCTCCGGCATGCGCCAGTAGCCCTGGAAGACGTTCGGGCCACGCACCTCGATGCCACCGATTTCGCCCACCGGCACGAGCTGCCCCTTGTCGTCGCGCACCCGCACGCCGACGCCCGGCAGCGAAAACCCGACCGTGCCACCCCGACGCTCACCGTCCTGGGCGTCATAGGGGTTGGATGTCAGCATCACCGTTTCGCTCATGCCGTAGCGCTCCAGGATCGTGTGGCCGGTGCGCTCGCGGAACTCGTTGAAGGTCTCGATCAACAAGGGCGCCGATCCACTGACGAACAAGCGCATGTTCCTGCACGCCTGCTTCGTGAACGCCGCCTCAGCGAGCAGCCGCACGTACAGCGTCGGCACGCCCATGAACACCGTGGCCTCGGGCAGGCGCGCGACGACTGCGCGTGGCGCGAACTTGCCGAACCACAGCATCTTGCTGCCATTGAGCAGCGCACCGTGCGACGCGACGAACAAGCCATGCACATGGAAAATCGGCAACGCGTGGATCAACACGTCGCCAGAGCGCCATCCCCAGTGCTCCTTCAACGTCAGCGCATTGGACGCCAAATTGCCGTGAGTCAGCATCGCCCCCTTGCTGCGACCGGTGGTGCCGCTCGTGTAGAGGATGGCAGCGAGATCGTCGCCCGCTTTGTCGGCCGGCATGTGCTCGTCGCTGCGGTTCGCGGCACGCTCCAGCAAGCTGCCACTGCGGTCGTCGTTCAAGGTGAACACCTGTGCCGTACCTGCCTTGAACGCGATCTCGCTGATCCACTCGAAGTTGCCGCCGGAGCAGACGACGACGCTGGGTTCGGCATCGCCGATGAAATACTCGATCTCGCTGCTCTGGTACGCGGTGTTGAGCGGCACATACACATGCCCCGCGCGAAGCACCGCAAGGTACAGCATCAAGGCCTCGACCGATTTTTCGGTCTGCACGGCCACGCGCGCGCCGGCGGGGAGATCGAGCGAGTCGAGCAGATTGGCGAGCATCGCGGTGCCCCGCTCAAGGTCAAGCCACGTGTAGCGTAGCGGCTCGCCATCGACGGTCTCGATCGCAACGGAGTCGAGGTCTTGCGGAAAGCCTGCGCGCAGCGCAATGAAGAGGTTGGCGTTGTCGTTGTGCTTCATGGTTCAGAGCTGTGATGCCAAGGCACGCGAATGCGCGACCTCACCCAGGGTGAATTTCTTGTGATGTGTCTCGACCTTCTGCAGGTCGTAGAGATAGTTGACCATCATGCCAAGGGACTGCTTCACTCCCTTGGCTGACAGGTCCGCCAGCGGGTTCAACCGCTCCAGCCGCGCGCCGTTGGCGAGGTGAAAGCGTGCAACCGGGTCACCATCGGCCGCTAGCGAATGAAAGGCGAGGTAGAAGGTGCAAAGCCGCACCAGGGCTTGCATCGCGCCGGGAGGCAAGGCGTGCAATCCGGCGGCGGTGTTCAACCGATCGAGATCGTTGCCGCAGATGTCGAGCAAGACCTCGCGCGCGTCGTCGAGGCGTTCTGCGCGGGCCTTCGGCAGCCCCTCGCAGACGGCACCGGCACGCAGCCAGCGCGAGAAGCCAGGAATCGGTGACAGCGTGCAGAAAGTCCTCAACTGCGGCAGCTCGCGCCGCAGTTCTTCGGCAACTCGCTTGATCAGGAAGTTGCCGAGTGACACTCCCCGCAGTCCGGGCTCGCAATTGCTGATCGAATAGAACGCGGCCACCTTGAATTGCTCTGGTGCCAGTGGTTTCGACGCCTTGTCGATCAGCGGCGCGATCGCGCCGGGCATGTCGGGCAGCAACGCCACCTCGACGAAAATCAGCGGCTCGGAAGGAAGTTGCGGATGGAAAAATGCGAAGCACCTGCGGTCAGGCTGCAGGCGGCGGCGCAGATCGTCCCAGCCGTCGATCTCGTGCACCGCCTCGTGATGGATGATCTGCTCAAGCAGTTGCGCGGATGAGGCCCAGTCGACGCGTTGCAGTTGCAGGAAGCCGGGATTGAACCAGCTCGACAGCAGGTGCAGGAAATCGGCCTCAAGCGCCTGCAGCTCGGGCTGCTCAGTCACCCGGGGCAGCAGCGCCCGGCGCATCGCCACGATGTTCGAGGTGCCGCCCGGCAGGCGGTTGATTCGCCGCAGCAGTTCTTGCCGCGGCGGTTCGGCCAAGTGCGTGAGCCGCATCAGGTTGTGTGCGTTCGGTTGGTCAGCATACGTCTGTGCGCTTTCCAGTACCGCCATGGGGTCAGGGCCAAAGTCGCGCGACAGCCGCTCGAAGAAGGCTGCCTGCTGGTCGTCGGGCAGAGCGCCGAAGCGAGTCACGAGGTCGCGCGCGATCGTCACGCTGTTGGCTTCGCCGCTCGACAGAAGGCGCTTGCAGTCGAGCATCAAGCTGTGCAGCGTGCTGTCTCTTGCCTTGTGTACGTCGACCTCTATTGCGTCACTCGGGTGGGGCGCCGCCATCTACTTCCCCATCACCATGTCGGGGAACGAGAGCACGATGCTCGGGAATGCGCAGCACAGCACAACCGCCAGCAGCATCAGCGCCACGAACGGCATCACGCCCCTGATGATCTCGCGCAGCGGGATGTCGGGCGCCACATTGCGGATGACAAAAATATTCAAACCCACCGGTGGATGAATTAAGCCCATCTCCATCACGATCGTCAGCACGACACCGACCCAGATGAGGTCGAATCCCGCCGCCCGCAGCGGCGCCAGGACGATGGGCGCGGTCATCAAGACAATGGAGACGGGTGGCAGAAAGAACCCGAGCACTACCACCAGCAGCAGAATCATCGACAGCAGTGGCCAGCGCGACAGGTGCAGCCCGACGATCCATTCGGCGGCCGACTGGCTGATGTGCAGATAGGACATCACGTACGAATACAGCAGCGACATGCCGATGATGAACATCAACATCGTCGACTCCCTCAGCGTGCTCGACAGCATTGGCGCGAGTTGGGCGGGCCGCCACATGCCATAGACGATAGCCACGAGAGAGAGCGCCAATAATGCACCCAAGGCAGCGGTCTCAGACGGTGTTGCGTACCCTCCATAGAGCGCGAACATCACGCCGACAAGCAACGCGACGAACGGCAGCACCTTGGGCAGCATCTGCGTCTTTTGGCGCAGCGTCAGCGTCACCTCGTCAAGGTAGGCCGACTTAGCGGCGCCAGCGTGGAACGCGACCAAGGCGGCGCGGTACTCGCGCTTGCACCGCCACACCGCGTAGCCGGAGAACAGCAACACCAGAAGCAGGCCCGGCCCGATGCCGGCCAGGAACAGCCGACCCAGTGATTGCTCGGCCGCTACGGCATAGAGAATCATCGTGATCGACGGCGGCAGCAGAATTCCCAACGTGCCACCGGCCGCAATCAGTCCGGCGGCGAAGCCGGGTGAGTAGCCGCGCTGGCGCATCGCCGGAATCCCCGAGCTGCCGATCGCGGAGCAGGTTGCCGGGCTCGACCCCGCCATGGCGGCGAACAACGCGCACGCGATCACATTCGCGATGCCCAGGCCCCCAGGAATCTTGTGCATCCAGGCATGGATGGCCGAGTAGAGATCGGCCCCTGCGCGCGACTTGCCAATGGCCGCGCCCTTGAGGATGAACAGCGGAATCGACAGCAGCGTGATGCTGGCCATCTCTTCATAGACATTCTGCGTCACGGTGTCGAGCGAGGAGGCCGGCATGAACAGCGCCATGAACACCGTCGCCACGCCGCCGAGTGCGAATGCGATCGGCATGCCCGAGCACATCACGAGCAGGGTGACCACGCCATACAGCAAAGCCAGTGCTCCCGGACTCATGACATCCCCCTCGTCGCGGGCCTCACGGCCTTGGGCTCCTTCACCGATACCAGCGCCAGCAACTGCAGCAGCAGTTGCACACACAGCAGGCTCACCCCAGACGCCATCAGGCCGTAGGGAATCCACAGCGGCGACGCCAACGACGACGAGGTGGTGTGGCCTTCGTGTACAGCCTCGCCCAACAGGGACCACGACTTCCAGGCAAAGAACGCGCAAAACATCAGCGACAGCAGGTCGACGAGCACCTGCCGCCGCCGATTCCAGCGCGGCGACAGGAAGCCCACCAGGGCATCAATGCCGATGTGGCCGCGCGACTGTTGCACGTGGGCGCCGCACAGAAAGGTCGCGCCGACGAGGAGGAACACCGCAGTCTCGTCCTGCCAGTCCGTGGCCGCCTTGAGAAAGTAGCGCAGGAACACGCCGGCCGCGAGCACCAACGCGGCGGTCAGCACCGCCAGCATGCCAAGGCAGAGCACCCACTCGTTCAGCAGATGCACCGCGCGTCTGATCCGCGCGAGCCACGTCGGTAGCTGGGCGACCTGGGGGTGGCGGCCGGGAGCCGTGACCGCACTCACAAGGTCTTTTCTGCCAGCTTCAACAGCTTCGCTGAGCGTTCAGTGCGCTCGGCGAAGTCCTTCCACGCGGTGGCGCGGGCGACCGCCTGCCAGCGCTTCACAGTGGCATCGGTCAGGTCATATGTCTTGGCGCCAGCCTTCTGGTAGACCGACGCGAGCAATTGATCGTCCGCCTTGGCACTGTCGAGTGCGAACCTTTCGAGGTCGGCACCGACCGACATCACCACCGATTGCATGTCCTTGGGCAAACCCTCGAAGACCGAGCGCGAGATCAGCAGTGGCTCGAACATGTACCAGTACGCACGCCCGCGCCCAGTAGTGAGATGCTTGGACACCTCCTCAAGCCGGAACGAGATCAGGCTCGTGGATGAGGTCATCGCGGCATCGACCGCCCCGGTTTGCATGGCCGCGTAGATTTCGTTCGACGGCAGCGAAACCACTGCGGCGCCGGCAGCCTTCAACATCATGTCCACCTCGCGGCTGCCGCCACGAATCTTCATGCCCCTGGCGTCCTCGGGCTCGACGACCGGGCGCGTGCGCGACGCCACACCGCCGGCCTGCCAAATCCAACTCACGATGAGCATGCCCTTCTCGGCGACCACTGCGGCAAGTTCCTCGCCGACTTCCTGGTTCTTCCAGGCGAGGCCCTGCTCATAGGAGGTCACCAACCCTGGCATGAGCCCGATATTGACTTCAGGCACCTCGCCGCCGCCGTAGGCGAGTGGTACCAGCGACATGTCGAGAGCGCCTTTGCGGAGCGCGCTGAATTGCGCATTGGTCTTCATCAGCGACGACCCGGCATACACCTGCGCCGTCAACGCACCGGAGGTCCTGCGCTGGATTTCGGCGGCGAACTTGCGGCACAGCCGATCGCGGAAATCTCCTTCGGTGAGCGATCCGCCAGGGAACTGGTGGGAGATTTTCAGCGTGGCGGTCTGCGCTTGCGCCGAATGAACGAGCCCGAGAGCTGCCGCGCCTCCAGCCGCCTGGATCAGGCTGCGCCTCGTGATTGCCATCTGTAGAAGTGTCATAGGTTAGGTAGTACCTTTTCGGTGGGGGAGTTAAAACAAAACGCGCCGTTCGCGGCGCGGTCAGTGCGAATGTGGGTGCTTCAGCAATCGCAAAGCAGCCATCAAGGACTCGTAGACGGCCTTGAGGGCAAACGCTTGCCGATGAAGTTCGTTGGCACTTGTGCCTTCGTCGGGATGAAAATTGGGCGGATCAAGCGCCACATCCGCGTCGGCCGCAGCAAGGGATTGCGCAAACTCACTGAGCTTTTCCACGCGGCGAACGACGAAATGGCGGCCCGCCCAGATGAACAGGGCGACTAGACCCGAGACCACTCCTCCCGCGAACCAGACATAGGAAGGAAGGAGCGACCAAAGGAGCGAAGGCGTCATGTGCGGCACGGAGGCCGAGAGCCAAATAGGAGGCGAGCCGGGCGGCGAGATGAGTCGAACGACACGGTGCGCGGCATCACCGTCGACGCCGGTGTATTCGACAGCACCCGTCTTGGCGAGAGTTCCAAGCGCGAGAGCCTCGAAAGCGTCAGGTCGCTGTGCAGACTCCTCTGCAGCGGTGGTGATGATGCGAAGCCTCCGCCTCGGGTCGTGCTTTGACATCTCGGTGGCGACTTCCGCAACCAATGCCAGCGGAGTCTTGTGCAGGAAGACGTATTGCTTGCGCTCTCCGCTGGGCAACGTCTCTGTCGCAGTCGTGCGATTGGAATAGCGACCGGCCTGCTCGATGCTCTCCCAGTCGTCCGCCGTCCGGCGAACATAGATGCCCTGATAGCGCAACGCGTAGTCGTATTGGGCGAGCCCTGCATCGATCAACATGCGCGCGGCTGGTGCGTCGGTAATTTCTGCGAGCGCGTTCGCCAAGATCGTGCCGAAGCCGAGCACGCCAAGCAAGCAGGCCAATATCGCCAGGGTGACGTGTGTTGACAGGCGGCGAGTGGCGAGCAAGTCGAACATGAAAGGCTCGGGGTTGGTTGGATTGTTCAAGTCACCTGCGCGACAGACCACACTGCAGAATCGTCAGTGAAGAACCGTCTTGAGCGCATCGAATAGGCGCGCCGCGACGGGTGAAATCGGGGCCGCGAATCTGAGTGCCAACACGCTGATGCCGGCGGCCAGAATGAGCACCGCCGCAAGGCGGTGCAGCAATACGCTGCGCGGAGTCATGGGTGGTCCGAGGGGCCGGCCGTCGAGGCAAGCTTCGAGGTCCATGAGCGAGTAGTAGCGTGGACTTTGATGATCCATGTCCGGTTGTCCTTTCGTAGCATGCAATTGCAATTGATAGTCATCTCATCGCCGAAACTGGAGAGTCTTTCCCGTCCCGGACACGATGGAGAGGTCCGTGTATTGGGTTCCGGTGTGGTTCCTGGGCGTGTATGACACCTCTTTGCCCGGCCATCCGATATCAAAGGGTATGCCGCTTTGAAGTGCCTCGATTAGTTGTTGCGAGGTCGGGGCAACTGCTGCGCGCAGAGCGGCAACCAGGACTTTTGCAGCAGCCACGCCCTCAAGCATGGCAGGCGAGACTTTCCTGTCCTTGTATTCGTTCGAGGCTTTCAACAGTTGAGATGTCTCGGCAACGAGCGGGATGTCCATCCGGCGTTCAGGTGGAAAGACTTGCGCAACGATCACCCCTTGCGCAGCGTCGCCCAATTGATCCACGAAGCCGCCAGACGCGTTGTTCGACAACGTGAGGAAGAAGCCTCCTCGGCCAGCGCCTCTTCGAATCGTCTCGGCGTGAATACCCCGCATGAGCGCGATCGTCGGTTCCGTGGTGGCGATGATGAGCACTGCCTGTGCCTGTGCGCTAGCGGCAACGTCGATGATCTTGGTGAAGTCGGTGGTGTTGCGGTCGAAGGTCTCGACGTAGGCGGGCGCGATCCGGGTTTTGTTGGTAGCCGAGACTTTTTCCAGCCCCTTCGTTACTCCGGCAAAGGCGTCAAGGCCGAACGCGTCTTTGACGTAGATGACGCCAAATTTCTTGAGTTCCATTCCGACGATCTGTTCAATCGCTCGCTCGGCCTCGGCTTGGTAGCTCGAACGAACATTGAACACATATGGATTGACAGGATCGTGCAGACTCATGGCGCCGGTCGATGGTCCGACGAGTGGTACCCGGTACTTGGCAAGCAAGGGCAAGATGGCCGACGTGGTGGCCGTGCCGCGCGTCAGAAACATACCGATCGCGTGATGCTCTTCGAGCAGCTTGGTCGCGTTGGCGACTGATCGAGCCGGGTCGTACGCGTCGTCCAGCGTAATGAGCTTGATCGGGCGTCCCTTGATGCCACCTTTCGAGTTGATCGAATCGAAATACAAATTGGCGCTCAAGGTCATCTCGCGCACTGAGGCGGAAGGCCCGCCGGTCATGGCTGTCGTCTGGCCGATGATGATTGGGGACATTGGGGACGGCGGTTGGCTGTGGGCGCTGGAAATTGCCAGCGCCCAACCGAAAACCAAGACTGCAAGGCGCAATACAAGTGAGGTCTGCATCGGAATCCCCCTCCCAGGGGTTGTTGCTTCAGGGTGGTTGAACCGGAGACGCGAACTCAACTTCGAACGCGCCGTCGAGAGGAGGCGCCACTCGCGTGGCGCCAAGAGAAAACATGGACCAGTTCGTCACCTCGTTCCGCACACCGCACATCGTAACGGCGCAAGCAGCCGTTTTCCGTTGCAAGAAGGAAGTTATCGAATAGATGCTGCGTTTTTCTGGTCACGCAACAAGTATTGAAGCTGGAGCGGCTGTTTGTCAAGCAAGACGAATGTCTTGAAATCAAAATGTGCTTTTTGAGCAATTGTGCGGTGCGACCGGGCCTGGGGGGAATGTGGATTTCCAGGGGCGGCCCATTGCGCTGCTCAGAAGCGGTCCCCGGTCGCAGCAAGCGGTCTATGTGGCGCGTCGGCGTCAGCAGCGGGCCACGTGCAGCGCCAAGCCCGTCAGCGACGGCTGGCCGCCCCTTGGCGCCCCCAGGGTCGCGCTCGATCGGGGCCATGCAGATGATGGCCGCCGGGCCCAACGGCACAATCGCGCGCGGCGCTTCAGGCCCACGCAAGCGGAGACGACTTTTTGTTCCCCCCATCGGTTCCCTCGGACGCGCGGGCCGGTTTTTTTCCGACCTCGCTAAGTTTGTCAGCGCCACCCGGAGCAGCGGGGACTCTTCCCTCACTCAAGGTGCGCCTAGCTTATATTGGAGCAGCGACGGCAGTCTCGGGGGAACTGCAAGCTATTACAGGTTGTTGTTTCGATTCGACTGAGGTAGAAGCCCGCGTTCCGGTGGGGCTCAAGCGGCGCCAGCTTCTTCAGCGAGCTGGCGGCGACCCCTCGCGATGAGTTGCGCGATAGGCTGGCCCAGCAGCGTCTCGCAAAGCGCTACCGGTACTTTGTGGTCGCCGACGATGACGCGCCTCGCTTCCGACCGATTGACTTCGCGCCACCGAACTGCCATGAAGCCCGAGTCTTCCCCGTCGAAAGCGGAGATTGCGCCCCACGCCGCCGTCCCCTCGCGCTCGGTGGCATACCCCACCCCACCAAGCGTGATGATTTGATCCACTGTGTCGTCTACAAACACGAACTGGATGAAGCTCGCGAACTCCGTTTCTTGAGGCATGTGTTGCGTCCCGCATTCACCAGTTGAGCACGAACAATATCACTCCCGCCCTAGTTGGACTGGCCGGCATCACCGTAAGCCAATCGCCCCGGCGAAGCGTGAGCACCCCACGAGAACTGACTGGTAACCTTCGCAAATGAGTCGGCAACGAGGGGCAAGCATGGGTGAAGCAAAACGCAGGGGATCGGCTGAACAGCGCCAAGTGGCAGCCGTGGCGGCGCAACGTGAGCAACTACCGAAGGTCGTCATGTGCAACAACTGCAAAGCCGAGTTGACGGATATCCATCCTATGGACGTACGCGGCATGCCGGGCATGCGTCTGGCCGGAGGCGCACACTGTCCCGCCTGCTCTCATGACACGTGGGTTCTCGATGGGACACCAGAAGGACTCGCGCTCTTCCAGGGGTTCTTGGACGAGGAGCACGGCGCCGGTGCCATCTCGACGGGGTTTGCCCGGCGCTAGCTCGACCGCACCCCCCTACCGGTTGAGTTCACGCCGTTGGGTTCGAGACAGCACGGCTTCGATTTGTCGTGCCTGTTCGCGGTCCAAGTCTGGCAGCATCGCATGGAAGTTCCAAGCCAGTTGGTACTTCCACACGCGGCATGGGACTGCGATTTGGTAGACCCGTCTCGATTGCTGCATAGCAAGCTCAAGCGTCGCGCTTTCCTCCGCGCTCAAGCGCAACGCGTTCTTGATTCGTTGAGTGATTTCGGCGCTGGGAGGGCCTTTGATTCCGCTCACAAGACCCGAAAGGTGGCTCGGCCAAATCCCCGCATGTGCTGCGATTTCCGCTTGAGTGAGGCCGTGCTCTTCCATGAGATATCGGATTCGGTCGCCAAACGGTGTCACAGATTGACGCCTTCCGTCTCCGCAAGCAATCGCTTTACCTCACGACGCTCCTCATCACGCAGCCCCCTGTACGGCCCTGGTGCTCGGTCAAGCAAAGCCTGAACCTTCGCGACGAGAGACGGGGGCAAGCTTCGCATGGCGGCCACCGGTCGCGTGTAGTTGTTGTCAGAGAAGAGAACCCAAGCAGCCATCCCTTCGTCATACACCAGCGTGCCCTTGTACGTAGGCACATAGGCTTCGCTGGTGACGTTGCCGATGGCGCTGACATGTAGTGCTCCCACATACCTTTTGTCAGGCCGATATACGAATCGCCACGACTCGGTTGCGCCGATGGATTTGACTGGCAGTGTGCTGATCAACTCCTCGATTCTCGCTTCGCCCGCCAAGTCAACCATGAACAGGTCCTTCATCAGTTGGCCTGATTCGTCGCGAAGCGCGGTTTCGACTGCGGCGACAGAACCCGACTCCTCAGGCCAAACACACGTCATCTGCGACAACATGATCGAATCTGGAATGTAGTCAAACGTGTGTTCGCCAGATTGCAAGATGAGAGCCAGCGATGCAAGAGTCGAGCCTCTGTTTGCGACAAGTATTTGGCGACTCCAATCGTCAGCGCGGCTCCGAACCAGTTCAACGAATGTGCTGAGCCCAGTGTAGGGATCGAGGTGAAAGGTTGTCGATTCATGACTGTCCCAATCCGAGAAGCCTACTTTCCAAGGACCTGCCAATGAGGCGATCACGGATGCACGACCGTGAATTGCATGGTTGAAAGACTCCGCTCCGAACAATGCGGCAATGAACTTCTGTGCGCTACTGAGATCGCTCGGCCGACCAGCGCTCGCGAGCATTCTGCGAGCCGTCCATAGCCATTCGGCGGGAACTGGCAAGTGGTAGCCCCACAGCACGTTGGAGGTGCTTTCATCGGCTTGAAGACGTTCCATTCCAGGCCAGCGCGAGAGCCGCTTGCACAACTCCGCGATAGGGTCGTCCGCGTCGCGGAACCCGACCAATGTGCTCCGCGCTCGATCTACGTCCGACTCCCGCCTCGCAGCCGTTGCTACCATCGGCGCCACTTCCGCGAATGGCTCTCCTTGCAACCGCAGACTCAGGCGACCCGCAATGCGATCAACCGAGCACTGGTCGGGAAAGACCAGGCTATCGCGGCAGCACTCGTACACGTACGCGGCAGCCTCCGCGAACGATGTCGCCCAGTTGTCGGCATCTTGTTCGGTCGCTCGCTCGGCCGCCTTGTGAAATCTGAGGATGAAAGGCCTGGGCACGTCCGCGCCGTCACGCGCGAGGCAAGCGGTCAGGAAATCGGCGTTCGAGAACGCCATCTCGAACGCGTGAATCCAACTGTGATGGAAGTTGGTCTTTGCGAGCTTTGCGTTGCCCCACAGGTTTTCAGGGTCGATTTCCGCTCGCGCTAGCCGCCCCCGAACGGCCTCCCAAAAGGCGTCAGTGGTGTAGCTTTCAGTTGCATAGGTGTGCATCGTCGCAATCCTCCAAAACCGGCGAATGCGGCTGTGCACGTTTGCCGCGCCGAGTTCAAAGGAAGGGCGCATCGTGACCTGACGGTCTAGAGGATTCGGCCCTGGTATACCAACCGCCTTGAGGCGGGTGCACGGCAGGCTCGGGCAGCCGACGCGAAGAGTAGCGCATGGCAATCATGAATGCAACGAGACCCGGACGGACTCGGACCTTCGAGATGCGCGCGCTAGCCCATGTCAGTCTTCGTTGCTCGTGACAACGGTGGCATCTTCGCCACCGTTGATCTCGTCGAAGCGACTGAAGCAGACATTGCAGCTTAGGTCGAGGCCGGGCTTCCCCCAGACGTTGATCTTTGGCCTGCAGCCGCAGGCGTACTTGCTCCGGTTGCTGCGGTTGGTGGCCCCAGGCTTGTTGCTGAGTGGCGCGAGCACGACCCCTTCATGCGCCGCGATCGCCATCGCCGCCTCGGGCAGGTCATGACCAACGGCGGGGTGATCGCCCGGCGAGATAGGCGCGTGCGCGCCGAAGCGGTCGTACCAAGAAATGCGAAAATCGTTGGTGATCAGTTCAGCGCAGACGATCAAGAACAGGCCCCCATCGATAGGGTAGTCGGCCATGCAGTCGCCTGTGCGCCGCCCGCCCGGCTTGCCGGTGTGTGATGGCATGAGGCCAATTGATTCCATCTTGTTGCCGAAGGCCTCGTTGTGATATCGCGTTCTACCGGGCTTGCCGAAGTGCGCCTGCCACTGATGCACCATCTCGTGTGCGATGGTCTGCAGCACTTCGATCAGGGGCATGATGGCGACGTAGGCGGGGTTGATGGCAATCTCGTCCACCGTGTCACCCCGCGTGTTGCCGAAGCGCTCGGAAGAGAAGTATCCGTAGGTCCGCTTTTCGCGCTGTAGTGTCAACAGGCAGCCCGGAAGCTGTCCGCCGAACAGCTTCGCGTTGAACGCGTCGTACACCAGCTCCAACTCGGCGTAAGTCTTCCCAGTCGCGCTCAGCGCAGCGCGACGGCTTGGCGAACCTTCAGCCTCGCGCACAACTTGTAGTCGCTCGATCGGCTCGCTTGCATGTTTCTTCTGGTGCATGGGGTGCCGGTCCATTGATTTCACAATACGAGTGTATTGTGCAATACAAAGCTTCGCCGGCTGTTCTCGTTGACAACAGCAGAAATCCGGCGGTGCCATTCGCCATCTCCAGTGGAACATGTTGTTCCACCCCCCATTCCATCCCCCAGGAGTAGTAGCGAAATTGTGTCTCCCGACCTCTCCCGCCCCGACTCCCCAACCTATCAGACAAACTGTCCACTTTGTCTGATAGATTACTGTATAGCAGCATTTTTCATCACATACACGTCATTTATTTATTTGCACTCGGCGCATGAATCCCGTACAGTGAGGCCACCATGAAGAAAACGCCTACCAAAGTCGCCGCAGACGGGCTTCGCTACAAGGCCAAAATCGCCGGGTCGCCGTTCGGTTCGCTGACGGGATCGGCGACGATCTCGTGCATCCGCTGCGGTCGCCATAGGGCACGTTCGATGCTCGAATCGTGCCGGGTTGCGGGGCGCCTTCAAATGCAGTGTAGGCCAAGCTGCATCGAAATCGAAGCTCCCTCTGCAAAGCCATGAAGCTGACGGAACTCCAAAAGGCACCGCTGGCCGACTATGCGGCAACCCTGCCCAGGGACTATCCGGAGCGGTACCTCTCGTTGTTGCGCAAGGCATTTGCGGACTACCGAGGCGTCCTTAACGCTGCGCAGCTTCGCGAGCTGGCCGGTGGCGGGTCACCCAACACCGCTCAGAAGGTCATCAGCGAATTCCTTGAGGAAATCCAGCGTCTGCTCGCCTATCGGCTTCCGGACCCCACCCCGACGCCGGAGCACAGAGCGCTCGGGGTTCCCGGCCTGCCTGAAACACTGCAGGCCGCAATGTCGCAGCTCACTCTTGATGCGTGGCGCCTCGCGTGGCTGGAGTTCGAGAAGCGCGCGCAAGACGTTCAGGCCGAGGCGCAGACTGCGATCGGAAACGCCAAGGCAGAAGCTCAAACCTTGATCGATGCCGCCCGACTGGCCACCGACCAAGAACGGGAAGCCCGCGAAGCGGCCGAGGCCGACGCAGGGCGATGCCGTACGACGATCGATGAGCTGCGGGAGCGAGAGCAGCGGCTCGACGCCGACCTCCGGTCAGCGCAGGCCGCGCAGCACGAGATGCAAACCACGCTCACACGAGCGACGGAGCAGATGGAAGATCATCACCGGCACCTCGTCCAGGCGAACACTTCCTTGGAGCGCATGAGCCGCGAACATGCGCAGTCATTGGTCGCGGCTCAGCGCGACCATCAGACCAAGCTCGATACCGAGCGTCAAGCAGCACGCCAGCAGATCGAGGTACTCACCCGAGAGCGCGATCGCGCCTTGACTGACTCTGAGCGAGCGCGCGATCGAACCGCCACCGCCGAGATTGAGCGCGCTCGCTCAGAGCAGGCTCAAAAGGCCGCAACGGCGGAACTCGAAGGGCTGCGCCTTGTGGCTGCCGAGCTGCGCGATCAGCTCGCTGCGCGCGCGAAGGAGGCCGCCACAGCCGAAGCACAGGCTGCAGAGCTTCGATCTCAAATGAGTGTCGCGGAGCGTGACGTACAGCGCCTCGCCGAGTGGATCGACAGTGGGAAGGGATCGCACCCGATCGACCTCAGCAATCCGGCTGCCCTGATCTTGGCACCGATGAAGCGTCGCCTCGCCAAGCCGAGCCAAAATCGGCCGAGACGCAAGGCTAAACGGGAGTCGTCATGAAGGCTATCTACCGAGTCCGCAAAGCATGGCGTTCTGAGGTCTACCTCACCAAGCAATTCAATGGCGTTGTGCGCATAGGAGAAAAGCGCGTACTGCTGGGTTCCACCAGCGATGCCTTGAAGTTCGACAAGACTACCGGCGTGAGCCAGGATGCGTTCAACCCGCACGTGCGCCGGTGGACGCTGCTGCAAGTGATCGGCGATGACGGTGCGGTCGTCCTAACGACACAGGCCGGCGACGAGCACGCTGCGGACGTGGCCGCGCTGGCAGGCGACACTCACGGTCGCCAAGACGAGCCCGAACACGGACAGCGAATCAAGGGGCAACGCAAGTGAGAGACGATCCCTTCAAGCATCACCTGCGATTGCGCAGACCGTGCAGTAACTGCCCGTTCTTGAAGGAGGGGGCGATCGAGCTTCGGCCTGGACGTCTCGACGGCATTCTCAACGATCTGCTGCTCAACGACACAACTACGTTTCAGTGCCACAAGACAGTTCACCACCGCAAAGGCGGCACATGGACCGACGACGGAGGCTACGAGGCATCGGGGCACGAAGCCATGTGCGCCGGGGCCGCAGCAGCGCTGATGAAACGTGGTCGACCTACAGTTGCCATGCGCATTGGCTTTGCGATGGGGGTCGCTCACCCAACCGACTGGGACGAGGTGAAGGACCTCGTGATCTGACACGCAGAGCCCGGAGGCCCAGCAGCAATGACAGTTGACGTATCGTGGCCCAGCCCGAATCAGTGCAAGGCCCAAGTCTGGAAGCGGGACACCTACCGTCGAACCGGCAGGGGCAGCACCGGCTTCGAGTTGCACTACACAGCATGCCAGTGCACCAGAAAGTCGACCCACGCCGGCTACTGCTGGCAGCATGCTCCGAAAGGCGATTCCCAAGAAGGGAGCCCTCCCGGCGTGCAAGGCCACCACGCCGAAAGCGAACAGGTCCCTGCTTTGACGACCATGCGGCTAACACCATGAGCCACGAACGCAGGTTTTGGGAAGACCTCGCCGCTGCCGTCAACCCTGGCTGGGACTTCAGTCTCAGTGACGACGTGGTGCCGGGCGAGGGGCTGCTCTCAACCTATCGCGTCTACATCTACACCGTCGACACAAGCACTGTGTGGACGATGGAGGGGGCCACCACCGAACAGGGCATGGAGCGCGCACACGCGACCCTTTCCTTGCGAAAGGAGGCGATCCCAGGCCTGCTTTCCGCCGCCGGAGAACAGGTCCTCGCCTGCGGACAAGACTCTGCTGCGCGTGCTTCCAAGCCAGCGCAGCAGGCCGTCACCTTGGCGCTGCTGGCGCTCACAGAAACGCAGACCTACGTCGCAGCGAAGCAAACGACCGGATCGCTGGAAGGCCACTGGCTGTATCTGGTGTACCGACTCAAGGACGGCGCCGCGCTCTCGCGACCCGCCTTCATTCGGTCGAAGAGGACTGGCTTTCTGGCGCCCGATGCGCTGCTGCATCTGGTCCGCCAAGTCGTCGCGATGGATACTGCACAAACCATCGGCACGGTCACCACGCAGATTGCTCTCGGCGGCGGCGCCGTTATCGATCCTCTGCTTGCGGGACCTTCCCGCAAGCAGTGATCGGTCCCCGCCTCGGACACCCAACAGCAAAGACGCGAATCATCTGAAGGAACGTCGCAATGTCAATGAACAACCGGGATCGCAACGCCTACAGCTTGGGCTCTCTCCCAGTGAGCAAAGTGAAGATCGTTCACCCGTGCAACGCCTTCGCGCAAAGCGCCGGATACGAGTCGTGGGTTTCCGCCGTCGCGAGCATGAAGCAGGGGAATGTGGTTCTCGGACAAGCTCCGCGTGCAGGCGCTCGCTCGATGCTTGACATTCAGCTATTTCACGAACAGATCAGCAAGGAAGGACTCTTCACGATCACGGACGATCTCGGCTTTGTGAGCGTCGGCTTTCGCGAGAACTTTCCGGCGGACATGGTTTCGCGCTGGGAACAAGAGTGCGCGAAACACTTTCCCCGCGACGACGACAACGGGCCATCGCCTTGACCACCGCTTCGCTCCCATCTGGACGCCTCAACGAAGCGAGCCGCATGCCATGAAGGACATGGCCGCACCGGGCACGCTTCCCGTCGTCTTCAAGTCGGCGGTTCAGTCGGAAAGCGCCGAGGTCCTCGACCTGCTGCGCGACGGCGGCGTCGTGGCGCACACGGCAGTCGTCGCCAAGCGGCGGGCTCAGACCGACGAGCAGCTCATGGCCGCATTTCTGCGCTCCCGAGCCGTGCGCGCCAGCTCCCTCGAAACCTACGCGAAGTACCTGAGGCAGTATCTGTTCTTCCTCGCGAAGCGATCGTCATTGACGGGGCCTCAGGTCAAGAGTGTTCGACTGCTGCAGACCGAACACTGGTATCGGCTCATCCGCTGGATGCGGTTTCCCCCGGCTGAGGACGTGATGGTCGGCGGTTCTGTCGCGATCACGGAGCCTGCGTGGCGTCCGCTACGCGGCAGGTCAGGCGACACGACGATCATCCAGGCCCTCATGGTGATCCAGCAGTTCCACGGCTGGATGCTCAGCCAAGGGGTGATGGTCTTCGACCCATTCAAAGAGTTGAAGCCCAGCCATCTGCCGGATGCTTCCATCGACGAAGAGACGGCGCGACGCGAGGCCGCCGCCGACCCGGAAAGGCGTCTCTTCGAACCAAGTGAGTTGGCGGACACCCAATCGGCGCTCCAGCTCGACCCTCAGCCTGTCGGAGGACCTGAGGGCGGTGGACGACGACGCGTTGAGTCCAAGAGCGCTCTGAAGCGTCAACTCGATGATGGCGAAGACCCGATCGCGCACGTCCTGACACCAGAAGCGATCGCCATGGCGTTCCGGGTTGTCGAGCAATACCCACAGGACAAGCCGGAGCAGCGGCGGCGCTACGCGCGCGATCGCTGGGCGCTGGTCCTCGCGTTCGCGTCCGGATTGCGCGCGGCCGAGTTGGCGCGAGCGATGGCGAAGACCCTGAAGCTCCATCGCTCGAAGGACGGCCCGCACGCGTCCATGGCCGTGCGACGCAAGGGCAAGAAGGTGAAGTCACGCCTTCCCATCCCTGGCTTCGCTCTGGAGGTCCTGGAGGCGCAATACGAAGCGTTCGGCGTATCGCTCGCCGTCGCCATGGCGAGCGACCTGCCGCTGGTGCTGCCGGTTCGAGGCGTGGCCTTCGATCACGCCCAGCAGCGCTGGACAGCGAAGCAGCTTGATCGCAAGCAGCTATGGTGGCTGTTCAACGAGATTTTCCAGCGCGCGGCGCAGCTCGCCCAAGATGAAGGGTGGGAGCAGGAACGATGGGCACCACTGGCCCAAGCATCCACTCACTGGGCTCGGCACACATTCGGCACCACGCTTTCGGAGCTGGCCCACAGCGTTGTGGCGGCGCAGTACGCCCTTGGTCACAGCAAGCCAGCCACCACGGCCGGCACCTATTTGCACATCACCGACGACGCTCTGCGCAAAGAGATGGAGCGCGCAGGCTCCCAGCTTGTACACGGCGCCTCGTAGCGGGGGGTGTGTTCGACCGGAGAGTCTGATCCCAGGTCAGCAGCCACCAACCGGTCGCTAGAATTGCAAAAGTGTCTCGACACTTTTTCGTTGACCACCAAGCCAGGAGCTTCCGATGCTGCCAAACGACGAGCCTCTTTCACGTGCCGAAGAAACCGTCTGGCGGGAATCCGGTGCAGACGATCTCCACATCAAGATCATCGCCACCCACGGTGGATACGCCGGCATCCGTTTCAATACGGACAAGGAGCTTGCGCTTCAAGACATTCTCGATCACCTGATGCAGCAGCGCATCATCAACGTGCGAAACGCACTGCGCACGCTGGGTTGGAATGGGGAGCGGTTCGCCGATCTAACGAAGGAGATTGGCGGACGACGCTTCATCCTCCGCCACGACACGCGCCGGGTTGGCGCAGGCCAAAATGTGGTTGGTCATTCCTTCGTCATTCGGGAGCAAAGTGCGGACATGGACGCACCGCGTCTATCGATCCCTGACGAAATGACCGCGACCGCTCAGACGCTCGCTGGCGAGCTTGAGCGACACGCCCGTCTTGAGTTCAAGCTGGAAGCAGTAGTGCGACAACCCGGCAAGCTCTTTACCCGGGTCTCAAGCGGCCACATCGACACCACGCCGATACACGAAGCGATCCCGGACTCGGATGGCCGCTACGGCGCGGCATTTCGGGACGCACTCGATGCGACGATCTTGGCGCTTCTGCACCGCGGCGTAAATGAGCATCTGCTCAACGACGCTCTGGTGGAGGTACTGGACGCCTACGGCAACAACATGAAGCCGAAGGATGATGAACCAGTAGTCCCGAAAAACTACGTCGCCTTACTGGAATGGTCGATCAAGCAGATTGCGGCCGAGGCCCGTACTGGCCTGGAAGGGCGTCGCCGGTTCGGCGACCCGTTTGAAGGTCCGTCGCCGCTGCAGCGCATCCGCGACATGGCCGACAACGCCGTTTCTCGGATCGTCGGCGCGGCGGCGCCGTTGGGTGAAGTAGAAGACAGCGTGGAGCCCGGCAGCGGTCTATGACTCGCGCGCTTTCGGCAGGCCGCCGCAGCTCGTGCACAGGGGGGCTTCCGCCTAAGCTCTACGAGGTGCTGGCGCTACCGCCATTTCTGGCCTGTTCGATCGCACACTCGGCCTGCGCCAACGCGTCAGCGAACTGATCGTAGAAGCGAACGATGTTGGGCTCGCCCTCGCTCAGCCCGGCAAAGCTCGTCTTTACCGCTTCCGGCGCCGCACGTGGAACTGAAACCTCGTTTACCACCTCCGTCTCTTGAGGTCAGTTGTTGAATCTGTCACCACCGGAGTGGTCCTGGTAGCCCTGAACATGCAACCCGCGATGCGCCCACATTGGGCGAATCTGCGACAGGAAGGGATCGCTCTCAAACCGCTCGCAGATATACGCCAACTCCTCGTCGCTGAGCCCAAGTGCGCGTGCAGCCAAGCTGTCGAGGTTCGCTCTAGCTTCTTCAAACTGATCAGTCGCGCTCGAAGCATAGGCGTCACGGATGGCTGAGGCGGCAGGCCCAATGTCGATGGGGATTGGGCACGATCCGATGAAGGAGACCGGGACATCGACTTCGTCCGCCTGACGCTTACGGTCAAGCATGTACCAGACTACCGCGCGAAGATCAGCGTTCGGGACTACCAGTTCGAAGCTTTCGCGCACACCCTGTATGCCGACTTCGGTTATCTCGATCTCTTCCGGAAGAGTCTCATCGACATCGTGCATGGGCAAAGCAAACCCATTGACCACGCCAGAGCCCGAGGCGATGAGTTGGTTCACCGACTGTGTTGGCGAGCCGGCGAGCACAGCCTCTACGTGTCGCCACCGGTCCGCAAGGTTGTCATCCATCTCGATTAGCGCTGCCGTTGCCGCACTGAGTTCAGCGCTGAGTTCTTCACTCGCATCGATGGGCATCGGGAGAAGACCAATGCTCTTGAAGTACCAATGGCAAACCAAGTCTTCGATGATTGTCGATCGCAGGCAAGTCGCCGCGACAAACATGACTGGGCGGGACAAGACCCACCCGTTCAAGGGGAAGCGCTTTCGGAGTTGAAAGATGTTGACCGTGTTGTTGAACACGACGCCTTCTGGCACAGGCGCAATCGTTGGAAGTTGCGCTATCTCGCGCGACACGAACAGGCGTTGGTTGTCGAACAAGGGCTCGTACTGATAGGCGCGTAACGTCTTCGGTGGTTTGGTGCCGTCCCATCTTCCAATCGGCTCACCACGAAGACGACCAGGAAAGACGTTGAGACCCTTGTAAACCGCCTGTCCCTGCTCTGTTAGAACTCCTCGGCCACCGAGTTCCATGCCGCGCCCAACAAGCGGCCGAGCTTCCCAGTCGGTGGGCCCAGCCCCGGTAGGGAGCGTCGCGCTCACAACTCCGGCATCTGCACCCTTTCGTTTTCGGTAGACGACATCGATGCAATCGCGAAGACGCGGACCCGCGCCCAATTTTTGAAGAACCGGCACATCTCCCGCTTGGATTTTGCTGATCAGCCAAGTCATTCGTCTGCTCCGACATCGGTAAGGGCGCCGAAGTATTGGCTGACCTGTAGGTACCGACGCTCAATCTGGGAAGAGGTTGCTTTGCTCAGATCAATCTCGTCTGAGGCGGCGTCGTAGCACTCGGTGCCGGCGATGGCCACCGTCACCATGTCGTTGTCTGCTGCCGGGGCGTTCTCAAGGACCATGATGATCGTTTGCTTCTTTACGCCACGGAACGTGAGCTTTCGAAGCGGCTCAAGGTCAACGATCTCGATGAGCCGGTACTCGGCAATGACGCTGCGTAGACCTTCCGCGTAGCCCGCCTCAAGAACAGCGATGGGGATGATGAACGCCGTTCGCCCTCCAGGCTTCAGCCATGATCGCAACGCCCTGTAGAGGAACATGCAGTACAGGTCCACCTGACCATCCATGATGCGGTGGTAAGCGCGCTTGGTACGGTCATCAAGCGCGAGTCTGTGCGCACGGACGTAAGGCGGATTCGCAACGACCACGTCGTACTGTGCCGTCGCGATGGCCTTCAGCCTGCGGCGAACCTGGGCACCAAATGCACCTGAGAACCTTGCGCCGCCACTGTCTCCCTGTCCGAGGTCAAGCTCGATCGTGGTCTGAAGCTCCATCGGCTGATCGAACGAATCGAGGGACGTATGGCCACCCTCGATCATGATGTGAGGGATCAATGCCTTGGCAGTATTTCGTTGCTCTTCTGGCGTCAGGTACGCGAAGACATCCAGCAGTTGCCACAACATCTGAATCTGCGAGAGGACGACCGAGAACGGGTTCAGGTCGAGTCCGTAGATGCGCTGCAATACACTCTGCACTGCCTCGACATTCAGTGCGTTGGCTCCTCGAAGTCGCTCCAGATGCGAGTGCAGGTGTTCAACTAGGAATGTCCCCGAACCACACGCAGGGTCAAGAACGGTGTCTCCCGGCTTTGCGTTACAGCGGCTGAGCATGTACCGGCAAATCTCCGGCCGCGTGTATACCTCGCCCAGTGCGCGGCGCTTTGCCACGTCGAGGTACTTGTCGTACACGCCCGCGAGAATGTCGCCCTTGACGGTCTTGAAGTTCCATCGAGAAAGCAACCACATCGCATGCAGCAACGCGTTGCTGAGCGTTGGGTCGTCGCCTTGCACGGCCCAGTCGAGCGCCTCCGCAGAGAACACGCTTGAGTACAGGTCTCGTGCCTTCCGATAGACCTCCCGCAGCAGACCTTGCGCACCGATGTTGAAGTGTTCGGCGAACTTGGAGAACTGCTCGATGCCGCCGTTGCAAATGTAGCGCTTCAGTAGCCCGTGGTCCTCGGCGAAGCGGACCATCAACATGCGTGACAGGATCATTGACGCGGTCTCGTATCCAAGCGAGTCGATAGCTTTGCCTGCAGACGTGAGCTTGCCCTTCCGGTCCTTGATGTCATCGACGAGCGATACGGGCTCATCGAACCCCATGCGGTAGGCAGTGCGCGGAAGAACGACGGTCTCAAGTTTCAACGCGGAAACGTAGGGCTCGATAGAGAGGACCACACGGTCAACTTCGCTCTCGTAGGCAAGAAGCTCTGCGCCGGTCAGACTCCCGCTGCCCGAATAGGTGATCTGAGGTAGCGTCGCATCGGTCCACGTCAGCTTCCAGTCGCCCCAACGATCCTTCAACGCATCCAGGGCGGAACGTGCAATCGTGACTTGGCCAATCAAGACATCGCGGACAACGACTTGCACGGCCTCTCGGATGGTACTGGCAGCGACTCTGACGGCATCAATGAACTCGCGGCGCGTTGTGTCGTCGACATCGACATACGCAAACCCCGTGTGGCCCCCTTTGAACGCCTCAATTGCGTTCGCGACACGCGCGAACTCGGCACCAATCGGGGAGAACGCTTTGATGAACGCATCGTCCTGCGCAAGTTTCGTCCAGGTCCACGTCTGCCTGTTCAACACATCGCCGCCGGGTGCTACCTGGTAGCGGATCACACGCTTCTGGTCGATCAAGAAGAAGTGGCGCGTGGTGGAGGTGATGTACTTCCACTTGTCAGCCAAGACAGCGTCCTCTGCGCCTGCCAGATGGTTTCCGCGCTTGACCTCGATGGAGGCGAAGACGTGCGACGCCGTAACCATGGGACGCCCGTTGTCGCCCAGGAGATACAGCGTGAGGTCAGGTGCGCACCGGGTGCCAGGAATCGGAGAGTCGATGACGACGCTGGCGGCGTCACATCGTGCAGGCGAGGCGCTGTCCGTCAACAGCTTCTTGAGACTGTCGTAGAGGTTTCTCTCTGCTCCTGGTGCTTCGCAAAATGCCTGTATGAGTCTTACCAAACGCGGGTTCTGGGTCGCCATCGCTCTTCCTTCGTTCCATGCTAGCAGGCGAGTTCACGCAACGCTGCGGGGCGTGCAAATGATGAGCCGCTACCACTGCCCCTCCGCTATGCGTTGTTTCTCTTCACTACTTCTATTCGTCGAAGCCGTTCGCTCGGGCCCACTGCTGCCCGGCAATGAAATCTGGATGCGGGTACAACGGGAAGAGCTTGCGCGCCTCAGCATTCAAGGCTGAGCTTGCTTCCAAGTACGCGTCGGCCATCTCTTCTTGCTTGAGGGATCGGAACAGCATCGACTGTTCATGGCAGACACCCGACAGGCTATCAAGCACCTTTGCCCGCAGGTAGCCAGCACGCGTGTAGGCATCACCGCCCGCGACAGCTACCGCCCTCCTTCTCGTTGCACTCATGCTTGCACCATCCCCTGTTCGCGCGCAGCGCGCGCGAGACCATCGAAGAATTCCGTCGCACCACCGTTGGCCGGATGACGAACGGTCGTGTGACGGACGACGCCAAGCTTGCCGAGAGCCAGCTCAGCCTTGCGCCCAACCGCGACGATCCTGGCGCCTGGATAGGCCTCCACCAGCTTCTTCAAGGCAGCCTGCCCCAGCTCGACTTCCGAATCTTTCGGCGTGCGATTGCTCCACGGGTCGCCCACGATATGCGGGTGAAGTTGGACCGCATTCCACAAGATCGTCGTCTCGGCCACACCGAGACGATAGAGCGCCTTCCACACCAACGTTGCGGAGGGCTCTGCCAACGGCGCCTTGCAGCTCGTGATGCGACGCTGCAGCGCTGGAATACGTGGGATCGCGCCGTCCAACAAGAGCCTCTCGCTAACGAACGGTACCCCGCTGTAGCGGCATCCTCTGTAACCCGGCGCCTCGCCTACCAGGATCATCGACGGATCGCAGGAGAGGTGCTGCACGAGTCGTTCCCGCCTTGCCTTCCAGCCATCACCTTCGGCCTCATGCTCACATCGATCGGCCCACGGATTGAACAGGTCCTTCAGGCCGGTGGGCAGCGTGCTCACCAACTCTTCGGCGAGCGCCCTTGCTCTTCTTCGGTTCATCACGTGCGAAGGCCTCCGGTTGCCATGCCCTGTTCGATGATGGGAGCAAGGTCGGCCAGCCCGACCCAACCGGGGTGGGCGCGGCATCTCGGCGCCGCATCGATCTCCACACTCGCGGTCGGGCCGCGCGGCCCATGAAACAGCTCCGTGATCGTGCCTGTCCGGGGAGGGTTGTATGCGACGTGAACGCGCTCGCCAACGTGGCGCTCGCCGAGTTCTCTGTACAGCGGCGTTCTATTCGGGTGCCGACCGATGATGTCCAGCGGGTCGGTCAGGTTGTCCAGGAAGGCGCCCAACTGCGCGCGCTGCTCGCCGATGCCACCGGACAAGCTGCGAACGTCGGCCGCGGCCGAGATGCACCCACGTCGCTTCAGGACATCCACCGCGGCCGTCATCACCCGACGGTACGCGGCGCCGCCGCACAATTGAACAGCTTCGAGGCCGTCAGGCCAGAGAACCTTGTGTACCAGTGCCTCTATGTCTGACAGCATCTCCTCGGCGCGCGCGTCGTCCATCTTCCGGTCGTAGGTGTTGATCGTGTCCCACGGCCACAAGAAGCCGTACTCCGCCGACAGGATCATTAGGCGCGGCATCGCATCCTCTTTCACATGCGCGTTGTACGTCTGGTACATCACGCCTTTGTAGAGGTCGATCGCCCGAGCCTGAAGCCCGCTCTTCCTTTGCGAACACGCCATGAGCAGCAGGTGTCTCTGCGCCTCGACTGCGCGGTCGAAGCGCTCTTCGCTGCGTGCCGTCGCCAGGAGCAGCAACTGGTCGGGCGTCATTGGGCGGCTCCTTCCGTTGCCGCTTCGATCGCCATGCAGGGCTCGCACCACCCGGTGGGGTCACCGAGGTGCGCCCGCGCCAGGGCGAGCGTGTCGTGATTGACGATGTGCCCGTGCTCCTCACAGATGGTGGCCCACGGTCCAGCGCTCGCGTCGAGGTCAGCCTGTTCAGCGGCGTACAGACCCACCAAGAAGCCGGTCTTGCGGCTGCGCCGCTGCTCCACGCAGCCAGCCAGTCCGTTGCACTCGTAGCGCCTCACTTTTGACCTCCAAACAGTGTTTCACGGTGAGCTGATCGGATCACCGCGTCACGCAGAACGTCGGGTCGCCCGGCGCCTTTCCGCTGGAGGTGTTGACGCACCCCCGGCGCACGCTTCGCTTGTGCGCACCGACGCACCACTACATCGGCGTGCTCTCCGCCGCGGCGTGTGACGCCGCCCTCAGATACGCCAGCTTGCGATTCCTCGCGAGCTGCTTGATTTCCCACTCGGCGCGCGAAGCCGCCGATCGATCAGGGTATGGCCTGGAACCCAGCAACCGCTTCGGCGGATTCGCCCGCGTGAACTTCGCCCCTTTTCCGGCGACGTGCGCGTCGTAGCGCGCCTCCAGGTCGTTTGTGATGCCCGCATAGAAGGCACCGTTTCGGCACTCGATCAGGTAGAGGTGCCACATGGCCCTGTGGCCTTAGGCGGCGGCTACAGCAGCGTCCGTGGCGCCGCCTTCCGCGAGCAGCGCCCGCTCGTAGCGCTCCGCCAGCTTTGCATACAGGGTCGAGCGCAAGTCTTCCTGCGTGCCGATTTCATCCAACAGCTCCGCAAGGTGCACGTTGTCCTCGCGGCCAAACCACAGCTTGCGGTACCTGTCAGGCACGTTGTACCCGTGGTCCTGCCGGAAAAAGTTCAGCACGTTCTTGCCGACGTACTGGCGGAACAAAGCGTCCCAGGACATGCCAGTGTCCTGCGCCAGCAGTGCGAGCAGCCACGTCGATGTCCGCCGAGAAACGGCCAGCCCGATCATCAACTCCAGCTTCGACACGGTGTCCATATGCAGCGGCGTGTATTCCTTGCCGTCGAACCCGATGACACCGCGTTCCGGCGCATTCGTGTCGCAGACGAACCGATCCGCCGCCAGCGCGATGTCGCCGTTGGCCGCGACCACATATTCGGAGAGCACGAAGTGGATCACATCGATGATCTCGATCTGCAACTGCGGCATGTCGGGCTTTTGCGCCTTCCACCACTTCCAGCCGTTGTGATCGATCGCTTCGCCACCCTCGACAACGACTGCACGCAGAAACGGCCACCCGGCCGTGATCCAGGCCGGAGAAATCTTGGCCTGCATCTGAGCCTGCAGCTCCAGCATGGCGGTCGCTTGTTCGATGGTGATGGCCATGAGAGTTCCCTTCAAAGTTGGGCGAGCGCCTTGCCGGCGATCCGCACGAGTCTGTTTCCGAATTCGGCTTCGGTGATTCCGCGAGGAAGAGGCGCGTCCGGGTGACCACTGTTCCAGATTTCCTCCGCCGCCCGCAGCAAGGCACTGTAGGTTGGCAGGCCAGCGTCGCTGGCGTGCGCGTCTGCGTTCGCGATTGCTTCAGCCTGCACGCCATTGCGGCCAGTGCTGGCAGCCAACACGGCACGCCGAGTCAGCATGGCGGCTGGCAGCTTGTCTTCAGGAATGTTGAACTTGTGGTTCATCTATCGCTCCTTGGCTCGCTTGCTGGGTTGGGCTGATGAGAAAGAAGAAAAAGTGCTTCGAGTCTATGTCGAAAGAGAAGGAAAGGTCAAGCGGAAATGACTAAAATTCGATCTATCGTGCCAGACTAGAGTATCGTTTTTTGTCTGCTGCCCGAACATCGATGCATGACCATACGCAGTCGAACACATACTTCCTGAACGCCACTGCGTCCTCGGTCTCCAGCGACGCACGCTCGGTGTCGGCACCCAGCATGCCGTCTATCAACTTGTCGATCGGCGTCGCCGCTTCTCGCGCCTGGAACAGGTGACCGGTAAGCATATTGAAGCGCCGGACGAACTCCTGGTCGGCCGCGCAGTCTCGTATGCATTGATCGAAGGTCATGCTCACGGACTTGGCGAATCGTCAGCCTCACGCTCGGCCTCGTCGAGGTGGACGACGCGCACTACCTGCAGCTCCGTCATGCCGCCTTGAGACGCCTCAGGCACATGGTCCTTCGACAGGCGCAGCGCAAGCTCCACGCACCTCTTGCAAGTCACTTTCGGCTGGTAGCGTTTCCCATCGCCGTCAAAGGCAGCCGCCTCCGGCTGCCCCGCCCAGCGCTTGCCATTCAGCCGGTCATTGCTCGAACACAGAAAGTCGTTGGCATTCCGCCGGAGTCGGCCAACACTCAGCGGCTGCCGCAACAGCACGTGGTTCACCGACGCGCGGTTGCGCCCGTCGCCCCACGACCCATCGGCCAATCCGCTCAGCACATCCTTGATGCCCACCGTCCAGGCAATCGGCAGCCTCAGCCCCTTGTTGAAAGCGTCTGCCTCATCGCGGCAGCGGTTGCGCGCGTCTCGCTCCGCTCGCGCTTGCTCATCCAGTCGAGCCTGAGCCGCCTCGGAGGCTCGCCGCAATTCCTCCTTTGTCGCGCAGACAAAGTGGTCCTCCAGCCAGACCTCGACCGCCGTCCCTGGCACCGGCACAACGCCATCCGGCCGCCCGCTCCCGGTACTGCAGAGGCTTAGCTCGACCCCCTCAACCAGCACCGTGCCCGCCGGGGTGACTGTGGCGTTGTGGCGCCCTCCCCGCACGGTGTTGAACCAGCCGGGATCGATGAGTTGCGGCCCTTGAAGCTTGAACGTCTGCACGGGGAGCTTCACCCAATTCGCCCAGCTTCGCCGCTGCGGCTTGTACGTTTCGTGCTCATGGGTCAGCGCCCCTTCGGTCAGGCCGACAAGTCAGGCCCACACCCGCGTTCGGCGTCACTCTCTGAAGAGAGGCTCTGTTTGAGGCTCCGTTGACACTCTGTCAGCGACGGGAAAACATCCCAGCCATGTTTGCTGTCGCGCGGGAAGTATTGCCAGCCGCCATTGACGGGACGAATCTCGCCAACGACCTTGCCCTGTTCAAGGCGAACCGGAACAGGTACATCGTTGCGACCTTCGGTGTAAAGATACTCAAGCATGTTCCGCCTTCCACGCGACGCTCATCGCTCGCTTAGTTTGTGATCCTTTTCAGCACTACGGCAGCAGCCGGTACTGGTGGCGTTGTGCGCTCCACCACGCTCGGGCGCACCCTGTCCGCACCGACCTCGTGCTGCCGAACAGGCGCCGCTCTGACAATTCGCCGCGAGTCCAGCTCACGGCTCAGCCCCGATCCGAAGCAGACTGGGGGGCGGGTTCCGCAGGCATCGGGACATCCCACTTCTTCGCGAACCGCTTCGCCCCGGTTTCATCGGTGTCGCGCGTCATCGTTCTTGGCCAACGCAGCCTTGAGCCCGCAATCTTGGTGTCAAAGGTCCACGACAACCTGTAGTGACCATGACCGATGCGTTGGATGCGATGACCATGGCCGGAACTTGTCCATCCTGTCGGCTTACCCACCGCTGCCCCCAGTTGCCACCGCGTAGATCATGGCAAGGCCACATACCGCCGCCACTCGGCGACCTTCATGAACGCGAGTCGCCGCTTCGTGGCCATCGCGTCATAGTCTGCTCGGCTGTAGTTCACATCGAGCCCTTTGCTTTTTCGCTTGAGCTTCGCCTCTTGCAGTTCATCGACTTGAGCCTGTATGGCAACGGCTTAACGGCGGCCTGAGGAAGGCTCACGGTCACCGTACACCGCTGCCCCCCTTCTGTGACGACCTCGAACGTCGCTTCGCCCGGCGACGTACCGATCACCTTGGCCGAGAACAGCATGTCGGCCACACCTGCCAGCGCCACTTGCTGGGCACCGTCCAGGTCCACACGGGTGACGATGGTCCTCCAGGTGGGAATTTCAAGCACGACCTGATACTGGGCTGCCCACACCTTCCGTTTTGCCGACACCATGGGGCTTACTTGCATCACCTTGGCGTCCACCACGCAGGCTGTGTGCGCGTCGTCAACGCGCGACGGCGACGAGACATTCATCACCTCGATCGTCTGCAGTGGATCGGCTTGATCACGAACCGCCGAAGCACACGCTTGCCGCAGCAGCTCAGGGTTCACGGCGCTCACCGCTTCAACTCTGCGATTCGGCGAGATGAGCAGCGGCACAGGTGCACCGTCCGAGGTGGCCCCCGCGCCTACCGACAGTACGAGCGCTGCAGCTCCAAACCACCAACGTAGACCCATCTCATTCTCCCTTCGATTGAGGTCTGTCCCAGCACGAATCGCCCGTCCAGGCCATCAGGCAGAGAAGCATGTTCCGGTGTCACGCATGCGCCGCGCCGCCAATGGCAGGTCCTCTTCGCCGAAGAGGTCCGTGTGCTTCACAAAGGCGGCTTGCAGGAAGGAAGGCTCCCAACACCAGCACGCGACGACCCGCCCGGTGTTGCGATATTCGAAGGTGACGGTAAGGCTCTCGCCGCAGTGCTCCGCCCAGTGAATGAGCTGGCTCGCGACGGTCGATGGAATGCCGCAGTCGCGCAGGCATGGCCCCTCGTTGCCAAAGTTGCGGTGCTCAGGTCGAATCTCCACTGCTTGAAAACTCGCAAGAAAGCGCTCGGTCTTTGTCCTGAGTCCTGCCAGACGAACGTCCTCTTTCGGGCTATGCGACGGCATGAACTGTTCTCCACGACGATGTTGTTGTTCCCATCCCCCCCCATCCCATTCCCATGCTTCGAGCATAAGTTGTAGCACCCAAAGCGTCAAGGCAATCTGACGCTATTTGTTCCTTTTCTTAGGCGTTTTGCTTAATTCCGATACTGTTTCCGCGACGCTCACAATGCGTTCGCGAATAGCCGCGTAACGCAACGCGTCTGCATACGGTTGGTCAACCTTGTCGCCACGGCACAAGCGGCCCACCGTCAGACGCGACATGCCCCAGGCCTCGGCCAACGATGTCTGCGTGTGACCCAGCGAGCGCATCAGCTCCTCGAACTCAGGTCCTGTCATCTTCACTCCAGAAGCGATTGATCCCGCGCTTGAACATCCACACCGCCACGATGAATAGAGCGAAAACAAGGGCTACGCCTTGAGCAGGCTCGATGCTCACGCCGAAGAGCATCCAGAAGCCCGCAAACGACACACCGAATGACGCCAACAACCACCACACTCCGCGCTCGCGCATCGCGTCCCGACGAAGCCAACAAACAACGAGGCCGATCGCTACGGCCGCTGCGACCACAACTGCCTCGAAAGGAGTCCTTCCGGTCAGGAGTGCCAGCGCGCCCACAACGAGGACAAGCAAGGCCAGCAGCAACCCTGTTGCGAAACTTCCAACGCGAATTCCATCGATCTTGAACGGCATCTCTTCAACTCCGCATCACATGTTCAGTAGCCCGGCGCAAGGTCTTGCACCGATGCGTATTCGTTCATGAAGGCCGCCTTGACGACGCCTACCGGACCGTTGCGCTGCTTGCCCAGGATGATCTCGACCACGCCGCGATCCGGCGAGTCCGGGTTGTAGTATTCGTCGCGATACGCAAGCATGATCACGTCCGCGTCCTGCTCGATCGCGCCGGACTCGCGGAGGTCCGACATCATTGGCCGCTTGTTCGCACGTTGTTCGACACCACGGTTCAATTGCGAGAGCACCAGGGCCGGCGCCTTGAATTCGCGAGTCACCAGCTTCAGGCCCCGGCTGGTCTCGGATACGTCATCGTTTCGAGTCGAATTGGCGCGACCCTCCATCCCCATAAGCTGCAGGTAGTCCAGCACGATCAGTGCGATCCGACCATGCTTGCGCTGCAGCCGACGCAAGTCATGGCGCATGAACGCGGTGGTCACGTTGAACTCGTCGCAGATTTCGATCGGGAGATCAGCGGCCTTCTCCGCAGCGTGGGTGATCGCGTCCCAGTCGCCGTCGCGAAACGCTCCTTTGCGCATGCGGTCGCCGGAAATACGCCCCATGCGCGCGATGAAGCGCTGCGCAAGCGACTTCTTGCCCATCTCCAACGAGTAGGCGACAACAACGCCTGGACGAGCCTTGAGCGAGGGGTCGCGCGCATTCAGCTTGCGGCACTTCTCGACTTCATGAGCGGCGGCAGCCTCAACGATGGAGACGGCAATCGAAGTCTTCCCCATGGAGGGCCTCGCCCCCAACACCCACAGCTCTTCCGGGTGCATGCCGGTGGTCAGCTCGTCGAGGTCCCGCAAGCCCGTCGACAGCCCAGTCACGTGAGTCTGCTCGTCTTCCGGACGCTCAGCCAAAGCAACGAGGTCCTCGATCGTTTCGAGCATCACGTCGGACAGGGGCACCGAACCATGCCGGCGCTTGCTAAGCATTCCGTCTTGAATCTCGGCAATCCGCATCTGCGCCGCACCGAGCAGGCTGTCGATCTGATTCGGATCGACAGCAGAGGCTGCAGCCTGCCCCAGCTCGTTCATGACCGCTTCGCTGCGGCGAGCCGCGAACTTCGCAACGATCAGCTCAATGCACGCGTCAACGTCGGCCGTCTCATCGGCCACAACGAGGGTCTCTTCAAGAACACCGCGATCCTTGTCCGAAAGCTTCTCGTCGGCGCCCTCGATCTTCGCCATGACCGGGAACAGCTCCGGCACCTTGCCCTCGAAGAACAGTTCGCGCACAGCCTCGAATCCGAGAGCGAATGGCCTGTGCGCGAAGTGCGCGTAGCTGAGAACCGACTCTGTGTAGACCCGTTCGCGCACTGCTTCGGACGCGAACAAGCTCGCCACCAAGGCTCGCTCCGCTTCGAAGTGCGTGTAGTTGGACTTTCTCGTTGTTGTCATCTGCTCTCCGGTCCATAGTCGAAGAAGAAGCGCAATTCTAGTTCGCCCCTGTCGGCTCAAAAAAAGCGTGGTGATCGAAATTGCGCCATGTCATGTCCTTTGAGCGTCCGGTTTTGCTACAGCCTTGGCGCGTCTTTGCCGCTGGCGAAGACTCGCGCATTCGGCTTCGACTTGCCCGAGGCGGGCGCTCTTCTCGGCGAGGTCAGCCCGCGAGGTCTGCAACTGCTCATTCGCCTGTGCAAGCATCCCGCGCAGCTCGTTCATCTGCGCCACCTGTTCCTGCAGAGATGCAAGTTCCGCTTCCTGACGCCGCAATGCGTCGTCCCGGTCTCTCAGGAGGGCCTCAAGGGTCTGCGCGCGCGCGGTCGCCGTCTGGGCCTCGGTCTGAGCCTGCGCCACACGCGCCTCTGCATCGGATCGCACGGCTCGCGCCTCGCTGGCCAGTCGCTCACGCTCGACGCTCAGCTCCTGGCCAGCGTGAGCGCGAGCGCCCTTCACGAGTTCAGAGAAGAACTGCGACGCAACAGCGGCAAGGTCCCGAGGAAATTCGAGCTTCAGCCCAGGCATCGTCAGGTTGTCGAAGTACCCCTGTTCCGCCTCGCGGCGGATCGCTTGCAGCTCCTTCGATACGACGTTGTTGTTGCGCGAGCCTCCTTCCTTTTTCACGAACCACTCTTTCACTGCCGCATCGTTCGGCGCTTCGCCAGTGGCTTGATAGATTTCGATCCAGGCTTGTCGAACGAGCTGGCGGGTGTCAATGATCCTCATGCTGACTTCTCATGATCTGTTTGGTTTCTCGCGTCGATACCTTGATCAGGTATCGAGAGGGGCTTCGCCGCCGTTGAGCGTCCGCGAAATCGGCCGACAAGACGCCGGACCCTGTGCGCTACTTCAATCGCGGACCTCAGAACACCAACGACGAGGCCCAGAAATATCGCCGCCGCGCCCACCGTCCGCAAGGTCTCGGCTCCCAGCACTCTGGACACGATCGTCAACGCCAAGCCTCCCCATAGGAGGGCCGCCATCACGCGCCAGAAGACCGGCTGCGGCCCCTTGCGAACGACTTTCCATCCGGAAAGAAGCAGCAGCACCAGGAAGCATCCGACGTAGAGCAACACAACTATCACCAACGCGTTGCTGCGGTCCGCGTTCTCTCCCATGTCAACGCTCCTGTTCCGTCGTTGCGGGCGCCGATGACGCCTGCATTTTCAGCATGCGGCCTTCGCTTGCCGCCCTTGTCCGCGTAACTGCCTGCTCGACCGTCGCGATCTGCCGTGCAACAGTCAGCCCCTTCGCACTGGCATCGACCCCTACTCGGTAGCCACCGGCTTCCGTCCGCTCCGCGAAGAAACCGAAGGCAGGGTCTGCGGCGTGCCGCCGCAACGACCAGCGAAACTCACGTTCACCGGGCGGCAGAGCAATCTCCGAGAAGCGCCCCGCGCACACGTAGTAGAGGACCTTCTTCTCTTCATCCGGGTAGCAGCGAAGCGCGAGCACATCACGCATCCCCAGTTTCCCCGGTCCGGAGTAAAACGCCGTGAGCGGCGCGCTGTCCGCGTATTTGAAGCTCGGCTCCCCCGAGCATCCCGGCAGCAGCGCGGCCAACCATGACATCAGCACTACAGGCACCTTCATCGCGTCCACATCTCCATCGTTTTCGATCACACACGGTGAGCGTCCTTGCTGTTAGCCCGGTCTCAGCCTTCGTCTGGGTAGCGCGCTTGACGCTCGCGCTCATCCTCTGCATCCCACTTCCGGCGCAACTCGCGCTTGGCGTTGTCCGCCGCCTGTCCTAACTCCCAGAGACGCGGATACAGCGCATAGACCTTGTGGCCGATGTCGGTCAGCTCCTGGTCCTCGCCGCGCTCGCCGAAGTGGGCGGCCATTCGCACGGCGAGCTGAGTCAAGTTGCCGTCGAGATTGCTGACGCACTCGCGGAACGTAAAGGCGCACTCGGTGTTCCAGAAGGAAAGAATCAGCTTCGCCATGCTGCCGGCACTGCCGGTGCCGGGATTCTGATTGATCCAGTTCAGGGCCTCTTGATAGGGGGACAAGCTCATAGGTCAGCCTCGAATGGGAACATGCTCTCTGGGTTCGGACCATGCTGGGGTTCTTCCGGCAGCGAATCCACGAAGACGGTCCATTGTTCCGACTTCGCGATCGACACCTCGATCTTCGCGTACGTGCCCAGTTCGCGGCGCTGCGCCTCGTCGCCGCCGCAGTATTCAAGCTGCACGACACGACAGGAATTCTCCGCGTCCGCTCGAAGACCTCTGATCGCGAAGCGGTAGCCGCCTCGCGAAACCTCGTGTCCAACCACGAGGGCATTGCAGCCCAACAAGGTGACATCGGCCGATCGCTTGCGAATTCGGTCCGTGCCCTTGCGAGCGATACCAGACGTGTTCTCCATCATCTACTTGCCCCCACGTTGATAGCCTTCTTCGGCTCCCACGCCTGCAGGTCGGAGCCACACTTTCGGGAATCGTGCCTCGCGGTCCAGGTGTAGAGCTTGTGCTTGCCAGAGCGGAAACGTGCGCACCGCGATAGCTGGTCATATCGCTCCACCACGTGAATGCACGTGGAGCAGTGACGCTCACGGGAGGTCTCGACAAGCGGGCCGCAGTCAGGTTCCTCGCATGCTCTGTGCTCCCCCTCACCGAGGCCGCATCTTTCGCAGTGCTTATTGCCACCAAGCGGCAGCCTGCTCGACTGCGGTTGCGGTGTCGTCATCTCAGGCCACTCCAAGCTCAAACAGATTCGGCTCGCGCAGTGCGATCTCGGTGAGTCTCGCGCCCAGGTCCGTCAGCGCGTCGTGGTACGCCGCCGAGAGATGGTTCATCTCGTAGTGATGCCCGAACTCATGGAGCAGGAGGCCGTTGATTGCTGTCAGGGGTCCAGAGAACCACTTGTGCCCAAGTCGCCCGAGGTTCAAGGTCAAGTGGCCACTGCCGTATGTCGCGCCGAACGGCCATTGCGGTTCCCGGACAATCGTCACGCTCACGGCCGCGCCCACCAGCGGCGGAGCGATTCGTTGAACATAGCGGACAACTGCATGCATCTCGGGCGTCCAGTCAGCCTCATCGACGCGGCGCAGCTCGCGCCCGCCTTCCGCGTAGGGTTTCGGGCTCGGTGTCACCTGCCCGGCGGGCAGCAGCGCGCCGACACGGCGCACTGCTGCCCACTCGGACTTCGCCATCTGACTGCCGTAGACCACCGTGTAGCCTTGCGCCATCGCTCTCTGGTTGGCTTCTGCGTCGGATGGGTCGTAGGCCACGCGCTTCTCCCCGAAGCGCAACTCGGTGAGGCGCAGCACCGTCTCCGGTGCCATGTCCTCGCCGTGGCGTTGCATCGCTTCGCGCACCCAAGCCGCGTTCGCATCCTCGGCGGTCAGCCGCGCGCGCATCGTGTCCACTGCGAGTGCCCGCACTCGCGAGAGGTATGCCGGTGGCACGTTGTCGCGATCAAAGGACAACGGGACCTTCTGCATCACATTGAGGTGCCAACGATCGCCGGTCTCAACGACGGGAATGCCCAGCTCGAAGAGCATCGGCACCTCGCCGGGCAGCGGCTCGTGAATCTCTACGCAGGTCTTTCGCTGTACCTTGCGCAGGTGTCCCTCGGCGTCGGCGATCTCGGTCTGCAGCGTCGCAGACAGCTCCGCCGTTGAAGTCCTGGCCGCAAGCGCGGCGCCGTTGTAGAACGTCTTGATTCCTGCGGGCGGCAAGAGACTTCGGACGGCCGCGTCGCATCGTTCGATCTCGTCGTTGGTCATCCGCATGACCCCCGAGAAGACCGATCCCCGCTCGCGCTTCGCGCGCTTGGCGTGGCGACCGCTCGCATCAAACACGATCGTTCCCTTCGTCGAGGCGATCGACGCCTCCAGGCACAGCGAGAGAACGAGCTTTTCACCGAGATTGAATCGACCGCGCTTGAGGGCGGAGGACTTCTTCGATGACTCAGCAAATAGCGTCCAGGCGTGAGACAGGTCGGCGAACCCTTCGGGGTTGTCATCTTCCACGATAAGTCGAACATTGCGTGTCCCGGCAATCCGAGTCAGAGACACCCGGACCTCGCTGGTGTCTTCGTCCCAGGCGTTCTGAATGAGTTCGAGCAAGACGAACTCCATGCCCTTACGGGCGAGGAGCTGCGCCAGCCCCTTGCGATCGACGGTGAACCAGTCCATGAGACTCAGCCGCGATGCGTGGTGTCGGAGGCCTGCTCGCGCTCCCAGAACCATTGCGACGGGCCGCCATCCTGTGCGTAGTCCACCTGCCGGTAGTTCTCGACGTTGACCCGACAGAAGTCTTCGAGTGCGCCCATGCTCTTGAACGGCGGTGTTGCCCAGTAGCCGAGCAGTCCGGCGGCAAGCTCAGGCCGCTCGCCGAGGCCGACAATCGGAACCGATCGGCCCGTTGCATCGTCAACATCGATGTCGGTCAACACGCCGCAGTCCAAGAGTGCGCAGACCATCCTGGCAAACGGCATCCGGTTGGGGTCCAGCACCGTCGAAATTGGCAATGCGACCGCGCCGTGCTTTCGGAAGCTGTCCATCGACAACCCAACGACCTGAAGGCCCGCTGACCGCACATCTGTCTCGTTCGCCCTCAGGTACTTCATTGCTGCCTGAACAGCGGCTTCGAAAGTCGTGGACGGATCGATCCCGTCTTCCGCCGTTGGTTGCAGGAACGCGGTCTCGTTCCAGTTGAGCACGTGGCGATCTGATTTCCTCTGCACGAAGAAGACCTCGCCGCCCTGGCCGGGATCGCCGAAGCTGCGGTCCGTGTGGACCAGCGGCGGCAGTGCAGTGAAGTGACCCCGCTTGACGAAGTGCGGGTCACGGCCGCAGAGCATCTCTCCGAGCACCTCCACGAGCAACCCCTGAAAGTTGCTTGTAATGCCCCCGCCGTCACCACCCGGGAATGCCTCATCCAGACGCTGGCACGCTTCGCGCGCCACGTCTTCCAGCAACGCCTTCACGCTGTCGTCATCAATATGCAGTGGCTCCATCATCAGCTCCTTGTGCGTTCGCTTGTGTTGCTCGCTGCGGCGCCGATCGCCGCGCGCAGTTCCCTGATCAGTTCCTCGAAGGAACTCGTGTAGTGCTCGTAGCGCTCATAGCTTTTCCGGCTGGTCGCGGTCCCCGTGCCTGCGCGGTAATACGCGGCAAGCGCATTGATCGCCAACCGATGCGCTCGCTCAAGCTTGGCGGCCAACTTGTCGACGCTGCTGGACTTGGGTGTCACGATGGCTATCCCCCTGTCGCCTACCACCGCCTGCGCAGACGAGGCGCAGACGTGCTCAATTCCTGCTTGCCATCAATGTGCAATCGCACCGTTCCCTGGCGCAGCTCCCCTCGAAGTGTCGCGTACAACCCGCGCGCCCTGGCCTCATCGTCCGTATCGAGCACCACACGCCAGCCACCGCTGGACCGACCACTGTGCCTGTCCACAACGTATTTCATGGTTCCATCAACTCCACAGCCGCGCGCACATCCTCCAGCTTGGCGGTATCGATTGACTTGCTGCTCTGGACCGTTCCATCCGCCAAGCGGTAGATGCATGTCGTGCGCTTGCCGACCGTTGCTTTGACGTTGGTCCCGGGCTTCGCATAGCGCACGCGCCCGCCGAACGTTGCCAGCTCTCCCCCGCTGCGACCGAGCAGCGGCACGCTTCGCGTGGGCACCCGTACGGCTTCTTCGCGTGTCACCCCGTCATCGACGAACCCCGCAGCCCGAAGCAAATCGAGCACCGCCGCCACAGCGTCGGACGCCTTCGAAGGCTGCTCTCTCGTCTTGCTCATTGCACCCCCCTCAACTCGTGATCGGCCTGGGGCGGGCAAGACCCCACCACTCATCCGCAGGTTAGCAACGCAGGCAATCTCAGTCAAGGTTTTTTTCTTCTCAAGAATTTTTTCTTATCTACTTGACAGGCAGCTTGCCTTCGCCGATAGTCCATAACAAACACATAAATGTTATGACACTTTTTCTTCTTTGCGGTCAAAATCGTATGTACATGCATTGCGCTGTCGACGGCTCGAAAGTCACTTGTTGGAGGCCCCGATGATCCTCAGCTCCGCGAAACCGTCCCGTCGCCAACGGGCGCCGAAGGGCACGGGCAAGACCCAAGTGCTCACGGACACCGTGCGCATCGCAGGGAACGTGTTCACGTGTGAATACCGACAGGGAAACCAGGGCTTCGCCGTCGTCTCCCTCGGCGACCGCGACTGCGGGGGTCACGGCAGCCGGCGCCGCTCGCTGCAGGCAGCGGCGGAAGCCGCCTTCCATTGCATACCCGATGGCACGCGTCTCGTCGCCTTGAATCCCGACGCCAGCACGCACGCCTCGAAGTGGACCTATTTCCACGTCACCAAGGGCATTCAGTAAGCCACCTCGCACACACCCAAACATCCAGGAGAGCAACCCCATGAAAACGTCCCTGAAGACGCTCGCCGCCGCAGGCGAGATCAAGAAGACTGACCTCTACCGCGTTGACCCGCGCATGCTCTACGAAGAGCCACAGTTCAATTTGAGGACCTATGAGGACCCTGACGTTGACGCCCAGATCGAGGGGTTCGCGCATTCGTACGCGAACGGCCACTACGTGCCTCCCCTGATCGTTCGGGTCGATGACGAGGGTCGCATTGCCATCGTCGAGGGCCACCTTCGCCGTCGCGGCGCTCTGCGCGCGATCGAGCGCGGCTGCGACCTTCCCTACCTGGACAGCGTGCCTTTCAAGGGGAACGACGCCGAGCGCGTCGAGGTGATGCTCCGCTCGGCCGAAGGCCTCAAGCTCAAGCCACTGGGTGTCGCGATCGGCTACCTCCGCCTGCAGCGCATGGGCTACGACAACGCAAAGATCGCCCAAGCGATGCACAAGACGGCCTCACACGTCGAGCAGATGCTCGTGCTCGCGACCGCCAACCACGACGTACACCGCCTCGTGGCAAGCGGCGCCGTCGCTGCTCACACCGCAATCGAAGTCGTGCGCAAGCATGGCGAGAAGGCGGGCCGGTTCCTGCAGCAGCAACTCGATGCCGCCATGGCCAGCGGCAAGCACAAGGTCACGAGCGGCAGCATCGAAGGCCGCGCTTTGCCGCGCAAGATCGTGCACACAGTCGTCTCCTCCGTCGAGTCCTTTGCCAAGCGCCTCGACAGGTCGACGCTGAGGGCCATCGCCGAACTCGAAACTCTTGCGCCGGAGCAGATCAAGGGCAAGAAGATCGAGATCGACGCCGCAGCGCTCCTCGACCTGATGAAGGCCAAGGGAGCGATGGACGATGCGAAGGCCAAGCAGCAGCAGCGCGCTCACGACGGCGCGCAGGCTGCCAAGCAGACCGCCATCGCCGCGTGATCCGCCATGGACCACGCACTCGCCGATCGCCTGAAGCAGGCCCTGGACGCCCACGACCCCAGGTCCTTGAACGAGGTTGCCGAACTGCACGTCAAGGGCAGCGCGACCTTCGTTGTGTACGCCTACGGGTGGCCGACTTTGCTCACTGCCGTCTTGAAGAGCCCCGCGCTCTTCAAAGACCTGGAGTTCATCGGCCCCGAGCTGGGCTGTGACACCGAGCTGCTGCACCCGGGAACCCGGGCCGACCATCAGGTGGACCGCCGCCGAGGCGGTCGCCTGATGGTGTTCTGACCGAACCGGAATCTCACATGAGCCTCACCCTTTCCAAAGAGCTGATCGAGGCGACAGGCGTCCCACGCCTGCTCGCGATCGCAGCTCACACCTTTCACCATCGCGCCGACCGCGAGGTCGAGATCGACATCGGCAACACCACCGACGACGAACTCCGCCAGATCGTTCGAGCGGCCAACAAGGTAGACGACGCAAAGACCGGTCGTGCCGCCGACGCCATCCTCAAGGCCCGCGAGGGCGCCTTCGGCCACCCGATCCCGAACTTCAAAGCCTTCGAAGGCATGCTCACTCAGTTCCTCAGGCACGAGCTGATCGACGGCTGGATTTACGCCCGTGGCGAAGACGGCAAGCTCAATCCCGAGTTGGTGACGGGTGTCCACTACGAACCCGGGAACCAACGCGACAAGACGCCCCCTCGGGTCAAGGTATTCACCACCTACTACGGCAAGGCGAACCGCGAGCGAGGCGGCACCACCGTTGGCGTCGAGCGCGAAAGCTATTCCTTCGATCCGCACGAGGTCACCAAGAAGCGCATCGCCGACGCTCTCGCTGAGAACGGCCTCTACAAAGAGACACCGGCTCTGAAGGCGGAATACGTTGCGTCAATGGAGCGCCACGCCAGCGTGACAGCGCTTGGCTTCGCCAAGCAGTACCGCATGAACGGCGCCCCGTTCCACTACGAGACCGAACACTATCGCAAGCGCGGTACGCCAATCCAGAATCGCCGCGTCATCCACGACTTGGACTCGCCAGCCTACGCCGCGGTTCAGAACCACGCCGACTCAGTGCTCTTCAAGCAAAGCGCCGACGGCACCGGAGCAATCCCTGAGCATCCAGTGATTCGGGTCTTCGACTTGAAGACTCACGAGTTCTATTGGGTACATGCCGACTTCCTCAGCCCACACGAATACGACAAATCGCTTGGTCAGAAGTTGGTGCTTCCGGCATCGCATCGCGACCTGCTCGATGTCTTGACGACCGACCTCGACGCATTCACGTCCGACATCATCGAGGGCAAGAGTGCCGGAAACATCATCCTTGCCAAGGGCGCTCCTGGCTTGGGTAAGACGCTCAGCGCTGAAATTTTCTCGGAGCTGATCGAGAGGCCCTTGTACAGCATGCACTCGGGAAGTCTCGGTACGAGCGCGAGCGAGATCGCGAAGAATCTTCAAGTGTTCTTTCAGCGTGCGAAGCGTTGGGGTTGCGTCCTCCTGCTCGACGAAGCAGACGTGTTCGTCATTCAACGCGGCGACAACATCCAGCAGAACGCCATCGTCGCAGAGTTCCTGCGCACGATGGAGTACATGGACACGCTGCTGTTCATGACAACGAACCGTCCGGATGACATCGACGACGCCATCATTTCTCGCTGCGCTGCGATCATTCAGTACGAAGTTCCCGGAGCCAAAGATGCCGCCGCCATTTGGCGTGTGATGGCCGCTCAATTCGAAACCCAGCTCGACGACAGTTTGATTGCGTCCTTGCTGAAGCTCTTTCCAACAATCGCACCGCGCGACATCAAGATGCTCTTGCGGCTGGCCTTGCGCGTCAGCCACAAGCATGGCGAGCCCCTCTCGATCGATGTCTTCCGCCGCTGCGCCATGTTCCGCGCGATTCACATCGAGCAGGAGACAACGCAATGACGGCCGATCAACTGCAAGAGGCAGCAGCCACTCGCGACGCGGCCTCCGCTGTGCTCGTGTTCATTGCGACCCTGGCCGCGACCGGGACGTGCCTTGCCTTCATCGAAGACAGGGCTGCGATTGCGGCGGCTGCGCTCGCGGTCGCCGCAATCGCAGCGCGTTTGTCGAACCTCGCTCTCTCGCAGGAACTGGACCGCGAAACAACCCGCGCCGTGCTGGCGGCGGACTGGTGCTGCGCGGCGCGCGAAGCGCTGCGCCAGACACTGGTCGCGCGCCGCGCACGCGCTTTGCGGTGGAGGGATGTGGCCTTCGTGGGTCTCGTGCACGCTGCCTTGCAGTGGGACGAGTCGCAAGCCGCTTGACGCCGCCGGCGGTCCCCATGGGCTACGTCTACCGCTGCACCCGTTGCCGAACGCGCAACACCTTCCGCCAAGGGCTTTGCAAGCATGGTCACCTACACGTTGCCGCACGAATCCGGCGCCAGTTTGCGGGCCGTGGGTTTCATCGACGACGGCATGACCAAAGGCGGCACCTGGGACAGGCAAGCTCGGCGACGCGTTGACCGACGCCCCACTGTTCCGAAGCGGCGGTGGCGCCTGTCGCTCGTGAAGAGATAGACGCGACCGCAAAGATCACCGAAAGATTCCGACATGGAAATCGCAAGCATCGACCATTCTCCGGCGCCGATTGTCTGCACTTGCCTGGGGGACGACGAATGCGACTGTGAAGACGAGCCCAATGGGCTCTGCAGCAACGAATGTCCTCTCCACAATTGGCACGCCAAGCCCTCGCGCACCTGCCCGGTTCACGGCGAACAGGGTTGCCACGAATGAGCCGCATCGACGAACAGATCGGCCGCCTGCAGCTCGGCAGCGCCGGCCGCACCCAACACGGAAAGCTCATCGACACGTGGACCTTCGTGTCACCGCTGCCGGGCGAGGCGGCGCAGCCCGCCGTCTCTGTCGAACTCTTCATGCGCAAGGTGCACGACGCCGGCACCCGCGTCGCGTTCGTCGCGCGTTCCGCCGCTTTGCCGGACAAGGTTCTCGTCAACACCGACATCGAGGCCCTTCGCCTTGATGTCGAGAACACGATCCGGGAGCAGCTCATCCTCCAATCCGGCGTCGCATGGGAAGACTGGCTTGAAATTAAGGTGACGGGAGGTGACCGCAGACCAGGACGCCACACGAGCCTGGAGCAACTCGCGATCGAGTACCGCGTGCTCAAGCGAGGACGCCACGCCAACCTTCCTGGCCGCGACTACACCATCAATTTCAACGGCGTGGCCGTTCCATTCCCATCACCCAAACGCTCAGGGGAAACGGACCCCGACATCTCGCGGGCGCGAGCAGCAGCGCCCAACGACGCATTTGCCGGTCTCGGAGGCCGCGAGGTCGATGCCGAGTATTCATACGTCGTCGATTCACCCGGCAACCGCGCCGCACTGGACCAACTGATCCAGTCCCTGCGCACATTGAGGCTTCGCATCGCCGACTTCGTGAGCCAGCAGAACCTCCCCCATGCCATCGGCGCAGTCGCCGCCCGCACTCTGGCGCTTCCGCACACGTCGAGTGATGAGGACCCGCGCGATGACTGACTTGCTAGGCCCGGCCGCAATCGTGCCTGCGCGCTGCAGCATTGACGACGTGCTTCGAGTTCTTCGCAGCGTCCGCGTGCGAGAGGCTGGACTGCAAGAAGTCGATATTCGAGACCGCCTGCTCGACCACCTGTTGCGTGCGGGACTCCCTGCCATCAAGGAACATGTCTTCGCGAAGGGATGCAGGGCAGACATCTGGATCGACGGAATCGTCATCGAGGTCAAGAAGAAGAGACCGCACGCCGGTGATCTGCTCGCGCAGTTGCAGCGCTACGCCGCCGCAACACCGTCGCGCGCAGTCGTTCTTGTCCTCGAACGAGCAGTGCCTGTCCCAGATGCCATCGATGACAAGCCTGTTGTCATGCTCAGCCTGAACTCCCTATGGGGAGTAGCCCTGTGAGCGCACTGCCTCTGCCGCAATACCTCGTCAAGCCGCACGCAAGCGACGAGACCTTCGGCACGCTCAGACTCACATCGCACAAGGGAAAGCCCATCTGGGAGATCAATGGCGATCCCCAAGTCGCCGTCATGGCAAAGCGGCTCTTCCCTGGGTCCGAAGGACGCGGCGCCGGACATGCGAAGTTTGCCGCTAACACGAGAATCTTCGCTGATTTGATTTGGTTCCTTCATCGCTGGCCGCTTGAGATCGAAGATCAAGCCGCCTTCGACGAAGCCTACTCTGCGACGTGCGCCTACGTTGCGAAGCGGCAAGCCATCGCGGCGCATCCTGTCACGCACCTTCCCGGGCCGCTATTCATTGGGAATTTGCGCGTCTACCAGCAAGAGGCGTTGGACTGGCTCCTCACCAACCGCCGAACACTGCTGGGTGATGGCATGGGCCTTGGGAAAACAGTCACCGCGATCGCCTATCTCGCGACCGCGCAGAAGTGGCCTGCGTTGATTGTTGCACCTCCACACCTGATCCGTCACTGGGAGCACTTCCTCACACGGTTCCTCGATGTGGTTCCTGCGACGAGCGGCACGTTGTTCTCACAGGGCAAGGCAACGTTTCATGTCATTCGCGGCACGAAAGACAAGGAGCTGCCGGACGCACACATCTATGTCATCCACTATCTGCTCCTGCGCGCATGGCGCGAAAAACTTCGTGCCATGCGCATTCGAGTCCTCGTCTTCGACGAGGTTCAAGACCTCCGGCACACCGGCACCGAGAAGTATTCGGCCGCAAGCGAGCTGTCCACGCTTGCAGAAGATGCGATCGGGTTGAGCGGCACGCCCATCTACAACCGTGGCGCAGAGATTCACTCGGTTCTCGGCGCTCTGGAGTATCACTGCCTCGGTGACTGGGACTCCTTCACGCGAGAGTGGTGCACCGGATTCGGTACCGATTCCGTCAAGGACCCCGACCTGCTGGGCACGCATCTGCGACGCGAAGGCCTCATGTTGAGGCGGCGCAAGGAAGACGTGCAGTCTCATCTCCCGCCCAAAGAGCGGATCGTCGAAGCGGTCGACAGCGACAAGGGCTTGTTCGCGGAGCTGATCATGGAGGCGGTCAAGCTTGCGAAAGATGCTGAAGGTCTCAAGGATCACCTCGCGCGAGGCCGCCTGGAACGGCAAGCGCTCGAAGCATCTCGGCGCGCCACCGGCATCGCAAAGGCGCCCGCCGTCGCGGCCTTTGCAAAGGGCATGCTGGAAGCAGAGGAGCCCACGCTGATCTTCGCCCATCACCATGATGTCGTCGATCATTTGCTTGCTGCGCTGAAGGATCACAACCCTGTCGCGATCACCGGCCGCCAATCCTCCCAGGAGAAGTGGCAGGCGCAAGAAGACTTCCGCACAGGCAAGAGCAACGTCTGCATCATCTCTCTTCGATCTGCGACAGGCCTCGACGGGTTCCAGGAGCGAGCGCGCGTCGTCATCTTCGCAGAGCTGGATTGGTCCCCTGCCATCCATTCGCAGGCTGAAGACCGCGCACATCGCGATGGTCAGCAGAACCCGGTGCTCTGCTACTACCTCGTTTCGGACAGCGGCACCGATCCTGATGTGATGGAAGCACTCGGCTTCAAGATTTCGCAGTTCGTCGGCCTCATGGGCGACGATGAAGAAACCGAAGAGGACAAGGCCCTTTCAGGGCAAGCCGCCAGTCGTCACATGCAGAACGTGCTGGCTAAGCTTCGTGGGCCCGGTCGATTGACCGCGAGCACGTTGGAATCCGACGAGGCCTACGAGCGCTTCAGGGCCGCGCTCGTCGTCGAGCAGGCGCCGCACGCGGGTCCGAAAGCGGTCGTCAACGACAGGCGAGTCGGCGAGTAAGTGGACGACGCATGGCATCTCTCCGAGATGCCATGCGTGCTGCTGCTCGCGACAGCAAGCAAACATGCAGACACACCCGCTCATTCGAGCGGGTCCTACTACGGTCATCGTGCCGGTGCTGACCTGCCTCTAGCTTGAACACCCGCTCATCCGAGCGGGTCCTACAACCGAATTCGGCCAACGCATTGTCCACCAAAGGCATTCTGTCGAGGGCACCATAGCGACGACGCCCTACACGTCGAGCAACGAAGTCTTTGGTGCATAGATTTCTCCACTCATCAGGAACACCTTCGCACGCGGAAAGCTGGCCTGCGGCCCGCGCAGAAACCGCAGCGGCAGACACTCGGCAAGCGCCGCATAGATGACCTGCTCGCCCTCCCGGAGCTTCGGGTCACGCCGATCTCGATAGGCCTGCGGCAACGGAAATCTTGGGTCGGCGATCCACACTCGCACGCGGTCATCGTCGCGGCGGATGCCGCGCCCGATGCCCTGTCGCAGTCTGCGCTTCCCCTCATTCACCATCAGCGCATACCGCAAAGCCTCGACAGCCCTTGCGGACCCGCCTTGATCGCGGCGCCGCCTCACCAATGCCGCAAGACGGACCTGATCTGGCCGCCCAAACGGAATGCGGGTGATGACCACGTTGTCGATCACGCCGGGAAGGTTGAGCCCTTCCCAGGCCCCAGGCGTCAGCCACACGGCGTCCTTGTTCTCCGTCGCCTGGAACGTGTCGCGGTAGTCGCGCATCTTCCCACCCGGCACGTGCTCCAGAAGAATGCGCACCCGACCTTCAAGCCGCCGCGCGAGTGCTCGCGTGTCTCGGTAGCTGGTGGTCAGCACAAGCGTACGGCCGCCACGCTTGTGCGCCGCGAGCACCATAGTCGCAGCGTAGTCCCGCCACTCCTCGGACGAGTAGTCGATCTCGCGCGACTCTCCCTCGACGGTTGCTCGCCCTTCACCTGACGGCGATGGTGCCGATGGATCGGCGAGGATGAACATCGCCTTTCCGAATCTCTCCGGCTCGAAGGTCCCAAACAGGTCTTCGCACAGGTCAGGCCGATAGCCCTCGGGCCCACGACCAAATATGCCAACGCCCTGCATGAACTCCAGGTAGCGAGTCTCTGGCTTGCCGCCTGGGATGCCCAATGTCGCCGACGTGAAGACCGCCGCTTCGATCAACGGCGGCACACCGTCACGCGGCACCCACAGCCGGTTCAGCACGCGGCCAGGATGCAATGGCACGGATTTCAACGACGGGTACGAGCGAATCGGGGACCACCCCAACGCGGCGACCGCTTCGCGTTCGCCGCTGTTCTTCAGCACAGCCAGGAAGCCATCCAGGCTCTGCATCAGGTCTGAGGCCTCGTCGCACAGCGCCGCTTCCTCTTCGTCCAGGGCACTTGCCTTCGACTTCCGCCCGAGAGCCGCCACAGGCCCGCGCAACGCCGTGGCCACCGCATCGGCGTACTGCCTCACCATCTGCGCCGCCCGGCGATCCTCCCCGAGGAGGACGTATCCCTGGGCATGCGCCGCGTGTTCGGACGCCACCGCGACAGTGAGGTCCGCCATCAACTCTGCCGCCTCACGAAACCCGCGACCGAACTTCTCCGCCAATTGCTCGACCAGCCCCATCGCCCTTCGCAGCGGAATATCCTGGGTGTAGATCGACTCCGCAGTCGCACCCAGCCGGTCCGCCTCATCGGCGACCAGGAACCTCACCGGCCGCTCCGCGACATTGAGTACGCGGAACCAGTGCAGGCAGTCAACCACAAGGAGCGCGTGGTTGACGATGAGCACGTCGCCATCGACGGCCGCATCGACGTGACGTTGGTAAGCGGCCTTCTCCTCGGCACCATCGCTGTGAGACAAGGCCACGGCTGCTGCCGGGAGGTCGAACGGCAAACGCTGTTCGCCGTGCGCTTCCAGGAAGTCATGCACAAGGCCCGAAGCGCGCCCGTCCAACGCCTGCCGCGCCCACTCCTGCAGCGCCTGCAGGAGCCTGAAGTCAGCCGTCTTGTCGGCGCCAGCGCCACTGTCGCTCGCTTCGCGCCGTTTGGTCGCGAAAAGTTCGGCCACCGCCGAATACGACACGAAGTTCCCGATCCCGTACCTGACCGCAACCTTGAGCAGGACACCCGTCATCTCCGTCACCAGCGGGACTACGCGCTCGTGCAGCTCGCGAACGATCTGATCCTGGAGCGAGACCGTAAAGGTGCTGATCGCCGCCCGTTGGCCGCTGAGCGCGCAGGCCAGGAGAAGCGGCACCGCATACCCCATCGTCTTGCCGGTCCCTGTGGAGGCCTCCAAGAGCGTCAGAGCGGCCCTCTCACGGCCGGTCAGCCGATTGGCACTGCCTCGCACCATCGTCTTCCCCACGCGCAGCGCGTACTGCCGCTGCGGCTCGTGAAACGTGAGCCCGTATCGGGCGAGCGTAGTTGACCCAGGGCTGAAGACATCCTCCACCAAAGGGAGCAGGTCCCGCAGGCCCTTACTCGTCGCCATTCGTGCCGCCCCCGGCCAGGATCGACGTGAAGTCGAGGCCATCGCCTTCGGAGGCCTTCGCCCACGCGTCCTCGGCCGCGCGCGCGAGTTCGGCGACCGGACCATCGAAGACCAGACCCTCGTAAGGCTTCACCCCTAGGTGACCCAGTGCGACAGACCCCGAGTCGGTGACCTCCGTCACGCTGAACTCGAAGCTGACCTCGCCGCAGCCCACGGAGGCATGCGCACCGACGATGGGCTCAAGAGCGAATCGCTGAAGCCCCTTGATGAACAAGCCCAGCTCGACAGGCGTCACGCGCATGAGCCTCATTTTTTGAGCCAAGCGAGTGCCCTGGGCAATCGCCTCGAAGCCGTCGAGCGGCATTTGCATGCTCACTGCGCCCGTGGACTCTTCATGGCGCTTCAGCTCGCCATCGAGCTGCGCAATCCGGTCCTCGGCGCCGGCCCTTTCGTCACCAGCGAGCTTCCGAGCCGAGACCCTCAACCGCTTCAGCTCGGTCTTCGTCGCAGACCTGTCCTTGTTGCCTTGTGACCGGCGGACGTATTCCTCGACATCCGCTGGCGACAAGAATCGAACCTGTGAGCGGTCCCGCTTCAGATCGTCACTACGGACGCCGGAGCCGATCTCAACCACCTCGGCATCGCCAGTCGGTATTGCATTGCTGACGTGCAGCGCACCCCAAACAAATGGCTGTCCGGCGCCGAACAGCGACAAGTGTGGATTGCGCTCACGCCACTGCGCTTCTCGCTGCACCGAGCGCTTGTCCTCTCCCTCCCTGCCTTTGACTCCGCCAATGGTCACGAAGAAGTGAGTGTCCAGGTCCCACGGTGTTGGGTTCCCCGTCCTCGCGATCACCGCATCACGAGCCACGTCGCGCGCGCGGCGCCGGAGCTTGCCTCGAATGGAGGCAGCAGGAAAGTATGGGACTTCGACCCTCTCCCCTGCCCTGTAGACGATCATGCGAGGCACTTGCTTCGGCTCGCCCTGCTTCGTCCTCGCGCTCGACGACGGCGGGCTGACAGCCAGCGGCTGCTCGGCCACCATCACGCCATCGAGCACGTAAGTCTTTCGGTCCAGCATCTCCTGCTCTCCTTTCGGCCACTCGTCACAAGCCGAGCAGCTTGAAACCCATCGAACCTTCCAGGCACACCATGCCCATGGCAAAGGCCTTCGAGCGCCCGATTCCGGTCGCCAGCGCGTGCTGCAACAGCGCGCTGTCCCTGACTTCCAGGACCCCCTCGTAGGTCACGGCTGTCAGCGGAATGCGGTCTTTGTGGACGTGCTTTCGTACACCGAGCACCTTCGCGCGCACCATCGCACACCCGATCCGCTCTGCCGATCGAACAAGCCATGCGATGCGGTCACCATCGTTCTCTGGCCAGCGCTGGTGATACCTGCCATGAGCAGGCGCCGCGCGCAGTCGAAAGTGCGCTTGCAAGCCCTCCACTGGTACACCAACGTCGCACACCGTGCCGCTCCAATCGCGAGCGAAACAGTCAGAGCGGACCACGACGACAACACCGTCATCGGTACGACCGAAGGTGTAGATGAAGTCACGACGATCCTTCTGCCCGAAGGCAGACCAGACGCTCCGATGAAGTGCATACAGGTCATAGCCGTCCTGTTGAACCATCATCGCGGTCTCTTGCATGCTCACGCCTTCTTCGCCTCGATGAACGCCCATCGCAACAGCTCGTATTCGTCGGACCCGACAAGCGGCAACTGGGCTGTTGCCTCGCACAAGCCTGGGTGCGCGCTGTACACCTCGTCCAGGTCATGACGCAGCTTGCGCCGCGTCTCTCCCGCCGGCGAGCGTCGCGGCCCATCTGCGGGACGAACACGCCACTCGCGTTCGAATTCGGAGGCTCGCCGCCACGCCGCAAGCGGGAAGTCTCTCACGGCAGCGTGCGCAGCCCGGAACAGGCGCAGGTCGACACGCAGCGGTTCTTGCCCGCACAGGTACCCAATGGCCGGGGTGGTACTGACACGAAACGTATCCGACGTGTCAGCCTTTCCGAGCATTGCCACAAGGTAGGGCGGTGCCGCCTCGTACAGGAAGAAGTCGGCAATGATGCGCTTCGGCCGAACTGTCTCGCCCAGCGGCGTCACCTCGATCTGCGCGTTGGAGAAGTTAACGTCACCAATGACGCGCGCTCGTTCGAGCGTCAGGATCACAACGGTGTCCTTGCCACCGAGTCGCATCACCTTGTCGGGCTTGCTCAGCATCGCGTAGTTCTGCGACAGCGACAGGCAGCGCAGGCATATCGCCTCACCGCCGCGAGCGACCACCCGCGAGGCGGAGCTGCAGCGCTCGCACCGCCGCCCGGGAGTCAAAGCCCCGACAAACGCAGACTCTGGCGCGACGAGCTTTCCGAAGTGGTCGTACCAGAACTCCAGTGCATCATCTCGCAGGCTCATTTGCGCTCGATCTGCGCATGCTGGGCCTTGCTGTGCTGCTTGAGCAGGCTCGCCGCTGCAATCGCCCAGCCAAGATATGCCTCGGTCCGTTCTGCATAGCCACGGCCGCCCGGCACGCCGAGCGCTCGACGCTTTTTCGATTCCTGCTTGCGTAGCTCCAGCAACACCCGAACTGCGGTCACTCGTTCTCGTGCTTCCGCAAGCGACAGTTGCGCGAGCCCGAAGAACGGAAACGCGGAAATAGGGAACGTCGCGTCGTAGCTCATGCGGCACCAGTCCACGACAGCAGACCACTCGTGGATCGTGGCAGGCCCGAGTGTGCTGCACGAAGGACATTGAACTTGGTGCCGGCGACGTGGGTCGCCGTGCACGCTGGTGTCGCTGAACGACACCAGCCGCGCGACAGCGCCGCAGCGACAGCGCGGGATGTGATGCCGAGCCTCGGCCACCGGATCGACTGGCCCGAAGTCCAGGGAGGGTGCGCTCTCTCTGAACTCTGGATCGGCAAGCGCACGCGACACCTCGCGCAGCCCCATGGCACGAATCGGTCTCCCGCCAGGGCCGTACCGCCCGCCAGCCACGCTTGTCGGGCGCCCATGACGCTTGAGCCCGTCAAAATCCGTCTTTGTCATTGGGGGCTACGTCCTCGTCTCATCTCTTCCAGCCGCGCTCAAGCGGCGTTACGCGCCACCACACCCCGTCGACGCTGCTTGCGACAGCCCGCTCGCGCCTGCAGGCCCCTCGCTTGACCATCCTGCCGCCGTCGCGCGCAAAGTGCATCGCCAGCAAAGCCTCGGTGCTGTAGCGCTTGGCGAGTGTTGAGTAGATCGACTGTCGGTTCATGAGGTAGCGGCCCTTGCCGCGCTGTTCTGTCGAATGAGGCCTGCAGCCCGGCGGCCGGGCGATCGATGTGTCGATCGAACGTCATGGGCTTCTTTCCGTTCACGGTCACGTTCCGCCCGCTCATGCCAGAACGACATCTCCACGCAAAGCGGCCTTAGCGTCTCGCGCCCGGATCAGCTCCGCGTAGCGCTCCGTCACGGTGTCCGGCGTGGTGTGCTCGACATCGAGCGAGAGCAGTGCCGCCACCCGACGACGCACACTTGCAATCAGCTCTGCCTCCTGCCACGTCGGCATAACGGTCGGCCATCCTGCCGAATAGAGCAGATGCTTGGGCAGTTCTGCCTCGATCGCCTCGCGCGCCGCACCGGCCTCCTTCGCCAGAACGACTCGTTGGCGCAGCTCGTCCGATAGGAGATGGGGAGCCACGTCGGCGAGCCACCGATTGCCTTGAAAGGCGAAGCTTGAAGTGGCTTCCAGTTCGACCATCTTGACGTAGACCTCGTGGTTGTCGGCGCACTTGGTCGCCGCACTCAGGTCGGCGCCAGAACTCATGATGCAGTAGCAGCAACTCACGCGGCTGGTGCCGTAGCGAGTGTAGGCCTCGTGGAGGGCGAGGCCTGAATCCGAAATCGACGCAAACACCTGTCCCAAGGACCACTCGATGATGGCATTCCAGGTCAGGCCCACCAGCCCCTTCCGCTCCAACCTTCGGTCCGGTGCCGACACCGGCATGCGACGACGTGTTGCGCTCTCCTCACGCCGGATGCCCGTCACATTGACGATATGCTGCCCTCGATAGCGTTTGCGGAGCGCCGAAGTCACCACGGAATGCTTCAATTCACTTGTGCAGAACCTAAGTGCAGGCGTGCTCCACGGCAGAATCAGGCGCACGCACGACAAGGTTCTGTAGCGGTCCACGTTGTTCGACCAGCGCCCTTGCCAGCGAGCAAGCAGGTCCCCAGCGGCGCGGCGAACCACGACCAGTTCCCACCCCAAGTGTTCTGCAAGTCGCTGGCACGCGGGCAGACTGTCCTTCCACTCCACGACCCCCAGGTCAGCATGAACCAGAACACGCGGCCCTGCGTGTCCAACTTGTTCCAGGTATCGGTGGACGGCCAGCGCGCAGGCTTGGCTGTCCTTGCCACCTGAGACCCCAACCGCCACTACCGCGTTGGCAGCAAGAGCATTGGCAACATCTTCCGTGAGAGCCACTGCGCCAGCTTGCTGTGCCATCGTCGTGTAGGCCCGAGGCATCTGGACGATCGCCTCTTGTTCTCCGCAGCTCATGGTGTCGGCTCATCGTCGCGGGCGAGCACTTCAAGGAACTCACGCGGCAACACGCAGTTCGCGGGAGCGCCGCGAAACATCGGCGCAATCTCTGGCGGCGTGTAGCCGGCAAGGCCACATCCGATCGGTGTGACCTCGAATTCCATCGTGGGATGGTCTGCCGCGTAGGCGAGAAATCGCCTCACGTGCGCTTCGATTTCACCGAGAGGCAGGGTCTGGATGCGCTCATCCTTTGTAGGAATCGCATAGCTGCCCCCTTGGAGCCCCTCGCCTTGCCCGTAGACTGCGCCTCGGCGCTGACGCGCAAAGAGCGCCGCGCCGCGTCCATGACGCCCGGATCGGTTGCTGCCAAAGACAAAGATGCGTGTACTCATAGGCTGGACAGATCCGTTTCACGACCACGGTTGGGATTTCACGGCATCGGCTGGGGTGTCCCCCCAGAGAGAGAGTCGGAGTCGCGGCGCGCGCGCGCCGCGACGGCGGCGGGCATCAGCTCTCACGCCTCTGCACGTCTCCGCGAAAGCAGTACCTCGTGGCGGCCGACGTAGTAGCCCCAATTCCCCATGCCAGCGTCAACCAAGCGCCCGGGCGCCCACTCGATGGGGGATGCTGGTCCGCCGCCTTCGAGCAAGCGTCCCAGCGGGTAGGAGCCCTCCATGTTCGGGCTGCGGACAAACCGGGTCGAGAGGTCCAGCGTCATGCCTTCTTTCGCAAAGCTATTGATGTCGGGCGCAGGGGCGATCGGCATGAAGCATCGCCCATCGCTCGCCACGCCCAACGCGTATGGGTCTGGAGTGCCCATGCGCCCGCCCACGGCGTCGGCGCCAAACTGGAACAGGCACAAGGTCATCGCAGTGACAAGGCGTCTTGCGCTCTGTAGTTCGAAGACGTGCTGGACAACTTCTCCATCGTGCATCGCCAGCGTACCGATGAATCTCGCGTCCTGGTCCGGAACAACATCGCCCGTGCCGACCAATCGAAATGTCCTCCCCTCATAGAGTTCCGCCGTGCGATTGACTCGGACCCACAGCACGGGCTCGCCCTTTTGCTCCGCAACGGAAAGAACCTCCGCGCCCTCGGGCATCTCGATTTCGCCGCCTTCTCGCAACGAATACCTCCACAACACACCACTCATCACGACCCCTTTCCTGATCTCAAGTTCGCAAGGTCTGGTTCACCAGTCTTCGCCATCTGCGTCGTCCTGGTCATTGCGATCGGCATCTTCGCGCTCACACCAGCCGACAGCATCGACACATCGCTCCACCGGGATCACGCACCGCCGAACGCTGTCGGCCGTCCACAGTGACGAGCTGGGCGAATACGGAGGCATCCAAGCCGTGTCCTCGGTCGCAACGTCTGTCCGACCACCGATCGCCATCCAAGTCTCGACCGGTATCGGGCGTGTTGGGGTGCCGCCTGCCGATGACCACGATCGATCAACAGCAAGTTCGCGCACAACAATCGACTCGAACTCGCCGCATCCCGACTGATGCTTCTTGCCAAGCCCCGGAAGCCAGCGGGCGATCAGCTCGCGCGAAGCCTCGGCATCGCCCATGCCGAAGTAGTACGCGTATTCCGCGCTCATGCCCTTGTACCCATCCAACGAGGCCTTGTACCGGCCGCGCCGCTGGTCGATCGCGGTGAAGCCGCGAGGCCCGGGCGCATAGAGCCCTAAGCTGAGGTCGTCTCTTTGCTTGAGGCTCGCAACACGATCAACGTCAACGATGAAGCACGGCTCCGAGAAGAACACCGTTGAGCCCCGCCACACTTCGTGCTCCCGCTGCAGCGGGATGTCCCGGTGGGCCACCGCGAGGTCTCCTGTCCTGTTGTACAGCGCGGCAGCCAGCAAAGAGTCCAGCGTCAAGAACCCGTTGGTGACCACTGCCGACACCAACCGAATTTCCAAGCAGAACGCTGTAGCAACCATCGGCGCGCTGCCTCAACTACCGGTTTCGACTTCGCGACTCACCCCAAATGGGCTGCCCGGCACCCATGTGAGGATCACGCTGAGCGCTGCCGACAGCGATGCTTCTGCTTGATTCAGGTCTTCGCACATCGGCCCTCCGTTGTTGCTCTTGGACCGTCAGCCCTTGGCGCCTTGTCCAGCCTGCACCGCCCTCTTGAACTCGGCGCCGGGCTTGAACTTCGGCACAACCGCTGCCGCGATCGTGATCGATTCGCCGGTCCCCGGCTTCTTCCCCGTCCGTTCCGCCCGCTTGGATGAGGAGAAAGTACCGAAGCCGATGAAGGTGGCCGCCTCTCCGTTGGCCACCGTCGCCTTGATGCC
>OBEQ010476636.1_pt1 | contig 87481 bp, 83 predicted proteins | sample 1670901 | NCBI WGS metagenome assembly OBEQ01 (sample SAMEA104232315, study PRJEB22302) | groundwater metagenome | biome: forest; feature: aquifer; material: groundwater | place: USA | collected 2011-08-07 | depth 5.4 m | reverse complement strand
TATTTCATTTTTTAATGATGCAGCATTAGGCGTAGCACCGACATTAAAAGAGATTAAACAATATCAGAAACGGTTAGCGTTGAAACAACCCGCACCAGTCAATCAAATGTTAATGTATTTTCCTGATAGTGGTTATTGTCGTATCCAGCAAAACAATGTTTTATTGCTAATAGATGTGGGTAACATAGGGGCGGCTTATCAGCCAGCGCATGGGCACGCAGATACATTGAGTTTTGAACTTTCTTTAGGGCATCAACGATTGATTGTTAATTCAGGCACCTCTTGTTACGCTGAAAGTGCTGAGCGGCTATGTCAGCGCAGCAGCCAAGCGCACAATGTGCTAACTGTCGATGATCAAAGCTCATCGCAAGTGTGGAAAAGTTTTCGTGTGGCAAAGCGTGCTCGAGTTCATGATGTTAAAATTCAAAAAGTTAACGATAAAGTAGTCGTCAGTGCTTGTCATGATGGATATTGTGCTGTTGACAAGATATACCATACGAGAATATGGACTGTAACGCCTAATGTCCTCTTGCTTGAAGATAAAGTATCAGGTAAAGGATTCCATAAAGTGACTTGTCATTTTCATCTTCATCCACAGATAGAGCTAATAAAAAAAAATGACAGCGTGGTGGAGTTATATGATAAGCAATCTAAAAAATTTCTTGCTTTTTTTGAGTTTGATCAGGCGTCAAACATTATAGAGAGTGCATATCATCCACAGTTTAATGTATCGGTTCCTAATAAAAAAATAGTGGTGGAGGTTTATCAGTGTTTGCCGATACTTTTAAAAACTTATATAAAATTTAACGGATAGAAACAGATGAAGCGGATACTACATTCATTTAAAACCGGTGTGATCAAACTTGTAGAAACACCTTGCCCTCAAGTTAAAGCAGGGCATTTATTAATTCAAACAGGATGTTCGTTAATTTCACCAGGCACTGAAAAAATGCTGATTGATTTTGGCAAAGCATCTCTATTAGAAAAAATACGTCAGCAACCTGATAAAGTAAAAATGGTATTAGATAAAATAAAAACAGATGGTTTGTTGCCTACGTTAGAGGCTGTTCAGAGTAAATTAGATCAAGCGATGCCCTTAGGATATTGTAATGTGGGCACAGTGTTAGAGGTGGGGGAGGGTGTAAGCGAGTTTTCAGTGGGAGATAGAGTGGTATCCAACGGATCACATGCTGAAGTAGTGTTAGCCCCTAAAAATCTTTGTTGCAAAGTGCCTGATGTAGTATCTGATGAAGAAGCTGTTTTTGCTGTGCTAGGTGCGATTGCTTTGCAAGGAATACGTTTAGCAAACCCAACGCTGGGTGAATCTTTTGTGGTGGTTGGCCTGGGGTTGATTGGCTTGTTGACTGTTCAGTTATTACGAGCGCAAGGCTGTCGAGTGCTGGGCGTGGATTTTGATGAGAAAAAACTTGCGTTAGCTAATCAGTTTGGCGCTGAAACAGTAAACCTGTCAGAAGGGGATGATCTGATGGTGAAAGGACATCAGTTCTCTAGAGCACGTGGGGTTGATGGTGTGTTGATTACAGCTTCAACTCAAAGTAATGATCCTGTTCATCAAGCTGCGCAGATGTGTCGCAAAAGAGGGAGAATTATATTAGTAGGGGTAGCAGGGCTGGCGTTATCACGAGCTGATTTTTATGAGAAAGAGTTGTCGTTTCAGGTGTCTTGCTCTTATGGTCCAGGCAGATATGATGCGTGTTACGAAGAGCAGGGCCATGATTACCCGCTTCCTTTTGTGCGTTGGACGGAGCAACGTAATTTTGAAGCTGTGCTTGATCTGTTAGCGAGTCGTAAGTTAACGGTCTCACCATTGATATCGCATCATTTTGCTTTTCAACAAGCAGAGCAAGCCTATGCTTTATTAAGCGAAGGCCATCCTGTATTAGGTGTTTTATTAGCGTATGTAAAACAGAAGTCTTATCAACAAACCATTTTAATTAACCCTTCCTCAAAAAAAGAAACGGCTGTCTGTATCGGGTTGATTGGCGCTGGAAATTATGCCAGTCGAGTGTTAATCCCTGCTTTCAAAAAAGCAAACGTTGCTTTCAAGGTGATTGCTTGTGGTAATGGCATTAGTGGAACGCAAGTGGGTAAGAAATTTGGTTTTGAAAAGACGACAACGAAGATAGAAGATGTTTTATCTGATCCGGATGTAAATACCGTTGTTATTGCGACTCGACATAATAGCCATGCTGATTTAGTGAGCGAAGCACTCCAATCAAACAAACATGTTTTTGTTGAAAAGCCACTTTGTTTGACGTTTCAAGAGCTAGATAAGTTGCAACAAATCATGAGAGGTACCTCTCAAAAAATCATGGTTGGCTTTAACCGCCGCTTTTCGCCACATATTCAAAAAATTAAAGCCTTATTAAAAAATGTAAGTGAGCCTAAATTTTTTATTATGACGGTCAATGCGGGTCAAATTCCTTTAACGCATTGGACTCAAAATCCTGCTATTGGGGGTGGCAGGCTGATTGGTGAAGCCTGTCATTTTATTGATCTTCTAAGATTTTTAGCAGGATCACCTATCGTTTATTCTCAAGCAACCAAAATGAATGGTGATACGGCTTCTATCACGCTTTCTTTTGAAGAGGGTTCTTTGGGCGTCATTCATTATTTAGCAAATGGCCATAAAGCTTTCCCTAAAGAAAGACTAGAAATATTTTCAGCAGGCAGAATTTTACAATTAGATAATTTTTGTAAACTTCGCGGTTATGGATGGCCCCTGTTTAAAAAAATGAATTTATGGCGACAAGATAAAGGGCAAGTAAATTGCATCAGCCAATTTGTCAATGCCATTACCCAGGGCTTGCCCTCACCTATCCCTGTAGAGGAGTTAATCGAAACCAGCAGCGTAACGTTAGAAGTTGCAGAAAATAAAAATCATTTTAAACTTGAAACCCATGAATTTAGCTTTTCGCCGGATAAAAAACTCACTGGGGTTTTCTATTGATTTTATGGTAATTACATTAATCTCGACTTTTTTAATAATAAAATTAAGAGGCACCTGAAAGCATGAGTGAAGTGTTGATTGTGCAAGCACGGATGAGTTCGACCCGTTTCCCTGGGAAGGTTTTATTCCCATTGGCAGAAAAACCAATGCTTGAACATGTTATTCGGCGCGTTCAACGCTGTTGTGTCAAGCGTATTGTTGTTGCGACATCTTTAGATGTTTCAGATGATAGGATTGAAGCATTTTGTCAGTCTGCCGGGATAGAATTTTTTCGGGCTGATCTTTGTGATGTGGCCGCTCGATTTTGCTTTGTTTTAGAGAAGACGGGTGCTGAGCGGTTTATACGTATCTGCGCAGATAGCCCATGCATAGATCCAGCCTTAATAGATCAGGCCGTTGCTCTGTCAAACAATACAACAGCGAACATTGTGACCAACGTTTTTCCGAGAACATTTCCAAAAGGTCAAGGCGTAGAAGTGCTACATTCTGATATCTTTTTAAAGTCACAACCATTTTCGACAGTGGATCAGAAAGAACATGTTACTAAATATTTTTATGAAGGTACGTCCGAATGTAAAATAATTAATTTTTCTTCTGGAGGTCAATGGGGTGAAAAAAATATGTCTGTTGATACACTGCAGGATATGGAGCGCATGCAAAAACTTTTTAAAAAAGTTGGTGTCAGTATCTATAATAAGAGTTGGCATGAATTAATGTATTTTATGGAACAATGCGAAATTTCTGCATGAGTAATACCTTATTTACCAGAGGGTTTATATGAAACTTCGTGTGGGGATTATTGGTCTTGGCGTTGGTGAGATGCATATTGAAGGATATGCAAAACATCCTGCAGCACAAGTTGTAGCTTTGTGTGATTTTAATAATCAACGATTGTCTGAAGCAAAAAAAAAATACCCAGACATGCGATGTGTTCAGAATGCGAATGATATTTTAAAAGCATCTGACATTGATGTTGTGACGATAGCTTCTTATGATAACTATCATCATCAGCAGATTTTGACAGCAATCGAGCATGGAAAACATATTTTTGTGGAAAAACCATTGTGCCTTCATAGTTCTGAAGCCCGGGACATACGTAAGATATTAAATCGTAATAAAAATTTAAAAATTTCTTCAAATTTGATTTTAAGAAAATGCCCTCGCTTTGCTGAAATCCATAGGCGTATATCTTTAGGCTTAATGGGGGAGATATTTTCTATAGAGGGAAGCTATGATTATGGGCGAAGGCATAAGATTATTAATAGTTGGCGGGGTGCAATAGATTCCTATTCAGGAATATGTGGGGGCGGAGTTCATATTATTGATCTTTTTTTATGGTTTAGTGGACAAAAAGTATCTGAGCTAATGGCTTATGGTAATCAAATTGTTATGAAGGGTACTCAGTTTAGGTATAAAGATTCTGTCACAGCAATTCTTCAATTTGAGAAAGGAGCAACTGCTAAGGTCTCAGTTCATTTAGGGTCTGTTACACCGCATTACCATGAACTGAATGTTTATGGAACAAAGGCGACATTCATGAATAATTTTGGGCGACCACTCTTCTTTAGCTCTGATGATCCGTCTAGAGAACCAGAGGTTTTGACCCAGGAATATCCTGGAGTTCATAAAGGTGCTTTGATATATAATTTTATTGAGTCTATTGTTTCAGGGGAAAAACTAGAAATTTGTGTGGAGGATATTTTTGCTGCAATGTCTATTTGTTTTGCCATTAACCAATCTCTCGAATCTGGAAAAAAAGTGAAGGTTAAATATATTTAACTGGGTAAATTGTATGATTTTAAAAAGAGAAATTCCTGGTGCCCAACCCCATTTTTTTGGGTGTGATGAAGAGATTTTGAGGGATATTGCCGTGGTTTTAAAAAGTGGGATGCTCACACAGGGAAGGTTTTTGGAGAAATTCGAAACATCTTTTGCCAGTATGGTGGGATCAAAATTTGGTGTTGGTGTCAACTCTGGTGGGGCGGCGCTTGAATTAATTTTTAAGGCCATTGGTGTGAAAGGTAAAAAAGTTATTGTTCCAACCAATACGTTTGTGGCTACACCGGCTTCTGTTATCCAGGCTGGTGGAGATGTGATTTTTGCGGATATAGAAGAAGATACGCTTTGTCTTGATCCAGAAGATGTAGCAAAACGATTAACGCCAGATACTGTAGCGATCGTGATAGTGCATATGTTTGGTATGGTCTCTGCCGGTATTGAAAAACTACAAAAGATCTGTCAAGAGCGTGACATTTTTCTTATTGAAGATGCAGCTCATGCACATGGGGCATCCTATAAGGGAGTTTGTGCTGGGATGTTGGGAGCTGCTGCTGCATTCTCCTTTTTTGGGACAAAGATACTGACAACAGGGGAAGGGGGAGTTGTTACCACTAATAATCAAGCATTGTATCGATCGTTACTGAAGTTGAGAAATCACGGTAGAATTTTGGGAGATGAAGAATTTGATATGGTTAGTAATAATTATCGTCTTTCGGAGATTCCAGCAATTTTAGGGTGTCATCAAGTAGATTTTTTGGGGGAAAATGTTTCTCATCGTAGGAAGGTAGCAGACAGGTATTGTGCTGGACTTCAAGAAAATAAGCAGTTACGTCTCCTGGTTCCACCTTCTGAAACTAGACATAGTTATTGGAGATTTCCTATCTATGTAAATGAGAGTATCGATCGCAATCAATTTCAGAAAATTATAAGTGAAAAATATAAAATTCGACTTACTTGGATGTATGATCCTCTTTGCCATCTGCAACCCATATATAAAGATATGTATAAGACAAGACTAGGAGATTTTCCTGTCGCCGAAAAATGTATGGCACGTTTGATTTGTCTTCCTTGTCATATGGGTGTTTCATTGCAAGATGTAGATGATATTTGTTATGCGGTTCGTTCATGTCTTAGTGAAGTGTGTATATGAAAAAAGTACTGATTACTGGAGTAACTGGTTTGGTTGGTGATGGTCTTGCACGATATTTTATTGAGAGGGGTTATTTTGTTTATGGTACTTCACGAAAAAAACGCCAGCCTTGGTCGCCTTTTTTACAGGTCGTTCCTTTAGAGCTTCACTCTACAGAAAGTATTTTTTCGTTAAAAAAAATTATTGAAGAAGTAGATCTGGTTATTAGCAATGCTGCAACTATTGGAAATGAATTAGAAACAATGGAAGGGATTATTCGTATAAATGGATTAGCTGTTTATGATTTTTTAAAAATAATGGAAAATTTTCCCAAGAAAAAATTTATTTATATATCGGGAGCAAGGTCTTTATCTGTCTCCAAATATAAATTTGAAGAAGATACTGGCTATTCAAATAGAGATAATTATACGACTAGTAAGATCGTTGGTGAGATCATATGGCGGCAATTTTTTCTTAATGAAAAGGTTAATGTTGCTGCATTGCGTATTAGTGCTCCTTATGGATATGTTTTAAATGATGCTGTAATACCTCGATTTATCCGAAAAGTGCTGGCGAAAGAAGATATTACACTGTGGGGCAGTGGCCAGCGTAAACAAATCTTTACTTTCGTGGAAGATATTGGTTATGCCTGTGAACTGGTGTTAAGGAAAGATGCTAAAGGTGTTTTTAATGTTACCGGCGGGGCAGCTATTTCTATGAAAGAGTTGGCGGAGGTTATTCTTGAGGTCTTTCCTTCAATGGGGTGTCAAATTGTTTATGAGAAAAAGAAAGATCCTGAAGAAGGGAAAAAAGTTAGGTATTGTTTGACTAAAGCCAAAGAGATTTTAGGGTATGTGCCACAATATGATATTAAAAAAGGGTTGAGGAAGTTAGCGGCATTTGTGGGAGTTTGATACATGAAGGGAAAAGTTCTCGGGTCTGTTCAGCCTGCATACCTAGCATGGCTCCCGTTTTTTGAACGGATGAAAGTGGCTGATGTTTTTATATATCTTGATGATGTTGAATATTCCAAAAATAGTTTTCACAACCGAAATTGTATCAAAACTCCTCAAGGGGTTCATATTCTGACAGTACCGATACTTTATAAAGGTAATAGCAAAGCGTTTATTTCCCAAATAAAAATTGATTATTCACAAAAATGGCAGGATAAACATTGGAAAACCATTCAACACTGTTATAGAAAAGCTAAATATTTTGATGATTTATCTCCAGGGATATTCAATATTTTAATGCGCCCATGGGAAAGTCTGGCTGATTTGACGGTGGAATTTCTAGATTTTTTTAGGGGTTATTTGGGTATTCAAACACCTTGTTTTCGTTCATCCATGGTCGCTGTACAAGGTGCAGCGAATGAAAAACTCGTTAATCTCTGTAAGTATTTTTCTGCAGATTATTTTATTGTAAAGCCCTCAACGGAGGAATATCATCCGGCAAGTGCTTTTAAAGATCATGGGATAGAGTTTCAATTTTTTGTTGCATATAATAAAATTTATCCCCAGCTCTATGGCAAATTTTTACCTGGGCTCAGTATTTTGGATTATGCAATGAACTGTGGACCTAATAGTTTTTAAGGATCATTTTTAGGATTTGAAATGTCTTTTGCTGTGCTTTGTGGGAGAGCGCCCCACCATCACTTCTTTGTAAATACCTTACTGCAATATCATGGTGAAGGATTCCTTGTTTGTGTCGAACAAAATGAGGTTAAGGCCACACTTGATACGTGGCATCCAATTGAGGATGAGCGAGAGAAGCTTGAGCGTGTAAATTTCGGGTGGTTTTATAACGAGGCTATGTTAAAGGACCTCAAGATGTTAACACAGATAGGTTGATTTCAATATACAATGGCTTTCTTGAAAGATTCTGAATTGGAGGAAGAAATTAAGAGATCGTTAGCGTTAATAGGGAAATATGTTTCGGGATCTACTAAGCATTATGCGTACCCTGAGGGTTTAGCATTTTGTTACGACCATAGGGTTATAGATTGTTTAAAACAGCATGGGGTTGAATGTTCTCCCTCAGCTATTGAAGGAATGAACTCAGAAATGGAGGATCCTTTTCATTTGAAGAGAGTCTCTGTGGTGTAATATGTGTGGTATCGCTGGGTATATTGGTCCTAAAGCTATCGGGCAGGATGCTATTGATAAAACGATCAGGCTTATGAAGAATCGCGGCCCAGATCATCAAAAAGCAATAAACATTTTAGAACAAGATACGCAAGTGTATTTGCTTCACTCTCGATTAAATATTATTGATTTAGATCCCCGCTCAAACCAACCCTTTGAGCGCCGTGGTGTTTGGCTTGTTTTTAATGGAGAGATTTACAATTACCGTGAGGTGCGCTGCGAGCTTGAAGCATTAGGAGTTGTGTTTCTTACCTCTTCAGATACTGAAGTTCTTATAGAGTCATATTTGCAATGGGGCGAAGAGTGTGTCCATAAGTTTGAGGGAATGTGGGCATTTGCGATTTATGATACGCGGTCACGAAAACTTTTTATTTCACGAGATCGTTTTGCCGAAAAACCACTGTATTTCTATGAAGCTGATGGGGGATTTTATTTTGGGTCAGAAATTAAGTTTCTTTCTGCTCTTTCAAGACAACGGTTTAAGGTTAATGAAGAACACCTTTTGCGATATCTAGTTCATGGCTATAAGTCATTATACAAAGGAAGTGAAGGATATTTTCAAGGGGTCAAGGAGTTGTCATTTGCTTCCTGCATGGAAATATCCCAGGGCCGAGTCAGTCGGCATTGGCATTATTGGCAACCGACAGTTCAAATTAAAGAAATGAGCTTTCAAGAGGCTGTTGAAGGTTTTCGGGCCCATCTTTTGGAGAGCATGCGGATCCGCTTACGAAGTGATGTCCCCATTTCCTTTTGTTTAAGCGGAGGCGTTGATTCTGCATCATTGGCTTCAATAGCTGCAAAATATTTTAATGTAGACATTCATACATTTTCAATTGTTGATAATGATGAGCGGTATGATGAACGTGAAAATATTTTGGCGACAGTTAATGATATAGGATGTGAACATACGCTTATTCATGTTTCTACAGAAAATACGTTAGAGCGGTTAAAGAATCTGATTGTTTATCATGATGCTCCTGTTGCAACGATTTCATTTTTTGTCCACTCATTTCTTACTCAAACAGCAGCGAAAGCAGGATACAAGGTTATTTTTTCCGGGCATGCGGCCGATGAATTAGCAACGGGGTATTATGACCATTATCTTCAGTTTCTTTATGAAATGCATGATCATGCAGATTATCCGCATCACCGGGAAGCTTGGGAGCATTATATTTTTCCGATTGTGCGTAATCCTTACTTACGTAGCCCAGATCTTTATATAAAGAACCCTAAGCAGCGTGCGCATATTTTTACTGATGCAAATCAGTTTGCTGCATTTCTTAAAAAAAATTTTCGAGAGGATTTTCATGAAACACACTATACGGATTCTGTTTTACGAAATCGTATGCTAAATGAACTTTTCCATGAAGGTGTTCGTGTTATTTTACACGAGGATGATCTTAACTCGATGGCGGTGTCAATTGAAAATCGGTGCCCATATTTAGATTCTCGACTATTTGATTTCGCGTATTCGATTCCTGTTAGACATCTTATGCGAGATGGTTATGCTAAATGGGTTCTGCGAGAAGCGATGAAAGGTATTTTGAATGATAAGGTGCGCTTAGATAGGCAAAAAAAAGGATTCAACGCGGGTGTACAGTCTTTGTTTGATTTTGAGGATATCCAAACACGAGAATATCTGTTGGATTCAAATGCGGCTATTTTTAATATTGTTGATAGAGAAAAAATGATGGCGATTTTGAATGGAGGTAAGTTTTCCGATAGTTATAATAAATTTGCTTTTAATTTTATTAATGCAAGAATTTTTCTTGAACTATATGAATGAAGCTCATGTTGGCCAAACAATAGATGTAGTTGAAAATTTTTCAGTTTTAGAATGTTGGGAGTGTGGCTTTAAGCATTTAGATCCTATTCCTAGCAAGATAGCTCTCGATCATTTTTATTCGCAACAATATTATCAAGTTCATAAGTCTTCTTATATTCAGCAAGATGAAAAGGATAAAAAATATTTAGAAATTTCTTATGAGGAACGTCTTAAGGTTTTTGAGCGATTGACCTCAGGGCGTAGGATATTAGATGTTGGTTGTGGCTCAGGGATGTTTCTTTTCTACGCAGCTTCATTAAACTGGGAATGTCGAGGAGTGGAACCGTCAGCATCTGCTGTTGAGGTAGCGCGAGCTAAGGGTCTCGATATTTTTCACGGTTCATTTGATAAGTTTTTCAGAGAAGATAAGACGATATATGATGTCATTTATTTAAAAAACGTTTTAGAGCACGTGGCTGATCCCTTCGGTTTGCTTGGCCAATGCGCTAAGCGTATCTCAGCTCAAGGTATTCTTTTTGTAGAAGTCCCAAATGATTACGAATTGATGCAAAAAGTAGGTATTGCTTTGTTGAAAGAGAAAAAGTCTTGGATTTCTGTGCCTGATCATATTAATTATTTTAATTTTCGATCTTTAAGAGAATTACTTTATAGAGTTAACCTGAAACCAGTGTTGCGTTCGACAACATTTCCAATTTATGCTTGTCTTTTATTTGGATGTAATTTTATTTCTGATAAAAAGGCAGGATTAAGAGCGCATAGTTTGAGAGTTTCTTTCGAGATTTATTGTGAACGATTACACATGCGATGGTTTAAGCATTTTGTATATAAAGTTATGGCAATGATGGGAGTTGGGAGGACGGTAATTTATTACTGCCGTTTGGAAAACAATAAGAGAATGTCTAAATGAAGTACTGTGTAAAATGTGTTTCTCCTGATACGCGCCCGCACATTGTTTTTGATTCGGATGGAGTTTGCGGTGCCTGCCAGATGGCTGAAGCAAAAAAAGCGCGGATAGACTGGGAGCAGCGTGCCATAGAGCTAGAAAGTATTTTTCAAAAATTTCGCAGAAACATAAATGGAATATATGATTGTATTATTCCTGTGAGCGGCGGGAAAGACAGTATCTATCAGGCACACACGGTAAAAAATATATACAAAATGAATGTGCTATGTGTAACGTTTCGTACTTTGGCTCGTACTCCTGTGGGAGAGAGTAATCTTCAGGCGTTGCGAAATATGGGTGTAGATCATATTGATATAGCGCCAAATCCTATCGGAGTTAATAAGCTTACGCGTAAAGCTTTTTTTGAATTCGGTGATTGTTCATTGTTAGATCACTTGGCTATCTATTCGATCATACCTAACTTTGCTGTGCGGTTAGGGATTCCCTTGGTTATTTGGGGAGAGAATCCTTGGATGGAATATGGTGGTAATGTTAGTGAAGCCGAAATTTCAAAACTAAACAGAGAGTTCTTGAAAAAACATAATATTCTTAAAGGCCGCACCATAGAAGATTGGGCACAAGATGGTTTATCCCTTTCTGAGTTGCAAACCCTGCTCTATCCTTCAGAAGAAGCTCTCGATAATCTTCAATATACGCCGATATTTATAGGATATTTTCTTCCCTGGGATTCCAAGAAGAATATGGAAGTTGCTATTAGTCACGGGTTCAAGGTTCGAGAAAAAGGCCCTATCATGGGATTGTATGATTATGCGGATGTAGATTGCATGAACATAGTCATTCATCATTACTTTAAATGGTTGAAATTTGGGTTTAATCGAGTTACCGATAATGCCTCAAATGAGATTCGTAAAGGGAGAATGACACGAGAAGAGGCTATACAGCTTGTGCGTGAAAGGGATGGTATGAAGCCCCCTAGAGAATATATCGAAGCCTTTTGCCAGCAGATCAGTATAGCAGAAGAAGAGTTTTGGGCTGTTGTTGAAAAGTTTCGGAATAAAGATATCTGGTATAAAGACACGAATGATGAGTGGTGTATCAGAGGATGGATTGGTGGGGATAATATTCCTGATCGTTTTCCTCATACAGTTTTGTGAGGGATATTTATGAAAACTTCTTTTCTTGATGTTCCGCGGTTATTTACGCCCACAGCTTCTAGTGACCAGGTGATTGAAGATTGGGGAAAAATCTTCCTTCCCTTAAATAGTATGGTTTCTTTTGTTACAGAAAGTGGAAAAGAATATGATGTTTGTGCGAAGTCTTGGGGGTTTTACGCTACACCTTCAATCAATGCTCGATTAAAAAATCAGGGGTTTAAAACAGCCCTTGTTAAGAATGCCCAGGGGCGGTTATATGTGATGCTGGTGGAACAAGAAAAATTAGAATCTTTTGGTAATTTTTTGAAAGATGAAAATGAGATTGTGGAAGAATGGTTTGATGAACGCCTTTTATCAAGATTTCAGTGCTTTATTTGTGGCAGTTCGATGGAACAAAGACGGTTTAAAGTGGCTCGAGAGGATAAATATGCAATCACGCCAAGCCGTACTAAAGTTCCAGCGGAATATGTTGAGTGTTCAATATGCCATGCCATGCATCTTCAGGATGAACCACAATACACAAAAGTATATTCTGACGGATCTTATTATAGTGTAGACGGGGATCCTGCTCAGTTTCTTCGTGAAAGGTTTTATCAAGTTATGGCATTACCTGAAGAGCGCTCAGACAATTATTGCCGGGTCAGCCGTATTAAAAGGTTTTTAAAAGCAACGAATTTTTCAGGAGAGAGTAAAAAAAAAGTTTTAGACATTGGTGCTGGTATGGGAGTTTTCTTACATAAGTTTCTTGATGTTCAATGGGAAGGAGTGGCATTAGAACTTGATCCGCATGCTGTTCTACATATCAAGAATGTGTTGCCGGGGGCGCGAGTTATACAAGGTGATACTTCAAGCCTAGCGTTAAACGAAGAATTTGATTTAATTACGTATAACCGTGTTTTAGAACATATTTATGATCCTGTCGCTGAATTGCGTACCTTACACAACCATTGTCATCAGGATACTATCATTTATATTGAGCTGCCTGACATATTAAGTTTTTATGAGGATGGCCCTAATAATGAAGCCTTTGGCTATGGCCATTATTGTGTGTATTCGCCGGAGTCATTGATGATTCTGGCTGATAAGTCTGGATTAAAAATGGTTGCGTGCGCTAGGGTCATCGAGCCAAGTGGTAAATTTACCTTATATGGGTTCTTTAAAAAGTTCCCCGTAAAAACTCCCTAAGTTTATAATATTTTTCGATCTTACCTCTTGAAAAACATTATAAACTTAGGGGGGATTATTACTTTTTACTGATAATGGGTGCATTTACACTCCGTAAGCGTAGCGGTAGTGGTATTTTGAGCCATAGCGGGCGATAATTTTTCGATGGTTGAATACAATGCCATCAATCTCTATTCCGTGCGCCCGTACTTTTTTAACAGCTTGTTTGACATCACTTAGCTGATCAGATGAGCCTCCTACAACAAAGAGTTTTATATCGCAATGTGGGGCGATTAAAACAGAGTCTATAATAGGTAATATCGGTGCTGTGTCAACAATCACTTGATCAAATTCGTTTTTGGTTCGCTGAATTAAATCGTGAAAAAGAGGGCTTTTTAGTAGTTCAATGGGATGACGTGCATGGCTACCGCAGGGAATAAAAAACAAATTGTCGTGTATGTGACGGACCAAACCTTCATAGCTGGCTTCACCCGCTAAATATTCGCTTAATCCGCTTGTCTTGGGTTGAAAAAGTGCTCTATGCAGCCGCCCTTTTCTTATGTCAGCGTCAATTAGTAATGTTCGTTTTCCTGAGTCAGCAAGCACTTGCGCCAAGTTTAAAGAAACAAAACTTTTACCTATTCCGCTTAAGCTACCCATTACAGCAATAACACGATGAGTGGCGGATAAATTTGTGATGTATAAACTAATGCGTAAACTTTGTAAACTCTCAATAGCGATGTCTTTAGGATCATGCTTCGCTAATATAAGTGGGGCTGCGGCTATGCTATTCAGCATGCCGCCTTCCCTTTTTGACATCTTTTCTAACATAGTTTGTTTTTTACTGAAAGGCACAATAGCTTTAACTGGAATTTGAACTTCATTCTCCAATTGATCAACATCTTCAATGGTTTTTGTTAGTAAAGTTTTAAGAATGATGGCAGTGGAAGAAAGGAATAAACCAATGAGAAAGCCAGTTGATGATATTGCTAACTTGCTTTTTGATATTTTGGCCGCGGGGGTCGCATCATCCAGTACGATAATGTCTCCAACAAGCCCTGCCTTTATGATTTCTAACTGATGGATATCATTAAGCAAGGCATCATACAGTTTATTTTCTATTTTAACCTCGCGCTCAAGGTTTTTTTCTACTTGCTTAGCGGCAGGAAGCGTTGTAATTTTTTTTCTAAGTTCCTTTAGTTTGCGCTCCATCTGTGTTTGCCGGTGCTCTGTAGCGATTACTTCTGGGTAGCGAGGGGTGTAAATTTGTAGCAACTCTTCTTTTTGTTCTTTCAGGGCTTCTAAGCGGGCTGTTAAATCAGTTAATTGTTGAATTATTAGTTGACTGGCCTGTGATGCACTAAGTATGCCAGTGCTTGAGTAGTATTGGTTCAATGCGTTTTCCGCTTGCTCGAGGTTTTTCTTGAAATCAGGAAGACGTTGGTGTAGAAAATTTAATGTTTTCTGCGCCTCTCTTGATTTTAGCTCTAGGTTTTTTGAAGCAGCATAGTTTGTGATAGTATTCAAAACATGCTCTACTTCTTTTGGATTTGAACCTGAGAATTGTAGCTTGATAATACCTGAGTCCTCCATGCCAGATCCGAGTTCGCTTACTAATTTGGTAATTTTTAATCGATTCGATACGGAATTAACCATCTTGTAAGGAGATTGAAATGTTAAGATAAACTCTGTTCCTGGGAGAGCTTTTAGTGAAGTTAATTCTAATGAAATGGCTGGATTATTTTTTGCAATTGTGCGTTTGCCAACTTTCCCAGTCATAATGAGATTTTTTTCAATAGAGTAAACTTGGTAAGTATCGTTTCCCCCAGCTATTAACCAGAAATTTTTTCCCTCCTCGCTGGGGGGGGCAAAAAAAGATTTTATTTCTACTTCTTCCCCACCCCATGCATAGGAATGCAACCCTAAAAAAGGCTTTGCGAGTTTAACCCCTTGGTGATGTCTTGCTACCCATTCTCCAAAAATTGGGAAATAGTGAGGTGAGATGCTAATGTTTAAACTATTTTCCCTAATAACAGGTTCTAATATATGACGAGTTTTAAGCAGTACAAGCTCGCTTTCTATGGAGGAATTCTGACCGGAGTTGAGCCCTAAACTGCTCAGAATACCATTGTTTCCGTTTGACTGTGTCTTAATTTGTAGCATGGAAGATGTTGTATACTGAGGTTGCAATGTAAGACTATGTAAGAAAGCAAGAGTCATTGTGCAGAAAGAGGCTAGTAATATAACTGCTTTGTGTTGGTAAAGACCTCTCAAAATTTTAGCGATATCAATGCTGTCTTCTAGGGTATGCGAGGGAAATCTATTTTGTAGTTCACTATGTTGGTTATTCAAGTTCATTATTGCCCAAGTCCTTTGATGGTGTAGTAAGTTGAGAATTGTGGCAACACTTGGTTGATGAAAGCATTCCATGGGCTGAGCATTGAAGAAGGAACGTAAATAATGTCATTTTCTTGCAAGGGGAAGTGTTCTGCGATCATCAAGGTTTGTGGTGTTTGCGCGTTTAGCCAGAATACATCGGGCTGTAAGTAAGAGCCTCGTACTACGTAAATATGCGAAGGGTCGGCGCTACTTGGATTAATGCCGCCTGCAGCGCTAAGGGCTTCCATGATAGATAAGGGTTTATCTGTTAGTGCTTGCATGCCTTGAGCACCAACTTCACCTAAGACATAGACGTGTCGATTTCGAAATTTTTCCACTTGCACGGTTACCTGTGGATTACGTAAATAGACAGATAGTCGTTGAGCAATTTTTCTTTGAAGCTGAGCAGTTGTTAGTCCTTTTACTTCGAGCGTTCCTAGATAAGGAAAAAAGATAGTTCCGTCAGGCTGAACTATAACAATTGGATTAGTCGCGGCGCTTGCTTTAGAAGATGTATTGGAGAGTGAGTTAGAGGCGATGGCATTGGTTGCAATTGTACTGAATTCAGGATGGCCCCAAACAATAATATTTAAATTATCAAAAGCGCCTATGCGGTAGGGTTTTGGTCGCATAGCAGGTCCAAGCAGCGCCAGTCCCTTAGGAGTATTAAGCATTTCTGTATTAACAGGGATAAGTCTAGGTTTTAGCCATTGGTTATTTACTTTTTGTCTTGCTTGCATCGAGCTAGGGCTGAGGTAATTGCTGGGAACCAAGGGTGCGCAGCCATAAAGGGTTGTTAATAGAAAGAAGTAGGCAGTGATTTTTTGTGGACGCATCTTTAGCATAAAAAAACCCTTCTTTCCCAACCTTGCCATGCAAGTTCAATTTGTTGATAAATTTTTTCGAAGATATCTAAGGATTGATGGAGTGGATCTTGAATTTCAAGATTTTGCCAAAAACCTAATAAAAAAGTTTTCCCTTTTGCAAATAAAAATTGTTGCTCTAAAGCAGCTAATTGGCGCTTAGTCATCACAAGGATTAATTCAGCTTGTTGCGCGAGCAAGGTGGTTACTTGGCGGGCGCGATGTTGAGAAATATCAATGCCATGGTTTTGCATAATAGCGTGGGCTTTTGGTTCTGCGGGATGATTAACAACAGCAGACAAGCCAGCAGAGCTGACAGTGCATGATGAATGTGCGAGGTTTAATTGATGGAGAAAGAACCCTTCCGCCATCGGGCTGCGGCAAATGTTACCCTGGCATACTACTAGAATAGACTTTACTGTCAACAGTGACCTCTCTTCCCTAAGATGTAAAAATATTTTGTCTTGCGAAAATATGCCAAACTCCTTTGGAAATTACAAGTTGTTTGTTGTTGACATTCCATAATGGTGCATTAGAATCCCCATACGCTTTGTTGAAAATTTCTCTTGCAAGTTTCCCATCAGATGCGAGCCCTTATGTATCGTAGGGCGGTAGCATATCTCAATTTGTATTAATAACTCCATGAAAAAAATCTTAGTTATTGGAAGTAATTCTTTTTCAGGCTCGGCATTTATTAGGCATGCGCTGCTGAATGATTTTGACGTGATTGGTATGAGTCGTTCAGCTGAGCCCCATTCGGTTTTTCTTCCGCATCGTTGGTTAGACGTTAAAGTGTTTAATCAATATCAACATCATCAACGGGACCTGAATCATCATTTGGATTCAATGATGAGGTTAATTCATGAGGAAAAACCTAGCTATGTTGTTAACTTTGCTGCACAAGGTATGGTGGCTGAAAGTTGGGTATATCCAGTCGACTGGATGATGACGAATGTGGTTTCTGCCGTTAAATTTCATGATCAATTAAGGAAGTGTAAGTTTCTTAAGAAATATATTCATGTCTCTACGCCAGAAGTATATGGTTCTACACAAGGTTTAGTTTTAACGTCGGCCCCTTATAATCCAAGCACACCGTATGCTATATCAAGAGCAGCAGCTGATATGTGGTTAACTGCTTTATATAAAAATTATAAATTTCCAGTGGTGTTTACTCGATCTGCTAATGTGTATGGTCCTGGCCAACAACTTTATCGTATTATTCCTAAAACAATAATGAGTATTAAACTGGGTAAGCGGTTGCCTTTGCATGGTGGTGGCCATTCGGTGAGATCATTTATTCATATCCAAGATGTGGCAGATGGTACTTTGCGAGTATTGCTAAATGCTGATCTTGGTGAAATCTATCACTTTTCCACGCAAAGAAATATTTCAATTCGTGATGTTGTTCGGCTGATTTGTTGTCGTATGAGGATTAATTTTGAAGATATAGTGGACGTAACTGAAGAGCGGCCTGGAAAAGATGCAGCTTATTTGCTTGATTCTGAAAAAACTCGGGATGAATTGGCATGGAAAGATAACATCAGCCTGGAAGAAGGTATCGATCAAACTATTGAATGGGTTGAAAAAAATCTAGAGGTGCTAAAAGTAATGCCCTCAGAATATATTCATAAACCTTAAAAGGAATTAATCTAAATGAAGATTCTTGTTACGGGCGGGTGTGGTTATAAAGGTAGTGTACTAATACCGAAGTTACTGGCGGGTGGTCACATGGTAACGGTGGTTGATATCATGTGGTTCGGTAATTTTTTACTAGATCATGCAAACCTAACTATCATTAAATCAGATATTAGAAATAGTCAGCCTGCTTGGTTTGAAGGTGTGGAAGCGATTATTCATCTTGCTTCTGTTGCCAACGATCCTTGTTGTGAGCTCGATCCGAAATTAACTTGGGAAGTGGGTGCGCTGGCTACTATGCAGCTAGCAGAGCAGGCTATTAAACATGGTGTAAAGCAATTTATTTACGCTTCTTCTGGTAGTGTCTATGGTGTAAGTAGTTTATTGAAAGTGACTGAAGATACACCACTAAACCCTATCTCTGAATATAATAAAGCAAAGATGGTTGCTGAGCGTGTATTGCTAAGCTATGCAAATGAACTTACAGTAAAAATCGTCAGGCCGGCAACAGTGTGTGGTTATTCCCCGAGGATGCGCCTGGATGTTTCTGTCAATATGCTTACCATGCAAGCTTTAACAAAAGGGGTTGTCACTGTTTTTGGTGGTGACCAGACACGGCCTAACATTCATATTGATGATGTGACGGATCTATATGTCTTTTTATTAGAAAATGATATTTCGGGTATTTTTAATGCTGGTTTTGAGAATTTGTCAATTCTAGAAATTGCTAAGCATGTTACTTCCTTGGTTGGTGCTGAAGTAAAAGTAACTGAAAGCAACGATCCAAGATCTTACCGTATCAATTCAGACAAGCTATTAAAGGCTGGGTTTAGGCCGAAAAAATGCGTAAAGGACGCAATACAAGAATTAATTTTTCAATATAGGTGCGGCAGTCTTAGTGACGAAGATCGCTTTTATAATATTCGCGCAATGAAAAATTTCGCATGAGTTTTTTATCCTATGAAAAATAATATCGACATAAAGATGAACTTATTCTACACGATGTTGCGTATACGTAGGGTAGAGGAAGCGATTGCCGATCGTTACAAAGAACAAAAAATGCGTACGCCTGTACATCTTTCCATTGGCCAAGAATCCGTTGCCGCTGTTGTGGGAGGTCAGTTGTATCGCGAGGATTATTGTGTAAGCACTCACCGTGCTCATGCGCATTACCTTGCCAAGGGTGGCTCGCTTCAAGCGATGATCTCAGAAATATATGGCAAAGTGACAGGATGTTGTCGAGGTCGTGGCGGTTCCATGCATTTAATTGATACTGCAGTAGGTTTTATGGGGAGTACTGCGATAGTTGGTAATACGATTCCAATTGGGGTTGGGTTAGGATTTTCTCTAAAGCTTGCTGGTCCTGGCAAGATAAGTTGCATTTTTTTAGGGGATGGTGCAGTTGAAGAGGGCGTTTTCTATGAATCGCTTAATATTGCTGTTTTAAAAAAATTGCCTGTATTATTTGTTTGTGAAAACAACCGATATTCAGTGTATTCCCCTTTTTCTAAACGACAGCCCGCTGAAAGAAAGATATATGAAATAGCCAAAGCAATGGGCGCTGCTACATATCATGGAGATGGTTATGATGTTTTGCCAAGCTATGATGTGGCTTGTTGCGCAATTACCTCTATTCGAGAGGGTGGTGGTCCCTGTTTTTTGGAATTTGAAACTTATCGATGGCGGGAACATTGTGGGCCAAACTATGATAACGATTTGGGTTATCGTACAGAAAATGAATTCTTGTCTTGGAAGGCAAGAGATCCCCTGGAGATTTTTAAAGCTTATTTGGTTGGGAAATGCCAGGTGCCAAAACAAGTAATAAAAAAAATGGAGGAGGATATTCGTCAAGAAATTGCAGTGGCATTTGAGCTTGCTGAAACCGCTTCGTTTCCTAACCCCATAGAGGCAGTTACGGGGGAGTATAAATCAGCAGGCGCTAGCATGAATTACTCCTCCCATGAAAATGAGTTAACCGCATGATGCAAAATATGACGTATGGGACAGCTATCAATACGGCTATGCATATGGCAATGGAATTTGACCCTAAAGTTCTTTGCTTTGGGTTGGGCGTAGATGATCCAAAACATATTTTTGGTACCACAGCAGGGCTGCAAGAGAAGTTTGGCGAACAAAGAGTATTTGATATGCCTACATCAGAAAATGCAATAACCGGTGTGGGTATTGGTGCTTCACTTGCTGGATATAGGCCAGTGATGACGCACCAACGATTAGATTTTTTCTTGTTAGCCATGGATCAGTTAGTGAATGCAGCAGCGAAATGGTATTACATGTTTGGTGGTCAAGTTTCTGTTCCTATCGTGATTCGACTCATTATCGGCAGAGGGTGGGGGCAAGGGCCTACTCATTCGCAAAATCTGCAAGCATGGTTTTCACATATTCCAGGTCTAAAGGTAGTGATGCCAACATCGCCAGCAGATGCGAAAGGGTTGTTGTTAGAAAGCATTTTTGATGACAACCCTGTTCTGTTTTTAGAGCATCGATGGTTGCATGATAGTGAAGGCTTGGTTCCTTCGGGTGATTATCGAGTGCCTATTGGAAAAGCACGTATAGTGCGCGAAGGAGAAGACATTACGCTAGTAAGCATGTCTTATATGACGATCGAGGCTATTCGAGCTTCATCTTATTTAGAAAAGCAGGGTATCTCCTGTGAAATTATTGATCTTAGAACGGTTAAACCCATTGATTGGAATACAATTCTTACCTCTGTTCGCAAAACTAAAAAACTAATAGTGCTAGACACGGGGGTTACCACAGGATCTGTTGCCGGTGAAATTATCGCACGGGTTTGTATGGAGTGTTTTTCTATATTGATGCAGCCACCAGTAAGGATTGCTTTACCCGATAACCCAGAGCCAATGAGTTTTGGGTTAACAAAACACTATTATCCCTCTAATGAAAGTATTGTTAGAAGTGTCACTCGTATGTTGTCTGTTGATTATGATTTAAATGTTGCAATAAAAAGCCCAACTCTTCATGACGTACCTGGGGATTGGTTTAAAGGACCTTTTTAATTTTTCAAGGTGAAAGAAATGGATAGCGCAACCGTTATTTTAGATAATCGTACACAGGAACCGCTTAACTTAAGTAAAGCTGTCAATGGTGAGAAAGGGTATTCCATTAATCTGAAGCTAACAGAACCAGAAATAGAACTTTTGCGTACAATGACTCGAATTCAATGGTTATATAGATTGCAATTACTTGTGCCAAAGCATGTTCATCAGTTTGATGAAGCAGGGATAGAATATTACCACCATTTCGCTCATCTCATAGATCATTCCAGTGCCTGGCCGAAATATGCCCGTGTTTTTCCTAGAGAAGCCGTTTCTATTATTAGAGATATGAAGTTTATGAAAGAGCTTGAGGCAGAGTTCGGGGAATTTAAAATTGCTGACGAAGAAGGTTTAGGGTGGGGGAACATTTATTGGAGATTAGTAAGGCCTGGAAGCAGTGATTTTGGGAGCATTCATACTGAACGGTGGTTTGTTGAACTGGGATATTATGGTGATGAAATCAAGGACCCCTCTTTAGAAAGAGTGAAGATATGGGTTTCTCTTTATACTATGCCAGGTAAAAATGGGCTTTTAGTTATCCCTTCGTCACATCATAAATTAGATTGGAAGTGGCATGATGAGGAGCATTATGGCAAAAAAAAGCCGGTTATAGATGAAGATCTTACCAAGTTTAATAGGGTGCTTCTTCCTACAGAGCCAGGAAGAGCGGTGGTTTTCCATTATGATCTTTTGCATGGGGGTGCGCCTAATTTGGCTGATATGACGCGGGTAAGTATGGAATTTACTTTCTTAGTTCGAAAGTGAGTTTAAAGTGATAAATAAGATGTGTTTTTTCATTAAAGAAAACGGTTTTTTTTGTTTCTTAAAACGACTATTAATTCGTGTAATAAGTAGGGTGATAGCTGTCCCAATCGCCTGTGGAGTAGTGTTAGTTTATCCTTTGGTTCAGATTCGGCTTATTAAACTGTTTTCTTCTCGTATTGGCCATTATAGTTTTAACACGGAAGCTATTTTATGCGCGCTTGATATGGAACTAGAAAATCATGTGCGGCGTAAAACGCTGTTTTATGTTCTTCCTGGCGAGCCTCTTTGTAATACCCAATTACATTATATGTGGAAGAGAACCATACCTATCCTCCCATTATCACATGTTGCAGCAGAAGTAGATAAATTATTGATCCACCATGGAGGGAAAAAATATCGAAATGATTCCTTGAAAAACATATTTGAACCAAGTGGTGATGGTCGTGATAAGTGGGATTTGTTAGGAAGAGTAAAAGAGTGCCATTTATCTTTTACGCCGCAGGAAGAAGATGATGGTAGGGTCTTGTTGAAAGAAATGGGTATTCCAGAAGGGGCGCCTTTTATTTGCTTGCTGGTAAGGGATTCTGCCTATTTGAATACTTACATGCCTTCAACGGATTGGTCTTATCATGATAGCCGTGACGCTGATATAAATAGCTATCAACTTGCTGCCAGTTACTTAGCTGAGAAGGGCTATTATGTTGTTAGAATGGGTAAGGTTGTTAAAGATCAGTTTTTTACAAATAATCCTAAAATCATTGATTACGCAAATAGTAAACTTCGGACTGACTTTATGGATATTTACTTGAGCGCCAACTGTTTTTTCTATCTTACAACATGCTCGGGTTTGGATTCTGTGGCGAGGGTGTTTAGAAAGCCACTTTTGGTTACCAACTTGGTTTTACAAGACTTTGATATCTGGCACCCTTGGAAAATTTTTATTCTAAAAAAAATAGAAGATGTGAAAAACAACAGAATTTTAACATTTGAAGAAATGCGCAAGCTATATTTTGAAATGAGAAGGAAAAAAGAAATACCACAATTGATGAAAAATAGAGGGTTGCGCTACATCGATAACACGCCAGAGGAAATCAAAGATGCAGTTGAAGAAATGCTTGAAAGCTTATTAGGGACCTGGATAAGCACTGGTGAGGATGAGAAGTTACAAAAAAAATTCTGGGAAATATTTCCAAAATATTTAACGGGTGACAATAATTCTCAATTTAATATTCCAGTGTGTGAAGATATTAAAATGAGAGCGGGCACTATTTTTCTAAAAAAGAACTTGTCGTTATTAACTGATATGGAAATTTCAGAGGTAACAGCATTATGATGGATGTTGAATCACGAACAAAAAAGTTAGAGCATATTAGCGTTGTCAGCCCAGGATGTAATCATAAAATTATAACGTATGAAAAATTTCAAAAAATAATCCCTGTTGTAAGGAATGGAATAAAGATAGCTCAATGCCATGGTGTTTTTGATTTATTGCATATTGGCCATATTAAGCATCTTCAACATGCAAAAACTCTTTGTGATCTTTTAGTCGTAACTATTACGTCAGATCGGTATGTGAATAAAGGGCCTGGAAGACCCTGTTTTACAGAATACTTAAGAGCTGAAGCGCTTGCGGCACTAAATTCTGTAGATTTTGTTATTGTTAACGATAGTCCAACAGCGGTTGATGCGATTAAAGCAATTAAGCCCGATTTTTATGTTAAGGGGTTAGAGTACCAAGTCAGTCAAAATGATATTACTGGTAAAATCATTGATGAAGAGATCGCAGTTAAATCTATTGGCGGTCAAATAAAATTTACGGATGATATCGTATTTAGTTCGTCCTCTCTTTTAAATCGTTTTTATTCATCTTATCCTTCTGAAACAATCGCTTATTTAGAAAAATTAAAACAAAAGTACAAAATCAACGATATTTTAAATATTTTAAATAATGCACAGAAACTAAAGGTTTTGCTGATTGGCGAAGCCATTATTGATATTTATCATTTTGGTGAAGCTATTGGTAAAGCTGGGAAAGAATCAGTGCTGGTAACAAAATATCATCGAGAAGAAGCTTACGCAGGCGGTGTACTGGCAATAGCAAATCACCTAAGCAGTTTTTGTGAAAAGGTCACTTGTTTAACAGCGTTAGGTGAGAAGGGAGAGTATGAGCAATTTATTAGGGAGAAGTTAAACTCAAATGTAGATGCTGTTTTTCATTATAAGAGAAATTCCCCGACCATTGTAAAACGGCGATATGTGGAAGAGTATACTTCACAGAAACTATTTGAAATATATGAGATTAATGATTGTTATTTGGGGGGGGATCAACAGCAAGAATTTTTAGATGCAATTGATAAGCGTATTGCAGAATATGATCTTGTTATTGTTGCTGATTATGGTCATGGTTTATTAGATGATGCTAGTGTTGAAAAAATTGAATCATGCGCAAACTTTTTAGCGGTTAACACACAATCGAATGCGAGTAATCATGGGTTCAATTGTGTTTCTAAATATAAAAAAGCAGATTACGTTTGCATTGCGACCCGAGAGTTGCAACTTAATTACCGCCAAAAATATACTTCCACCATAGAACAGTTAAATCAATTAGCAAAAGAATATAGATACGAAAATATATTAATTACCCTTGGGAAACAAGGTGCTTATTCATATAAAGAATGTGATGGGATCTATGAGGTGCCAGCATTTTCTACCTCAATTAAAGATCGTGTTGGTGCAGGGGATGCTGTCCTCGCAATTACAAGTTTATGTGTTGTACAAAATGCACCAGCAGAGTTAGTGGCTTTTATTGGTAATGCCGTGGGTGCTGAAGCTGTGAATATTATGGGCAATCAGAGTTTCATTGAGAAAATTCCACTTATGAAGCATATAACCTGTTTGCTTAAATAGTTGTATATGAAAAATCTCTAAGGTTATATGTGTTGGTCTCGACTTAATGTGGCAAATTAATTGAACCAGTCATGTCTTTCAGCTTAAAGCTGAGAGTAGTGCTATCTATGAAAAAAAGTGTTAAACAATTCGGCTATTTGTTAGACGCACAGGCAAAGAAAGCCATCCCTGCGTTAGTGATTTCCTTTTTGATCTCTTCTGCATTAGATGTAATCGGTATTGGATTAATTGGTGTTTTTTTAATGTTGCTGATGGATCCCCAACTTTTTTTAAGCAAGCTCCATGCGTTAGGGATTTTTTTGCCAAATATAAATGAGCATAAAGTCATTATTGTTGTGGGGATATTTATTAGCCTCGCTATTGCTATGAAATCCATAGCGGTTATTGCGATTCAAAAAGGGATGTTTTATTTTGCACAGTCATTTTCTTTAAGGCTTAAGACACGGTTAATGACTGTCTATCAATATGCGTCGTATACCTACCATCTACAAAGGAATTCAGATTATTTGTTGTGTAGAGTTCAAGACAATATTGATGGTGTTATTAATCATATGCTAATGCCCCTTTTAACATTGATTTCTAACCTATTAATGACAGCTTTTATCTTATTATTTTTATTAATTGTTCATCCACTACCCACGAGCATCTTAATGGGAATATTTATTTTAGGGGGGATTCTTTATGACTCGTTAATTAGAAAAAACTTGTCTTCTATGGGGAAAATAGTGGCTGAGTCAGGTGGAGATATCTATAAAATGATTCGATATGCCTTATATGGATTTGTTGAGGTCCGTGTCCTAGGTAGAGAGGAGTTTTTCTCTGAAAAACTAAAAGAAAAACACCGCATAAATTTAGCAGCTAATGTACTGATAAATAAACAGCAGTTAGTGCCCCGTTATTTGATAGAGAATACTATAGTCATGTTTACTATAGTCGTTAGTTTAGGTGGGATATTGTTAGGTTATAGTGCCGCCACTATTTTAGCTTTAGTAGGGATGTTTGCAGTGGCTGGCGCTCGGCTTTTACCTACGGTGAGCCAGGTTATGATGAGTATTAATCAAATTCGTAGAGGGTTTCCCCACTTGAGCTTGGTTTACAATGAGTTTAAGGAAGTTGAAGAATTGATGAAAGACTCATTACAAGCTAGCTTGGTTTCTAATCAAAAAGAAAAGCTAGTGTTTTCTAAGATTCAACTTAGGGGAGTGAGCTTTAATTACCCTAATGCAAAGTTGCCAGCCCTAAGAAATATTGATATGGCTATTTTAAAGGGGCAGTCAATTGGCCTAATTGGTCCTTCTGGTGCTGGTAAGAGTACATTGGTTAATTTGATTCTGGGGTTTTTGGAGCCGCAGCAAGGGGTGTTGTTGGCTGATGATGTTCCCATCAGAGATATTCGGGCTTGGCTAAATAATTTTGCTTATATTCCACAATCTATTTTTTTATTGGATGACACTTTGCGTCGCAACATAGCTTTTGGTATTAAGGATGAAGATATTGATAGTGGGTGCTTATGGGATGCGATTAATATGGCCAAGTTGGTTGAGGTTGTTGAGAATCTACCAAATGGCTTAGATACAGTGCTGGGCGAAAATGGGATTTGCTTATCAGGGGGGCAGCGGCAACGTGTTGCGCTTGCGCGTGCTTTCTATAATGAAAGAGATGTTATTGTATTAGACGAAGCTACTTCATCATTAGACAACGATACGGAAAGGGAGATTATTAATACGATTAAAAAGCTCAAAGGTAAAAAAACACTAATTGTCATTGCTCACCGACTGTCTACTGTTGAGCATTGTGATGTGCTTTATCGTATAGACAAGGGAAGCATTTCGAAAGTAGGTACATTTCAGGAAGTAATAGTCCAACTGATATAATGGCAGGGTTGTTGAGCAATGAAGAAAAAAATATTTTGGTGTAATAATTGTTTGAATATGGTGATCTAGCCCTGCCTTTCCGGACACCTCACTAAGAGAGTAAAGCTCTCAAAAACGAGGTAAAAATGAACAAATCAATCCCAAGTAAACAGCCCACGATCCGCAAGAAATATAGCCCTCAATTTAAAGACCAGGCTTTAGAACGCGCAAACAAGGAAGGAGTCCCACAAACGGCCAAAGACCTTGGTATGCCCGAGTCCATGCTTTATTCCTGGCGCGCCAAGCAACGTCAGGGAGGGCAGCCACTGGAATAGCAAAAGCTACAGCAAGCCGAACTTGCGCGGTTAAAACGGCAAGTTAGTCGGCTAGAAGAGGAAAATGCCTTTCTAAAAAAGGCGGCAGTGTACTTTGCAAAAGAACCGAAGTGAGGTACGCCATGATAAAGAAAAATAGGGATCTATTTTCGGTAAATATGATGTGTAATAAACTTTCTGTATCAACCAGCGGTTATTGCAATTGGTTGGGGCGTTCACCTTCACCAAGAGTCCAAGAAAATGCAAAATTATCCCTAAAAATTAAGCATATTTTTGACCTTGAAAAATCCTCGCGCTGGCGCGAAGCGTATTGCAAAGAGATTAAACGCAGAAGGGATTTTTGTTGGTCGTCACCGAGTAGCAAGAATCATGCGTCAGCATCATTGGCGTGCTCGTGCAGCCAAGAAATATAAGGCAACCACGAATAGCAACCACAAATTACCCGTTGCACCCAATTTATTGCAGCAAGATTTTTCTGCTATAAAACCAAATGAAAAGTGGGTGAGCGACATAACCTATATTTGGACTGATGAGGGATTGCTTTATCTTGCTGTTGTAATGGATTTATATTCGCGAATGGTGGTGGGTTGGTCGTTGTCTGAGAGGATGACAGCAAAGCTTGTGATTGATGCATTGCAGATGACACTGTGGCGCCGCAGGATGCCACGTGGCGTAATTGTGCATTCGGATCGCGGCAGCCAATATTGTTCTTACGAATATCAAAAACTTTTATCTGAGCATGATTTAATTTGCAGCATGAGTAAGCGTAGAGACTGCTATGATAATGCGGCTATGGAAAGCTGGAATCATAGTTTTAAAGTTGAAGCTATCCACGGGGGAAAATTATTAACGCGTGCATTAATGAAAAATCATGTATTTGATTACATTGATGTGTATTACAATCGAATGCGCCTTCATTCTAGACTTGGTTATTTAAGCCCTGAATATTTTGAAGCGCAAATGGTCGCTTAGTTGAGTGTCCGTTTTTTCGGGGCAAGATCAGTTGCGGTGTGGGATTGATTTGAAGAATGAGAGCATTAGAGGGCGCAATGGAATTTAAAAGAGAGAAAATACTTCTTAATAAGCTCATCATTGTTGATGGAATAGGGAAGTGTGGTAAGTCGTTGATGTTGGATGTGTTGAGCTGTTTTGAGCGTGTTGAAAAACAAGAGTTTAACGGGTTTTTAGAATATATCGCCCTTGCATATAAATATAATAAAATTACGGCAGATATGGCAAAAGCTATTTTGCAAACGGAGATGGATACAAAAGTATACAACAATATGATAGGCAGAGATGTTAATACTCGCTTGTCAGATGTGACATCGTTATATAAATATCATTCCCCGTCGAAGTATCTAAAACGTTCGCTGGAGGGGGGTGGTCCTAGTGTCTATGAAAAGGTTTTATTAGAGAAACCAATTAATATATGCTGGGCGCACGATTTGATTAGTAAATCAGAGGTTATTTTTGAGGCGTACGAGCATAGGTTGGATTGGATATATATTAATCGGAAGCCTGTTGACATTGTCTTTGATTGGATCAAAGAGCAATATAGCCAACGTATGGCTCAAGAACCAACGGAAATGCAGTACAATGTTCGATTTAGCGATAAAGTTGTACCGGAAATAGCGTTAGGGTGGGAAGAAGAATTTCTGAATATTACCCCACATGAAAGAACAGTAAAAATGATTCACACATGCTTCACGTTAAATCGGGAAGCTTTGAAAAAAAAGCAGTACTATAAAAATCTTTATGTTTTCAATTTTGAAGATTTGGTTGTAGATCCACATAAGGAAACTGAACGGCTAAAAACTATAGTAAAAAACCCTATTTTGCCAGTCCTAAATCAAGTTCTAGCTAAAGCAAAATGTCCGCGGGTGATCAATAAAAAAGAATGGGTTGAAAGAGAAAATGATATTATTAAAAATGTCTCTAAGCGGTATGCTGATTTATTGTTAGAAATGGATGTGATGTATGAAGATATAAAAAATCTTTCAATAGTGGAAAATAATTTAGTTACTTCAGATAATAGTTAGAAAAAAGCTAAAAATGGATATTAATATTTCAGTGACAGGGTTGGGCTATGTGGGATTGCCGCTAGCGGTTGCGTTTAGTAAGCACTTCACCGTTATTGGCTATGATCATAATCCGATTAGAATTAAGCAGCTTATACAAGGAATAGATGTTACGGGTGAAGTTGAGGAAGAGTTAACCCCTCATCGTTCGCAGATAATATTTACTAGTGATCCAGAAGATTTAAAGCAAGCTAAGTTTCATATCATCGCTGTCCCCACCCCGGTTAATCATGCAAAACAACCTGATTTAACGGCATTGCTTGGTGCCACTAAAGCTTTAGCTGAGATCTTAAAGCCTGGTGATATCGTAGTATATGAGTCGACTGTTTATCCGGGTGCTACTGAGGAGGAATGCCTTCCTATCTTAGAGGAAGTTTCTGGGCTGATCTGTGGGCAAGATTTTTATATTGGATACTCCCCAGAGCGGATTAATCCAGGAGATAAAACACGTAAACTCAAAGATATTATTAAGATTATTTCTGCACAAGATACTAAAACATTAGATACCATTGAGCGTGTGTACGGCAATATTATTCATGCGGGGTTACACCGGGCATCAAATATCCGAACAGCTGAAGCTGCAAAAATTTTAGAAAATGTCCAGCGCGATCTGAACGTGGCTTTGCTGAATGAGGTGGCCATGATTTTTAATCGTATGAATATTGATACGCAAGAAGTATTGGATGCAGCCAAGACAAAGTGGAATTTTTTACCTTTCAAACCAGGCTTAGTTGGCGGACACTGTATCGGTGTAGATCCATATTACCTTACTTATAAAGCGCAGTGTTATGGTTATCATCCGGAAGTGATCTTGGCAGGTAGAAGAGTAAACGATGATATCGGTAAGTATGTTGCGGAACAAACAATACGGCAACTTGTTCAGAACGGTACAAATATAAAAGAAGCAAAGATACTTATTTTAGGCATTGGTTTCAAAGAAGATTGCCCAGATATTCGAAATTCTCGGGTGAAGGATTTATATCATGAATTATGTGATTTTGGGGCGCAAGTATTTGTACATGATCCTGTGGCAAACAGAGAAGAAGTGAAAGAGCAATTTAATATCCAGCTAACTGAATTGAATGGATTGCCTTTAATGGACGCAGTTGTAGTAGCGGTTGCTCATCTTGCTTATAGGGAGCTCACAACCGATCAATATCAAAAATTGCTGAAATCAAAAGCTGTTATTATAGATGTGAAGGGGATTTTAGATGCACAGTATTTTAGAGCGAATGGATATAGGCTGTGGCGATTGTAACGAATATTTTTATTCAAGCCAGAATGTCTTCGTCTCGATTTCCAGGAAAGGTGCCGTCGATCTTACATGGTAGTAAGCATATGATTTGTGTCAAAAAAATCCAATTGAGATGGCATATCTAATGTAGTGACTCAATACTTAAATAGGTGGTGTAATGTTAAATGCCCTGACAAAAAAAGAAATCCCTTTTGGTCGTCCATGGCTTGATGAAAATGATAAGAGAAGTATTTTAGAGGTGCTGAATGGGCATGTACTTACGCATGGCCCTAAGTGTGCAGAGTTTGAAAATAAATTTATGCAGTTTATGCGGGGTGGGTATGCTGTTACAACAAGTTCTTGTATGGCAGCCCTGCATCTTGCTTCGCTCTATTTCAACTTTCAGTCGGGCGACGAAGTTATTGTGCCAGCTCAAACACATGTGGCAACGGTGCATGCTATCGAATTGGTAGGTGCAACACCTATTTTTTTAGATTGTGATATCAATACAGGTAATATTGATATTAGTAAAATAGAAGAGAAAATTTCTAACAAAACCAAAGCAATATCACTCGTTCATTTCGCTGGCATTCCTGTTGCCATGGATAAAGTTTGTGAAATTGCAAAAAAACACCACCTTGTTGTAATAGAGGATTGTGCCTTAGCGCTAGGGAGTTTTTATAAAGAAAAACATGTTGGCTTGTGGGGTGATGTAGGTTGTTTTTCGTTTTATCCTGCTAAGCATATTACTACAGCAGAAGGTGGCATGTTGGTTTCTCAAGACGAAAATAGAGTGCGACAAATTGCCTCTTTTAGAGCATTTAATGTTGATCGTACTTATTCAAGTCGGAATGTTCCAGGCGTTTACGATGTTATTGGTGTAGGGTTGAACTATCGTATGAGCGAGCTGCAAGCTGCGCTGGGTTGCACTCAAATGGATAAGCTTTTTGACAATCTTCAACGCCGATCTGTTAACTTTTCAGCATTGAAAAGCAGACTATCTGCTATAGAAGGAGTAGGTCATGTATTAGATAGTCAATATGCTGAGTGTAGAAATAGCCATTATTGTTTAGTTGCTGTATTAGATCCTGGGATAGGATCTCGTAGGAATGAAATATTACAGCAGTTGAAAGTGAATAATGTAGGATGTAGTGTTTATTATCCTCAGCCAGTTCCTAGAATGAAATATTATGCGGAGAAATATCAGTACAGTTTGTTAGAGTATCCTAATGCAACAATTATTAGTGATTGTTCTATCGCATTGCCCGTGGGGCCACATTTACAAGAAGAAGATATGGCAATTATTGGAGATTCATTGGAGAGTGCCATACAGACCTTATCTTAAGGAGGAGAAGTGAAGTCAATCAAGGATCTCAAAATTATGCTCATTGGTGGTGCTGGGTTTATTGGGCATAATCTGGCATTAGCATTAAATAGGTTGGGGGCAAAGGTAGACGTTGTTGATAGTTTGCAAGTCAATAATCTCTATTCTTTTGGAAAGTTTTCTAGTTCTCAGAATGTATTGCATCGGGCACTTTATCTTAAGTTGATTAATATGCGACTTGAGCTACTTTCCCAAGCAAATATTCTTCTTCATCTACAAGATGCGCGTGATTATCATGCATTATCTCGAATGATTGCGGAGGTTAACCCAGAGATAGTTATTCAACTGGCTGCTGTTTCACACGCAGATCAATCAAATAAAGATCCTTACAGTACTTTCGATCACAGCTTACGAACATTGGAAAATGCATTAGATGCTAGTAGAGAGCGTGTTAAGCACTTTATTTATTTTTCTTCAAGTATGGTTTATGGCCATTTTAATGGTGCTTCAGTTACTGAGGAGACAGTATGTAACCCACTTGGTATTTATGGCGCGTTGAAATACTCAGGTGAAAAAATTGTTATTGCGTATAATCAAGTTTTTAATCTTCCGTATACTATTATTCGGCCTTCTGCTTTGTATGGGGAGCGTTGTGTTAGTCGACGAGTAGGACAGATTTTTTTAGAAAATGCGATACAAGGTAAAGATATTGTAATTCGAGGGGATGGTTCAGACAGCCTTGATTTCACGTACATACAAGATCTAATTCAGGGAGTTGTAAAGGTGATTGAGAATGAAAATGCTATCAATCAGACTTTTAATATCACCTATGGAGAGAGTCGAAGAATTAGTGATATGGCAAAACTTATTAAAGCATCTTTCCCAAATGTAATCATAAAATATCTGCCAAAAGACAACTTGACGCCAGATAGAGGGACTTTGTGTGTAGATAAGGCGGTGCGTATGATTGGTTATAATCCGCAGTTTTCTTTAGAGAGGGGTTATCAAGCTTACATTGATTGGTAACGAAGCTTAAGCGAGATAGCAGTAGTATCCCCCCTGCTAATTAATCAAAAAGCAATAGGCCCATATGAGCGAGTTTGATTCGAGTTTTAAAGTTGTTGCTGAAATTGGATGCAACCACGAGGGAAGCTTTGAAAAAGCAATAGCGCTTACCCACCTTGCGGCAGATGCAGGTGTAGATATTGTGAAATATCAGAGTTATACACCCGAGCGATATGCATCAGCTGATAACGTAGAAAGATTAAAGCGTGTTACCCAGTTTGCACTAACGGAAGAGAACTATTTGGCACTGCATAAGGTGGCAGAGCAACGGGGTGTGTTATTTATGTCAACTCCGGTTACGGAAGACTGGGTTGGGTTTTTAAGCCCATTATGTTGTGCATTCAAGATAGCAAGTGGTGATATAACATTTAACCCTGTTATTAAAGCTGTCGCTAAAACAGGTAAGCATATTATATTGTCAACGGGGGCTGCTGCCTTAGATGAGATTGATCGGGCGGTAGGTTGGGTACAAAAAGAGATAGGCTCAGAAAGACTGAGAGATAGACTAACTTTAATGCATTGTGTTTCGGCTTACCCAACACCAGTAGAGGAAGCTAATGTTTTATCTATTCCGTTTTTAAGAGAGCGCTATGGGATCAACATAGGGTATTCTAATCATGTGATTGGTATGAGTGCATGCATATCTGCTGTTGCATTAGGTGCATCGATTGTTGAAATTCATTTTACTGATCAAAAAGAAGGTCGGACGTTTCGAGATCATTCGCTCTCGTTTAATGTGGATGATTTAAAAAATTTCATCTGCTTGGCGAAAGAGATTCGCCTGTCCTTAGGAAAATATGAGAAATGTATACAACCCTGCGAAGGTGAAAATATTCCACTTATAAGAAAAGGCGTTATTGCTGCAAAGGATATTAAAGCAGGTGAGACATTAACAGAAGAAAAATTAATGTACTCTCGACCTGCGACACAATTCAGTGCAGAAGAGATAGTTAAATTGTTAGGAAAGCAGGTGGATAGAGATATACAGCGTGGGTATTTAATTCCAAGGGACGCAATTATATGTGTGGAATAGCTGGTTATTTTGGTCGGAAAGAGCTTTTTTATGAGGAGTGGTATTGATGTTTTTGGGATTGACTGCTCTGGAGGATTTTTGGGATAAGTCACAACCGATATTATTTTTAGGTGAGTGGTGTAGGAAGTATGAAAGAAAGTCTGCTTTGAAAAGACTCAATATATCGGTTTTTCAGTCAAGTAAATTAAATTATGCAAATTCATATGACGCCTACCAGCATGTGGTGCTTGTTCATGAGAGATTGTTGCCCAAATTGGCTGAGTATTTAAATTCTATTCATCAAACAAAACATTCTTTACAATACTGGAGGCTACTTGTTGGTCCTTTTCTTTTTTGGTACATGCAAGTTGTATATCACCGGTTTTTATACTTAGAAGCGGCTTTTTTTGAACTCGATGATCTTGAAACTTACGGACTCTCCCATAAAAGTTTTTTGACAGCGATGAATACTAATGAGTTTATGTGCTTGGCTGTGAGTGATGCATGGAATTTGCAAATTTTCACACAGCTGATAGATTGTCACTTTAAGAAACCCATTCTTTATAAAGATTTAAATTGGGAAACAACTTTAAATGCACGTAAAACGCAATTTCTTGAAGCTTCTTTAAAACAGCATACTAAATTTTTTATAAATGTAATTCGAGTTGTTAATAAATTTAGCCGCTCGCAAGAGGTTGGCATATTGGGTGGAATGTTTTCAGAATGGGATTTATTGAAACTTATGTTAAAATCCCACTTTCGTATTTTGCCGTTACTTCCAGCAAGATCAATTAATCGCGGCCAGTCTTTAAGCCGGTTGAGTATTTCTAGCCAAGCAATTGATGTAGAAAAACGACAATTATTATTAGATATTGCGACAGAAGATCCGTTATCAAAGTTAGTAATTAATACCTTACCTATTAATATGCCACTTAATTTTATTGAAGGTTACCATGAAGAGGTTGAAGCAAGTAAAAAATACTTCCCATATAAGAGCAGAGTAATACTGCAAGAGCAGGTGGCAAGTTATGATCAATATAAGTTCTGGATGGGAGAGCAGTTAGAAGATGGTGCAAAAATAATTGGTTGTCAGCATGGTGGGTGTTATGGGATGCAGAAAGCTAGTTCAGCTGAGTTTTTAGAATGTTATGTCAGCAATTTTTTTGTGTCATGGGGTTGGATGGGCTCTAAAAAAATAGTAGCTGGACCTATGCCATCGAGTGAGCATATTAAAAGATATTTCCGTAAGGCGAGGAATGAGGAGTATAAAGAAATTTTATGGGTGGCAACCCTCTATATGCGATATCCTATATCCATCCATGATTGGGTGATGACAGGGCAGCCCTATCTAACATATCAAAAGAGATTTTTTGCTGCTCTAGAAGCAAAAATTGCTAGTGATATCTGTATGAGACTCAACCCTTCGTTTAACAATATTGATGAAGTTAGAGAAATGCTGCCAGGTTTAAAAGTATATTCACCAAAGGATCGAGAAAGTTTTTTCAGTCATCTTGATCGTGCGAAGATAGTGGTTATAGATAATCCCAGTACGACGTTTCTTTATGCACTAGCTTTGAATGTTCCTACAGTTTTATTTTGGGATAAAAAACATTGGATATTTCGTGACGAAGCAAAGCCTTTCTTGGATATGCTAGAAAAAACAGGGATTTATCATGCTACCCCAGAGGCTGCTGCTGAGATGCTAAATAAAGTGATAGATGATCCTCATTCTTGGTGGAACAGTGATGAAGTTCAAACAGCGCGCCAACAGTTTTGCTATAATTTCGCTCGTTTATCTTCGAACTATACTAAAGAGTGGACTAATATTTTGCTAGACATTAGCCGGCATAGCAATATTGAAATTAAAGCGGTGGTGGAAGCATGAGTATAGAGGTGGAAAATTTTCCGGGAGAATATAATGTTTTTTATAAGGATTAGAGATTTCACGCAACGCTATCATTTTTTCTGAAAATCATCATGTTTTTAGCATGAACCCATCTATTTATTTTGTTGAGAAAGTAGGACTTCTCCCTTTATATTTTGAATGATTGAGAGAGCTTGGTGGGAAGTATGCTCTAAGCGCATTCTTTGCTTGGCTGAAGAATAAGGAGAAGCTATTTTGTTCCAACGAATTATAACCAATATATCTAACCCACATCTTATCCCAAAAAAATCACTAAGAAAGATAGATATGATGTTAACTAAATTTATTCTAAATAAAAAACGTTGGGTTAGGCTTGAGGGGAAGAATGTTTTTACAATGCGAAATTTTGGCGAAGTTACTAACATGCGTATTGATACTTTTGAAATTAAAGAGCCAGAGACTCTTAACTGGATCAATAGTTTTAAAAAAGGGGACACCTTATTAGATATTGGCGCTAATGTGGGTATTTATTCACTTTATGCTGCCTATAGAGGGCATAAAATAGCGGCAATAGAGCCAGATGCTTTAAATTTTGCTTTATTAAATCTGAATATTAAAGATAACGATTTTAATGAAAAAATTATTGCTTATCCTTATTCTGTTCATGAAAAGTCGAAATCCTCTATGTTGAATATTCATGGATATTATTGGGGGGGGACAGCCAGTTCATTTGATAGAAAACTGGATTGGAGAGGGCGAGACATGGTGTCTGTTTTTCAGCAAGGAAGTGCTGGAATTACTGTAGACGATTTTATAGAGGCTTGTAATTTTTTCCCTAACCATATCAAAATCGATATTGACGGGAATGAGTTGCTTGTTTTGCGAGGTGCAACAAAGACTTTAGATAATCCGCGATGTAAATCTGTCCTAGTTGAAGCATTTGAAGACCACCCAGAGTATCAACAGTGTATCGAAATTTTCGAAGAGAAGGGGTTCACTTTGTCAGAAAAAACACATTCGGCTATGCTTGATGGCCCGATGCCAATGGCAGATAACCATATTTTTATTAGAAATAATTAAGGGATAAAAAAGTGAAACATTCGCTAGGGAGAGTTTCCCTCGGATCTTGGATAACGCTTGCTCATCCAGCGATTGCAGAAATAATGGCTAAAGCAGGTTTTGAATGGTTGGTAGTTGATTTAGAGCATTCTGTTATTACCATTCGTGAAGCTGAAGAGCTAATTCGGGTAATTGAACTTTGTGGTGTAAAATCTTATGTACGTCTTACAGCAAATGATCCTCATCAAATTAAACGGGTAATGGATGCTGGTGCAGGTGGAATCATTGTGCCAATGGTGAAGTCTGCAAATGATGTAAGAAAAGCAGTTGAAGCAATGTTCTACCCACCAAAAGGTAGAAGAGGTGTTGGGCTTGCGCGTGCACAATATTATGGTGCGGGGTTTGAATCCTATTTAAAAAAGCAGGCTGAGTTAGATCTTATTGTGCAGATAGAACATGTTGATGCAGTAGAAAACCTAGAAGAAATTTTGGCAAATCCTGACTTAACGGGTTACATAGTTGGCCCTTATGATCTATCGGGCTCTATGGGGATACCTGGAAATTTTGAGGATAAAGGTTTCAAGGATGCATTAGAAAAAATCCAACTAGTTGCAAGGCGCTATCCAGCAATAAAAAGAGGCATACATTTGGTAGAGCCAGATCCTCTGAAATTAGAGAGCTTGATAAGTGCGCAGTATGATTTTATTGCCTATAGCTTGGATATTCGTGTTTTAGATGTGAGTTTGCGAGGAGGGCTGGAAAAATTCAAAAAAATATTGGCCGTATCTTCTGAAGATTGTGCCCACGCTTAGTTGTTAGATGTGGATGCTGCATTTATATTTCTACTTACCCAGCCCCTTATTACTTTCTTATACTTTCTAGGTCTTATTAGAGGAAATGCATTGATGGAAGCAATAGTTGTTATCCCTGCAAGAATGGCTGCTACACGGTTCCCTGGTAAGCCGCTGGCAAAGATTGTTGATATAACGATGATAGGTCATTGTTTCTTACGCGCTAAAATGGCCAAGTTGGCGAGTGATGTTTATGTGGCGACTTGTGATGAAGAAATTGCCGCTGAAATTATTAGATTAGATGGCAAAGTGGTCATGACGGCTGCTAATCATGAAAGAGCATCTGATCGTACTGCAGAGGCTTTGAGTGTTATTGAACTTAATACAGATAAAAAAATTGATATTGTTGTTATGCTACAAGGTGATGAGCCGCTTATTAGTCCCGATTGCCTTGACCAGCTTATACAGCAGCATATGCAATTTCCAGACGTGGCTGTTTTCAACTTAACGCAAGATATTAATGATGATAATGATTTTTATAGTGCAAATACGGTAAAGGTGTTAACTAGCCTGCAGGGGGATGTTTTAATTTTTTCCAGAGAGCCCATTCCTTCTCCTAGAATAAACGGTCTGTGTGGGTTTAAACCAAAAAAACAATTGGGTGTGATTTCTTTTAGGCGTGATGCACTGCTTGATTTCTATCGCTTACCGCCGACACCATTAGAAAAAATAGAGTCAATCGACATGCTTCGATTATTAGAAAATGGGAAGTCAGTTAAAGAAGTACGAACAGACTTATTTATGCAGGGGGTAGATACTGTCGATGATGCGAAAAAAGTAGAGTCGGTGATGTTAATGGATCCCTGGTATTTTAAGTATAAAGCTTTGTATGAAATCAAGAGTAGTGTTTATGGATGAGTTGAGGGTGGGAATAGCAGGTTTTGGCATAGTAGGTAGACGCAGAAACAAAAGCATCTTAAAAGTCCCTCATACAAAAGTGGTTGCTGTATCAGATAAATTGTTTTGTAGTGATGGTGCTAGCCAGCTAGAGGCAACTTACTTAGATGATTATAAGAAGCTGTATAGTGAAAAATTAGATGTGTTATTTGTTTGTTTGACCAATGATGTTGTATCTGATGCTGTTGTTAAAGGGTTAGAAAGTGGGTTACACGTTTTTTGTGAGAAACCGCCAGGTAAGAATTTATCTGATGTGATTCGAGTACTTGAATGTAAAAAAAATTATCCTTTTCTTAAGTTAATGTATGGTTTTAACCATCGATACCATCGTTCGGTGCAAGAAGCATTACGTATTATTCAATCTGGAGAATTAGGTAGGGTTTTAAATCTGCGTGGTGTATATGGTAAGTCAAAGTTAATTACGTTTAATCAATCTGACTGGCGGACTAAAAAAGAAATTGCAGGTGGGGGAGTGTTATTGGACCAAGGGATCCATATGGTTGATCTCATGCGGCTATTTGTAGGTGATTTTGCTGAGGTGCATAGCTTTATCTCTAATAGTTATTGGAGCTATGATGTGGAAGATAACGCTTATGCACTTATGAGAACAGCTGATGGTATTGTTGGGATGTTACATTCATCAGCAACACAGTGGCGTCATCGTTTCCATTTGGAGATTAATTTAGAGAAAGGGAGTTTGATTTTGGCGGGTATTTTGTCTGGCTCAAAAAGTTATGGTGCTGAAACTTTAACTATTGTTTGGGCGAATCCTGATGATGATCATGGCGATCCGGAGGAGAAAATGATGCGTTACAATCACGATTCCTCCTGGGATGAGGAGGTAAAGGCTTTTTTTGCAGCGATAAAAGAAGACAAGCCTATAGTGCAAGGTTCAATTGAAGATGCTTATGGCACAATGAGTTTGGTTGATAAGATTTATAGCGCTGACAAAACTTGGTTAGGGAATGAATGACAAATTATATCTCTGCAGAATATGGCTATGGCGAAAGGGGAAATTTTTTACGTCAGCAATTTACTTATCTGGATATTTGTATGGATGCTTTTATTAATGCTATTTCAAAGGATAAAAAAAACAGAGGGAATGACCAGTTAGGATTGATTCTTCCAGATCAAAAAGGAAAGCCAAGTAAGATTTTTCTAAAAAATGATGAACGCTTCTATAATGCTTGTTGCAACTATCTTACCAGAGTGCGCGCAGCATGAGTCGTTCGGCGTTAGTTGCTGTTACTTCTCGTTCATTTTCAAAAAATATTTTACTTAAGGATCGTCTGCAAGCGCATTTTAAGACGGTTAAGTTTAATGAGCAAGGAGTTAAGCTAGTAGGCGAGTCTTTAAAAAAATTTTTGTATGATGCTGAGCTAGCTATTATTGGTTTAGAGGTTATTGATGCTAATTTGCTTGATTCTCTCCCCAACTTAAAAGTTATTTGTAAGATGGGAACGGGGGTAGATAAAGTTGATCTGGGTGAATTAAAAAAAAGAAAAATAGCATTTTCACATACCCCGGGTGCTAATAAGCGATCTGTTTCAGAGCTGGTTTTAGGGCATATTTTTACAGTATTAAGGCAATTATCGGCGGTTAGTCAATTGGTAAAAGAGGGAAGTTGGGTGCAGCCGCTTGGGAAGTTATTGTCAGCTAAGACCGTTGGTATTATTGGCTTTGGCGCCGTTGGACAAGATTTATCAGTGTTGCTTGCTGCATTTGGGTGCCGTTGTTTGATCTATGATGTGCTGGTCTGTAATAACTTGCCTTTTTATGCGACGCAAGTTGATTTAGATGTATTGTTGGCAGAGGCTGATATTATTTCATTGCATATTCCTCTGACGTCAGATAATTATCATTTTATTGGCGAAAGAGAATTCTCAAAAATGAAGGCGACGGCTGTTTTAATTAACACTGCGCGTGGTGGCTTAGTTGATGAAGAGGTGCTCTATAAGATGCTTAAAACTGAGCGGCTATATGCAGCTGCTTTGGATGTGTTTGAAGAGGAGCCCCATGTCTCTTCAAAGTTGCTAGAATTACATAATTTTTTTGCGACTAGCCATATAGGGGGTAGTACGGAAGAAGCGATTGAAGCAATGGGCATGAGGGCTATTGATTATCTAGTGCAAGTGGGTGTTTAGTCTTGGGAGGCATGTGATGAATGGGCGTGATAATTGGGTAATTGGATTAATATCTTTTTTGAGGTAATGATTCAGGAGTCTTCGAAAGTTAATTGATTGGTGATGGAGCGCGTTATGAAAGCTGAGATGGATTTTGCTAAAAGAATAAGTACATTTTCTGAGGTTGTTTCAAGGGCCATTTGCACAAACAGGGCGAATATGCCGATGGCTTTAGAAGCCAGTTTAATATTAGTGATGGAGCATTTATATAAACTTAAACAATGTAATAATAGGCTTTACATCGTCGGGAATGGAGGCAGCGCTGCTGTGGCAAGCCATGCCCTTGTTGATTTTGTTAACGTGGCAAAGATTGATGCGCAAGTTTTACATGAGAGTTCTTTATTAACTTGTATAGCAAATGATTATGGCTACGATGTGGCTTATGCACGTGTGTTGTCTGATTTTATGAAGACTGAAGATATCCTTATTGCTATTAGTAGTTCAGGAAAGTCATTAAATATTTGTAATGCAGTTAAAGCAGCTAAAGAAAAAAATGCGATTGTGATTACGTTAACGGGATTTAGTGAAGGTAATCCGCTTCGACAACTAGGGGATGTTAATTTTTGGCTTGATTCTAGTGACTACGGTTATGTCGAAGTGGGGCATCAATTTATATTACATAATCTTTCAGATCGATTTGGTGTTGAAAGCAGAAATCTGCAGTTGAGTGATGAAGAAAAAGCCATGCCTGTCTATGCATGAAACCTGTATCTAAATACATTGTTGCTAGATATTAAAAATGGATGCTACAAAAAAGAAAGTCTTTGTTTTGACTCAGAAATTGCGGATGCAACCAGATGTAGCGTTGTGGAAATTGGCGAATGAAAATGTAATTTACTCGGTTGCAATGGGTAGAAAAACTGTGTGGGGTCCAAGATTAAGTATCTTATGCCGGGTGATGGAGCTTGCTGATAAGATTAATACTGCAGACTTTATTATATTCTTCGTGGGGATGCTTCGAGCGACTGCTATCTGGTGGAGTGTGAAAAAAAGGCTTTTTACCAGAAAAAAAATTAAAAAAAATAGTTCATTTGACAATGTTTTTTCTGGTTTTGGAGCTTCATCAGAAGAGTATTTGTATGTTGATTATATTAGCCAGTCGAAAGGTAATACGCTTAGAATAAATTGGGCAACGCAGGGGGGGGTACATCATCTGGGTTGCCCAAGTCTTGCTGATATTCTCTGTCTTGTTTTTCAAAATGCATTTGGCCAGACGAATAAACTAAAAAACAGTATTGATGAAGTTTCTTCAAATGCTGTCGATTTTATGACAGTTTGTGCTGCGAATATTGCTGCTTATTCATTTTATCGTTCTTTTTGGAAGATGGCTAAATGGCAAGGGGTAAAGGAGGTGGCGACTCTAGCATTAGATGTGCCTGCTTATGCTTGTGTTGATGAGGGGATAAGCACAATCTATCTTCAGCATGGGTTGATGGCTTTAAGTATTCTCATTCCAGAAAAATTGGATTGCATCAATGCGCTTACTGCTGATGAGGAATTATTTTTTAAGGCAACTTCGGGTGTCGGCAGAATCAACAGAGTGATAAATATTGCTGGAGACATAGGTGAAAGAAATGACGTTCTCATGATGATGTCAATGAATGTGTTCCAAGAGGAGCGTTTATTGGCTTGTGAGCCCTTAATTCAGTGGGCAGAAAAAATAGGGTTACAAATCTTGATTCGACCGACCCCGGCAGTAACACGTGAAAATTTAAATCTTCTTCTAAAGAGGATCCCTGGGTCGTTGTGTGACAATCTGGCTGATCCATTAAGTGTGAGTTTTGAAAAGTGGAGACCAAAACTAGTTACTGCATGGACCTCCACAGGGCTTGCTACAGCACTGGATTATGGTTGTTTGCCAATTAGTCTTTGTAATCCGGAAGATAATGATCTTTGGGGTAATATGATCTATCCCATGAAGGAGCGTGTGTTGTTTTGGCCTCGTGATAAGGGGTTAATAGAAGCGGCCATCCAATCAAAAGAGGTATATTGTTCTCAATTAAAAACCCTTAGAAATCACCGATCAAGTTTTTACTTGGAATCTACTTCTTTGGCATAATTAAAATTCAGTAGTTAGAAGAGAGTAATTATATGTCTAAGAGAAAAATATTGTTGGTGGGAGGGGCGGGTTATATTGGCTCTGTGGTAACGAAGCATTTGTTGGAATGCGGATATAAGGTGCGTTGCTTAGATTTATTGTTGTATGAAAATAATGAATGCGTTATCCCTTATCTAATGAATGAAAATTATGATTTTATCTACGGTGACTTCACTGATACAAAGATTGTTGAACGTGCATTAATAGGTGTAACGGATGTTATTATTTTGGGTGGTCTGGTGGGTGATCCAATCACGAAAAAATATCCACAAGCTTCTCAAAAAATTAATCATGTTGGTATGTTGAATTTGATAAATGCACTTAATAATAAATCGCTTAACAGGGTGATATTTATTTCGACGTGTTCTAACTATGGCATCGTTGCGAATAATAATTTGGCAGATGAGGGTTGTGAATTAAGCCCCTTGTCATTGTATGCGAAAGCAAAAGTAGCTATTGAAGAACACTTATGTTCTTTACGCGGAGAAGTCGACTATAGCCCTACGATACTGCGTTTTGCTACTGCATTTGGTCTTTCTCCTCGCATGCGGTTTGATTTAACGGTTAACCAGTTTGTGCGTGAATTATATTCTGGAGAGGAAGTGCTAGTTTATGATCCGGAAACTTGGAGGCCGTATTGTCATGTCAAAGATTTTTCACGCGCTTTACAATGCGTATTGGAATCCCCCTTAGAATTAGTTGGTTTTGAGGTATTTAATGCAGGTGGGGATAAAAACAACCTCACTAAAAAAATGGTTGTTGATATCGTAAAAGAGTTTGTTCCGCACGCAAGCGTATGTTTTCAAGAAAAAGGCTCAGATCCAAGGGATTATCGAGTTAACTTTAAGAAAATACGTGAAGTACTGCATTTTGAGCCAAAATATATGGTTTCGGACGGGGTGATAGAAATTATTAAAGCATTGGATCAGAAGGTCTTTGATAATGTTCCTCGGCGACTCAGTTTTTATGAAAATACGCAGATTAATTATGTAGTCAACTAATGATACCCATGATTAATGAAATAATTTCTAGAATAAAAACCGTATTGTCTTTTTCTGATAATAGCATTGCTTTGCATGAGCCCTGTTTTAATGGAAATGAATGGAAATATGCTAAGGAATGTTTAGATACGGGGTGGGTGTCATCAGTTGGTAAGTTTGTAGATCGGTTTGAGGTGGGCTTAGCTTCTTTTACGGGTGCAAAGTATGCCGTTGCAACGGTGAATGGCACGGCAGCGTTACACCTTTGTTACTTACTTGCAGGTGTGAAATCAGGAGATGAAGTTTTAATTCCCGCTTTAACATTTGTTGCCACTGCAAATGCACTTTCTTATTGTGGTGCCATTCCGCATTTTATTGAATCTGAAGAAAAATCACTGGGTATTAACGTTTTTTTGTTAGATCAATACCTTAAAGAAATAACGGAACAAAAAAACAATCTTTGTGTTAACCGAATAACAGGTCGTCCAATCCGTGCTTTATGTGTGATGCATACCTTAGGCCATCCTGCTGATCTTGATCCCCTTGTTGAGCTTTGCAAAAAATACCGACTTATTCTCGTTGAAGATGCCGCGGAAGCATTGGGCTCTTATTATAAGGGAGCGCATGTTGGTCATATGGGATTGGTCGGTGCATTAAGTTTTAATGGTAATAAAATTATTACGACAGGGGGTGGCGGTGCGATTTTAACAAATGAGATCCAGATAGCTAAGCTCGCAAAGCACATGACAACGACTGCAAAATTACCGCATCCTTGGTTATTTGAGCATGATCAAGTGGGATATAATTATCGGCTTCCTAATATTAATGCGGCGTTAGGTTGCGCTCAGGTCGAGCAATTATCGAAATTTTTAAATGCAAAACGGATGCTTGCTGAAAAATATCAAGAAATTTTTTCAGGTTTAGTAGGGTTGCGATTTGTTAAAGAACCAGATTATGCGAAAAGTAATTATTGGTTAAACGCTTTATTGTTAGATTCCTCTTTTGAAAGCGCTAGAGATTCTTTGTTAGAGACATTGAATAAAAACAATATTATGTCCAGACCATTTTGGAATTTATTACATACGCTACCTATGTATAAAGATGCTCCTCGAATGCCTTTGTTTGTTGCAGAAAGCTTGCATAAGCGGTTAGTTAAAATTCCTAGTAGTGCATTACTGGGAATGCGTTACTTAACAAGCGAAGCGACATCATGAGGGCATGTTTAGTCGTTGGTTATGGGTCAATTGGCAAGCGACATGTGCAAATTTTAAAAAATTTGGGTTGCAGGGTAAGCATCGTAACTTCTCAAAAAATAGAAGATAACACTTGTTATGCAACCATCAAGGAAGCCCTAGAAGAAACATTATTTGATTATGTGATTATTGCGAATCCAACTTATTTGCACTATAGCGCGTTAACTCAGTTAATTAAATGTAATTACCAAGGCGTTGTGTTAATTGAGAAGCCCTTATTTTTTCAAGTTGAACGATTGCCTGAAAATAAAATCCAAAGAATTTTGGTGGCTTATAACCTGCGGTTTCATGAGCTACTCCAGCAAGCGAATAAATTAATAAAAGATCAAAAGCTTATTACTTTTTCAGCCTATGTTGGGCAGTATTTACCAACCTGGAGAATGGGAGTTGACTATAGAGAGTGTTACTCAGCAAGGAAAGAGCAGGGTGGGGGTGTATTACGAGATTTAAGCCACGAGCTGGATTATACATTATGGTTATGTGGTGCTTGTGTTGATGCAACAGCGGTAAACGGGCACTTTAGTCATCTTGAGATTAACAGTGATGATACTTGCTCGATTATGATGAAATGTACTCGTTGTCCTGTGGTGAATGTTCAAGTTAACTATCTAGATCGGTTTGTAAAGCGTGAAATTACAATTAATACAGACCAGCACACTATCTTTATTGATTTCATAAAAGAAGTGTTAACTATTGATGGAGAAATGCAAACCACTTGCTCGCAAGAAATGCAGAAAACCTACGTTAAACAACATCAAGCGGTTATGAATGAGGAGTTTGATCATTGTTGTAGTTACTCGGAAGGGTTGTCGGTTATGAAGTTAATTGACGCAGCAGAAAAAGCATCAGCTGCGCAAATGTGGGTGAGTTTATGAGGGTGTTATGTACGATTTGTGCTCGCGCTGGATCTGTTGGTGTGAAAAATAAAAATATTCGTAGTTTGCGAGGTAAACCACTGATTGCGCATAGTCTTATTCAAGCTAAAAAAACAAATTTATTTTCTTTTATTGTGGTAAGCAGTGATTCGCCTAAAATCGGTAATATCTCAAAAAAGTGGGGTGCAAATCATGTTATCCAACGACCTGCTGAGTTGGCAACTGCAACGATTTCAAAAATTCCTGCTATTCAGCACGCTGTTTTAGAAAGTGAAAATTTTTACAAAGAAAAATTTGATTTTATTATTGATCTAGATGCAACAGCACCTTTGCGAACGGTCGATGATATTGTGGCAGCGTTTAATATGTTGCTTGCGCATCCGACGGCAGATAATTTAGTGACGGCCTGCCCCGCTAGAAAATCCCCTTATTTTAATATGCTTGAAGTGGGTGAAAATGGATTTGTAGGGTTGGTAAAGAGACAGGAACATTTAATTTCTAGGCGTCAAGATACGCCTGCTTGTTATGACATGAACGCTTCTATTTACGTCTGGAAACGAGCAGCATTACTAGATTCGAAGAGTGCTATTGCAGAACGAACGCTTTTGTATGTGATGCCAGAAGAGCGTTCTATTGATATTGACACTATGTTAGATTGGGACCTCGTTAAGTTCTTATCAAAAAGTAGAAAAGATTTATGACGACTCGATACCAAGATTTATTTAAATTAACTAACAAGGTTGCCGTAGTGACTGGTGGGGCTGGCATTCTAGGTGCTGAGTTTTGTAATGCGCTATGTGAGTTAGGTGCCTCGGTTGCTTGTCTGGATGTACATGAAACATCGCTTTATAACATCGTTCAAACATTACAAGATAAATATGGGAAGAATAAAATTGAAGGTTTTTTGTGTGATGTTTCTGCAGGGCTTTCAGTTAATCAGGCTATTAATGAGGTTGTTAAGTGTTTTTCAAGGGTTGATATTTTACTAAATAATGCTGCAACAAAAACAAAGGATGTGAATGATTTTTTTACGCCTTTCTCTGATTTTTCTCTCGATATATGGCGTGAAGTCATGTCTGTTAATTTGGATGGGATGTTTTTAATGGCACAAGCTGTTGGGAAATATATGGTTGAGCAGCGTCAGGGAGCGATTGTGCAAACGGCCTCTATATATAGCTTAATGGCGCCTGATAATCGTATTTATGAAGGATCTTATTACTTGGGTCGAGAAATAAATACGCCGGCTGTTTATACGGCATCTAAAGCAGGGGTGATTGGTCTTACTAAGCATTTGGCTACGCTGTGGGCTGATTATGGTATTCGAGTAAATGCTTTGTGCCCAGGCGGCGTATCAAGTGGTCAAAATGAGGTGTTTGATAAAAAATATTCTGCCAGAGTGCCTATGGGGCGGATGGCGCAAAAGGTGGATATTGTTGGGCCGATGATGTTTCTAGCAAGTGATGCATCGAACTATATGACAGGACAAGTGCTTTACGCAGATGGTGGTTTATCTGCATGGTAAAAAGATGTCGAAAAATAGCTGTTGTAACGGGGTCTCGAGCAGAATACGGCTTATTATATTGGCTTATGAAAGCAATCCAGGCAGATCCTGATCTTGAACTTCAGGTCATTGCTACGGGAATGCATTTGTCACCAGAGTTTGGATTAACCTACCAACTTATTGAAGCAGACGGGTTTGATATTCATGCAAAAGTAGAGATGCTGCTATCGAGTGATACGGCTGTTGGAACAGCAAAATCTATTGGCTTAGGAGTTATTGGATTTAGTGATGCGTTTGCTCGATTAGCGCCTGATATAATTTTTTTATTAGGAGATCGATTTGAAGCATTAGCAGTAGCACAAGTGGCGCTTGTTCAAAAGATTCCGCTTGCTCATATCCATGGCGGGGAGCTTTCTGAGGGTGCAATTGATGATGCGATTCGTCATGCCATTACAAAAATGGCTCATTTGCATTTTGTTGCTGCGGAGCCTTATCGAAAAAGAGTGCTTCAGCTAGGCGAGAGGCCTGAAAGCGTATTCAATGTTGGAGCGCCAGGGTTAGAACGTATTAAAAAGAAAAAATTATTTAGCCGTGAGGTGTTAGAACAAAGTATCAATGCTAAATTGGGAAGCATTACGTTTGTTATTACGTATCTGCCTGCTACTTTAAATATTTATGAAAATGCAACGGTGCTGCAGAGTTTGTTTGAGGCATTGGATCGTTTTCCGGAAGCGACCTTGATTTTCAGCAAGGCGAATGCAGATGAGGCGGGAAGGTTTGTTAATTCAAGAGTCGATGAATATGTATTGCGTAATGCACATCGTGCAACTTCATACGCTACCTTGGGGGATTTAAATTATTTGAGTTTATTGCAGTTCGCTGATGTAGTCATTGGGAATTCATCTAGCGGATTAATAGAAGTGCCCTATTTTAAAAAACCGACGGTTAATATTGGTCATCGTCAGCAAGGCCGCTTGCGTGCATCATCTGTTATTGATTGCCAAGGGGATGCTCAGGATATTACTTTTGCTATTGAAAAAGCGTTATCGCCTGACTTCCAGCAGGCTTTGAGAAATACAGATTCTCCCTATATGCAAGATGATACAGCGAGCAAGATCATTTCCATTATAAAAAGTTCAGACATGAGTAAGATTATATTAAAGAAATTTAATGATTTGTTTTCTAATGAGACTGTGACCAGTGAGTAAAACATTTGTTATTGCTGAGGCGGGGGTTAATCATAATGGCTCTTTGGCTATCGCTAAGCAGCTGGTAGATGTTGCTGTAGAATCTGGCGTTGATGCTGTTAAGTTTCAAACATTTCGTGCTGAAGATTTAGCGTGTGGTTGTGCGCCCAAAGCAGAATATCAAAAAATAGTAGGGTTAGAGGAATCGCAGCTTAGTATGCTTAAGTTGTTAGAGTTAAGTGAGGCAGCTCAAATTGAGCTATATCAATATTGCGAAAGTCGTTCAATTTTATTTTTATCTTCACCATTTGATTTAAAAAGTGTTGAGTTCCTAGAGCGTATTTTAAATATCCCTATTATAAAAATTCCATCCGGTGAAATAACGAATCTTCCATTATTATTAAAAATTGGCGGCACTGGAAAAAAATCTATTTTATCAACAGGCATGAGTACCCTCGGAGAAATAGAAACTGCGCTGTCTGTTTTAGCTTTTGGTTATTTGGCGCCGGCAGTGGCGTTTAAATTATCGAATGCAGAAGAAATTTATTATTCACCTGCGGGGCAAGCAGTATTGCGAGAAAAAGTATCTTTATTGCATTGCACAACAGAATATCCTGCGCCGTTTGAGGAAATTAATTTAAAGGTAATGCAGACACTTCAGTCTGCCTTTGGTTTAACGGTGGGTTATTCAGATCATACGGTAGGTATTGCAGTGCCTATGGCGGCTGTTGCTTGCGGTGCGGAAATTATTGAAAAGCACTTTACTTTAGATAAATCAATGTCAGGGCCTGATCATGGCGCATCTCTTGAGCCGCAAGAGTTAGCTGCCATGGTAAAGGGTATTAGACAAGTAGAATTAGCGATAGGAAATAGTAAAAAAATTCCAACTTTTAGTGAAATTAAAAATAGATCTATTGCCCGTAAAAGTTTAGTGAGTCTGGTGCCAATAAAAAAAGGGGAGATTTTTTCTGAGGAAAATATAGGTTGTAAACGGCCTGGGAATGGAATTTCACCACTTAATTTTTATCTATATAAAGGAAAATGTGCCGATCGAGATTATGAAAAAGATGAGCTGATAGGAGCTTAAATGGGTGAAATGCCTGTTTTAATTTTAGGAGCTGGTGGGCACGCTAAGGTTATTGTCGATTGTCTAAAGAACTATAAAAATATCCCTATTTTAGGGATGTTAGATCGTGATTCTCGGTTGCATGGTGAGTCTATTTTAGGTGTGTCTGTTTTAGGTGATGAAGATATTTTAGAGGAAAAATATTTACCTTCTTCCATCAAGCTGGTTAATGGGATTGGCTCTGTTGGGACGGCATCGATAAGAAGAGATGTTTTTATTAAATTTAAAAATGTTGGATATGATTTTTTGCAGGTAATCCACCCGACTGCTTATATTGCTGAAGAGGTGAGTATAGGAGAGGGTGTGCAAATTATAACAAGAAGCGTTATTCATCCATGCACTTATATTGGGAATAATGTCATTGTTAATACCCATGTTTCTATTGATCACGATTGTTATATTGGAGACCATGTTCATTTAGCGCCAGGTGTTGTATGTTGCGGTGGTGTGACCATTGGGCAGGGGACGCATATAGGATCGGGTGCTGTTATTTTGCAGGGGGTTCATGTTGGCGAGGATTGTTTAATAGCAGCTGGCGCGATTGTTACTAAGGATGTAGTAGCGATGAGTAAGGTAGCAGGCGTACCTGCTAGAACCATGGAGTGAAGGGTGGAAAGGGATGCAAAGCCTAGTTGGCGTAACGCGCTTATTAATATAGAGGCGACGGTCTTATCAGCAATTAATAAGATGAATGCAGGTGCTTGGCGTATCTTACTGGTGGTTGATGCGAAGATGCATTTATTAGGGGTTATCACAGATGGAGATATTAGGCGGCATTTGTTAAGACAAGCAAGCCTTGAGGTGCTTGTCGATCAAATTATGAATAGACATCCTGTGACTGCTTGTTTGACAGAAGGTCAGGAACAGTTGTTGGCGAAAATGCATTTAATGGGGATTTTACATTTACCTATTGTTGATAATGACAACTGTGTTGTTGGGCTAGAAACCTTTGATAGTCTTTATGCTAAAAAATCTCGGGAAAACTGGGTTGTTTTTATGGCGGGTGGCATGGGAAAGCGCCTATACCCCTTAACGGTTGACTGTCCAAAACCGTTGTTGAAGCTTGGCGATAAGCCTATATCAGAAATTTTATTAGAAAATTTCATTCGGTGTGGATTTAAAAATTTTTATTTCTCTGTTAATTACAAAGCAGAGATGATTAGGGATTATTATGGAACGGGCGCACGCTGGGGTATTAATATTCAATATATCGAAGAGGATGCTGCTTTAGGTACGGCGGGTAGTTTGAGTTTGCTGCCGTCTACTCCTGAACACCCATTTTTTGTTGTTAATGCTGATATTTTAACAAATATAAATTTTAGTCATGTGTTGGATTTTCATCAGGAACAAAAAATTAAATCATATGCTTCACTTTGTGTGAGGCTACATCAAAATACTATTCCCTTTGGTGTCGTTAATATTAATGAAGCTAATCACCAATTAATTAACATAGAGGAAAAACCTAAAAAAAATTATTTTTTGAATGCGGGTATTTATATTTTAGAGCCTGAGTCGCTAAAATATCTTTTGTTCAATGCTTACTGCGATATGCCTAATTTTTTAACTCACTTGGTAGAACAAAACTTAAATGTAAGTACTTTTCCTATTTGTGAATATTGGTTGGATATCGGTCATCACGACAGCCTTGTTCAGGCAGCGACAGATTACTTAGATGTTTTTTCGTGAGTGAGCGCTTAATAAAAGCAGATGAGGAACTAAGTTAAAATGTATTTGGGTAAACATCAAAATTTATTGCTTGTTTATATTGAACCGACGCCTTATATATTGGGTCTTGTCAAAGCTATTCGGAGCATATGGCTAGGGCAAGTCGATGTTTTGTTTTTATCTGAGAATATCTCACAGAATTGGAACATCGATCTAAAGAAGGACTACACTGTACTGCCAAAAGAAAATTTCAAAAAAATATCGGTTATAAAAAATATTTTTTTAACAAAAAAATATAGCTGTGTTCACTTGGCGGGGTGGGGGCGTCTTTTTCTCTGGTTAGTATTTTTTATCTCAAAGTTAAAGCGCATACCTGTTACGATAGAGTCAGATACAACGTTTCACTATACAAAGCCTTTGTGGACTCGCGGGATTAAAAAATTATTTTACCCGCTTTTATTTAGTTGGGTAGATTTTTTTTTCCCCGGTGGGACAAGGCAAAGACAGTATCTTGAATACTACGGTGTTCCTCCAGAGAAACTCATTCCGGTGCAGATGACAGTGGATACTGTTGGTATGCGTCGTTATGCGATTACATTAAACGATGTAGATAAATTACAGATCCGTGAGCGTTATGGAATCAAAAAAGATGACGTGCTCTTTTTATATGTTGGTCGGCTTGAGCCTCGAAAAGGGATAAAAAATCTTATTTCAGCGTTTAACCAAGTAAAGTGTCACTCAGCTACGTTGTTGCTTGTTGGGGAGGGAACGCTGCAAAGCCATATCGAGAGCGCCCAGAGGTTAAACACCCGCATTTGTTGTTCTGGGCGTCTTTCTGGTCACGGCTTGATCGAGGTTTATTTTGCTGCGGATGTGTTCGTGTTGCCTTCTTATCTTGAGCCTTGGGGATTGGTTGTGAACGAGGCTATGGCGGTAGGGTTGCCTGTTATTGTATCAGATAGAGTGGGTTGTGTTGACGACCTGATTGACCATCATGAAAATGGGTTAATTGTTTCGGCTGAGGAAGTGGCTGAACTGAAAAATGCGATGGAGTATATGATTAGTGATCCTGTTAAGCGTAAAATGATGGCGAGCAATAGCGTGAAAAAAATTGCAGATTGGACATTGGAAAATGAGGCAAAAAAAATATGTCGAGCTTGGCATCAACTCAGTTATACATAAGAAGACCTGTTTTTATAAAATATTTTTTACCCTTTTTTTGTATGGGCTGGGTTGGTGTCGCTCTTTCTTTTTTTAAAGGTATTTTCACGGGTGATGCGCGCTGGCTTTTTTTACTGATTTTGTTTCTTTTTTTGATGACTAGAAAAAAGCTAGCCCGACTTTTTGATAAGCGATTAGCTTTATTATTTTTTACCTATGGATCATGGTGTTTACTCACCTCTTTATGGTCTATCGTGCCTGTTCTATCAGTAGTGAAAAGCACCTTATTTTTTTTTGCGATATGTACTCTGGTTTTTGCGGGGATAGAATGGGTTAAGTTTTATCCGTGGCAAAGCGCATTAAGTTATCTTTGGGCATTGGCTTTTATCTCTCTATTATCAGCCTTGTTAGGGCTTCATTCTCCAACGGATGGTAACTATTACCATGGTGCTATGATGACGCGTGCAGCGTCAAATATTTTTGGATTTATGATGGCTGCTTCTTTGCCCTTTTTTCTTTGGACGACGTATAAAAAATGGGATAGAAAGGCAGAGCGCTTTGTTTGGCTAGCAATAGTTGCTGCTATGATTTTTTTTACTTTTTTTTCCATGTCAAGAGCATCTATAACCATGGTGTTTACTATCATGCTGTGTTTTTTTCTGAGCTTACAATCATCTAAAAAAGTAAAGCTGCTTTCATGTGCCATCTTTGTGGCTGTGGGGGCCTTAATTTTTAGCCCTGCTGTTACCACCAAGTTAGTAAATCTAGTTGGAGGGTATGTCTATAAAGGGAACCTTCAGTCATCGCATCAAGGTGAGGCGCTGATGAGCATATTTTCAAGCCGAACAGCGCTGTGGCAGAGTTCTTATGTGGGGGCTGTTGAAGGTGGGTGGTCTGGTTTAGGTTTTGGGGCTTGTTATTTGAAAGAGAATTTTAATCTTACGCAGGGTTTAACAACGGCAGGATATGCAAGAGAAAAAGGGAATTCCCAGCTTGCTATTATTGAAGAGACCGGATTGATTGGATTTTCATTGTATTTAATTTTATTAGCCTATTTAATAAGTCGATTTATTAGATTGTATATAACAGTGCAAAGCCGTGACCAACGAGTTTTAGTTGCAATTTTAGCGGGATCGTTCTTAGGGATGCTCTTGCAATCTGTTTTTGAGGGGTGGTGGTATGCACCTGGCGCACCGGAGTTTGGTTATTTCTGGTTGTTGGTGGGGATAATGAGGGGCATAGAAGTGTCCATATCTCATGGCAAATGGATGGCGCGAGTGATTACAGCTGAAGTGCCAAGCTGAAAAACATGAGGGAATATTTCTTTTAAGTGCGCAATGATTCAACGGAAACGCAGAATGATTCAAAAAAAACTTGTCTATGATTTTTGGAACACCGCTTCTTGTGGAGAAACTCTCTATTTAGAGGGAGATGATCGTAATGCTTATATTCTGCAGTCAAAAATACGCTATGAGCTTGAGCCACAAATATTAAATTTTGTTCAGTTCGGGGCCTATAAGGACAAAGATGTTTTAGAAGTAGGTGTGGGTCTGGGTGCTGACCATCAAAAATTTGCTGAAGCGGGTGCAAAGTTAAAGGGTATTGACTTAACAGAGCGTGCTATTTCACATCTTTCAAAGCGCATGAAGATATTTGGTTTGTACTCGGAACTATATGTAGCGGATGCTGAAAATTTATTTTTTGAGGATGATTCATTTGATCTTATATATTCGTGGGGTGTATTACACCATACACCTGATACAAAACGTGCTATTTCTCAGGTATTTCGTATGCTAAGAAATGGCGGCGAGGCAAAAATCATGATTTATCATAAATACAGTTTTGTAGGCTATATGTTATGGGTGAGGTATGCCCTGTTAAGGCTGAAGCCTTTTACTACGCTTACTGAAATTTATAATCAATACCTTGAGAGTCCTGGGACAAAGGCCTTTTCTTGCGAAGAAGCTCGCGCGCTTTTTTCTCAGTTTCAACATGTGGAAATTAAAACTGTCTTAACACATGGTGATTTACTGACTTCAGAGGCAGGGCAACGGCATAAAGGGATATTTTTGTCGATAGCACAATTAATTTGGCCTCGCTGGTTCATAAAGTTATTTTTTAAATCTCAAGGCTTATTTATGCTAATTTCAGCAAAAAAATAATAATGAGGTTTTAAATGAAATTATCATTGATGGTGGTTATCCTTACTTATAATGAGTCTATCCATATTGAACGAGCCATTAAAAATGTTTCCGGGTGGGCGGATAAAGTTGTTATTTTAGATTCTTATTCAGAGGATGATACGACTGAAAAAGCAAAATTATTAAATGTAGAGGTGAAGCAGAGAAAATTTGATAATTATAAAAACCAACGTGAATATGCTATTGAGTATGCAAGAGATAAAGCTGAATGGTTATTTTTTTTGGATGCAGATGAATATCTTACAGAGGAACTAAAGGCAGAAGTTACAGAGGCCATCAGAAGGCCTGGTATTGCTGGCTACTATATTTCGATACGATTTATTTTTATGAATAAATGGATAAAGTGGGGGGGATATTACCCTACATATTTGTTGAGACTATTTCGTCCAGATCAAGCGAGTGTTGACAGAATGATCAATGAGCATGTTACTGTGCTAGGGGATAAAGCGTATCTTAAATATAACTTTATTGATCATAATTTAAAAGGTATTGGTAATTGGGTAGATAAACATAATCGTTATGCCACTTATGAAGCGATTGATTTGTTAGCTTTCAAAAAAAAACCAAAAGAAATGCGGGTTGCTTCGAAAAAAATAGGTAAGCAGTGGTTGCGCTATAGAGTGTGGAATAAACTACCAATCATCACCGTGGGTGTGCGGCCAATGATATATTTCATATATCGCTATTTTCTTCGATTAGGATTTTTGGATGGTAAAGAAGGGTTTGTTTACCATTTTTTGCAGGGGTTTTGGTTTTGGTTCTTGATTGATTTGAAGTATCTTGAACTGAAGAAAAATAAATGTGTGGAATAGCGGGTTTTTCAGGTTATTTTAACGCTGATTTATTAGGGAAAATGGGTGTGCTTATTGCGCATCGTGGTCCTGATGATGCGGGCGATATTCTCTTAAAAAGGCAAAATAGCTCTGTAGGGCTAGTTCATAAACGCCTATCTATTATTGATTTGTCGGTTGAGGGCCGGCAACCCATGACGGTCAATTGCGCTGCTTGCTGTAGTACGCGTAACTTAGATTCGAAAGATAAACTGTGGCTTACCTATAACGGTGAAATCTACAACTACCGTGAACTGCGTGTAGATCTTGAAGCAAAAGGACATCGCTTTAATAGTCAGACAGACTCAGAAATATTGTTGCATTTGTATGCGCAGGAAGGTGCTGCCATGCTAAAGCGGTTGAACGGTATTTTTGCCTTTGCCTTATATGATGGCCGTGAAAAAGGGCAAGAAGCAGATATTCAATCGGGTGATTTATTGTTGGCAAGAGATGGTGTTGGCACAAAACCACTTTATTATACTCAGCTCCAAGCTGGATTTTTATTTGCATCAGAACTAAAAGCATTATTGGCTTACGCTCATTTACCGCGTGATATCGATTTTGCTGCCATTCATTATTATCTTACTTATCTCTGGTGCCCAGGAGAACAAACTGCACTGCAATCTGTAAAAAAACTGCAGCCTGGCGAAGCAATGACGGTTCGAAACGGTAAAGTCGTAAGACGTTGGTATTTTTATGATCTTCCTTATGGGCAAACGCCTTTCAAGCAGTCAGAGAAAGTGCTTTGTGCTGAACTAGATAAGCGCTTAACAGAAGCGATGGAGCGGCAGCTTATTTCTGATGTGCCCGTTGGTGCATTCCTTTCTGGTGGGTTGGATTCAAGTGCTATCGTGGCTATGATGAGGAAATTAATGCCAGGGGAGCCTATCCAATGTTATAGCATCGGCTTTGCAAATGGGATGTTTGTTGATGGGAACCCAAATGATTTACCCTATGCTAAACAAGTTGCGAAACATTTGCAGGTTGATCTGAAAATAATAGAGATCCAGGCAGACCTATTTCAACAAGTTGAGCGTATGCTTTATCACTTAGATGAGCCACAAGCAGACCCGGCGGCTATTAATACACTGCTGATTGCTGAGGCGGCGCGGCAAGACGGGATTAAAGTATTGTTGTCAGGCGCAGGCGGTGATGACATCTTCTCAGGGTACAGGCGTCATCGTGCCATTCAAGCAGAACGCTTCTGGGCTTGGTTGCCTACTTCGATTCGCTACAAGATCTCAAGTCTTTCTTGTTATCTTTTAGACGGGTATGGGCCAAGGTATGCCATGAAGTCTTCTTTTATGAGGCGTTTTGCAAAATTGTTTGCCCATGCGCATTATTCAATAGACAGGCGTATTTCAAGCCATTTTATGTGGAGTACCGAAGGAGTGAGGCGATCGCTATATAGTGCTGATTTGGCGTCTCACCTTGCGCAAACGGATACATTGATGCCTTTGCTTGATAGTCTTCGCAGAATCCCTGATGAGCAAGATCCGCTTAATCGCTTACTTTATTTAGAGGGGAAACATTTCTTACCAGATCATAATTTAAATTACACAGATAAAATGTCTATGGCAGTGGGTGTTGAGGTGAGAGTGCCATTACTTGATCCAGATTTAATTAATTTTGCTACCCGTATTCCATCGCGTTTGAAACAAAAAGGAAAGACAGGGAAATTCATTTTCAAAAAAGCCATGGAGCCTTATTTGCCTAAGAATATTATTTATCGCCCAAAGGCGGGTTTTGGTGTGCCACTGAGGCAATGGGTGCATCGAGAACTACAACCTATGATCCATGATGCGTTGTCAGAGTCTGCCATTAAAGCAAGAAATATGTTTGATCCAAAAGCAATGACACGCTTAATTAAGTTGGATAAGGAAGGGCGTATCGATGGTGCGTATACTATCTTTTCTGCGTTATGTATTGAGCTTTGGTGTCGCTCTTTTGTGGATTGCAATCATTGATAACACTATTTAAAACCACGCTGTGGACAGGTATTTCAACCTTTTTTAAAGCAGTATTGATGTACCTGATGTGGAAAATCATTGCGGTATACACAGGTCCAGCGGGTGTAGCGATCGTTGAGCAATTTCAGAATTTTTTGCAAATCGTCAGAACTTCGGTAGTGTGTGGAATAAGCCAAGCCATTGTGAAATATGTTTCAGAATATAAAGACAATGAAAATAAAAAAACAGCTATTTTAAGTAGTGCAATAGTGCTGAGCTTTATCATTTGTGTAATCGTTTCAATTATCCTTGTGAGTTTTAGCGCGAAAATTTCACAGATCATTTTGCTTACGGATATTTATGCAAGTCTAATTAAGTTAGTAGCGGCGAGTATGCTACTGTTTGCATTTAATAGTTTAGGTCTTTCCGTTTTAAATGGTGAATTAGAAGTTCGACGATATATCTACTGTATTAGTGCTAATACCGTATTAAATTTTTTAATTACGTCTTATTTGGTTATTTATCATGGACTTTATGGTGGTTTAATCGGGCTTATATTAAATCAGTCACTGGTTTTCATTTTTACGCTTTACTTCGTTGCTAAGTGTAAGCGATTTAAACTTCAATCATTTTTTCAAGGTGTTGATTTAGGGAGCGTGAAAAAATTAGTTAAATACTCTTTGATGGCTTTTGCTACGGCTTTTATCGTGCCCACTTCTCTTATTATTGTTAGGCAATATATTGCAGGTGCTTTGTTATGGCAAGATGCTGGTTATTGGCAGGGGATTATGCGGCTATCTGCTGGTTATATTACGATTATGAACATGGTATTTGGTTTTTATTACCTGCCGAAACTATCAGGTACAAAAAATATGAAAGAGTTAAAAGCAGAGGTTATTCGTAGTTATCAGTTGCTTTTTCCGCTTATATTGGTAGGTGTTTTAGGGGTCTATATTTTTAGAGAGCCGATTATCATTTTAATGTATAGTCGAGAGTTTTTGCCGATGGCTGCTCTTTTTAAATATCAATTAATAGGGGATGTTGCGAGAATGGGAACATGGCTGCTTTGTAATATCATGCTTGCTAAGGCATTGGTGAAAACCTTCATTGCTTGCGAAGCTTTTTTTTCGATGACCTACATTATGTTTACAATGATTTTTGTGCATTACTTTGGGTTAGTGGGTGCGGCGCTTGGGTTTGCTGTGAATTACATGCTGTATTGGATATTTATGATATGTTTTTCAATTTGGTATACGAGTAGTGATGAAACATCGCCTGCTAATGTGCCAGCTTAAAATCATGCCTCATCAAAAAGAAGTTTATTGTGTTGTTGTGAGGTTTTCATCTGAGGTTTCCAGAGGCCTCTCTCTTTTTTTATTGCCATCGTTTAATTCCCTATATTCAGGAACGAGTAACTTTAAAAGCGACATAAACTCATTTTGCAAAGCGCCTTCTGTTTGGCAGATCGCTGCCATTTTATGACAGGTATCTAAGATTTCATTAAAATTACGTTGCTGAGAGCGAGCGCGTAAAATTTTTGAATGTAAAGTGGGTTGAAGCATTTCATTGGAATAAAAACATTCTTCATAAAGTTTTTCACCGGGCCTTAACCCTGTGTAAATAATTTTTATGTCCTGTTCAGCCACTTTGCCGGCTAACTTGATCATCTGCTCTGCTAGATATCTAATCTTAATAGGATCGCCCATATCTAAAACAAAAATTTCCCCCCCTTGACCTAAAAAAACGGCTTGTAAAATAAGTTGAGAGGCTTCTGGGATAGTCATAAAAAATCGCGTAACGTCAGGATGAGTGACAGTAACGGGGCCGCCTGTTTCAATTTGTTTGCTGAAGAGCGGGATAACGCTGCCCGCTGAGCCCAATACGTTACCAAAACGGACGGTAATAAACTGTGTTTTTTCTGCGTGGTCATTTAAGTTCTGACAGAAATATTCTGCTGCACGTTTGGTTGCGCCCATAATATTAGTAGGGTTCACTGCTTTGTCAGAGGAAATGAGAACGAAAGTGTCTACTCCTGCTTTTGCCGCTTCTTCAGCAATGATTTTTGTCCCAATGATGTTATTGTAAATGGCAACACGGGGTTGGTGCTCTAGCAAAGGAACGTGTTTATATGCTGCGGCGTGAAATATAATGTGGGGACGATATTTTTTTAGTGCGGATCGTATGCCTGTGCGATCAGTTACGCTGAGTAAGACGGGATGAATTTGGCAAGCAGGAAATCGTTGCGATAGCTCCATCTCAATAGAATACAGATTGTATTCGTTATTATCTAAAACGATGAGGCGTGAAATATCGCCTAATGAAATAATTTGACGGCATAACTCTGATCCAATGGAGCCCCCCCCGCCTGTTACCAAAATGGTTTTATCCTTTAAGCAGGTTGCAACAGACGTCCACTGATAAGTAACAGGGTATCGACCTAATAGGTCTTCAAGAGAGATATTGCGAAGTAAGTTAATGCTAACGCAGCCGCTGGCTAATTCTTTAATGCTAGGTAAGACATAGCAAGCTATCTTAGCTTCTTTACATATCTCAACAATGGAACGCATTTTTGCGGAGGAAGCAGAAGGGATAGCAATTAATGCGAGATCTATGTTGTATACCGAGATTAATTTTGGCAGCTCAGCGATGGTGCCTGCTACGCGGATATTATGAATTTCTCGGCCGCATTTTCTTAAATCATCGTCAACAAAGACAACAGGTTTGTAAGGCTGATTACCATTACGTAATAAGTCTCGAACTAAACCCTCACCTGCATTACCTGCGCCGATAATAATAACCCTTTGATAGTCTTGATAAAGGCGTCGGCAATCTTTTGCTAGGCGTAAAAATAGTCGTGCAGAAGATAAAAAGAGAATTAATAGCCCTGTATAAAGCAGGGCTATCACGTAGGGAGGTATTAATAAAATGGGGGCAGGAAAGGTTTCTAGCGTGGAGGAGGCGATGGATATAGCAGTATTAGTTTGCAGCACAACCCATGCAGTTAAGCCACCGAGTATCGATGTGTAAATTATTTTTCGTAAATCTTGGATAGAAGCAAATCGCCAAAAGCCACGATATAAGCCATACAGTCTAAATAGCAAGATTTGTGATAGTGCGATCAAAGCTAGATTAGGCAGGATCAGTTTCCAGCAGGAGATTGTCAAGAATAAACTGTTTTTTTCGGTGCTTAATGGATTGATAGAGAGATGGGTTGTGATATGGATTAATATCCAGTATGAAAATAGCCATGCGAATAATACTGAAAATAAATCATAGGTGGCTGCAATAACGCGCCCATGTGTTCTCATTTTTGAAGCAAGGGTAGACTGAGAAAATTGATAGAACAGAGTAAAAAATAAATTTCGAATAGAATAATTAAGAATGTTAACTTGTTGTCTGTAGGCATTATGCCAGTCTTGAATAGTCGACATTATTTCACATCCTTGTGTTGCTAAATTCAACGTAACCATTTACACCATGGTGTTAACTTTAACTTGCGGCTTTGATCTGGTGTATAGATAAATTTACTCGGCGCGTATGATTTTCTGAAATAGCCAATAATAGCGTGATGCGCTGCTGACTATGTTTAGTTTCGACAAAACCCTCGTAGTTAACTAGCATGCCATCTATGATTTGAACTTTATCCCCAGGTTTAAAATCGGGTGTGCTAGCTTTTTTCTGAGTGTATTGGCTTGCTTCATCTTGTTGTAATTTCTCAATCAGTATTGCAGGTATTTGGGCTGGCCATGCGCCAAATCGAACTAACGAGACACATCCGCGTGTGGAGCGGATTTTGCTCCAGTCATCTTGTGTTGAGTTTAAATAGATAAATAAATATCGCGGGAATAACGGTTCAGCGACAAGCTTGTAAAGGTTGTGTCTGCGTTTATGCTGCTGCAATAGAGGAAGATAAGTGATAAATCCTTGTCGATCTAAGTTTAGCTTTGCCATATTTTCATGGCTTGGTTTAGTAAAAACCAGGTACCACCCTGTCTGTGTGTCCTTCACCTGTTCATCCTGATAGTGCGTTGTTCCTGAATCCGTTGTCAAAAGTGTTACAAATAAACAGGGGGTTGTCTAGCGCTTACAACGGTTGCGGATATGCAAATGTTTTCAGTGATCTAGTTTTTTAACGAGTAAAAATAAGGTAACAAACCCTAATATTACCGAAATAGTGTGCCAGTGAGTTGGCATGATATTCAGTACATCATTTTTGCCGCTGATGACCATCGGGATGGCCAGCAACACATCCATGAGTGCGGCGCCTGCAACGATGCCGCAGGCCTTAACCGTACCAGCACGTAGTGAGATAGTTTTTTTGTGGGGGTGGCGACGCTCTTGAAAATAAGCCAGCATGCTACCCATGATAAGGGGTGTGGAGGTAGTGAGCGGTAAATACATACCAATGCCGACGCCTAGGATAGAGAGTTTGATTTTGCGCTGAAAAAAAATGAGTACCACAATGACGCCAGCGCCTACCGCTAAATAAATGAGGGGTAACTGGTGGGTAAATACAGCTTGTGCCAACATGGCCATCATGGTGGCGGGTGGAGCTGAGAGAGTGTGGTGCGGATTCATGTTCGCATGTGGCAACACATCGCCTATGCCGTAAACTGAGAACAATAGTTGCATCACCAAGGGAATGACTGCAGAGGCAACGACTGTACCGATAAATAACATCAACTGTTGCTTCCAAGGTGTAGCCTTGATGAGCTGTCCTACTTTTAAGTCTTGAATATTATCATTGGCAATGGCCGATGCACCCATTACCACCCCTGTGATGATGATGACCAGCGCGCCAGCATGTTGTAACTGTGCAGTGCTTGGGGCGATAAACGCATGTGCCTCGAGCATACAACGAATCAGCAGTGCGGTGATTAACACACTGGCGAGCGCTATAGCAGAGCCAGGGCTCGCTGTAACGCCTACCATGCCAGAGAAATAGCCGCAAATGGTGGAGAAAGCAAAACTAATCAGCAAAAGATAAATTAAACAAACGATCAGCAAAGCGCATTGCCAAAATACAGAAGAGGTAAAAAGTGGTAAAAAAAATAAATGCTGCAATAAAAAATAAAGTGCAATACAGGCGGCACATAAACTAAATAAAATATAACTTAACGGGATGTCTTGTTCCGTCGCAATTTTATTTCGTGCGTAAGACTTCAACGAGAATGCCTGCAAAGTGGTTGCTAAGCTTTTATAGAAGGGCTTTAAAAAACAAAGTAAAGTCCATAATCCACCCGTGAGCATTGCGCCGATGCCAACATAGCGTAATTTTTCATTCCACAACAGGATCACCGCTTGATCCGTTGGCAAAGTTGTTGGTGTTAGCGTAGAAAAAAGTGGGATGCCTAGTAGCCATGCAAGCGTGGCGCCAACCAACAAGCTGAATCCCAAGCGCGCGCCCATTAAAAAACCCGCGCCCACCATGGTGGCTGAAAAACCGATGCTTGCCCCTACAATGGTGTTTTGAATGCGCAACCAAGATTGCGCAGAAGCGGCTGCTACTTGAAGGCCTGTTTGTAAGAGCTCAATGAATCCGCCTAACAAGCCGCCTTGTAACATCAAGCGAAAACTTTCTGATTTTTCAGCGGCATCCATTTGTAGCACATAAGCAATGGCTCGTCCTTCAGGAAAGCGTAGGGATTCATCATGTACGAGAATGCGGCGCAGCGGGATCGAGAATAAAACACCCAGTGTGCCACCGAGTAATGCAATGAAAAAATTTTCCCAGTAATTAAACCCTTGCCAATAATGGATGATGATTAAGCCTGGGATAGTATAGACAATGCCGCCTGCAACGGCTTCTCCAGCAGAAGCCGCTGTTTGGACAAGGTTGTTTTCTAAAATAGAGGCGCGTTTGAAAAAACGTAAGATGCCCATCGACAAAATAGCGGCTGGGATAGAAGCAGAAGTTAAAATCCCTATTTTAAGGGCAAGATAAGTATTAGAAGCGGCTAAAATAGCTGCAAGAAAAATGCCAAGTAAAATGGCACGAAGTGACAGTTCTGTTGGATGCATTCTTTTTAATTGGTTTCAAGCGAGCTCTCAAGGCTTTCAAACCCGCTGACTTTGAGTAACCCATACTGAATGGCAATATGCGTTAATTTCACATCATTATCAATACTTAATTTTTCAAAGATACGATAACGGTAACTGTTAATGGTTTTTGCGCTCAGGTGTAATGTTTCTGAAATTTCTTTTACTTTCGAACCATTGGTAATCATGGTCATGACTTCTAATTCACGTGCAGATAGTTGCTCTAAAGGGGATTTGCTGTGAGGACTTTTGACTTGTTTTAATGCCAGGCGCTCACTGAGCGCAGGGCTCATGTGGTATTGTCCTGCATATACTTTTCGAATAGCTTGAAGAATTTCTTCTAAATGACAGTTTTTAGTAAGAAAGCCCGCGGCACCGACTTCTAACAAGCGTGATGGGAGTGGATCTTTGTCATGGGCGGTAACTGCAATGACTTTGATGTCGGGAGAAACACGTACCAGCTTGCGCGTTGCTTCTAAACCGCCAATGCCTGGCATTTGAAGATCCATTAAAACCACATCAGGATGGCGCTCTTTGGATAAGCGTAAGGCCATTTCGCCCGTGTTAGCTTCAGCAATGATACTGATGTCTTTGGCTTGGGAGAGAAACCCCCGGATACCTGTACGGACTAACTCATGATCATCCACTAACATGACTTTTATCACGTGGCCTTCTCCTTGTGATGAGCGCGCTAGCGTTTTGCGCTCAAAAGTTTAATGATGCTCCTTGATCAATTCCTTATAGTTATTCTTGGCGGAGAGGCAGGGATTCGAACCCTGGGAGGGGGAGACCCCTCAACGGTTTTCAAGACCGCCGCTTTCAACCGCTCAGCCACCTCTCCAACGGGCATAATGTTTCAGAATACCCCAAATATTGTTTTTTCGGAAGCATTGGTAGGGAAAAGTCTTACAATTGTTTGATCTTGAGGGGAGCTTGGGGAGATTTTTTAAGATGCTTGGGGTAAAATAGGCTTTGTTTTGGACAAAGGATGTGCTATGCGGTATAGGCCCATTGATTGGCAGCATTGTTTGGAATTGGTGGGGGGTAAACAAGATTTAGCAAAAAAACTGCTTGTATTATTTATGCAGCATTTGCCAGAATCACAGCGCCAAATTCATCATGCATTGCAGGAAAACAATGTTAAACGCTTGGCAGAAGAAGTGCACAAGCTCTATGGGGCTTGTTGTTATTGTGCTGTACCCGGTTTGACACAAGTGTTAGACCGTTTGCGTGAAGCGGTGAAAGCCGCTGTATCAAAAGAATGGGCGGCCTTGCGCCCTCTGTTGGATGAAGAAGTAGAAGCCATCTGCAGAGAATATGAAAAACTAGTGAGAGGTGGAGTATTAGAATGAAACGTTTTATGTGTTTAATTTGTGGGTTGATTTATGACGAGTCTTTAGGCTGGCCTGAAGAGGGTATTCAACCAGGCACTTTGTGGGATGATGTACCGCCTAACTGGCAATGCCCAGATTGTGGCGCGACTAAAGATGACTTTGAAATGGTAGAAATTTAATAATCGTTCACGTACCCACTGAATACGCCCTTCAGGGCGTATTCACTTAAATTCAATTTCGCACAATGATGGCTATCGAATAATGCCGCGTTCAGATCTTTCTAGCCCGGCAATGAGTAATGCTATTTCAGGGCAAAGATCTAGCATTTTAGTGAGCTGCGCGATGGCTTGCTCTACGGTGTTGCCTTGTCTAAAAATAATTTTATAAGCTTGCTTGAGATGTTGGATGGTTTCACTTGCGAATCCACGGCGCTTGAGGCCGCGAGAGTTTAGACCAAAAGAAGTGGCATCATAGCCAGAAATCAAGGTGTAAGGGAGTACATCTTTTGCGACCATGGTTGCACGGGCAATAAAACTATAAGCACCGATGTGGCACATCTGATGAACTGCTGAAAAAGAGCCAATGATGGCATAGTCTTCAACGGTGACGTGGCCTGCTAAGGTGGCATTGTTGATGAAGGTAGTGTGATTCCCTATTTTGCAGTCATGGGCGATGTGTGTGTAAGCCATGAAGAAATTATCATTGCCAATTTGCGTGTTGCCTTTACCATGTGCAGTGCCGCGATGTAGCGTACAAAATTCGCGAACAATATTGTTGTCGCCCAGGGTAAGCCAAGTTTCTTCACCTTGGTAAGTATTGTCTTGAGGATCTTCAGCAATAGATGAAAACTGAAAAATTTTATTATTTTTACCGATTTTTGCAGGACCGTGAATGACAACATGGGGCCCTATCCAGGTATGTTCACCTATTTCAACTTGTGGCCCAATGACAGTCCAAGGACCAATTTCAACATGGTCTGCAATTTTCGCACTGGGGTGAACAACGGCGCTTGAGTGAATCACGATAATTCCTTTCTAATGCTCATGAGATCAGCAGAACAAGCCAGTTGACCATTTACTGTTGCTTCTCCATGGAGTTTCCAAAATTCTTTTTTTGAACGAACAACTTCAAGCGTCAAAATGAGCTGATCGCCAGGCGTCACAATTTGTTTAAAGCGCGCATTGTCGATGCCTGCAAATAACCATAAACCGGGTGGTAAGTTCAATGCTTCTGTAGATTTATCTGCGAGGATGCCGCCTGCTTGTGCTAAAGCCTCTAAAATGAGCACGCCTGGCATGACAGGTTTTTCAGGAAAGTGACCAACGAAGTAGTGCTCATTCATGCTAACGTTTTTTAAGGCTTTGATGGATTTACCCACCTCTAAGTCTAAAACGCGGTCGACCAATAAGAAGGGGTAGCGATGGGGTAGTGCTTTTAAGATACCGTAGATGTCAATCTGACTCACGAGGAACTTCCTCCAAAACAAGTGTATTGAGCTTTGCTTCTAAGTCCCTGATTTTTAAAGCCAATTCGTTTAAATGTCTAAAGCGCGCTGCGTTCTTTCTCCATGCTAGGTTAGGTAGTAGGCCCGTGCCAGAAGAGTAAAGACCTGCTTCTGTGATGGATTTAGTCACCATTGCCATGCCGGTGATGGTCGTGCCATCTGCAATATGAAGGTGGTCAGCGATGCATACGCCCCCTGCAATAATGCAGTTTTTACCGATGACAGTGCTACCTGAAATACCTGTGCAGCCCGCGATGACTGTATTTTGACCAATTTTAACGTTATGTGCAACCTGAATAAGATTATCCAGTTTGACACCATCTTCGATGACAGTGGCTTCGAGGGTGCCACGATCAATCGTGGTGTTGCTGCCAATTTCAACCTGATTGCCAATGCGTACGCTGCCTAACTGTGGAATTTTGTGCCAGCCTTCAGGGCTGGGGCTGTAACCAAAGCCATCACCGCCAATGACGGTGTGGCTATGAACGGTACTTTTGTCGCCAATATGGACCTCCGGGTAAAGCGTAACGCGCGGCCAAAGCGTGCAATAGGCGCCTATTTTGCAATTTTGTCCAATAAATGTGTGTGCATGAATAGCGGTGTGATCGCCAATATGGACATTGTTTTCAATGACGACATAAGGGCCAATATAAGCGGTATTTGCAATCTGGCAGTGTTCACCAATGATAGCGCTGGGGTGGATGCCTGTTTTAGTAGGCTGTGCGGTGGAAAAGCATTCAGCAACTTTGGCAAAAATAAGGTAGGGCTGCGCTGTGATTAATTGATTGGTGTTGCAGAATTCACTGTCTTCTTTTGCAAGGATAACCACACTGGCTTGTGATGTGAGTAGTTGCTGACGATATTTCCCTTTATCACAAAAAGTGATGGCACCTGTGTTTGCGGAGGCAAGGGGGGCGATGCGTGTGACAACACAGGCACCATCTCCTTTGAAAGGCACCGCTAGTTTTTGGCTAAGCTCTGCAAGCGTGAAAGTCACGGTACTTTCTCTCAATCGTTTTTATTTTAAATTAGCCAATACTTGATCGGTGATGTCTGTTTTGGCTGTGCTATAGGCAGTGGCTTGTTTTAGCAAAACAAGATCATAGTTTTGGCTTGACGCAATTTTGTTGACGGCTGTTTTGAGGGTTTCCATGAATTTACCCATGGCTTGATCTTGGGCAGTGTTGAGGTTTTGTTGAAAACTTTCTTGTTCGCCGCGTAATCGGGTTCGATCGGCAATGATGCGGTCTTGTAAAGCGTTGCGTTCTTTTTCTGTCATGGTGGTGCTGTCACGATTTAATTTGTCGATTTGTGCTTGTAATGCCTGTTGCTCTTGCATGATTTTGTCATGCAAGGGGCGGAATTTGTTTTCTAACGTTTTATTAATGGTTGCAACTTGGGGTGCGGTGTGTAGGATTTTTTCGGCATCTAAAATACCAATTTTCATGCCGGCTTCTGCTGCAAAACTGAGTGGTGCAATCAGCACAAGGAAGATGCCCAACAATAGCGATTTTTTCATGTGTCTTTGCTCCTTAATCAAGGTTAGTGCCAAGTGAGAATTGGAAAGGCTGTGTTTCGTCAGTTGAGCGCGCATTTAAAGGTGCGGCAATGCTGAGGTTAAGCAAGAAATTAAACATGGGAACTTGCCACTCTGCAGCAATGCCTGAACCATAGCGCAATTGAGTCAGTTGAAGACCATTATTGTGGGTATTATAGACGTTACCACCGTCAATAAATATAGAGGTTCTGAGATTTTTAACCGGGTTAGGAAAGATTAAATAAGCGCTACCGGTGAGTAAGGTATCGCCCCCAATAGGCACGCCCAAAGAGTCGCGTGGTCCTAGGGAGTTAGTGTCATAACCACGCACAGCGCCTAAGATACCGGTGCCCCCTGCATAGTAGTTTTTAAAGAAGGGCAGTTGAGAGGAGTTACCATAACCAAAGCCATAACCCACATTACCCACAGCAGAAGCGGTAAAGGTAGAAGCAATAGGGTGGTAATAATGCGCATGGTAAGTTAATTTTGCATAATCTAGCGCAGGACCCGAAAGCGGGGCAGAGATTTCACTGTTCGCAGATTGATAAAAGCCTTTCGTGGGGAAAAAGGCTTTGTTATAGCCGTTTCGAGTCCAACCAACAGTGAATAATGTTTGATTGAAATAACGGCCGTTGTCTTGAATAAAGCTGGAAACTTGTGATGCGACTTGGCCGCCTGGATTTAATTGGGTGTTTTGCAACCCTACGCCAAGATGCAGCGCATCGTCTACTGCGCTGATGGGGATGATATAAGTGACGATACCGCCATATAAGTCAGTGGTGTAGTTAACAACGTTTAGCCGACCCGGGGTGTTGCGAGTATAAAATAAATTGAAGCCGCGTTGGATGCCATCTAGGGTGTAATAAGGGTTGTTGTAGGAGATATTGTAGTTTTGCCCCATGAGGCTGGTATTTAAATTAATACCTAAAAACTTACCGGTGCCTAAAAAATCGTTTTGGTTGAGCTGCGCACTTAACACAAGGCCATTGGTGCCGTAGCCTGCACTAAATAATGCTTGCGCTGAAGGGCCTTCTTTTAAATGGTAATTGAGGTCAACTTGATCTGATTTGTCTGGCACGGGTTGTGTTTGCAGTTGAACATCTTCTAAATAACCCAATAAATTCAAGCGGCGTGTAGATTGTTCGATTTTAGAAACAGAAATGACGCCTCCTTCAGGTTGGCGCATTTCACGGCGTAATACGACATCAGAAGTTTTGACATTGCCAGAGAAGTTAATTTTTCTTACATAAATGCGTTGGCCAGGCTCAATGTAAAAAGTCATGGTGACTGTTTTTTCTTTTTCATTGATTTTTGGCATGGGGTTGATGGTAGCAAAAGCATAACCTTTATCACCTAACGCTGTTGAAATGGCTTGGGTAGTTTCTTGAATGGTTTTTCTTGAAAAAGTTTCGTTTACTTTGGCGGTGGAGAGTTTGTCGAGCGCGTCTTGACTTAAGATGGGTTTGCCAGCCCATTCAACGCGACTTAACTTGTAAACAGGCCCTTCGGATAGTTTAAAGTTGATATAAATGAAGTGACGATCCGGTGTGACAGTGACTTGAGTCGCCTCTATTTTGCATTGCACATAACCATGATCAAGGTAGTAATTGACTAACGCAGTTTGCGTGTTAGAGAGTTTTTCTTGTGAAAATAAGTTTTTGTGTTTGATAAAAGAAAGGAGGCCCGTTGAGATGGGTAACTCGCTCAATAATTTTTTATCACTAAAAGCGTGATTGCCAATGAAGGTAACTTCTTTAATAACAGCCGTGCGACCCTCGGCGATTTTAATGGTAAGGTCTACGCGATTACGCGAGAGGCGGGTAAGGGTAGGGGTGATGTCGACGTTGTATTTTCCGCGGCTTTCATATTCAGCTTGTAAGCTTGCGATAAATTTATCAAGGGTGGCTTGATTGAAAGTGAGTCCATCAACAAGGCCAATGCTTTTTAATACCGTGTCAATTTGTTCTTTGGAAATATCACTGTTGCCTGAGACGGTGATGCTAGAAAGGGTGGGGCGCTCGATGACATGAATGATAAGATCATGGTTGTAATAGCTAATACTGACAGATTCAAAAAATCCTGTTTCGTAGAGTGTCTTGATGATCTCCGCTGTTTTTTTAGGGGTTAGCGCATTGCCTACTTTAACAGGGAGATAATCACTGGCAGTTTCTTTTGAAATGCGTTGCAAGCCTTCAAAGCGGATGGCAGAAATAGTAAAAGTATTTTGTGCGATAACTTGTGATGAGAGCAGTAGCGCACAGAGAAACAAAATAATTTTTTTAAATTTCAAAACAATCTCCTGGTTATTTTTTTCATGTCAGGGTCAACCACACTGTCCCTAATGTAAAAAATGGCGTTGCGGCAAGTAAGCCATCGATTCGATCTAGCAGACCTCCGTGTCCAGGAAAAATAGTGCCACTGTCTTTAACGTTGTAGATGCGCTTCATCATGCTTTCGTATAAATCACCTATCACACAAAAAGCGCCAGCAACTAACCCTAGTAAGGCAAATTTAAAAGAAAGCATAGGAGATAAGTTTAAAAAACTGGCTTGGCCATAGGCGACGATCAAGGAGGCTAACAAAGCTGCCCCTAATCCTTCAAGCGTTTTGTTGGGGCTGATGGTGGGTGCTAAGCGATGTTTCCCCCATTTTTTTCCAACAAAATAAGCGCTGGAATCAGCGGCCCACACAATCAAGAGATTGCATAATACTAGCCAGCGACCTGCTTCATGAAGGCGTAGCACATTAAGGCTTAGCCAAGCAGAAAGGAGCGTTAATACGCCTGTGACAGCATGTAAATGGGTGGTGGTAAACCAAGTTTTTTCGTGATTTTCAGCAGGTGTGTTTTGTTGCTTAAGGTGAAATCGCCACAGCAAAAAAGGAACCATTAGCCACCAAAGACAGCTGAGGATGAGGATGGTGAGGGCATTGATTAATCCTGCAAGTGCAAAACTGGCCGCTGTGACGAGAAAATAGATGAGCTGGCCTTTGCTGTGGAAGCCGATTAAGCGGCTCCACTCGAGTGCGCCGTATAAAAAAACTAACGCAGACAGTGCAGTAAAAACAGCCGGGGGCGTATAAAAAAGAATAAGCAAAACCAATAGGATAAGCGGAATGGCAGTGAGGATACGTTTATGCATGGGAGGTATTTTCCATTACGCCACCAAAACGACGATCACGAGATGCGTAGACAGCAAGTGCTTCATCTAGTGCTGCGACGTCAAAGTCAGGCCAATATTGAGGAGTGAAATATAATTCGGTATAGGCAAGCTGCCACAGTAAAAAATTGCTGATGCGTTGTTCGCCGCTGGTGCGGATGAGTAGGTCTGGGTCAGGAATATCTGCGCAGGATAAATGAGAAGAAAAACACGCCTCTGTAATTTGATCGATGGTTAGGGTGTGTTGCTGCACGGCTTGTGCGATTTTTTGTGTGGCCTTTAGGATATCCCAGCGCCCACCATAATCGATAGCAAGCACCAGTTTTAAGCCTGTATTTTGCGCAGTCAGTTGCTTGGCTTTTTCAATTCGCAAGAGGAGTTCCGTATTGAAGCGAGACGTGTCTCCCATAAAACGGATTTGGACATTGTGTTTATGAAGCTTATTGACTTCAAGTTGCAACATGTTAAGGAGTAACTTCATGAGGTGGTTGACCTCATCTGGTGGGCGTGACCAGTTTTCGCTGCTAAAAGCAAATAAGGTGAGCACAGAAATGCCTCGGTGATGGCAAGCTTCTACAATTTTACGAACCGCCTTAACGCCTGCATGGTGGCCTGCAATGCGAGGAAGCCCTCTTTTTTTTGCCCAGCGGCCATTACCATCAAGGATGATGGCAATGTGTTTTGGCGGCGTTGTGGCGCGAGATGGAACGGGAGTCACCATTAAAATAGAAAGTCCATTTTTTATGAGAATGAGGGAGCGAGTATATAAAAAATCGGTCTCTAATAAAACCGCTGTCTGACCGCTTCAAATAGCGCAATGGCGCAGGCGTTGGAAACGTTGAGGCTTTCGATTTGGCCTTTCATGGGGATATACGCTAAAAAATCACAAAGTGTTTTGCTTAAATGGCGTATGCCCGTGCTTTCAGCGCCAAGCACAATGCCGATAGGCCCCTTCATGTCTAAGTGATAAAGGGGTTGTTCTGCTGCGCCATCAAGGCCAATCAGCCAGAGGCCTTCATCTTTTAATTGGCGTAAAGTGCGCGCTAAATTGGTGACTGCAATAAAGGGTGTGAATTGTTCTGCTCCACAAGCTACTTTGCGGACGGTGGCGTTGAGTGTTGCCGCATTATCTTTAGGGGAAACAACGGCGGTGACGCCAGCGGCATTGGCGCTGCGTAAGCAGGCGCCTAAGTTATGAGGATCTTGCACGCCATCTAGAAAAAGAAAAAGGGGTGAAGAGGTTTCATGAAAGAGGGTGAGTAAGTCTTGTTCTTGCCAGCCTGGTTTTTCATCAATATAAGCTAATATGCCTTGATGTGTGGTGTTGCCCGCCAGAGAAAAAAATTTATCTTTTGGTAAAAAGTTAATTTTAATAGAATTTTTTTTTGCGAGATCAAGGATTTTTTGTAACCTTGGATTGGGTTTATGTTCTAATAAGACGATTGATTGAAGGGCTTCTGGATCTTGATTTAGCAGGGCTTCAATAGGGTGAATGCCATAAATCAGGGTGTTTTTCATGCGGTTACTCGTTTTTTCAAAATGACGCTAATTTTAATTTGAATTTTCCATCATGACTACTCTTTTTGATAGCCAAGCTTTTTTGAAGCAATCACCAACACAGCCTGGTGTTTATAAGATGCTGGGGGTGGAAGATGAAGTCTTGTATGTCGGGAAAGCGAAAAATTTAAAAAAGCGACTCACTAGCTATTTTCAAAAAAATCATGAACTTGTTAAAACACAGTTATTGGTGCAGAAAATTCAGAAAATAGAAGTGATTATCACCGCAAGTGAAACGGAAGCCTTGCTGTTAGAAAATAATTTAATTAAGCGATATAAGCCCCGCTTTAATGTGATTTTTCGGGATGATAAAAGCTATCCCTATTTATATATTGCTACGCAACAAGATTTTCCAAGAATGGAATTTCACCGTGGTGCACAAAAAGCAGGTGGCCGTCATTTTGGTCCTTATCCGAGCTCGCATGCTGTGCGGGAAAATCTGCAATTACTGCAAAAGATATTTAAGTTAAGAGATTGTCGAGATCACTTTTTTTTAAATAGAACGCGTCCTTGTTTGCAATATCAAATTAAGCGGTGTACTGCGCCATGCGTGGGGTATATTTCTCAGGCAGATTATGCAGAAGATGTGAAAAATGCAATTTTGTTTTTGGAAGGGAAAAGCCAGGCAATTATTGAGAAATTAATTAATAAAATGGAAGAAGCTTCTCAAACATTAGATTTTGAAAGAGCCGCTAAGTTTCGCAATCAGATTACTAGCTTAAGAAAGTTACAAGAAAAACAAGGTGTCGTGAATACGCACGATAAAGAGATGGATGTGATGGTGGTTGTGCAGCAGCATGCGTTAACGGGTGTGCAAGTGTTAATGATTCGAGGCGGCCTTTTAATAGGGAATAAAACTTATTTTCCTCGAGTACCCTTAACGGCAACCTTGCCAGATATCGCAGCAGCGTTTTTGTCGCAATATTATTTAAATTCGCCAGAGCGCAAGATACCTACAAAAATATTAATAAATGTTGCAATGAAAGATCGGCGAGAATTGTCGAATGTTTTTTCATTACAAGCAAAACAAAAAATCAGTATTCTACATGCCGCACGTGGCGAGCGAGCTCGTTTTTTGGAAATGGCTTTGCGAAATGCAAAGCAGTCTTTGTCTTTGCAATTGGCAGATAAGTCGAATAATTATCAGCGATTTTTGCAATTGCAACAGGCTTTAAAATTAATTGATTTGCCGAAAAAAATGGCTTGCTTTGATATCAGTCATACTTTAGGTGAAGAAACGGTGGCCTCTTATGTTGTTTATACGCAAGAGGGTGCGCAAAAAAATGAATATCGACGCTACCTTATTCAAGATATCACGCCTGGTGATGATTATGGGGCGATGAAACAAGCGATTACGCGTCGGTTTAGCCAAATGTTATTAGAAAACCGTCCTGATGTGGTGTTAATTGATGGCGGGCTTGGGCAGCTACACCAAGCAGAAGCCGTGTTTCGTGTTTTGAATATTCAAGGCGTATTGCTGTTGGGGGTAGCAAAAGGCAAAGCGCGTAAATCTGGAAAAGAAACGTTATGGTTGAGCGGACAGTCTGAACCTGTGGAAGTAGATCCTACGTCATTGGCTTTTCATTTAATTCAGCATGTACGGGATGAGGCACATCGCTTTGCGATCACGGGGCATCGTTTGCGGCGCGAGAAAAAGCGAGTGACGTCGGAGTTGGAGCATATTCCGGGTATTGGCCCCAAGCGCCGACGTGATTTATTAAATTATTTCGGTGGCTGGCAAGAGGTGAAAAAGGCGAGTGTTGAAGCGTTGATGCAAGTGCCAGGGATGAGCCGTGCTTTAGCCGAAAAAATCCATGCTTATCGTGGTTAATTTGAGGGGGAGGAGGAGTATAATTCCCGCTGACAAAAAGATGGAAGGTTGGTTATGAAAATCCCCAATATTATTACGTTCTCACGGATCATGTTGATTCCTGTTTTTGTGATCGTATTTTATTTGCCGGTGGGGTGGGGCACGGTGGCCAGCGCCGTTATTTTTGCTTTGGCGGCATTGACTGATTGGTTGGATGGTTATCTTGCCAGGCGTTTGGCCCAAACTTCTGCGTTTGGTGCTTTTTTAGATCCCGTTGCAGATAAGCTTCTTGTGGCGGTGGCATTAGTTTTGATTGTAGGCCATAAACACATGCCTGCATTGGCGTTGCCCGCAGCGGTGATTATTGGGCGTGAAATAGTGATTTCAGCGTTAAGAGAATGGATGGCTGAAGTGGGCAAGCGCACGAGTGTAGCCGTATCGATGATAGGAAAAATAAAAACAGTTGTGCAAATGATCGCAATTTTATGTTTATTGGCATATCGCCCACACGGCCATTTTTTATTGGGTGTGATGGGTGCGTTGCTGCTATATGTTGCAGCGGCACTGACGATTTGGTCCATGTGTGTCTACTTGAAGGCGGCGTGGCTGGACTTAAAAGGGGAAGGGCAAGATCTTGTGTGATATACCCATCGTACTTGTTCGATGCAAGATGGGATATTAAAAATCGCATCTTCAGGTGCGATGGGTATAGTAGCGGCTCACCAGCGGCAATTCGGCGCAACCCCTTCTGAGCTGTTATGTGTGATGTTAGCATCTTTCAGTCCATCGCCTGTGAGAATACACACCACTTTCTTTTTAAGTTGTTGATGTTGGCTGAGCTTGAGTAGGCCTGCAACGACGGCGGCCGAGGCGCTTTCTACAAACAATCCTTCGTGTTGTGCAAGTAGGTGATGTGCTTTGAGGATCATCTTGTCGGTGACATCCAGTGCAAGCCCTGCTGTTTGATAAATTGCTTGTAAGGCTTTTAAGCCATCAACAGGGTTGCCCACGGCAATAGCAGAAGCGAGGGTGTGGGCGTTTTGCTGCGGTTTAATGGTGTATGCGTGGTGGCGCACGCTACGCACAATGGGGTTTGCCCCTTTTGCTTGGATGCCAATCAGTTGTGGGTAGCGTGTGATGAGATGAAGTGCGTGATATTCGTGTAGGCCTTTGTAATAAGCCGCGATATTTGTGCCGCAGCCCATGGGAATGAGGATTTGATCGGGCACATGAAAATGTAATTGATCTAATAATTCAAACAACGCAATTTTTTGCCCTTCTACGCGAAAGGCATAATCACCTGCAAGATAAAAATGGTTTTTTTCTGCGGTTTCTTTGGCCTGTTTGGCGGCATCATTATAATCACCTGCGACCTCAGTGATTTTTGCGCCAAAGGCTTGTACTTGTGCCAATTTAGCCGGAGGTAAGCCACTGGGGACAAACACTTGGCAAGGCAATTCTGCTAATGCCGCATAACAGGCGCAAGAGGCTGCCATATTGCCTGTGGAGGCAACTACCACTTTTTTTGCGTGGTGTTGTTTTGCGAGGGTCATTTCAATGGCTGAACCACGATCTTTAAAAGAGCCCGTTGGATTTTTGCCTTCGATTTTGAAATAGAGTTCAATGCCTAAGCGTGGGCCAAAGTAACTACTTTTAACAAGCGGTGTGGGGTTTTCTTGCCACTTAAGAAGAGAGGAAGGGCGGGCAAAAGGTAAGAAGGGTAAGTATTTTGTGAGATGAGGGGTTTGCGTTTTATATTCTGTGAGGTTAATTTTATTTTTTGTTGCAGTAAGATCAATGCAAACTTCCCAGGGCGAGTTTTCACCAGTAAAGATCAGGTTAACAGGGTGAACGCGCTGCTTTGTGATGAAGTCGATGAGATGGTACATGGTGGTGGTTGTCCCAACGATTTTCTGAGGAGTAAGCTATCTTCTTTTACCTTAGGCCATGATCACTTTTTCAGGGGCTGTATGGCTTGTTGCTAAAGAAAATCCAGCGGCAAGGGCGTCTTGCCTAAACATTTTGACTGTTTCAAGTGAAAACTCGGAGAGATCTTTATTGATCAAACTTAATTTTTTCAAAATGTCAGGTGTGACGGTAATGATGTGGCAACCAATCTCACTGGCCTGGAATAGATTGAGTAATTCACGTGGGCTGGCCCAAATTAATGCTTGGTTAGGAAAGCGAGAGAGCAGCGCTACAGTGGCAGACATGAGCGGGATAGGGTCGCGTGCGGTATCTGCAATACGTCCCGCAAAAACAGAAATATAAGCAGGCGCTTTGTTGCCAATGGCATGGCACGCTTCATAAACTTGATCAAACGTCATGATGGCGGTGATATTCAACGCAACGCCCGCACAGGCGAGCGTATGGATGAGCGGAATGCTTGACTCACCTAGGGTGTTGGTAATGGGGATCTTTACATAAACATTTTTGCCCCAGCTGGCGATCTCCAGCGCTTGTTGGTGCATGGTTTTCCAGTCATCTGCAAATACTTCAAAAGAAATCGGGCGATCTTTAATAATTTTCAAAATATCTTGAGAAAATGTTTTGTAATCAGTGATGCCTGCTTGGCGCATTAAGGTGGGATTGGTTGTAAAACCTTGAATATAAGGTTGCTGATAAAGATGAAGGATGTGGTCTTTGTCTGCGCCATCTGCAAAAATTTTCACTTTCAATTTGCTTAGCATGCTGATCTCCTTATTTGGGGTAACTATCCATGGTGTGGGATTGAATTTAAGTGAGTACCTCAAGGTTGGCTTTAGCTTCCCAGCATGTTTCTGCTGCTTTCAAACAAGGGTGTGAGACCCACAGATGCCAAATGATGGCTTGAAACGCTTCAGCATGGGGTGTGACGTGGGCTGCGTTAATGGTGGGGATGCATACGCAAGCATCTGCAACTTGTGCTGTGTAACCGCCATCGCGCCCAACAATCCCTAAAATGCTGGCGCCTATTTCTTTGGCGTATTCTAAAGCTGAAACTAAATTGGGACTGACATTTTTTTCAAGATGTCCTCCCCCAACAGATAACACTAAAATAGCATCATAAGATTTTAACCTGCTAACGGCTAACCACTTTGAGAAAACAGAAGGCCAGCCATCATCATTTGTGCGTGCAGTTAACTCAGAAACATTATCAGTAGGCGCATAGGCTTCTATCCCTGTAATTTTTCGAAAATCATTTACGGCATGTGAGGCATTTGCAGCGCTACCCCCTACACCTAAAATAAATAATCTGCCTTGTCGTTCGCGTACTGCGGAAAGCAGTTTTGCACATTTTTCAATTTGTTGATGATCAAGTGACTGAATAATTTGGAGGGTTTCTTGTAAATAGTGTTGGCTAAACATGAGACTTTTCCTTAAGGTGATTTTCTAAATCGAGAATGCCGCGCCACGATCCTACTTCATAAAATCGTTCAGTGACTTCATAGGCTGCAAGTTGTTTTTTTTCTGCTAAATCTTGGTAAAGTGTTGCAAGATCATAAGGTTGATGAAGCGGAAGACTTTCAAATATGGCGCGGTGAAATAACCCAAGGCCATAATCAATGTGTTGCATGTCGGGTGTTGGATGCGCTTTGTTATAAGCGAGGAGGCAGTTATTTTTAAATAAAACATTACTGCGATCATAAGCATTTTGATTTTTAAAAACGCTCATCAGTGCAGGTTGGTGGCTTGCAAGAAAGGCTTGCTGTAAAGCGTGATAATCACAGGGTAAATAGGCGTCACCATAAAGTATGAAAAAGGATTCTGCTAATTGAGGCAAGGCGGCGCGAATGGCGCCTGCTGTGCCAAGCAAAGCATCGCCATCATAGTGATACTGAATTTCCAAACCAAGTGGTGTGCCATCGCCCACCACTTTTTCAATTTGTTGCCCTTGGTAACCAATGCAAAATAATATTTTTTTAATGCCTTTTTGTTTTAGTAAATGGAGTTGGTGTAAAACAAAGGGTTGGTGAAGTACAGGCACTAATATTTTGGGGGTGTGCGCTGTGAAAGGTTGTAAACGGGTGCCTAAACCGCCGGCCAATATCACAACAGGGAATAGTGAGTTCATGATGGCGTTACCGGTTTTATGATAGAAATCATGGCTCATTGACGATCTAATACCCAGTGATTTTGTTTGAGGAATTGCACGGTTTTTTTGATGCCTTCTGCAATGGTGAGTTTGGGTTGCCAACCTAATTTTCGAATATTTTTACAATCTAAAAAAATAAAAGGATTATCACCAATCCATCCGCGATCACCGCCTGCATAAATTAAGGCGGGGGTGATTTGTAAATCTTCACAAATCCAAGCGATAGAGTCATTCACCTGGCAATATTCATCTGTGCCTAAATTAAAAATATTTACTTTGTCTTTTGCGTGGTGCAGGGCTGTTAATATCGCATCAATGCAATCTTGTACGTATAAATAAGATTTTCGTTGTTGGCCGTTGCCTAACACGTATAACTGATGTGGGTTTTGTAATAATTGTTTGTAAAAATCAAAGACATGACCATGGGTGTAGCGCTCGCCTAAAATGGACACGAAGCGAAAAATATAACTCTGAAATTGAAAACCCTCACAATACGCTTGAATCAAGCCCTCTGCTGCAAGTTTTGACGCGCCATAGAGAGAAGTTTGTGTGGGGAAGGCCGTATTTTCTGGTGTGGGAATGACCGTAGCTTCACCATAGATGGAGCCGGTAGAAGCAAAAGCAATGCGTTTGATGTGATTAATGCGCATGGCTTCTAATACGTGAAACGTGGCGAATGTGTTTTGCTCTAAGTCTTTATGTGGATGTGTTGTGCCAAAACGCACGTCTGCATTGGCAGCTAAATGAAAGACTGCATCACAGCCCTGCATGGCGTCATTTAATTTGGTTTTATCAAGCAAGTCACCGGTGACTAAAGTAAAGCGTGGTTGTAAGGTGGCGCTTGCTAAAAACTGAGAAAGCCCTGTAGAAAAATTATCGTAGCCTATTACTTCATGGTCCTCATTGAGTAACCGATCAGTTAAGTGACTGCCAATAAACCCAGCACAGCCTGTGATGAAATAACGCAAAATCTATTTCCTTTAATTAGCGGTTATTAGAAAGTTTAAACACCCATTTTTTTGAAAGCAAAAAATTAAATATCACGGTTGTACCAGTAGATAAACACATTCCTAGGTAAGGGGAAAGTAATAAAATGCGAACAGTACTGGTGACGATAACGAAGGTAGTAATATAATTTATGATCAACAAGGTGATGAATTTAAGAATTTGAGGCATGGTGTGGCCGTGTTGGCTCTTAAAGGTGAAGTGTCGGTTGGCATTAAAGTGGAAAGTGACCGAAAAAAAATAAGCCATTGTAACGGCTGCTTTATAATCAAGGTGAAGTCCCTGCCAAATCAGTGCAAAGCAAGAAAAATAAATGACGGTGGTGAGTGCGCCTACCACCAGAAAAGAAAGCAGCTGTTGGTTTTTTTTGATAGCTAAATGCAAGTAAGACACTAGGCGTTTTCCGATCTGTCGACAATCTTATCAATGATGTAGAGCGGTCTTTTTTTTACTTCATCATAAATGCGGCCGACGTACTCCCCCATCAACCCTAAGCACAATAACTGAATACCCGAAAAAAATGTCACTACTAAGACGGTGGTAGAGAGCCCGGGTGAGAGATCAATCCCTGCTAATTTTTGAATGACATAGCAGCCACCCAGTAAAAAACTGAATCCTGCGATGATGGCACCTAACACAGACATCATTTGCAAGGGGCGGCTGCTAAAGCTGATGAGGCCGTTGAGCCCTATTTTTAAAGAGCCTGTGAAGCGGTTGTAATGACCTTGGCCACAAAAACGAGGGTCGCGATCATATTCGATGGCAGTTTGTTTGAAGCCAACGTAGGCAACCAGCCCTCTTAAAAATCCATGTGATTCAGGTAATTGTCTGAGCGTTTCGATGACGCGACGAGACATAATGCGAAAATCTCCTGTGTCACGTGGAATACGAACATCACTTAACTTATTAATTACGCTATACCCAAAGTGGGAAATGATTTTTTTGACGAAGGTTTCACCTTCGCGCGAGCGTCTTTTGGCGTAGACCACATCGTAGCCGGTTTGTAGTTGTTGATAGAGAGGTTCGATGAGCTCGGGAGGGTCTTGCAAATCGACATCGATCACCACGCAAGCTTCACCATGGCAAGACAAGATGCCTGCCATGGTTGCAGCAGGTTGACCAAAGCGCCTAGAAAAAAGGATGAGTTTAATGCGGGTATCTCGCTCGATTTCTTGTTGAATGACCGCTTCAGTTTGATCAGGTGAGGGATCTAAGCAAAATAAAATTTCATAATTCGGATTTATTTTTTTTAAAATAGGTTCCATGCGCTGTAGGAAGGGTTTAATATTCGCCTCTTCTTTGTACACGGGAACGATAACAGAGAGCGTGGTTTTTTTCATGGTTTTCCCAGCTAAAAAAGGCTTTTTATTATGATGAATTTTTCTGACAAAATCTACGTGGCGGGTCATTGTGGCTTAGCGGGATCAGCTATTGTGAGGGCGTTGAAAAAGGCAGGTTACACAAATTTAGTTTGTTGTACGCATCAAGCGTTGGATCTTACACAGCAAGCAAAGGTGAATGATTTTTTCAAAAATGAAAAACCCGATCATGTTTTTATTGCTGCAGCAAAAGTGGGGGGCATCCATGCAAACAACACCTATCGTGGCGAGTTTATTTATAATAATTTAGCGATCACGCTCAATATTGTTGAGGCGGCTAAGCAGTATGGTGTGAAGCGTCTGCTGTTTTTGGGCAGTTCATGCATTTATCCGCGTGAGGGTGCGCAGCCTATGCAAGAAACGGCCTTGCTCACGGGGCCTCTTGAGTCTACCAATGAGCCTTATGCAGTTGCAAAAATTGCAGGTGTTAAATTGTGTGAGGCTTATAACGCGCAATACGATACAGATTTTTTCTCAGTCATCCCAGCAAGTTTGTATGGTCCGCATGATAATTTTGATTTGCAGACATCGCATGTGTTACCTGCGTTAATGCGTAAAATTCATGAAGCGAAAGTAGCAAATCAACCTTCGATTACCGTGTGGGGCACAGGGATTGCCAAGCGCGAATTTTTGTATGTGGATGAGATGGCGGAAGCTTGTTTGTTTTTGATGAATAAAACGGGTTTTCGCGAATTAATTAATATTGGCACGGGTGTAGAAACCAGTATTCGTGAATTAATAGAAACACTCTGTGAGGTGATAGGTTATCAGGGTGAGGTGATTTATGACACGAGTAAACCCGATGGTATGCCTAGAAAGTTGTTAGATACAGCGCGTTTAAGTGCATTAGGATGGCAAGCGCGTATGCCACTTCAACAAGGTTTGCATTATGCGTATGACTGGTTTTTAGCGAATAAAGCAGCGATAACTAAGCCAGTTAACGCTTGACATACCCCTTGGGATCGCTAAAATACCCAACTACTCAAATGCGGGAATAGCTCAGTTGGTAGAGCACAACCTTGCCAAGGTTGGGGTCGCGAGTTCGAGTCTCGTTTCCCGCTCCAAAAATGATACGTATCGTGTCACCTTCCTCTTCTTTGATTCGCATCGCCACAAGAAAAAGTCCTTTGGCCATGGCGCAAGCGTATCAAGTAGCAAGTAGCTTGCAAGCGTTATCCCCCGATTTACGTGTTGAATTTATTCCTTTAATCACAGAGGGCGACGCGCTCTTATCTATGCCTTTGGTTGAGATGGGCGGTAAAGGATTGTTTGTCAAAGCACTAGAACAAGCGCTGCTAGAGAATCAAGCGGATATTGCAGTGCATTCCATGAAAGACATGACCATTCACTACCCGGCAGGATTGGTGGTGCCTGTTATTTGTGAGCGTGCTGACCCACGCGATACATTAATTTCTTTGCGAGGGGATTTTGCTGCCTTACCAGTGGGTGCAAAGGTGGGTACGGCAAGCTTGCGCCGTCAATGTCAGTTGTTAGCGCAGCGTCCAGATTTAACCATGGTGACTTTGCGCGGCAATGTGAATACGCGTTTACACAAACTGGATGAAGGCTTGTTTGACGCGGTTGTGCTTGCATCAGCGGGGTTAGCACGACTACACATCACGGATCGAGTGATGTATACCTTGCCAATCGAGCTTTGTTTGCCCGCCGTAGGCCAAGGTGCGATAGGCATACAATGTCGAGAGCAAGATACTTTCGTGCGAGAGTTGATTGCGCCTTTAAATGATGTTGCGACATTTCAAGCCGTGCAGGCAGAGCGTGCGTTCAATGCGCGTTTAAATGGTGGCTGCCGTGCGCCCATCGCCGCCTATGCGCAAGTCAAAGCAGGGCAAATAGATCTGCGTGGCTTGGTGGGGCGCCCTGATGGCGCGTTGATTTTGCAAGCGCAACAAATAGGTGCTGCGTGCGAGGCAGTGCAGCTGGGAGAAGCGTTAGCGGAAACACTGTTAAATCAAGGTGCCGCGGCGATTATTCAAGCGTTATAGAGGCGCCTGGTTTAAAGCGCTGGCTAATTTGTGCAGCTAGTATCACGCTAAATACATCTCATTTTTTATCAAATCAGTCGCTAAGAAAACAGTAAAAGTAGCGGCAATCTCTATCAGTAAGGCTTCACAATCACCTTCGTCCCAACAGTGACAAAGTTATAACGCAGCCATTGTGCGTCTGAGTTATGTAGACGAACGCAGCCATGACTTAAGTTCGCATCCCCCACTGCATGATCAGGGGCGCCATGCAACGCTTGGCCTTGATGGAAGAACATGCAATAAGGCATGGGGGCGCCACCGCGTGGCAAAGGATAGGTTCTGGATCGACACTGCGGGCTGCCCAATGACTGCACGCGGAATATGCCCGTTTTGGTGTGGCAGCGGCGACCAATATCAGGGCACCAATCGCGCCCTGCAGTGGCAATGCCTGCACGCACTAAGTGACCTGCTGCATCATAGGCGGCCCAAACGTGGGCGCGAGGGTCAATTACTACCACTTTCTCACCTGGGGCCGAAATATTTTGTGGGACGCGTGCATTGTAATCAAAATCACGGGCAATGGGGTCTTTATTGCGCTCAGCGTGTCTTGGGGGAGGGGTGGATGCGACGGTATTGTCGTCATCACTATCATAGGGGGTTGCGCTAATAATGGGGTTGCTGTTGACGTTATCATCAGAGGCAATGCTGTAATCAGTGTCTGTCGGTGCATTTTCATCAGCACTTCCATAAGTGTCTTCATTATCGGCAAGTAATAATAGGTTGTTTTGATTGCCGAAAGTGGTGATTTGAGCGGTAGACAGATGTGCGTTCGTCGGGGACGCTAAGAGTGTAGTGGAAAAGAAAATCGTGATGGCGAGTATACTAAAGCGGTGGTATTTCATGAGATACATAGCCCACATCCTTGTGTTTAAAACGTTAGCTATCTTGAGTATAGGATTTAAAAATAAAAAATCCTTTTTCATGAATTAAATCAAGCTTAATTTTGTCATTTTTATCTTGAGGTGGTATGAGCCCGCTGCATCTGTTTGCTTTGTTTTTTGTGTTACATGAGTTGGTTGCCTACCTTGCTAACGACATGATTATGCCGGGCATGTTGCAAGTGATTCAGGCGTTTCATGCGTCACAAACCTATGTCGCGTTGTCACTGAATTTTTATATTTTAGGTGATTGTGTGTTGCTGCTTTTTGTTGGCGGAATGGCAGAGCGTTATGGAAAACGCTTAATTATGTTATTGGGGAATTTATTTTTTTTAATTTTCACCCTGGTGATTACGCTGAGTCAGAATATTCATCAATTTATTTTTTGGCGCTTTTTAGAAGGGGCGGGGTTGTCTATTATCACATTGGGTTATGGCATGATTCATCAAAACTTTAATGATAAAGAGGCCGTAAAATTAATTTCATTAATGGGGAATGTCAGTGTGATGGCGCCTTTGTTAGGGCCTGTGATGGGTAGCATTATTGTGAGTCATTTTTCTTGGCATTATGTTTTTTATTTTACAGGGATATTAAGTGTTATTTCTTTGATAGGGTTATGCCTTTATACGCCCAGAGAGAAGAAAGAAAAGCATCCGGTGAAGATGAATTTTTTGATTAAACAATATGGAAAGATTGCGAGGGATAAATCTTTTTTGCAGGGCACGCTGGCGGCAACACTTTCTATCATGCCTATTTTATTTTGGATTAGTCAGGCACCCAATTTAATTTTTTATAAGTTGCACTTAAGTTACATGGCGTATGCTGTTTATCAAGTAGTGAGTGTGGGAGGCATGGTTGTTTCTGGCTTTTTAATGCAATGGTTTGCGGGAAAATATCGTATAGCCACCCTCATTAACATGGGAGCTTATTTGTCGTTGGTGGGGTTGGTGTGGTGTGCAATAGGGTCTGCGCACATTCAAATGATTGCTGTCGGTCAGTTTATTTATACATTTGGTTTGGGTTTTTCTTATGGTTGTATGATGCGGTTGATTGTGTCAAATAAATTATTTTCTTCTAGCATGCTCTCAATGATGTTTGGGTTTTTTCAGGCCTTGTTATTTTTTATTGCGATTTGTTTTTCAGATCGATTGTTTCAATATTTTGATTATTCATTATTGAGTTTTACGTTGGGTTCTTTGAGCGTGGGCGCTGTGGCATTTTGGGTGATGAGAGGCTATATGAAGGGTTATCAACTGCGGGGTTGGGAGTAAGAAAATTGTAAGAGGCGGGTTATTCATCTACTTTAAGTTAATAAATCAAAAGAATAACTTAAACCCAGATCAACCGTGATGGTATTCAACCCTCCTTTAAATGCAAAGACTTCTGATGTTTCAGCGTAAAGACCTAAGCTAGGATCTACGTGATAATTTAAACCCGCGCCTATCTGACCTATTGCGCCATCTTGAACCGCTAAACTTGCACCGCCGCCTGTGCCAATCAAGCCTTCAGTGAAAAGGCTGAGGTGGTGATAGGTGTTTGTTTGATAACCTCCTCCCAACATACCAGAAAAATAACCCGCAGCATGACCTGAATAGGCAAATGCAGTTTGCCCGCTTAGATACCAGTGCGTATCAAAAAAACGATCTATTTTTAATGCTAATAAATTGATGTTGCTATTGCTGAGATCATTATCGTGCTGCGGGTTAATATACAGCTGATTGCCAAAGCGAAAGCGCCAGGGTTGGTATGAAAAATCTTCAATTGCACAGCATTGTTTGTCACCGGGCACCGCAATATTAAAGTCATATTTTAATTGCAGCTCGGTCGTCCACGCTTGATAATGCCCTGTCACACTCGCAACATAGCCGGGTAAAACTTCAAGTTGCCAATGTGGGATAAATTGCCAGCCCAAGCCCAGTGTTGGATAAACCAGTAAGCCACCGCCCGTATCATAACTCCCTCCACCTCCTGCGCCTAATGCGAGTCGGGGAGAATAAAAAAAGGGGCTATGACCAAAGCGTTGCTGCCAACCTAGGCCTGCAAATAAATTCGCGTAACCATTTTGATTGCCATGTAGGGCGCCTGTAAATTCAAAATAATTATAAATTTGATCAGTGAAGAAATGTCCTAATTCTATGCCTAATAATTCCGTATTGTTTACTAAAGCTTGGCCGTTAGAAAATTGTGAATGTTGTGGGTAATAGATGCTTGCCACGGCGGCAATATAATTTTTCGACCACGCAAAGGGGATTTTTTCGCAAAAGATATGGGTTTTATTTTTAGTATAAAGTTGAAAAGGCCAGGTCAGTGCAAGTTGCACTTGTTGGCTGTTTACTTGGCCACCTTGAAAACGGATGCTGCTATAGTTTAAGCCGAGATCAAAATAAGGGAATCGATAAAAAAAGCCTGCATGAGGCAGCACAAATCCACCATCACCAATAAAAGTTGCAGCATTGTTTCCGCCGCCTGTTCCCATAAACAAACCTGCGTCAAAACCGAGTTGATGATAAATTAAATGTTGCCAGCCTGCTTCGCCCCCTAAAGCAAAAAAACCACTATATTGTCCAGCAACCGCTGAATAAAGGCCGCCGCCAAAGTAAAGTCCAGAACTAAATTGTTTTGCTAAGTGTAGGCCCGCCAAACTTAAACGATCTTGATTGTCTGGCATGCTTAAAGAAAAATAATCCGCGCGAAAAAAATAATTATTTTTTGTGACTGCTGATGCAGGCGCATCATCAGCAAAGGCAATTAAAAAAAATCCACAGCCCACATGAAAAAGTGCGAGCTTCCAAAATAATAAAAATATTTTTTTATAGTGATAAGGGATCTTCATACCCAGTGTTCCTACACATTAACATCCTGTGCCTGACATGAGGATAACGGGCGTGAGATGATCCTCATTTAATGTATAGGTTTTGCTGGGTAAGATAGCGACCCAGTTTGTTAGCAAGTCGGGGGCGCCTGTGCCTTTTGACCAGATAAGCACTCTAAAATATTCAGCTTTTTGAGGGATGGTTAAATGGATTTTTCCTGTCTGAGTCAGCGTCTGTAATGAGTTTGGATTTAATGTTAATCCTTGCATGACTTTACGATTATTTTCCGTTGTGTCTTTTACAGACGTTGCCCATTGGATCGCAACTTTTGATTTTTGATTTTTAGCAGGGTAGGGTGACTGATTATCAAGGACAAAATTTGCAGCGAATCCTGTTGTGCCTATTAATAGGCACAACAAAGACAGGATAATTTTTTTCATGCGTTTTACTCCCTTTTGGTTATTGAACAGTGATCCCTTCTTGGGAAGCACAGGACGCATTTGCATTTATCTTAGGTGTTTTTAGCGGAAAAACACCTTCAGAACAGAGTGTGGTTTTTTTACCATTTCTTTTGAAAGGCGCTTTTGGAATATGCACCGTGACATTTTTAACAACATTAACTGCTTCAGCAATTTCAAAATCACCAACCATACTTAAAAATTGGTAACTTTCTTCGGGCGAAAGACCTTGTGTACGCACTAAAAAATCAATGGCGTTTCTAGACGCAAGCGCCATGGCTTCCATGAGATCTACGTTTAAGCCCGTGACTATCCAATGAGTTGCATTTTCGGTGATGGGCCAAGTAAAGGCATCGCCTCCTTTTCTTTTTGTTTTATCAAATACCCCTTGGGCTTTTAGATCTTTCCTGACGAAAAACTGCAGCGTAATGCCTTTATAGGAGGTCTCCAAAGCGGTGATGTCGATCTCACCGTTGCTTTGCATTGCATGTGAATCGCCCGTCCATACAAGCGCGCCTTTTTGAAAAACAGGAAGAAAAAGAATGGAGCCTGCTTGTAGCTCGGGCTCATCTAAATTGCCACCAAAAGGCCCTGGTGGAACGGAATTAAATTCGCCGCTGACCGGTTGTGCGGGTGGGTTATGTAGATTGACAGGCC
>OBEQ012800381.1_pt1 | contig 87569 bp, 102 predicted proteins | sample 1670901 | NCBI WGS metagenome assembly OBEQ01 (sample SAMEA104232315, study PRJEB22302) | groundwater metagenome | biome: forest; feature: aquifer; material: groundwater | place: USA | collected 2011-08-07 | depth 5.4 m | reverse complement strand
TTTTTAACTAGAATCAGCATAGCTATCGCTAAGCTAAGTTTCAAGTTGACTACGCCAAGTCAACTTATTTCTTTTTAATTTACAAAGTAGAAAAAGTTTACTCCACTAGTCAAAGACTAGTGGTAATCTTTAGAAATATAATTTAATAAAAATAAACATGGAAAATTTAAAGCATATTTTTAATGAGGTATTCCAATTTCTTTTAATAATATATTTAGTACTTTTATTAGTAAATGAATTCAAAAAAATAGAATTTGTTAATTTAAATTATCTGATGATAATAGTTATTGTTTTTGGAATTTTAACAATTTTATTTCCTATAGAACAAGTTAAAGAAAAATTCAAGATAAAACAGTTCCATTACATATACATTGCATTGTTAGGAATTACAGGAACAATAATAATCTATTTAAAGATAAAACAATTAGGAATAATAAGCTATTTAATCTCAATAATAGCAGGAGTATTAATAATAATGTTGAGCTATATGGTGTTAAAAGATGAAACTTAATAAATACTTAATAACATTAGGAATCTTAATAGTAATTTCTCTATTATTAACTATAAAGCTAACAATGATAGAATCTTTAAGAGTTGTTTTTGGAAGTTTTTACGTATTATTCCTTCCAGGTTATTTGTTAACTTATGTTTTCTTTAAAAAAGATCTTCATGAAAAAGAAGGAATTGATTTCATAGAAAGATTAACATTAAGCTTTGCTTTATCCATTGCAATAGTTCCTTTAGTTGTATTTTATTTAAATAAATTAGGAATAAAAATAAACACATTAAATTCATTTTTAATAATTCTTGGAATAATAATTATAACTTTTATAATATTAAAGAAAAATAATTCTCTTTCACAATTATATTCAAGTTAAAATAGCTCTAAGCAAGTCTCTTAAATCTGCCTGCTTTTAAATCAGCTAAACTAGAAGAAAATTGATTGATTAAATTATAATCTAATCTCTCATACTTAGTTATTATTTTCATATTAAATATTAATCGTTTTTAATAGCTCTTTAACTCTTTTAGAGTTTAAAGTTTTGGATAATACATTAAGAAATTGCCCCCCATATTTTAAGGGAATTGTAATAGAATGTTCATGTACCCATTCATTATCGACTTTTTTCTTTTTCTGTATTAATAAATATATTCCAAACTCATTTTCAAGTATATCAAACCATATTGTTTTGTTATTGTAGTCTAACCTTTCAAAATCAAAATGGTGAACCCTGTGATTAGGATAATAAACTTTAGTGACACCAAACTTTTTCATATATATCTCATTTTCAAGTATTAGGATTTCTAAATGCTTTTCAATGGCTTTACGGGAAAATTTAGTGTTCCTTACTATCTCGGTCATTGTAAAACCCTTAGGATTCTTCCTTAAAAAATCCAATACTTTATTATGTATTAAACCTTCTTTATTAGCTGAGTCCATTCTAATGATTGTTACCAGAAGATTTATATATATGTTGTTCCTTATATTGGTTACCAATGAAGATAAATTTTCAAAATATTGGCTGGAAAAGTAAAATTTCACAAAAAAGAGCTACTTTTGGTATTTCTATAAGTAAATTAGTTGCAGTTGGGGCAAATTTAGAGAAAGGAAATGATTTGTATTGTTATTTAGCTGAAGATAATATCAAAAGATCAATTATAATTATATATTTAGATGGTAAAAAAAGAAAGATTTAAATATATGGCACCATATACCATAAGGAGTAAAAGTTGGCTGAATTAATATATTATTATAGGATTTTAAATCTTGAAGGAGATATAATTGAAATAAAAATATGGGGGGTTAAAAAAAGCATAGACTTTCCACATGGCCTAAAATATTCATTGGTTTACATAAATAAAAACAAAAGATTGTTAGGATATGATAACGAAAGGATGAAAGGTGATCATAAGCATTATTTTAATAAACAAATAAAATACAATTTTATTGATATTGATAAATTAAGAGATGATTTCGAAAAAGATGTCAAAGAATTAAGGAGAAAACTATATGGTAACTAAAAAGATCAAAATAACGATTAAAACCTTGGAAGAATCTTTTAAAGAATTTAAAGATTTTGCTCGAAATTTAGATAAAGGTATTATAAAAAAACAGACTCCTGAATTATCTTTCGTAAATTTTGAGACATTTAAGAGATTTTTAACACAAAAAAGATTGGAATTATTAAGTATAATAAAGTCAACAAAACCAAAAAGTATTAATGACTTAGCTAATAAAGTTCAAAGGGATTTTAAAAATGTTTATGAAGATATAAAAATACTTGACACATTAGGATTAATAAAAATGAAAAAAACTAATTCTGGAATTATGCCTATTGTTGTCTATGATGAACTAGACCTTAAAATTCCTTTAAAGATTAGAGCATAGATTTTAGCACCCTCAAAAGCATACGCTATAACTATTTAAATAAATTATTTTAAAATATTTAACATGAAAATCGGAGAAGCACTTAGCATTTTAAAAAAAGAACAGGGAAGGTTAGCAAGATTAATCTTTTTAAGAAAAGAAAATGTGTACATTGAAAAAGGTAAAATAACAAATTTAAAACCTAAAGAACTGTCAAAAGAGATAAAAGAAAAAATAGAATTAAAAAACAATCTTAAGTCAAAACTTTAATGAAACCAGATACATTTTTCTTTGTATTTCTTATGTACTCAACACATTCCATAACTTCTTTTACTTTAAGAGGATCAACTTTATTATCTGTTTTAGAAAGTTTTTTTAAACTAGTTCCTATAATACCTCCATTTGCATCATATAAATAAGAATCAAGATTATTTTGGGTTAAACCAGCTCCAATGACACAAGGAAATTCTCCTAAAGTTTTTTTAAAGGATTCAATTTTCTCTAAAGAAACTTCTTGTCCAGTTTCCTCTCCCGTAATAACAATTGCATCTGCTCTTTTCATTCCTTCTATAATATCATCTTCTAAATTTGATCCTGAAATAGGAGTATAATATTTAGGCCAAACCCCTCCTAAAATTAATAGTTTCGGATATAAAGCTCTCATATCATCATAAAAACGTTGATTAACTACTTCTGAACCTTCATAAACACCAGAAACATAATCAAATTGAACAAAGCTTAAATCATAGTCATTTGCTAATTCTAAAGCTCTTCTAGAAGCTTCTAGCATTGTTCTTTCTTTTGGGAGAATATTAACCCCTATATTAATAGTTTTATCTAAACCTATTCTTTTAATAGCTTTAAGGGTATGTATAACATCTGTTTCAGTGCCATGATAGTTTTCTACTAAAGCGCCGTCTACTTTATATGCTCTAAAAATTTTAATTTCATCAATAGCATTTTCTATTTTTTCTTTAGGATTCTTGCCTGTTAGGTGAATCATTCCTATAAGAAAAGGGTCTGTTTCAAAAACTTCTTTTAGTTTCATAACCTTAATACAATATAAAAATTAATAAAGTTATTTATTTGAATTTACCTTCTACATTTAAATTTTCCTTTGTAGAGGGTAAGTGCTGATAATTGTTAACTCCGAGCTAATAATAAAATTTATATACTAAAAGCACATTTAAAAAACATGAAAAAAGAGATAATTGTGCTCATGTTTATAATTCTCTTTAATATAGGGGCAGGATTAAGCACCCCTTTTATTTTCAGCGTACATGCAAATGTTGCGAGTTCTACAAAAACAATTTTTCCTGGAGATAGTCTTATAGTAAACACAGAAGTAAGAAGCTTAGGTTTAGGGTCTAAAAAACTTATAGATGCGAATGTAATTTATACAGTTTTAGATTCAAACAATAATCTAATTTTAAAAAAAGAATCTGTTATAGCTCTGCAAACTTATTTTAGCGCAAGCCAAGTATTTCAAATTCCAGAAAACGCAAAACCTGGAATGTATCATGTAACAGCAGAAGTAAATTATGACAGATATAGAGATATTTCTTCAGATAGTTTTTTTATTAAAAAGAAAACTATTTTAGGAAATTTGTTTAAATAAATTATTTTTTCTTCTTTAAAACAAAGAAATTAACAGCTATTATAATCAAGATTAAAACTAAAACAGATAATATTGTTTTGCCTGTTGGAGTTTGCAAGTTTTCACCAATTGTTTTTCCTGTAAATGCTAAAAATCCAGGGGCTTTTTCAGTTAATATGGGGTTTGTCAAGTTATTTATATTATTTCCAATAACAGTCTTATTTTCTTCTTTAGTTTTATTTAAAATTTTCAGGACTATTGGAGCGTTTGGAGTAGTATTAATTATAGGATTGCTTGTAACAAAATTAGAATTTCCTCCTCCACTACTTCCTCCGCCCCCACCAGCACCAGAAGGTCCAGGACTTGGAGCAGAAGATGTTGTAAAACTACTTGTACTTGAATTGCAATTATTTACTAAATCACAAGCTGAAATATTATAATAATAAACTGTATTTGCATTTAATGAATTTAAATTAAATAAATGATTATTAACAAAATTTACATCATCTTGCTTTAAATCATTATAATAAATAGTTGCATTTGTAATTTCATCTGTATTAAATATTATAGAAGCTGAATTAAAGCTAACTGAATCTAGAGAAGTATTTATTGAAGGACTTAAAGTATCTATATTAAAAGAAAAATTACTAGAAGCAAACGCAGAATTGCTTGAGTTATCAAAAGCTAAACAGTTCCAGACATAATTTCCATCTAATAATTTCAAATTAAATTCTGTGCTGTTAACTTTTCCAGTCACATTTAAAGTTGAATTAGCAAAAGAGTTAATATACAAAGTTGCATTTTTCAAATTTTTATCTTCTGTAAAACTGCAGTTAAAATCAACAGAAGAATTACTTAAATTAGAATTATCTAAAGGATAATTTAAAGTTACTATTGGAATTTCAGGGTTTAAAATAGTTAAATTATAAGAACTAGAATTAAAGTTTCCGTTGCTGTCATTTGCAAAGAAATTAACACTATATTTTCCTAAAACATTTAAGGGATTTAAGGTAAAGTTATTTCTAGAATTAAACAATAAACTTCCATTTGGATAAGTAATATTAACTATTACACTGTCTAAATTAGTATCAAGAGCTGAAAAATTAATGCTAACCTTGTTAATAGTTAAATTAGAAGGATTAGGATAAATCAATATATTAAAACTAGGTTTTTTAATATCTAAACTAATTAAGGCTTTATCTGCATTTAATCTTATATAATTTATTCCATCTTCTGTAAGGTTTTTATCGCTATTTTTTAAGGCATTTTCAACTTCTTTCACGCTTAAAATTCTATTACTTTCTTTTTGTTTATATTCTTGCAATAAAGCAACTGCTCCTGAAACAAAGGGAGCAGCCATTGACGTGCCCGATAGTTCCCTATAGCCGTTAAGCCAAGTTGAATTTATATTAGAACCAGGTGCAAAAATTTTAACTAAACTATTTCTATTGCTAAAAGAAGAAATTTCATCTTGTTTTGTAGAAGAACTAACTGCTGTAGCATTCTGAACGCATGAAGGATAACTGATTTTATTATCACTCCCGCCATTACCTGTTGCTATTGCCACTGTTATATTATTTCTAACAGCTTTGTTAATTATAGAAGTTAAACTTAAATCATTGCAATAATCAGAATATAATCCCCCACCAATACTTATACTGATTACATTAATGTTATATTTCTTTTTTTTATCATTACAATAATCTATTCCTGAACTAATATCACTTTCATAACATATTCCTAAATCATCACATACCTTAATCATAACAATATTAGCATCTGGAGCAACTCCATATCTTCCAGCAGCTATTCCAGAAACATGAGTGCCATGACCATTATTATCATAAGTATCATTGCTATTATTAACAAAATTTTTTCCATCTACTACTTTACAGCCTTTGCCAAAACATCCTCCTAAATCAGGATGAGAATAGTTTATTCCAGTATCTAAAATACAAATAGTTTGATTTATTCCTGTTAGATTAAAATTATTAATTAGTTTAGATTTAACTAAGTTTACATTAGTCAAGGGCAAAGCATCTTGCAAATCAATGTGTAACGCTTGGTCTAAAAAAATGTCTTTAACATTATTATCTTTTTTTAATTCTTCTAACCCATCTTTATTGACGATAGCAGAATATCCGTCTAATGTAAAATATTTATATCTTAATTGAATATTCTGACTTAAAGAATTTAAGTTTTCATCTTTTAAATAAACTATAACCCTTACAGTATCATTTTTATCTAAAGAATCCTGAACTTTTTTATCAACATTAGCAGCATTTGCAGAAACAATAACTAATAAGAATACAAGAATTAAAATTAATTTCATCTTATTCTTACCCCCCTTAATCTTATGCTTCTTATTTTATTTATTATATAAATAATTAATATTATGCTAAAAAAGCTTAATATATAAAGTGTTATCCTTGAATCAGGAAGATTTATTGGTTTAATAAATAAAGGTTCTTTAATTTCATTAACATCATAATCTTTACTTCCCTTAATTAAATACTCTATTGTAAAATCATTTTTAAAGTTTGGAATATAGTCTAATATTACATTATTTTCAAGAATAGTATAATTTGTATTAAAATCTAGAATATCGTTCTGGGCATCTAAGCCTTTAGGAAGAATATCATAAACAAGTAATTTATTAAAATTTTTATGTTTAATATTTAATTTTAAAGTTGTTAAGTTTTCCTTATGAACTATAACTTCTCTAGAATAATCTAATTTAACAAATTTAGCATCGTGATTTCCTAAATAAAATTCTATACTTTCCTGTAACTTAGGATAAGCAAGTAGCTCTGGAATATGAGACGCTCCAACTGTCGTAATTAGAAATAAAAACATTAGGATAAATATTTTTTTCATTTTAATAAGCAACATTTGCTAAAGGGATATTTCTTAAGCAACCTTGATATTTTTCATTTTCTTGGAATTTACATTTTCCCTGTATGCAAGAGCATTTAGTCAAATATAAACACTCATCTTCTTTTGTAAATGAACAGGTTGTTATAATATATTTAACTTCATCTTTTCTTCCGCATATCTGTCCTGAGCATCCTCCAACCCCACAATCCAAATCAGAATTACATTCTTTTTCATAATGACCTAGACAAGGATCTGCAAAATATTTTATATCTTCACATTTATTATTTTTACAGATTTCTTTATTATATTCAAAGCCATCTGAACATTTTGCTGTAACATAAGTTTCTTTACTTTTGCATCCAGATAAGAAAAATATAACTATTATTAAAAAAATAACCACTTTTTTCATTATATTAATAATGAATTTAAAGTTTAAAAGATTATTGTTTATCTTCTTGAATAACATTAACATTTTTAACGTTTAAACTTAACCCTAAAGAAATAAGATCTTGTTCATTTTTAAAACTATTAAAATTAACTATAAAATATTTTACCTTATATTTATTGCATAAAACAACATTCTGCATTATTTTTCCAAATAATATAGCCCTCTGTAGTTTATTTAAAGAACTTATTCTATCTAAACTAAAGCCAATTCCAATATCATTTTTTTTAGCTAATTTCACTAAAACTTGATTTAACCCAGAATTCTTATAATGCATAAAATCTTCTTTTAAAGGTTCTGGGTCTAATAGTAAGTTAACGTTTTTATAATCTAGAATTCTTTTGTTTATTTCAGCATCCCCGCCTATAACAATATTAAAACAATCTTTTTTTACATCTTTTAAATTATGAATTAAGTTTATTTGCATGTTTTTACTAACTAAGGCTAAATTAATAAAGTTTATTGTCTTAGCATATTTATGACAGTTGTTGATATTTTAACAAACTCGAAATTAATGATGATATTTGGCATAATAAGCATGGTATTAATTAAAATTTTAATTACAAACATTAATTTAAATGTTATTACAGCACCTTTAGCTGTTTTTTTAATGCTTAATTTTATGACATCTTTTTTATTTATCGGGTTAATGGGGTATAAAAAGTAGAAAGAAAACCTATTCTTTAATATATATTTTGCAATAACCTGGTCCATAGGACAACTACGCTAAGAGTGTTTATAAATCAAATTATCTTATCTAGATTATGTTTAAATTGATTAATTGGTTGGAATTAGAAGATCAATGTCTATTAATATTAAAAAAAGATTTTTTGAATAAATTGATAAAAAGGAGACAAAAACTTAATTTAACGCAGATAAGACTAGCAAAAAAAATAGGGTTGAGTAGAAAGTTTGTTCAAACAAACGAACTTGGGTTAACCAGCCCCAAAGTTATTAATCTTAAGAGGTGGTTAAAAGGGCTTACTTTAAGTTATGACTGCGTAAATAAAAATATAAATTATATAAAGACTCATAATAAGAAAATTTTTATAAAATTCCCTATTAAAGAAAGATCAGAACATATCCAAATACTCTCCCACGCTATGTTCGATGGTTCTAAAGAGGATCGAGCATGCATAAGATATAAAGTAAGGTATGACAAACCAACTAAAAAATTGTTTAAAACATTACTTATAGAATGTTTTGGGAAGAATTGTTTTGGTATGACAGATAACTGTTATTTCTTATACAAGCCTTTATCTCAATTACTATCTAATCATTATAAAATTAGAGATTTTCATAGTAAATCTACATATTATTCTAACAAAATAGTTAATATGGCAAATAAAAATAAAGATATAAGGAAATCGATTTTAAAAGCAGCCTTATTAGATGAGGGATATGTCGGATATATGCCACATAAAGGTGAGAAATGTAGAATAACTATTGTTACTTCTTTAAAAAATAAAAAATTATGTATGCAGTTATATAAAATAACAAAATTAAACAAGTATAACGTCTCAATATGGAAAGCACGAAATGAGAGTGAGTTTACAATTAATGTTTTAAAAAATAGCAAACGAGTTTTTTATGATGATATTATTTCTATTTTACCAAAGAATTATTATAAGAGGATTTTGGTTGAAAAGGCAATAAAAAATAACTTCATTTAGAAAGCTTTTTAAATTATTATTTATAATGGCTCTATATTAAATGGTAATAAAATGAAGCTAAAAGAATCGTTAAATAAGGTGCCTATGCACGTGGGATTAATTTTGGATGGAAATCGCCGTTTTGCTAGAAGATTAATGTTAAAACCATTTAAAGGGCACGAATGGGGGGCCAAAAAGGTTGAAAAGTTAGTTAATTGGTGCAAAGACCTCGGGATTAAAGAATTGACATTATACGCACTTTCTCTAGAAAATTTTGACAGACCAAAAAAAGAATTTAATTATTTAATGAATTTATTTAGGAAAGAGTTTAATGATTTTAAAAATAATCCTAAGATTAAAGAAATAAAAGTAAATTTCATTGGAAGAATTTGGAAATTTCCAAAAGATATTCAAAAATTAATGAATGATATTATGAATAAAACCAAAAAAAATAAAGGCGGAATAATTAATTTTGCAATGGCCTACGGTGGAAGAGCTGAAGTTATAGATGCTGTAAAAAAACTTGCGAAAGATATTAAAAATAACAAATTAAGCATAAATAAAATTAATGAAAAAACCTTTTCAAAAAATCTTTATATGAACGACGAACCAGATTTAATTATAAGAACTGGTGGAGAGCATCGTACAAGTAATTTTTTAATATGGCAAAGTCATTACTCGGAATGGATTTTCTTAAATGTTCTTTGGCCTGATTTTACTAAGAAACATTTAATTAAATGCCTAAATAACTACGCTAATCGTGAAAGAAGATTTGGAAGATAAAGCTTATAAATTAATTATTAGTTCTATTAATTAAGCATCAGTAGTATAGTGGTTAGTATTCTGCCCTTCCAACATGCTTATTAAAAATAAGCAAAGAAGTTAGGCGGAGACTCGGGTTCGACCCCCGACTGATGCAGTTTTTAATTTCACTAAATTTCTTGGCTGAATCATATGAAAGACTTTATTTCTTTCTGATTTGTTTAAATCGAGATGATACATCCCAACCATATTGGGTCTTTTTTCTTTATAAAAATAATAATTAAAATCTTTAAAGCCTAAGGCAATCAAAAAAGAATTAGTTTGATTCATTATTTTTTTAGATGCAGAAGCAAAATTCATTTTTTTACTAGAAATATGACCATCGCTATCCATAAAGCCCCTTAAAAAACCAATCTTAAATTTTCTAGAATAAGGTGAGTTTTTTAGGAAAACAGTTCTTGATTTTTTATTATGACCCGCACGATTTATAGAGATGCCCCATCCAACATATTTTAAAATAAAATTAAACAACTTTTTAGAATAAAACCTTAAAACTAAAACATTTTTAACTTGATTTATTGCTGGTTTTTTACCTAGTCGTTCATAAAAAAGGGTTACTAAGTCATCAACATATTTATTCTCAGATTTGTTAAAATAGAATCTGATAGAATATTGATTCCTGGATATGTCATAAAAACAATAACCATCACCAACAAATAGTCCAATCAATTCACCAATAAAGTCATCGTCTTTTTCATCTATATTTAAATCTCTAAGTTTCTTGCCTAATATTTTTTTATAATAATGATAAAGTGTAGATTTATTCCTATTTGTTAATTTGCTTATGTAATTAAGACTTTTTCTCTCTTTAATAAGAGAAATTATCTTTTTCTTTTCTTTCTTGCCTAATCGATTCATGTTTTTATTCAATGATATTAAAGTATATAAATGTTTGCTCGGGGTTCGAATCCCCGCTGACGCATTTTAAGATTTTTATGTCAATTTTTACAATAATTTATTTCCGAATTACGTTGCAAAGAAATTATGTGTTTTTGAAATTCATAGACATAATTTGAAAGGTTTCCTGGAAGGACAATATATTTCTTAAACTCAGTTTTTAACATACCTAAATTTCCCCTATTCGTCTCAATAAGAACAGAATCTAATAATTTATTCCCGTTCTCTCTATATGAGATAGGTGGTAAATCCCTCTTTTCAATATTTCTATACCTATAATAAATGGGCGTAAAAATCCTATCACCATTAGTTCTATAAGATAAAGGAGGTAAACTCTCCCCAGTTATAATCTCTAAACAAGCCTCTTCTTCTTGAGTCATTTCTAATAAAATAAGAGTAATAACTTGAATTTAAACCTTACTATTTTAATATGAAACCTAATATATAGCCTCTAGTATACTGGTCCATAAGACAATCACGCTACAAATGTTTATAAATAAAAGAAGAATATAAATAAAGTGGGCAGATTTACAAAAGGCATAATTCCTTGGAATAAAGGAATAGGATTAAATAAAAAATGTGAAACATGTAGTAAAGAATTTTATATTTCTTTAAGCAGACATAACGATAAAAGAGGTAGATTCTGTAATATTAAATGTCGAAGAGGTTATTTTTTGAAAAAATCTAGAGAATATATTTTAAATAATGACATGGCAGAGCTTATTGGAGTTATAATTGGAGATGGTTGTATATGTAAAAATTCTAAAAATATTAAAAGTAAAAGTTATAAAATATTTATTTCTGGGAATCCAATTGAGGATAAGATCTATAAGGAAGAATACTTACCAAAACTAGTAAAAAAATGCTTAAATAAAAAATGTAGGCCTCGTTTAGCTCAAAATGGCGCATTAATAATAGCTTTTGAAAATGAGGCGTTTAGATTATTTTTAAAAAATTTAGGGATAAAAGAAAGAAAAGCCAGAAATGTGAAAATCCCTAAGCCAATTTTAAAAGATAGAGCTTTATTGGCAAGATGCATTAGAGGGATTGCTGATACAGATTTTACATTAATATTTACAAAAAAGCATACAAATAAAAATTGCTATCCAAGAATAAGTGCCCAATTTGCTTCTTTTAGATTAGTAAAAGATTTAGAAAAAACTTTAAGAAGAATGGATTTTACATTAAACACAAGATATAATATGAAAATAAAAGATCCTAGAGGTTACAGTTGGATTACAAATCAAATTAATTTAGAAGGTCCAAATAATCTTAAAAGATGGTTAAATTTAATCGGATTTTCTAATCAAAGAATAATAACTAGATATAAAGTTTGGAAGAAGTATGGTTACTTAAAACCTAAAACAACATTACCCCAAAGATTGAGACTTATTAGTCTGGGAGGGGGTGATGTGCGATGGGCAAAACAGTTATAATTTTTGAAGCCCATTCGTAGCGGACGATTCCGCGATAGGAGTTGGTGCAACTATAATTAAGTTAGCAAAAGAAGATTATGAGATAATTAAAGTTATATTCTCAGCTGGACAGAAATCACATCCTCATTTTAGGGAAGAAGTAATTATAAAAAGAAGAATACAAGAAACAGAAGGCATAGGAAGAAGATTTGGAATTAAACAAAACATATTTTTTGGTTTAGATGACGGAAAAATCAGAGAAGAAATCATTAAAAAAAATATTAATGAAAGAGTAAGAAGAATCATTAAAAAATATAAACCAGTAAAAATCTTCATGACTTCGTCTTCAGATCCTCATCCAGATCATAGAGCTGTAAACGATGTAGTAACAAAAGTTATTGATGATTTAAATTACAAAGGAGAGGTTTATTCATATGAAGTATGGAACATTATTAATGAAAATTCTCCAGTAGTTTACAATGATATTTCAAAATACTTTAAAGCAAAAATAGCCATGATGAAAGCTTTTAAAAGTCAGTGGTATTTTATGTATTTGTTATTAATTCCAGTATATTTAAGAGCAATGTTTTATGGTAAAAAATATAATTGTAAATATGCAGAAAAATTATATAAATTAAAATGAAATGTTTTGCTTAAAAATAAAAATTTATTCTTTACCTCTTTTTTGGGTCAAAATACTGCCTATCAAGAGGCTGTCGCCTCGCATTCTCTACGATGTTATCTATAGAAGAAATATACTTCTTGCCAAGCTTATAAGGCCCGCGATTTAATTGAATTCCAGCAAATCCAAGAACCATAATCCCACCTTCAATTAGATAATGGTCAACTATACCGTCATGAATAAAATCAGCCATTAACCAAGTAAAACCAGCTACAAACATAGCTGTGCCGAAACCCTTCGTAAAACTATAATTAATAATATCATTTAACAATATTTCTGCTTTTTCTTTTTTACCAAGTTCGTTTATTGTAGGATCATACATAACATTTTTATATATAAAAAAATTTAAAAGCTTATCTATAAAGTATATAATCACAACGTTTATATCTCAACGAATAATTCTAAACTTAATGAAATATTTATTTGTAATAACAGGAATAGGATTAGGGCATTGTACTAGAGAAGATTCAATCATAAAAGAGTTATTAAACAAAGATAAAGAAGCTAAAATTCATATAGCTACTTTTGGAACAGCTTATGAATATTTTAAGAAGAAATTTCCTTTAACCTTAATTCATGGGCAAGTATTTACCGGAACAACTATAAATGTAAAATCTTTTAAAGTTCTAAAATCAAATTTAAACTATCCAGTAAATTATTTTAAAAATATAAAAATATTAAAGGAGTTAATAACAAAATTTGATCCAGATGTTGTTATAGTAGATGCGCAACCAGAGGGAACAGCTGCAGCCAAATCCTTAAATAAAAAAATAATTTTTGTCTATAATCTTGATTTAGATTTAATTAAAAAAAAGAATTTTGGAATATATAATTGGTTTTTACTAAAATCTGTAAAATTTAATTATAAAAATGCTACAAAGGTTATTATTCCTGTTTTGACACAAACTCCTAGAATAGAAGGAAAAAAATATTATGTAAATCCTATAATTAGAGATCATCCAGCGCGTTTAGCAGACGAGCCCACTTTAATGAAAGAATTAGGATTTGAAAGAAGACCAATAATAGTTACTATAGGCGGAAGTAAGTTTGGAATGCGTTTAGTAAAAAATATTATACAAGTTGCAAAATATTATGATGAACTTTTTGTAATATTTGGGGTAAATATAAAACCATTAAGTAACAATGTAATTTGTTTGCCATTTAAAAATAATTTCTTGGAATATTTAAAAATCAGCAAGGCTGTAATCTCATTAGCCGGGCACTCAACCTTATCAGAAATATTATTTTATAAAAAACCTGCTTTAATTTATCCCATATCAAATTACATAGAACAATATCAAAATTCTGAATTAGTTAAAAATTTTGTTATGTTAAGTAGCTTAGAAGATATTTCTTCAATAGGAATAAGAAACACATTAAATGAATTTCTAAAAAAATTAGGATACTATGAGCAAAAAATACGCGAGAATAAATTTATAGTCAACGGATCTTTTCAAGCAGCCAATATTATTTTACAAGAAGCAACCAAATAATCAAGAATATAATTGGATAAAATATGTAAAAATCAGGTATTTTAATTCCATAAATACCCCACCAGTTATACCACTTGGCAAATTTGGGGTTGAAATCTTTTAAACTTACTTTTGGATTAACAATATACCAGGCAAAGTCATTCACAACAGCCCCTAAAAAATAACTGCTTAATAATATTCCAAAAACTTTTTTATCAAAACCATAAATAACTAATGGCAACATTAGTAACATTGGAAGCATTATTAACCAAGACCAGAAATGATATGCTGTTAGTTTTCTATTCATAACATTTATTTTCCATCCATAAGAACGAGCTGCCCATCCATATCTTCCTTCCATATAACCTTCTGCAAAAGCTAATGCTACATAAATAACCATTATATAGATTAAAATTAATAAATCATCCATGAAAACGTTCAATTATATCAATATATAAATGTTAAGTTTTTTGTATATATACATGCTCAAATTTCCAATTCTAGATTATACAAAAACTATTTAAATAGAATAAATTTTTTCTTATATTATGAATAAAATAGGTATGAATAAGTGGTTTAAGTTTTTTGCATTATTAATAATAATTATTTTTTTATATGTTTTATTTAAAAAGTTTGGGCTTATTTATTTAGAAAATTTCTTACCAAAAACATATGCAACAAATTTAGAAAATTTAATAGTCTTTATAGTAATATTAATACTAAATTACTTTTTTGTCAACTTTAGCTCAAGAATATTAAAGGAATATTTAATAAGTAAAGGGGAAAAAAGAGATGTTAAATTATTAACCTCTGTTTACAGATATTTTGTATGGTTTTTTGTTATATTTATAACATTTTCAATTTTATTCAGACAAATTGGATCTTTAATTACATCAGTAGGATTAATTGGTTTTGGGATTACATTTGCATTGCAAAAACCTATCTTAAATTTTGTCGGTTGGCTAAATATAGTTTTTAACCATATGTATAAGATAGGGGATAAAATTACCATTAACAATATTTCAGGTCAGGTTTATGATGTTAAAGTTATGTATACTGCATTAGCAGAAATTAATAATGAAGGAGATTTAACTGGAAAATCAGTTACTGTTCCAAATGAATTTGTTTTAACAGGAGCTGTGATAAATTTTACCAAAGGAAGTGGTTATATATGGGATACGGTTAAAGTGTATTTAACCTATGAAAGTAATTGGAAAAAAGCTTTAAAAATAACTGAAAAAACAGTCCAGGATTTTTATGATAAAAATATGAAAAATGAAATTAAAAAAGAATTTAAAGATAAATTCAAGAATTATGAAAAAGTAATTTCTAGAGTTGGAATTTATGATAAAGGCATTACCATAAAAGTAAGGTACATGGCAGATTATGATAAGTCCAATACAATAAAAACAGAAATAAGTAAATTATTGCTTGAAAAATTAAGATCTAAAGATATTATTCTTGGAAAAATAGAAGATATTAAAGCTAATGCTTACCATCCTATTTAAATAACGGGCCCGATGGGATTTGAACCCACGACCCTCGCCTTAGGACGGCGATGCTCTCTTTGGTATAAATATCCAAGCTGAGCTACGAGCCCTTAAGAATAAGCATTTTATTTATCTTAAAAAGGTTTTTATTTAGAATCTTTTTTCATTTTGTCTACTGTTTTCTTAAATGCTGATATTTGATTTTCTGTAAGATTATGGTATTTTAGATAATTTGCTTTTATATTTCTTAGAAATGCATTTTCTTTATAATAATCTTCTGGTATATTGAACATTTTTTTGAATACTGGATCTTTTATCTCCCCTATTAATGAAGCTTTTTGGCAATCATAACATATAACATATGTTTGTGATGACGTTGTTATAACATAGTTCTTTTTGCATTTAATGCATTTTTGCTTGAATTGAAATCTCATTCATTTGAAAAGTCTTACTCATTTATATATCTGCTTATTAGAAATTTGTAATATTGATTTCAAAGCACTTTCAACTTTTGTAACATTACTGGAAGGATCAAAATGACCTTTATTATGTTCTACTATAATTTTAGCTTTTAGTTTATTTTTAAAAATATTAATATTGTCTAATGGAACAAAAGGATCATTATCAGAAAATATTGCTATAAATTTGTTAGCATGTCTTTTAACTTTGTTAAAATTAATGCTGCTTTTTGTCCATGGACGAGCAATTTTCACAGACTCTTCTCCTTCTTCCTCAATTGTTTTCTCATCTAAATGCATCCAAGGAGCAACGAATACACATCCGCCAATTTTTTCATTATTTTTTAAGGTTTTTAAATATCTTAAAACAGTTTGGCATCCAACACTATGTCCTATAAAATAAGTATTTTTATTTACCTTTCCAACTTTATTTTTTAGAAAAGGAACCCAATCATGTATTGTTGGAGTAGCTGGATGAGGCATTTTTGGAATTATGACTTTAAATTTTCTTTTTTCAAGTTCTTTTTTAATCCAAACAAACCAAGGTTCATGAGGATTACCGCGCCAACCATGAAGAATAAAAACTCTTTTCATTGAAATTTTAATAAATTTCTTTATTTATATTAGTTTCCTTTTCCCTAGACTTATCTAGAATTGATTGATATGTTTTTACTACAAATCTATAATATTCAGTATGGCATGCTAAAGCAACATCTTGATTAATTTCTTCAATAATATCATCTAAACCAACTTTTAATATAGTTTCAGGAGTTATTATTCCAGGACCGTCAAATTTTGTTGTTATATCTGGAAAAAGCATTCCATGCATTAAGGGTTTTTCTTCAAAAATAAATTTTACAAACCAAGGTCTTGGGTCACTTGGTTTATACTCTGAAAAAGATATAAAAAATTCTCTTTTATTTTTATGCAAAGAGTCTATTTTAGCAGTAAAGTAACTTAAACCACTAAAAAATGTTTCTTTCATGCTTTGTGTTAAGGTTGGTTGCTTAACATAAATCATTGTAAATCTAGGAGAATGAAATAATTTTTCTACAGCTTCATCATAATTATAGTTAACCATAAAAAAATAATCTTAGAAAAATTTATAAAACTACTTAAAGTCTCATTACAACCTTTCCGTCTTTAAAAATATTTATTTTTCCACCGGATTGAGAAACAACAACAGCTATACAATTAATTTCTTTTGTCAAAGCAGCGCAACTTCTATGTTTAGTTCCAAGACCATGGAATAAATCTACCTTACTTGTATCAATATCAAGATAAGTTCCACAGCTTATAATTGTTCCATCTTTATTAATTACAAAAATGCCGTCTAATTGAGAAAATTCTTTTACTGTTTCCCTTAACATTGGGTCTAAAATATTTTTAGCTGTATCAGGATAAGCTGTAAAAGGATTTATTATTAATTGTTTAGTATATCTTAGTATATCGCTTTTATCACCTAAGATAAATGCTGTACCAACCCCTCTTCCTTCCCTTCCTTCACTAGCTAACTCCAAGGCTATTTCTATAACAGTTTCCATGACATTAGGATTTATTTCTTGAGATAGATTATGTGTTCCTATATTAAATAAGATTTTATCAACTTCAAAAACAAACATCATAGATTTATAACCCATTCCAATGCTTCCATCCACAACACAAACTAATAAATCCCCCTTGGAAATATATTTTTTTCCTATGGCTTCCATTAATAATTCTTTAACTGGAAGTATGCTTCCTTCTGTTGTTTTTTTTATTTTAGTAAGGTAACTTTGCTTACTGTAAGTATTATCCTGAACTTTTTTGAATATTGTGACAGAAACATCAATATAAATAGAATTTTCATTAAACATTTCCTGTGTTTTTCTTTGTTCGATAGAAATAATTCCATTAGCTCCAATATCTTTAGCAACTCTTGTAGCAGCTAATCCAACAAATTCCTCTATTTTTTTATCCGGCATGGTTTCAGTAAGTCAAGCTTGCTTAAATACTTTCTTATAAATAATAAAACACTATTGGTTGTAGTTTAATTTATTTAAAACACAATTAACTCTCGAGCTTAGTTTCTTGCAAAATATTTTCTAGAATTTTTATCAAGTTTTTATCTCTATTTTTAATTATTTTTTCTAAATCAAAAGTAAATTCATATTTTATATTTTTTAATAATTTATAGCTGGTATCAAATATCTTAATCTCGTTCTCTTCAATATAGATTCTAAAAATGTACCATTTGTATCCAATATCTGAACTCATAAAAGTCAGATTTTATTTATAATAAAAAATCTCTTAATTTATTCATATATGGTAAGGCAATAAAAATATATAAAACTATTTATTTAGTTTGTCCATTAACCCTAAAACATCTATTACTGCAGATCCTGAAATTGGTGCAGATTCTTGCGGTGCACTATCAGGATTAGAAGGTTGTGTATTGCTAGATTGAATAACAGATGCTGTTTCTCTTTCAGAATGTTGTTCAAGGGTTTGAAGTCCAGCTTGCAAAGTTGAAATATCTATTGATAAACCTTCTCTAACTTGGTTTACATTTATATCTTGGAAATGAGGTCCAGCTTGTTGTACAATATTTTGAATGTCCTGATTTGTAAATACCCTAGCTTCTCCTTTATTAAAAATAACTCCTGTAGGGACTTCAGAAACAAATGACTTTCCTGTTTTAGAACCACATTGTTCTCTTGTTAAACCTCTGCATTCATCAGGAATATTTTTTAAATTATTCTCAATTTTATCAAAGTAACTAATAACATTTCTTACTTGAGGATTATTATCTAGATTTTGTAAAACTGCATGTGCTTTCTCTGTAGGCTGTGGAAAATCATGATTAAATTTATTTTTAATCAAGGTTTCACATTCTTCTCTGCTTTTTTCCCTTAAACAATACTCCATAGCCTGCTCAGGATTATAGCTTTTTTGATTTATTCCATTTGTTAATTGATATTTTAATTTCGTTATTTGCTCGCATTTTTCTCTGCCAACAAATTCACCATTTTCTAAAACACATTCAGAGGGAGCATTTTTAGCTCTAATAACATTCTCGCATTGCTCTCTTGTTAAGGCTCCTTTATCTTTACATTCTTGAGGAATATATTTTTGAATCATGATATTTCTGCATTCATCAAGTCCAACAAATTTATCATCTTTTAAGCATTCTACAGGAGCTTTTAAAAATTGGTTTGAATTTTCAGAATATGTTTTTCCTATTATTTTTTCACAAGCTTCTTTTCCAATAAAATTTCCATCTTTTATACATTCATTGGGATAATTATGATATTCTTTATATTTTTCTTTCATTAATTTCTCGCAGCTTTCCCTTGTTAAAGCATTTGCTTCCTTACATTCTTTAGGAAGATGTTCTTTGATATACAAATTCATGCATTCTTCTTTAGTTTTTATTCCAGCATCTGTGCATTGTTTTGGCAAGTTTTTTTCAGAAAAATCTTTTTTAAAAATCTCTTTTTTAATATCTTCAGGAATCTCATCAAGTGCTCCTTGATTTTCTTTAGTTATTTTTTCAACATTTTTACAAGATTCTTCATCATGTTCAAATTGACATTTTACAATATTAGGAATAATTTTAAAGCAAAGATTGCTAAAACTTTTAATAGGGATTTCATCACATTTGCATTCTCTAGGGTCATTTGAACAAATCTGCATTTCTTGAATAAATTTTTTCTTAGCACTATCATCAAAATTCTTGTAATCATTATTAATTTTTCTTTCCAACCATTTAGGACTTCCGTCTCTCTTTGGATCACATCTTGGCTCCTCTTGTACAGCTTCATTTAATCCAATTAACTCTATCAAATCAAAACAAAGCTTGTCTATTTTATTTGAAATTTCAGAAACAATTTGAATTTTCTTCTCCTGCACAATTTGCTTATCTATAAAATCTCCCTGCTCAGGAACTTTATTTTTTATCTCAGTTAAAACTTCAATACTTCTTTTACTTAGGTTTAAATCAGGACTAATTTCTTTTTGAATAATATCATTTTTATCTCTTGCATCCCGAATAGCTTCTTGTATGTATTGCGTCTTGCCTTCTTCAGCTAATTTTTTTGCCTCAGATAATCTTTCATTATGAACTTCTGCTGCAATCATTGCTTTGTTTTCCTGGCTTGCAAAATCTATTCTTAAATTATCAATTGTTTTATCTGCAAAATATAATGGATTTCCAGGAAGGATTCCAGGATCGTCTAAACTTTCTGCTTTAACATAAGACATAAGTAATAAAAGAACTAATATTATCACTTCTTTTTTCATAAAAAAAATAAATATTTTAAGTATATAAAATTATGCTTTTATTTTTAATTCTTTTCCAGAATCTAGCAAATTAATTAGATGTTTTCCAGGAAAGCTTTTTTTGTGTATTCTCACTTCTGCTTTTTTTCCTGTATTGGCTGTAAAAACTCTTTCTTCATCTATATAAAAATCAACTTTTTTATTAGAATAATTATTATCAAAATAAAACCTTATAAATTTTGAATCTTCATTTATTTTATATGGAATTTCTTCTTCATTAAGTGATTCTTTTAATTCTCTTACACTTAATTTAATTCCAAGTTTTTCCTCGAGTTCATTTATTGTTTTTCCTTCTTTTCCAATTATCCTGGCTATTTTTTCCTCTGGAAGAAAAATTATAGCTTCACCATCTGAAACTAATTCAGCTTTAACATCAAATCCATATTTATAAAGTTCATTTTCAATTTCCTTGGCTGCAAATTTAAATAATGGTTTAGGTTTATTATAGAAATTAACTGGAACAACTATTGTTTCTTCCCCATAACTATAAATTTCATATTCTAATTTATTTGTTTCAAAATCTTTTACTTCTACAACTGGTCTTGCTAAATCAGCTTCCACCATACCAGAAGGAACTTTGACAGTCATATTAACACTTAAAACTTTATTAGGCATTCCATTTTTAATAAATATTACAGTATCAATAACATGGGGAATAACTCCTAATTCTGTTTTCCCAATAAATCTCTGAATAGCATCTATAGGGTCTGTAGCATGTACAACTCCTATAAGCCCTATTCCACTTAATCTTAAATCTGCAAATAATCTAAAATCATCTATGTTTCTCATTTCATCAAAAACAGTGTAATCTGGTCTTGTTAATAACAAAATATCATGGATTTCTTGACTTGATCCATGAGAAATAGAATATTGGGTAACGTTATCGCTTAAATCTAAATCTCTAGGAGCTTCTATTGTTTTAACTGTTTTTTCTTTGCTAACATAAAACTCAGCTACAGCTGTTGCAAATGTCGATTTTCCTGCACCTGGAGAACCTGCTATTAAAACACCTTCTGCTTGTTCTGAAATTCTTTTACTTAATTTTTCACTTAATTTATATTCATCTAAACTTAATTTTTTAATAGGGCGAACAGCAGTAATTTCATAAGCATCTGATAAAGGTGGTCTTGTAATAACAATTCTATAATTTTCTAATTGAATTATTGTGCTTCCTCTTCTCTCCATTTCAATAAATCCCTCTGGTCTTATTTTTGTTTCCTCAACAATTTCTTTTGACATTTCAATTAATTGTTCTTGTGTTAATTTATCTTTAGAAAGGGTAACAAATTTCCAGTTTCCAGGAGTTCCTTTCTTGGCGTAAGGTTTTATATTTTCCCTTAAATGAACAGACATTGTTTCTTTATCAAAATATTTTTCTAAAGCAATTTTTTTGCTTTTTATTATAGGCTGAACATAAATAACACTTAATCCTTTAGCTTCTGCTACTTTGCTTTGAACTTTGTCTCCTGTAATTAATGTAGCTCCTTCGTCCCATGCTAGTTCTCTTATTAAAGAATCAATTTCTCCCAAAGAAGCATGTTTAATCTCAACAGGACTTGGTCTTCTTCCTTTGTAGTTCAAGTTAAAATTTAGTTTTTCCCTTAATTCTCTTATTTTTTTTAATTCATCTAACCCTAAAAGTCCTATAGTTCTTCCAAAATTAGCCTGATGTTCTAATTCAGCCAATACAGCTTCATGTATTATAATTTCATTTACATGAAGTTCTTTATTCTCTAATTTTTTTGATAATAATCCTTCTATTATTATACTTGTATCAGGGACTATTTTTTCTATCTTATTTTCCATTTTCAAAACCTTTTTAAATTGATTAATTATTGTTTATTTAACTAAGTCAGAATTTAGATTAGCGTTTAAGTTCTGGCTTAGTAAAGAATTAAGAGTTTTTAAATATATTGTTTAATTTTTGTTTAGATTATGTTTTATATGTTTCTTTAAATCCTCTTAAAAAGGGTTCAAAAACATGATTTCCTAATCTATATGTTGCCAATGTTAAACCTTCATTTATGAAGTCAATATCCCTACTCATAATTTGCTCTTTTGTTGAATTTTGTAATTGTGGGCTATATTGTCGTACGAGTTTTTGAATTTGCTCTTGAGAAGGTTGCGTTTCTAAAAACATATTAACCATCGGTAGTGTTCTAGCAAAATTATATATTTCTTCATCACTGAAATTTGGGTACTTATTGAGTCTCAATGCAACACCATAATCAAATAAAATTGCAGGAGATGTTTCTTGGACCATAACATGAGATCTTCCAAAATCATCAGTAAGAATTGTATCATTATAATAAATTTCTCTAGAATGTAATTTTATCAAAATTTCCCCTATTTTTCTTCCTATATTATACATACAGTCAGTAGAGGTTCTATTTTCTCTTAATCTTGAAAATAAATCACCTTCAACAAATTCTTCTGTTAGAAATCCATCTAAAGTTGCATATTGTTTTGGTCCCACCTCCAGTTCATCGGCTATCTGTGCAACCTCATATTCCCTACTATTCTGTATAGGTTTAATAACAACTTTTTTCTTAGGATGTTTTATAACCCCAACTATCCCCCTATTCCCACCATCAAAAGAAATTTCTGGTGATACCTCGCTACCATAAACTAATTCAAAAGTTTCTGGAAAAAACCCAAATAAAGAATATTTATTTGCCCTATTATCCTCTGAAATTTTTCTGTATAACTCTGGATTTGCAGCGAAAAGTCCAATAAATGGGTACAAGTAATTTGAGATTTGTCTATTTTTAAATTCATTTCTCAAAGTATCAACTTCCTGATTAGATAGTATTCTTTTTCCTGTAATTATGTCCTGTATCTCTCTAATCTCTTCTTTAGTATACATTTTGCCACCAATATATTACTGTAAATTAGCATGTTTTTAAACCTTTCTATTTGTTACCACTTAAAAATAGTTTGTAGGAGACACCCAAGAATTCTTAGTATAATGTGTATTTAATCCTAATCTTTCTTTATCATATTTTTTTTATTCTTTAAAGATTTCAATCAATTTATTAATAACTTCTTTCAATTTACCCTCTTTTAAAGATCCAATTTTATATTTAATTAGCGATTTCTCTCCTGTAAACAATCTATTTGGTCTTATCATACTAACAATATTCAATTTTCCTTGTTTAAAGTCAGGATTTTTTAGTTCAATTGAATATTTATCGTATCTTGCTTCACTTGTTATTTGGCATAAAATCAAATCATCGCCTTCCAAAACAGATAAAATTAAAGCTGGTCTCTTTTTATTGGCACTTAAGTCTGAAAAAGGAAATGGAAAAACGATAACGTCTCCCCTCACAAATCTTTCCACGCTTCATCTTCCTCTTCTGTAAGCCAATCTTTCGCCAATGCTTTTTCACTAGCTAGCATAGTAAACATACTTTCATTTATTTTTTTTAAAGGTCTTATTTCAATTTTATTTTTATAAGCCAAAATTGCAACTTTATTCCCTTGTTTAAATCCTTCTAGTTTTCTGATATCTTTCGGAATAGCAATCTGTCCTTTTCCCGTTATTTTAGCTGTCTTCATTTCTATTAAGTCCATTTTAACCTCCATTCTTATTTGTAAGATAAGTAAGATTTAATATATAAATCTTTTGTTTTGTTAAATGTGAGGGTCACGCTTCAGGTGTTTTTGTTCTACATGTTGACATTTCTATAACAAAAAGAATTATTTATATACATCTATAATTTACTAATTCTAGGTGATGCAATGTTCCGTGTATTTAGAAGCGAATGGTATGATAAAAAGTTTGATAATTTAACAAAAGCCGAAAGAGATAGGGTTAATAATTTTGAACAAAAACTTAAAGAAGAACCTTACTCAGGTAAACCTTTAGGATATAAATTTTTTAGAGAGAAGAAATTTAATGGAAAAAGATTATTATTTTTAGTATATGAAGATTTACAAGCAGTATTTTTAGTGACAATTACAGACAAGAGAATACAGCAAAATGTTATAGATTTAATAAAAGGAAGTTTAGATAAGTATAAAGAGGTTATAGAAAAATTAACTAAAAGTAATTAAACTTCTTTGATCTTTCCTTTTAAAATATCTTTTATTCCCATAGCTATATCGTTTAGAAGTTCTTGATCTATCTGTTTGTATTTTTTCAGTTCTAAATACTCTTTTTTTCTTACTCTAACCGTTTCCATGTTGTTATGATTATTGTTTATATATTTAAAGATTTTGTTTTATATATCGCAATTTGCTAACTTTCCATCAAATCTTTTTTGTTCTTGATAATAATGTTTTATACAAAAGTAGCTCCAACCCTTATCTCTATATTTTCCGCCTAATAAAGAAGGATAAACTTCTCTAAAAGCTTTATTTTTACATTCACCTTTATAATCACATTTTTTAGCCATTTTTCATGTGGGAGACACGCTTAGAATCCTGATTTGATTGCACTGTAAATATATACCTTTTAACGATATATATTTGTATAGTAATTATCTTTTAACGATATATATTTGTATAGTAATTATCTTTTAACGATATATATTTGTATAGTAATATGTAAAAATATATAAAACTTTTTATTTATTGTTTTAACTCTTTCTACCTTAAAGAAGTTTAAGATCTATGAGTAAATTTATATAATACTTTAAATATATATTATTATGGAAAAAAATTGGCCATGCTTATTTATTATTATTTCTTTATTTTTAATAAATGGTTGTGCTGAACGACCTGATAAAGGATTGGAATCCCATATGCCTGAAATTGTTCCAGAAAAAGTGAATGAGAGTGCCAAGGTAATTCCGGTAGAAAAAATTGAAGAGCAGGAAAATAAATATCAAAACCAGGAGAACAGTAACGAAAAATTTATAATAAGTTCGCCTACAAATTTGACTTTACCCTTTGATGCCGAGAATATGTTTGGAGGAAATAAATTTGTGACTCCTTTTGGTCTTATTCGACATGAAAGAGACCAAGGACACGGACATGCCGGAATTGATATCCCACTCTCTCTAGGAGATCCTCTCTATGCCGTGTCAGATGGAGAAATTATACGCAACGAGCCTGCCAGCGATGGCCCCGGCAATAATATTATTCTTTTAATTATAACCGACAGAGCAGGAGAAGGATGGGCATTTTTATATGAGCATATCAATCTCAATTTTGGGATTGAGGTTGGCTCTAAGGCCCGCAAAGGACAATTAATTGGCCAAAGTGCTCTGGTGGAAGGGAATAATCATCTTGGTCTCGTTTATTATTTTAATAATTTTAAGTATACCAAAGAACCGAAGTGCTGGACTGAACATTTACGTCATGAAGATAAACGAAAGCTTTTTGATAGTTGGGAAAAAATAAGAAGCAATCCGACATTTATAGAAGGCTGGCAAAATGCTTTTGAAGATGGAACGTATGCGTATAGGGCTTTATTAAATAAGGATAAGTTCCCCTCCGGACCACAACTGTGTTATGAATATGGATTAGATGTGAGAGAGTTTAAATGAGGAAATCAGTATCTTGATTGAAGAGTTTGCCCGGGCGTTTACCAGAAGGCTATCCCCAACAGTCCAAGAAAATTTTGCGTATAAGAATGCCGAGCGATTGATTGAGATGAGTGGAAAAGATGAATAACCGGCTATTTCCAAATAATGCTAAGATTTATGAAAGATAAGTGTGGGAGACAGGATTCGAACCTGCGAAGGCACTAAGCCATTAGCTCTTGAGGCTAACTCATTTGGCCACTTTGATACTCCCACTTAAGATAAAGAAAATAAAAAACCTTTATATAAAGTTAATTAATTTTAAATTCATGAAATATTTACTAGTTTTAAATAAGTTTCCCATATCTATAGAAAAATTAAAAGAAAAAATTAAAGATAAAATAAATGCTAATTTTTATGAAGATAATGGTCTAATCTTAGAAACTAATGAAAATATTGAAAAAATTCTTTATTTTGAAGAAATAGAAAAAGTTCTTCCATTGCATAAAGATTGGCAAAAATTTGATTTTAAAACATTTAAAGATAATTTAAATTTAAATTTAAAAACACATTTAGTTAAGATAAAATTTATAGATAAAATTCCAATTTCTTCTAAATCTTTAATTAAAAAGATTAATTCAAGTTTAAACAGTAAATATTCAGAAAATCCTGAAAATATAGTTTACGTAGAATTTATTAAGAAAAAGAATATTCCATATTATAGAATATTTATAGTTCCAAGTAATTATTGGGAAAAATTTAAAATGGAAAAAAAAGAATTAAACATTGAAGTAGTTTTAGAAAACCCTCAAGATAAAGAAGAGATTAAAGATTTTTTAAGATTATGCTATATTTTTAATTTATCCTTAAATATTTTAACTAAAAATAATGCTTTAGTTGAAAAAGCAAAGCAAGAGGCTAAAGGAATTCCTTACGAAAAATTTAATTTAAAAATTAATTCTAAATTAGAAGGATTAAAAGTAGGTTTTAGCATAAACTCAAAATTAGATGAAGATAATTTCAAAGAAATTTATAATAAAAACAAGAAATTAACTTTAATTTTTGGTAATGAAATGTTTGGATTGTCTCAAGAATTAAGAAATAAACTAGATTACAGTTTTAGATTAACAAAAGAGACTAAAAAACCTTTAAGAGGAAGTCATGCTTTATCGTATGTTATGGGATTAATTAATTCCATTATTTAACAAGATATTTTTTCAAGTGTAATCTTAAGTTATTCCTGTATTCTTTAGTAGGGTAAATAATATTTTTTAATGATTTTACACTTGTTTCGATGGCCTCAAGTAAACCATGAAGATGACTTCTATGATTATGCTCAAGAATTCTTACTAATGAACCTGAATCAGTGCCCTTTTTCTCCAATAAAGCCAAAAGCCCCATTACATCTTCCCTATGAACTTGTTGTGATTGTGCAATATAAACTTTATCCTTAATTAATGAAATAGGATCCTTAACTCTTACTAGAACGCTTAATAAATAAGCTTCTTCACTATTTTGCGCAATTTCTTCTTGCCTATCTATAACAAAATCTACTTTACAGCCTTTACAAAGACATCTCTCATCATCCCTTATCCTAATTGTTCTTTTATTTGGTAAATTAGGGCTTTGTCTGTCATCATCATGTTTAACATTATAAGTTTGTTTTAATGTTTTATAAACTTTCTCTGTGCCAATTATATCAACATCAGATGATCCAAGGGAATTTCTCCAATTTGGAATTATTTCATACCCAAAATTATTAACAAGATGGGCTAAAACAGAGTAACCCCCAACAATCTTATATTGATCTCTTAAACCAGCATGGTTCATTAAACTGGCTATGTCAAGCATATGCATAAAAGTAGAATTATAATGATCAGGTAAGCTTCTGTTCAAAGCAAGATAAGCATCAATTTCTCTATTATTTCCATTAATTATAAGATTAGTCTCTAAATTCTCAAATGTCATCTTAATTATGCCTCCTCTCTACTTATATTTAAGATTTTCAGTTTATAAAAAATTTCAGCTTGCTCGATTGCATCTTCTAAAGCGTGATGCGTATGCTTTCCTTCATAACCTAAAAATTCCTTTATTTTCTTCTTTGTAGTACCTGCAAATTCTGTATCTAACTTACCCATAAAATAGGTCTTTATATCCAAAGTCCCTAAACCAAATGGATTTTCTCCTAAATATACATTAAAATAATCGTCTACAAATTTCCAATCCAAAGATAAATTAAAAGCTATAAATATAGGTTTTTTTTCATTAGAAACATCCATTAACCATTTGTTATATTCGTGCATAACCTGATTAGGGTGATAACCCTTTCTTTGTAATTCTGCCAATACTGAACCAGGATTAAATCTTTTGTCTTCAGGGTTAAACTCAGGCAAGTGCCTTAATTCTCTTAAACACTCAAGTCCTTTTGAAGCTACTTTAATTGAATTCAGATCATATTCTGGTGATAATGGTTTAAGTTCTCTATAAAAACTCTTACGTGTATTTCCAACAACACAAGAACCAAGAGCAATCATACTATGCTTATTTAAATCTTTACCAGAAGCTTCTATATCTACAGAAATATAGAGTTCATCTTTTTTATGGCCATAATTTTTCATTTTATATATTAAATACCATAATTTAATGTATATAAATCTTTCGTTTGTTACCACTTTAAAATAACTATGCCATAGAAACCTTTATAAATATAATATTTCTAAAGGTAAAGTATGAATAATAAAGATAAATTTACGCAAAAGTCCTTAGAAAGAATATTAGACTTTTATTCAAATAGAGGCTTTAATCTAAATTATTTTCCAAAATTGAAATTGGTAGATGAAGATTTTAAAGAGTTACCATATACTATTGCATTAGTTAAAAACGAAATCGAAACCTTTGATAAATTTTCCGATTTGTCAGCAAAATTATTTGGAGTATCTATTTGGAAAGAAGCTTATCATTTAAATGTAAGTGAAGATTCTATTAATGAATTAAATACAGCAATTAAAAAAAACGTCAATCTAAATAGTTTAATTACATTGGACAATTATGGAGGGGGAGATATTTTTATTTTCCCATTGTATTATAAGATAAGCGAAACTCATCAAGAAGCCACATTAGCTCATGAAGTTTGGCATTTAATAGAAAAAGAAAAAGGAGTTCTAAGTGACTCCCTATTAATAAGAGAAGGGACAGCCGAGTATGCTGAAAAATTATTTATGAATGAAAGATTTGTAAGAGAATTAGAGGAAATCGAAGAATTTAGAGAAATTCTTTACCAAGGAGCAGGAAAAATTGTGCAGGATAAAGTTAGTCATTTACAAAATCCTTATGAAGCAATGCTTGATCCAAAATTAAGAAGTAAAATTGAAGAGGAATTTATAGAAAGGCTTAAGCCTGTTCTAGTAAAGAAAGTAAAAAAAACTTTTGAGGATAAAAATTATTTGGGTAAATTTGCTGCAATGAGTATTAAAATTTTTCCAGGACTTTCAGATTTAAAGAGTAATTTAAGAAAAGAAAGCATTTTAGACTTTTATAAAAAATTAGGCGCAAATAAATTAGCAGAAGAAATTAAAGATCAAGATCTAAGTCATTTAATTGACTATTATAGATTAATTGGGTTTTAATATGACAACTTTACTTAAGTTAGAAAACGTAGAAAAAATCTATAAATTAGATAAAGAAGTAGAAGTTCCAGCTTTAAACGGGGTTTCATTAAACATTAATAAAAATGATTTTATTGCTCTAATTGGTCCTAGTGGATCTGGAAAGAGTACTGCAATGAATATGGTCGGTTGTTTAGATACTCCCACTAAAGGAAATATTTACTTAGAAAAAGATAATATTGCAACCTTATCAGAAAGCACTTTAGCTCAAATAAGAGGGAGAAAAATTGGCTTTATATTTCAAACATTTAATCTAATACCTAGCCTAACAGCCTTAGAAAATGTGGCTTTGCCAATGACTTTTCAAAATATTCCAAAAAATAAGAGATTAAAAAGAGCAAAGGAATTATTAGAATTAGTTGGATTAGGAAACAGAATAAATCATCTTCCAAATCAACTTTCAGGTGGTCAAAAACAAAGAGTAGCTATAGCAAGAGCATTAGCAAATGATCCTGAAATTATATTAGCAGACGAACCAACTGGAAACCTAGATACTAAGACCGGAGATGAAATAATGAAGTTGCTTAAAGATTTAAATAAAAAAGGAAAAACTATAATTTTAGTAACTCATAATCCTGATTTAACCAAGTTAACAAATAAAGTCATAAAACTCAAAGACGGGAGAATTGCAAATTAAAATGGAATCTGTATTAATATATGAAGGTGAAAAAAAATTTTGCACTTTATATAAATTAGATAATTTGGAAGGTTATATGTCTAGATTAAAAAGCTTAGAATATGAACGCTTAATAGTTTTTGATGAAAAATATTTAGATGTTTTCAGGAAAAATTTAGAAAGCAAAATAAATAAAATAAATGAAGGTAAGGAAAATCTTTCTGGTTTAAATTCTAAGACATTACTAGGGAGAAAATCATGAAAAAATTATTAGCATTATTATTCTTATTATTAATTCCATTAGCAAGTGCTCAAGTAGCAATTAAATCTTTTACATCTAATCCTGACAAAATTTCACCAGGACAAGAAGTTCAAATAACATTAACTTTAGAAAATGTTGGAGATAAAGATATAAAAAACATTTTAGTTAAACTAGATTTAAATCAATTACCCTTTGCTCCCTTAAGATCTTCAACAGAGCAAGTCATAGACCAAATAGATAAAGATGATCTTTCAACAATATATTTTAATTTAATAGCTTTGCCAAATGCAGATTCACAAATTTATAAAATGCCTGTAAAGATATCATATGAGAACATAAGTAAAGATGCTTTAATAAGTTTAGAAGTAAGCGCAAAAGCAAAGTTAGATGTTTTATTGGAAGATTCTAAAATAGTAAAAGTAAATGACAATGGAAAAATAACTTTGAAATTAGTAAATAATGGATTAACTAAAATTAAATTTTTAAAAGTTAACTTAGAAAAAAGCCCTGCTTATGAAACTATTTCTCCAAATTCAGTTTATGTTGGAGAAGTTGATGTAGATGACTTTCAAACAGTTGATTTTACAATAATTCCAAAAATTAAAGATCCGCAATTGAATTTACAGGTTTTTTACAGAGATCAAAATAACAATGAATTTCAAGAAACTAAATTTTTAAAGTTAAACGTTTATACAGAGGAAGAAGCTAAACAACTTGGTTTAGTTAAACAAAATCCTTTGACAACAATATTAATTATAATAATAGCATTAATAATTTTAATTATAATTTACAGAAAAATAAGAAAGAAAAATGTTAATTGATTATTTTCTTTTAGCAATAAATAGTATTATTCATAGAAAGCTAAGATCATGGCTTACTATAATAGGAATAGTTATTGGAGTAGCTGCAATTATATCTTTAATTACAATATCTAGAGGATTACAATATTCTGTAGAAGAACAATTTCAATCTTTTGGTGCTAATAGAATTTTAATAAGTTCAAAAGGTTTTCAAGGACCTGGAACAGTATCTCAGGGATTAACTACAAAAGATGTTGATACCATAGAAAAAATATCTGGATTTAAATACATTACCCCAGGTATATTTCGTTCTACAGAAATTAAAAAAGGAAAAGAAACAGGATTTACTTTAATTACAGCTGTTCCAAGAAAGAATTATGAAACTTTTGTTGCAGATTCTGGATTAAAAGTTGGAGAAGGTAGGTTAATCAATGAAAATGAGAAGTTTGTTGCTATAATTGGTGTAAGGGTAGCTAAAGAAATGTTTTCTAAGGAATTAAGATTAGGGGAAAAAATAGAAATAGAAAAGCAAGATTTCAAGATTATTGGAATATGGAAGGAAACAGGCAATCAAGATACAGATAATAGAATTAGTATTCCTTTGGAAACAGCCAGAGAAATATTTAATGAACCAGAGCATGTTGATGTTATAATAGCTCAAGTTAAATCTAACTCTGAGATTCCTCAATTGCAAAAAAGAATAGAACATGATTTAAAACAAAGAAGGCAAGATACTAATTTTCAAGTTCTTACAGCTACACAAATAGCAGAACAAATTAACCAAGTTCTTGGGGTTATTCAAATTGTTTTAGTTGGAATAGCTACAATTTCTTTAGTTGTAGGAGCTATAGGAATAATGAATTCTATGTATACAAGCGTGTTAGAAAGAACGAAAGATATAGGAATAATGAAAGCTATTGGGGCAAGAAATTCAGACATTTTAAAAATATTTTTAATAGAATCTGGATTAATGGGTTTAGTTGGGGGATTATTTGGAACAATAATAGGAACTATGATAGCATTGATAACTAAAAATTTTGCTAAAAATGCTGGATTTATATTAAGCATTAGAATAGAACCTTTACTTTTATTGTTTGGATTAATGTTTGCATTTATTGTTGGAATGTTATCTGGCTTCTTCCCAGCGTATCAAGCTTCAAAATTAAAGCCCGTAGATGCTTTGAGGTACGAATGACAAGAATAATTGCAAAAAATGAATGTGGTTATGGTGATTATCCTGTTGAATTAATAGGCGGAAAGGGATCTGGTTTAATAAAACTAAAACATCTAGAAAATTTATGGATATACAACTTCGACAATATTGAAATTCCAAATTTCTTTATAATTCCAACAGATTGTAATGTTACCGATAGAGAAACATTTAATCAGGTTTTATATTACGCAGATAAATTAGAAGCAGATAGATTTGCTGTTCGTTCATCATCTCCTTTTGAAGATGGAAAAAAATATTCGTTTGATGGAATTTTTGAAACAATATTAAATGTTCATAACAATTTATCTCATTTAGAATTATTTAAAGCAATTAAAGAAGTAAAAAAAAGTGCATTAAGTGATAGGGCTAAAAAATATGCAAACGATTTTGGATTGAAAATAAATGATAAAATGGCGGTCATTGTACAAAAGATGATTGATGAACCATTAAAAGGGATAATATATTCAAAATTTCCAGCTTCCATAGATATAGGAAAAATAATTAATTTGACTAAAGATGATCCAAAAGAAAATGTTACTTTAATAAGAAGAAAATATGATGAAAAACAGGATTATGCAACTTTTGGATACAAAATAATAGAAAATGTAGGTTTAGAAGATGAGCTAGCAAAAGATTTATTAGAATTTGCGTATAAAATAGAAACAGAATTTAAACATCCTGTAAGATTAGAATTTCAGGTAAACGAAGAGAGTAAAAGATTTTACTTGTTACAAGCTAGGTCTGTTGCTGGAATTAAAAATTTTGAAAAGATAAGCTTATCTCAAATTATAAACGGTGAATTAATAATTGGTGCAAAAAATAAAAAGAATCAACCTAAATATAATTTAAACGTTAATGGAACTGGGGATTTTACTTTACCTATTGTAATTGGAGTAGAAAGATCAGAAGAGAGATTAAAAAATTTATCTTTTGAAAGTCTCAGAAGATTAGATAAAGAGTATTCAACAGGTTATATATTGCTATGCCTTTATTTACAATTTGATAATGAAAAATATGATTCAGTTACTCCCAATAAAAAAGCTGTGATTGCTGCAAGTAATTTAGGAAGGCATCATGATTTAGATATTGCTAGAGAAAAAGGAATCCTATATCTTGGGTTAGAAAATTTATATTTAGATTTATCCCTTCAAAAAGTTAATTTAAAAACAGGCGATACTGTAAGATTGATAAGTGACGGGATAGAAGCTCTATTATATAAAATTAATAAATAAATTTATAAATGAATAATTAAGATAAATATTATGAAAACAAAAAAATTATATTTATCAAATAAAGATAAAAAAATAGCTGGATTTTGTGGTGGATTAGCTCAATATTTAGAAATGGACTCAACCGTTGTAAGATTATTATATGTTTTAATTACATTTTTAAGCATGGGCTTTGGAGTAATATTCTATATATTAGCAATACTTATAGTTCCTAAAAACCCGGACAAAAATAAATAATTAATAATTTTTAAAGAAATTTAAGATCATATTATTTAATCTTTCTTTTATTTTCTCTGAATTAAGAATATTTTGAACTTCCTCATGGCTAGTTGCATTAGTGCCGTCTTTTTTAATAACATTTGTTATGCATGAAAACCCAATAACTTTCATTCTTCTGTTTCTTGCAACTATAACTTCAGGAACAGTAGACATTCCAACAGCATCTGCTTTTAAAAAATCTCTATAAAATACACATTCAGCTTCTGTTTCATAAGAAGGTCCTGTAACAGCCAGATAATTACCTTCATGAATATTTTTTTTATATCTAAAATTAGATTTTAAAAATAATTTTCTCAAGTTCAAATCATAGCAAGAATTCATTGGTTGAAATAATTCAGTTTTAAAATAATTTATTCCAAGCAAAGGATTTGGGAGAAAACTTAAATGAGATTTTAATAGCATAATATCTCCTATTTTATATTTTAAGTTTAACGCTCCTGCAGAATTTGTAACAAAATAGTTTTCAACACCTAAACTTGCTAAAACATGAACCGGAAAAACAACATTTAACATTCCAACATTCATTGGATAATGTGCAACTTCATAATAATGTTTTCTTCCTTTTAAAGCGATAACAGGAATATCATTAATATTTCCGATAATTAACTTCCCTTCATGTCCTGGAACTTTAGATTTAGGAAAATTTGGAATTTTAGAATAATCTATTACTTTCTTATTTTTTACCTTAGAACTTAATTCTCCTAATCCAGATCCTAAAACTAAACCAAAAACAGGTTTTTCATTTAATTGTTTTTTTAAATAATTAACAGCTTCTTTAACTCTATTCTCATAATTTATTTGAAAGTCTAAAGCTTTTCCTAAAATATTTACCATATTAACTTTAAAAGACATAAATTTATATTCCTAGCTATTTGTAGAAATCTTTTTATATACACTAATAACTTGATAATTGAGGTGATTTAGATTAAAGCACAAGTTTCTACAGAATATTTAGTTGTTGCAGGGATAGTTATTCTTATCGCAATTCCAATTACTTTAATTTATATTAAATATACAACTGAAAGTGATTATGCAATTACAACTGCTAAAGTTGCAGCCATAGCAAATGAGATGAGTAAATTAGCGAATCAAGCATATGTATATGGTCAAGACACTCAATTAACCCAGCAGTTAGATTTTCCTAAAAATTTAGAGAGTATAACTTTTAATGGCAAGGATATTATTTTTAAAATCAAAAATAAACAAGGAAAAATTGTAGATATTGTAAAGCAATCTGATGTTAGTTTAACAACAGTAACTGGAACAAATACAGCTATCCCAGTAACTCAAGGAAGGAAAAAAATTATTGTAAAATCTTTAGGAACTCAAGTTTTGATTCAAATTCCATGTACTAATGGAGACAGGGTATGTATTATAAATACTCAATATACTTCTTGTACTGGAACACAATGTGGATTAAAATGTGAAAACACTGCGTGGAGAATTAATATAACATGCTCGGGTACATCACCTACATGTTCAATAGCAGGTACTACAGATTTCAACTGTGTCTAAAATGAAAAAATCTCAAGTTTCAACAGAATTTGTATTTTTTGTCGGGGCTGCGTTTGTTTTATTTGCAGTTTATTTATTAATTTCATATAATTACTTAAACTTAACATTAAAAAGAAAAGATGTTATCTCAAGTGTAGGCTTATTAGAAGAATTAAGAAATGAAATTAATTTAGCTTCTAGGGTTGATAATGGGTATAATAGAATTATAACTCTTCCGCCAAAAATAAATAAAAGAGATTACAATATAAGTTTTAATGGAAGAGATTTAGCTATAAAATTTAGTAATATAGATTATGCAAGATCACTATCTACTGTAGTAAAAGTTGATAAAAATGGAAGTGGTCTTTATTTTTCTCCAGGAAGTAAAATATTTATGACAAAAATAAATAATGAAGTCTATATTGATAGAACTTGTTCTGGAAGTGAGGAAGTTTGTTCTAATACATACCCTTATTGCGGTAATTTTAGCATTGGTCCAAAGAATGGAAATGGATTTAATAATAATGACCTTAATCCCGGAGATGCTTGGAGTAATCCAAAGAATGCTCAAATTTCAGATGATGCTTATGCATCAGTAACAAGGTTGGATACGTTTTCTGACGAAACTAAAAACTTAAAGACCACAGTATTTAAATTTAACATTCCTAACAACGTAAAGATAAATGGAATTAAAGTTGATATAGAAAAAAGTGCTTTAGTTAATAATATTAAAGATGATTCTGTCGCTATTCTAAAAAACAATGTTACATCTGCATTAAGTCAACATAAAAACCTTACATTTTGGAGCACTACAGATACTTATACAACCTATGGTAATCAAAATGATTTATGGGGCTTGACTTGGACGCCTGCAGATATTAATAACGATGGTTTTGGCGTATCTATAAGTGCTAATATTCCTCAAATAGGAGCAGGTGAAACCGCAAGAATAGATCATATTAGAATTACTGTTTATTACTCATTTAACGGTTGTACTTTAAAATGCCAAAATAGTATTTTTGTCTTTAAACAATATTGTGCTGCCAATAATGGTTGTAATGTTAATAGGCTATCATGCATTTAGGAAAAAGTTCTTTAATATATATTTTCTATTAACCTGGTCCATAAGACAACTACGCTACGATAGTTTATAAATAAAAAATGATTAATTTTAATATGAATTTTAAAAAAGAAGAATTAATTTCCCAAGTTAAAGATTTGGAAAAACAATTAGGTAGAAGACCCACAAAACATGACAATAGTGCAATTTACCAAAAAAGTGTAAAATATTTTGGAAGTTGGAATAAAATGATGGAAAATGCTGGTTATGAAGTAAGATATTATCATTATCCAAAAATTCCTAAAATTTTAACTTCTGAACTTGCATATTTTTTAGGTTTAATCATAACTGATGGTCATTTGCAGGCTAAAAAAGTATATGGAGTTTACATTTATACCAGTTATAATGAAGAAAGTGAGATTATTAAAAAATTAATTTTTAACCTTTTCAGTTATAATGCTGGTCTTTATAAAAGAAAACTTCATGGATTTAATAAACGTCATAATATTCAGATTTCTATAAGTTCTAAGGATTTAGTTATAAATTTACATAAGAGATTTGATATGCCCATAGGGAATAAATCTCTCATAGCAAGAGTCCCAAAATTAATCTTTAATTCAAATAAAAAAAACATTTCAAGTTTTATTAGGGGTGTAATAGATGGTGATGGTGACATAATTCATTCGATAATACGTATTAGTTCAGGTTCTTATTTATTTTTAAAATATATAATAAAAATTCTATCCATTTTAGGAATTAAATATAAAAGTAAAATACAAAAAGAAAAAACCTGCTATAGATTAAGTTTGAATAAAACAGATAGTAGAAAGATCTACAATTTATGCTATAAAAAAGCAAAATATTTTTATCCTAGAAAAAAAGAAAAATTCCTTGAAACCAATATGTTTAAAAATATAAAAAGAGGCTAAATTACCAACCTCACGTAGCTCAACCGGTAGAGCATTCGGCTGTAGATAAAATCACTGTTTGACTTAAGGTAAAAACTAAGAATGAAAAACAGACAGCTGATCCCGAAAGATAATTTATCCGGGTAAGGTCGCTGGTTCGAATCCGGCCGTGGGGACTTTATATTTCTAAACAATAAACTTTAAAAATAAACAAAGTTCAAGATAATTTAAGCCCAAATAGTCTAATGGCCAGGACTCTACCCTGTCACGGTAGCAATCCGGGTTCGAATCCCGGTTTGGGCGTTTATTTTTAAAAAAAATGAAACAAGAACCAATAATAAAAGTAGAAAATTTATCAAAAAACTGTATTGTTGCATTAAAGGGACTTGAATACCAAACCAAAATTAAATCGTTAAATTTAAATAGTTATTATCTATCTAAAAATTATGGTAGAAGATAATAGGTTCTTGTCAATCAAATTACTTAAATTTGAGGAAGATTTTAATAAGATACTAAAACAACTTCAAATAATGGCGAGTGAAGCGCGTAATGAAGGTGTTACACCAGAAAAAATACAACGCTTTAATTCATATGCTAAAACAAAAATAACTAATTTAGTAAATAAACACTTCTAGAAAATTGTCTAATAATCTTTACTTAACTTTATCAACTCTAACCATTTATTCTTAGAATTCAATTTTAAATCAGTGGCTAATTCGTAAGGACAGCAATCAATAGCTTGATGTTTAGTTATGAAGTTATAATATATTTCAAATCCCTTCATTATGCTTTGAGCCGAATACAAAGAGCCATGAAATCCTCTAAAGGTTTTAGTTCTTGCTCTAATGTTATTATGCAATCTTTCAATAGGATAGTTAAATCCTCTTTCATTAGCAATTACAACATTATGAATTATTTTACTTTTAGCTTCTCTTTTATGCAATCCAAAAGATTTGTTTAATGCTTTTCTATAAGCACTTAAACCATCTGTTGTAACTACTCTAATTTGTTCGCCTGTTTTCCTTTTTGCTAACTTTAAAACTTCACTCATATTTTCAATAGTTCTTGTTTCCATATAATTAGAAGCAACCATATAACGAGTTTTTGTATCCATAACGTCTACAAACCAATTTTGCTCTATTCCTAATTTCGCTTTATGACTTTTTCTTCTTCTATATTCTACTTCATCAGCTTGTATTTCATTACCAACATTAACATTTAACTTATTTGTAAATTCATTAATTAAATTAGAATACTTTATTATCCATCTCAAAATAGTTGAATGGTCTGAATTATGAGGATAGAAAGCTTGTAAATGTTCTTGCACTTTACGAGTTGAAATACCTCTAAAAAATAAATCTAAACATAAAGTAATTTTATTAGGGCTATTTCTCATTCGGTAAAAACCATCATTAATAACAAATCTTTTTTTACAATCATTACAGAAATATCTTTGAATTAATCCTCGATTCTTTGTTACTCTTTTACCTCGTTTAATGATGTTAATACTTTTACAATATAAACATGATTTCTCCATACTTATATTAGGTACCCGAAGTATATAAACCTTTCGGTACCCTAATCTATGAGAACTTTAACTCATTTAGAATTTCAGCTGTAATTTCTAATCTTTCATCACAAGCATTTAATAATTCATCATGAACTGTATTACCATAGTAAACCACTTTAACGATAACATCATTTTCTTTAGCTTCTAAAATTGGGGGTACAAAATCACTATCCCCAGCTATTAATATAGCTTTTTGTATAGAACTTTTTATAGCAAGTTTTACCAAATCAATAGCAAAATATGTATCAACCCTTTTCTGTGTATAGTCTCCTTTTTTTGTTTTTGCTAACCTCCCCATTCTAATCTCAAGTCGTGGAATTGTTTTTAACATATTTATAAATCTATCAGAGTTGGATTTTCTTAATTTTTCTTCTGGTGTCGGAGGGTTACTTTGAAATGGAGGACAATAGTATACATACATTCTATAAAATTCTTCTTTGGATAAATCTATAAAATAAGTCTTCAATTTTTCAAAGTTTATTTTAAGATTACCTAAATTTCTCGTTATTGAATTTAGATAACCCAAATCCACAAATACTGCTGCTTTATCCATTTTTATTACCTATAAATTATCAGAGAATTACCTGCTATCGTCGGAGGAATATAACGATAGTGATTATTACTTTATTGTAGATAATAAACTAGTATATAAATCTTTCGCCTATTTTTTAAGCGAATTTATTGTTTTTCAATGACGATTTTATTTTTTTCTAATTTTACCTTTAATTCTTTATCAAGAAATTTTGATATTTCAACAATTTCTTTAGGCAAATTAATTCTATATTTATAATATGTTGTTTCACCAACTTTTTTATCAAGAACTTTCATTATTTTCATAATATTGTTAGGTGCCCGAACTTTATAAAACTTTCTATGATTTTTTAGAAATTAAGTCCCTCTTACGCACCAATGTATCAAAAAACATAGTTTTATATATAACTTCTTCACGTTGAAATTTAACCAAAAACTTTATAAATGATTAAAAATCAAAATTTAAAGGATAATCTTTCTACAAAATGAATACAAGGGGAATAAAAACTTTAACGTCTTTAAACATTATTGCTAGTATTATATCTATTGTTTATTCCTAAAAATAAAATTTTTTAGAGAGATTTATCTAAAATATCGTCGTGGGCCGGTAGCTCAGCTTGGTAGAGCACCTGCCTTTTAAGGCATAAGGAAAGCAGGTGGTCGTGGGTTCAAAACAATGGTGAAAGTCCCATCCGGCCCGCTCATAATAACAATGGAACAAGAAATCAAAATTGAAAAACATGAATATGTGCCAGAACATATTAAATTAAGTGAGGAAGAATCTGAAGAATTACTAAAAAAAATTAATATTTCAAAAAAACAGCTTCCTAGAATTTTAAAAGAAGATCCTTCAATAGCGAAATTTGATGTTAAAAAAGGCGACATTATAAAGATAATTAGAAAAAGTCCTACTATCGGGAAATCTGAATTTTATAGGGTGGTAATATGAATCAATACAGGCATTTAATTAAAAAATATTTTAATGAACATTCTTTAGTAGAAAGTAATATAGAAAGTTTCAATAGATTTATGGAACGCGGAATCCAGGAAATTATTAATGAAACACAAGATATTATTCCAACTATAATTCCAGCTGAAGTAAAAGATTTTAAAATAAAGCTGGGAAAAGTTACAATAGAAAAACCTCAGATTGTGGAAGCTGATGGAAGTAAAAGAGATATTTATCCTATGGAAGCAAGATTAAGAAAATTAACTTATTCAGCTCCTATTTATTTAAACATTTCAGCTTATATCGATGGTGTAGAAAGAGAACAATTTACAGCTTTAATAGGAAAAATTCCTGTAATGGTAAAATCCAAGTTCTGTCATTTAAATGGTTTAAATAAAGAAAATTTAATATCCCATAATGAAGACCCAGATGATCTTGGGGGGTATTTTATTTTAAATGGTAATGAAAGAGTCTTAGTTATTGTAGAAGATTTAGTTTCAAATAGATTATTCATAGAAAAAAATTCAACTGGGCCAAGTAAATATACAGCACAAGTATATTCTGAAAGATCAGCTTATAGAATTCCTCATTCAATTGAGCAAATGAAAGATGGGGTAATTTATATTTCATTTACAAGATTTAAAAGAGTTCCAATTATATCTATAATCAAAGCTTTAGGGTTAGTAAAAGACCAAGATATCTCTGATACAATTTCAGAAGATAAACAATATGATGATATTTTTATTAATTTATATGAAACTTTAGATTTAAAAACCCAAAATCAAGCTTTAGATTTTTTATCTAAAAAAATAGGACTTACTCAGATTAACGATGAAAAAACAGAAGAAGTTACAGACTTGCTTGACAAGTATTTACTTCCACATCTAGGAATCACTGCTCAGGATAGAATGAATAAGGCCTATAATTTGTGCAAATACATTAAAAAGTTTTTATTGGTTGCTAGAGATAAACTTTCTATATTCGAAAAAGATCATTATATGAATAAAAGATTAAAATTAAGTGGAGATTTACTTGGAGATTTATTTAGAGTAAATCTAAGAGCTTTAGTCCAAGACATATTATATAATTTTCAGAGGTTAGTTAAGAGGGGAAAATTCCAGAGCATTAGAATAATTATCCGTGATCAATTATTAACTTCAAGAATTAAAAGTGCAATGGCTACTGGAACTTGGGTTGGAGGAAGAAAAGGAGTTAGCCAAAATATAGACAGAACTAATTTTATGGCAACAACTTCTCATTTGCAAAGAGTTGTTTCTTTGCTTTCAACATCACAGGAAAATTTTGATGCTAGATCTTTACACCCCACACATTGGGGAAGGCTATGTTTGGATAAAAATACAAATGTATTACTATCTGATAAAAAAACTACGCGAACTCTAGATCAATTGCAAAATTGCTGGAAACATCACAAAGTAATGACTTATGATACTAAAGATAAAAAATTTATTCCAAGTAGTATTGTTAATTATTCCTCTTCAAATCCTGAATTAATGAATAAAAAAGTCTTTAAAATAACTGCTGAATCAGACAGAGAAATAATAGCAACCCAAGACCATCCTTTCTTTACAAAAAAAGGCTGGAAAGATGCTGGAAAATTAAGAAAAAATGAATTAGTTGCAGTTTATCCAATGCCAGATTCAGTTAAAACACCTAATCCGCCAACAATCGAAGATGCTGAAACAGTTGTACAGGAAAAAGAGATTAAGGAATTATTCCCAAAAAGATTTAAACATTATATAAAAGAACTTAAAAACAAAGAGTTATTGCCATTTACAATAAATAATTACTGGGCTGAAATAATTGCAAGACTTCAAGGACATTTGTTTACAGACGGCCATTGCGGTAAATATAATTTAGAATTTTATTGCGGAAGTTTGAAAGATGCAGAAGAAATTGCAGGCGATATAAAAACACTAGGCTTTGAACCATCTAAAATAAATAAAAAAATTAGCAAAGGAATTTTTAATGGGAGAAAAATAACAACTACTACTTATAGATTTACTAAAGGGGGGGCTTTACACGCATTATTGGTTGCTCTTGAAACTCCAATAGGAAGAAAAACAAATCTCAGTTATGAAATTCCTAAATGGATTAGAATTGCAGAATTATCTGTTAAAAGAGAATTTTTATCAAGTTATATGGGTGGAGATGGGGGGAAACCAAGGTTTATAACAGCTGATAGAAAAATAGGGAAAGTAAAAATAGAAGACTTATTCTTCCATAAAAACATTAATAATAAAGATAACGGATTAAAATTTGCAAATGAATTAAAGGATTTATTTGAAATACTAGATGTAAAAATTAAAAAGATAAATTTGGAAGAAGGTTATTTACGCAAAGATGGAAGTAAAACAATTAAAATAAAATTAATATTTAATAAAGACAATGAAAATATTAAAAAATTAATTACAAAAATTGGATTTAGATATTGTAATTCAAAAAGTGAAATAGCTTTATTTTTGGGTGAATGGTTAAGATTGCATAATAAAACTATTAAAGATAAAATTGGATTAAAAAGACAAATTAGAGATCTGTATAAATCCGGAAAAAAACCAAAAGAAATCTCCCAAATATTAAATGTTGGTTATAGAAATGTAAATAGTTGTTTGTTTGAGCGTAAATATGAAAAAACTTCGATAGCTAAATCAAACTTACCTTCTTTTAATGATTGGTTAAATGATTCAAGAATAAAAGGAACAGATTTAATTTGGGAAAAAGTTGTAAATTTAGAAGAGGTTAATTTAGATGATGTTCGTGACATAACAACATATGAAAACACGCATAACTTTATAGCAAATGGATTTTTAACACACAACTGTCCAATAGAAACCCCAGAAGGAACTCCAATTGGATTGAGAAAAAATTTAGCAATGCTGACAAAAATATCACAGGAAGAAATGCCTGATGATAAAATAAAAAAAATGTTAGAAGGCACAGGATTAGAATAAAATGATAGACGTATATTTAAATGAAAAATACATTGGAAGAACAAAAGATTCAGAAGAATTCATTAAAAATATACGTGAGAAAAGAAGAGGGGGAAAACTTCCTAATACTTTAAACATAATGTACGATAAAGAATTTAATGAGGTTTACATAGAAAGTGGTGCAGGAAGAGCAAGACGTCCTTTAATTATAGTGCAAAACAGCAAGCCTTTACTAACAAAAGAGCATATTGATAAATTAATAAATAATGAAATAACTTGGGATTATTTAATTAAGAATGGTTTAATTGAATATTTAGATGCTTTAGAAGAAGAAAATACTTTAGTTGCTTTAAGAGAAATTGATTTAACAGAAAAACACACTCATCTAGAAATAGACCCAACAACTATTTTAGGATTAACAACATCTATAATTCCTTACTCTAATTTTGGGGGATCTTCAAGACTAATAAGAGGATCAAAAATTCAGAAACAATCTTTAGGATTATATGCAAGTAATTTACATATTAGAAATGATACAGATGTAAGTTTCTTACATTATCCTCAAAAACCAATTGTAAAAACATACATGCATGATCTATTAAATTATGAAAAACATCCTTCCGGACAAAATATTGTTATAGCATTAATGAGTTTTGAAGGGTATAACATGCAGGATGCTATTGTTGTTAATAAAGGGAGCATTCAAAGAGGATTCGCTCGTTCAACTTATTTCCGTCCTTATGAAGCAGAAGAACTTCGTTATTCAGGAGGGTTAGTAGATGAAATAGTTATTCCGGATAAAGACGTCAAAGGTTATAAATCAGAAAAAGATTACAGATTACTTGAAAAAGACGGAGTTGTTTTTACAGGAGCTGTCGTAAATGCTGAAGATGTTGTTATAGGAAAGACAAGTCCTCCAAGATTTTTATCAAGCTTAGAAGAATTTAGTATAACAGCTTCAACAAGAAGAGAAAGTTCAACTTCTGTAGCTCATGGTGAATCTGGGGTAGTTGATATGGTAACTATTACAGAAAACGAAGAAGGTAATAAAATAGTTCAAGTGAAAGTGCGTGAGCAAAGAATTCCAGAAATAGGAGATAAGTTTGCATCCCGTCATGGACAGAAAGGAGTTATAGGAATGATTGTTCCTTATGAGAATATGCCCTTCACATCTTTAGGAATGGTTCCAGATATTATATTTAGTCCTCATGGTATTCCAAGCAGAATGACAATTAGTCATGTTATAGAAGCATTAGCTGGTAAAGTAGGAGCTTTATCTGCTAAGAATATAGATGGAACAACTTTTAGTGCAACACCAGATAAAGATTTAAGAAAAATTTTATTAGAATTTGGATTTAGAGAAGACGGCACAGAAACAATGTATAATGGAATGACAGGAGAACAATTTACAGCAAAAATTTATATTGGAAATATGTATTACTTAAAATTAAAGCACATGGTTGCTAATAAAATTCATTCTCGTGCATCTGGTAGAATACAATTGTTAACTAGACAGCCAATAGAAGGAAGAGCGCAAGGTGGAGGATTAAGAGTTGGAGAAATGGAAAAAGATTGTTTTGTAGCTCATGGCGCAAGTTTGTTATTAAAAGAAAGATTTGATTCAGATAAAACAGTTGTTCATATTTGTGAAAATTGTGGAATGACAGCTATACATGATTCAAATAAAGGGCGTGATTTTTGTACAAAATGTGGAGGAAATGTTGAAATTACTCCAATTGAAATGAGTTATGCATTTAATTTATTATTAAATGAACTAAGATCTATGTGTATATATCCAAAATTAATATTAGAGAGCAAATACTAAAATGAATCAAGAATATATTTATAAGAAAATAGAAAAAATCGTCTTTGGATTACTTTCATCTAAAATAATTAAGAAGATGGCAGCTACAAAAATAGTTACAGCTGAACTTTATGATAAAGAAGGTTATCCGGTAGATGGTGGATTAATGGATATTCATCTTGGAGTTATAGATCCTGGATTAAGATGTAAAACTTGTTCTGGGAAATTAAAAGAATGTCCTGGTCATTTTGGTTATGTAGAATTAGCAAGGCCTGTAGTGCATGTTAAATATGTTAAAAAAATATTAATTATATTAAAAAGCGCATGCAGAGAATGCGGACATATCTTAGCTTTAGAAAAAGACATACAAGATAAAAATTTAAGAGGTTTAGCTTTATTAAAATATCTAAGAACTGTAAAAACATGTCCTCATTGCAGCGCAAAACAAGTTCCTGTTAAACTAGAAAAGCCAACCACATTTGTAGAAGATGAAAAAAGGCTTAGTCCAATAGAAATAGCTGCAAGATTTGAGAAATTAACAGATGATGAGGTTGAATTACTAGGAATAAATCCTAGATATGCTCGTCCAGAATGGATGGTGTTAAGTGTTCTGCCTGTTCCGCCTGTTACAACAAGACCGAGCATAACTTTAGAAACTGGAGAAAGAAGTGAAGATGATTTAACTCACAAATTAGGGGACATAGTTAGAATAAATCAAAGATTATTTGAAAATATAAATGCTGGAGCTCCAGAAGTAATTGTAGAAGATTTATGGGATTTATTACAATATCATATTACAACTTATTTTGATAATGAAACTACTCAAATTCCACCTGCTCGTCACAGATCAGGACAGCCCTTAAAAACATTAACAGAAAGAATAAAAAGTAAAGAAGGAAGATTCAGGCATAATTTAGTTGGAAAAAGAGTTAATTTTGCAGCAAGAACTGTAATTAGTCCTGATCCTAAAATAGAATTTAACGAAGTTGGTGTTCCTTTTGTTATTGCAACAGATTTAACAATTCCAGAAAAAGTAACAGAATGGAATTTAACCTGGATTAAAAAATTCGTTGAAAATGGCCCTACTTTGTATCCTGGAGCAAATTATGTAATAACAGGAGATGGTAAAAAGAAAAAAGTAACAGAAGATAGTAAAAAACAAATTCTAGAAGAAATTAAACCAGGGTATATTGTTGAAAGACATTTAATGGATGGGGATGTCTGTGTATTTAACAGACAACCTAGTTTGCATAGAATGAGTATAATGTGTCATAAAATAAAAGTCCTTCCTGGAAAATCATTTAGGTTAAATCCAAGCGTGTGTGTTGCCCCAGATACTTTAGTTCAATTAAGTTCTGGCATACAAAGACCAATTGATGAACTAAAAAATTGCTGGAAAGAATCTGAATTAGCTACTTATGATGATAAAAATAATAAGATTATAAAAACAGAATTAAAAAAATTCTGGGGTTTAAAACCAGAAGAATACGGAAGTAAATGTTATAAGATTACAACCGAATCTGACAGGAGCATAACAGCAACAGGAGATCATCCATTTTACACAAAAGATTCTATAAAAAAAGCTTCTTACTTAAATAAAGATGACTTTGTTGTTATAAGACCGCTTGACACTCCAGTTTATGAAGAGAAAGATAAAATATTAGTAACAAAAAAAGATATTTTGAATAATTGTCCAAAGGAAACTTACACTAAACATACGTTAAAATTATTAGAAGAATTAAAATTAGTTCCTCTAAATATGTTAGATCAAAGAGCAATGATAATTTCTAGATTATTAGGACATTTATTTGGTGATGGAACATTTATACTAAAAAAAGATAGTGGTAGAATGATATTTAGAGGTAATAAGAAGAATTTAGAACAGATACAAAAAGACATCGAGAGCTTGGGTTTCAAGCCAGAAAAAATCTACATTAAAACTGTTAATAATAAAATAGAAACCATTAAAGGAAAAATTCTAGAGGTAAGAGGTAGCGGACATGATTTCGAAATTAGAAATAAGCCTTTGGCAATTTTATTCTCTTGTCTTGGTGCCCCAAATGGTGACAAAGTAAAATTAAGATACAATGTTCCAGAATGGATTATTAGCTCACCAAAATATATTCAAAGAGAATTTTTAGCGAGTTATTTTGGAAGCGAAATGAGCACCCCAAAAATAAGAGATAATTCTAAAAGTAATTTTAGAAGTTTGGTATTCAAAATTTCAAAAATACAAGATAATCTAAGTTCTGGCATGGAATTCGTAAACGATATAAAAAATATTTTAAAAAACTTCAATATAAAACTAAATGTTAACAAAGTAGAAGATGGAAATAAAAGAAAAGACGGTTTCATAACAAAAGTAATCGTATCTTCTATAGATAATGAAACCAGCAAAATAAATTTATTGGGAAAAATTGGATTTATATATGACTATAAAAAAGACAACATTGCTCGATTAGCCTACCATTATATGTTAAATAAACAAAAAGAAGTAAAAAAAAGAAATGAAAAGTTCGACTTAGCTAATAAATTGAGAAAAAAAGGATATAAATTTAAACAAATCTCGGATATTGTTGAAATAAGTGTCGGAAACTTAGAAAAATGGATATATGGAAAATATAAAAAGTCTGCATTACCCAGTGATTTTATTTCTTTCAATGACTGGCATATAAAGAATGCTGATATAAGCAGCGGGTTCGTATATGACAAGGTTAAATCAATTCAAGAAGTTTATGTTCCATTTGTGTATGATATTACTACAATATCAGACACTCACAATTTCTTTGCGAATGGATTTTTAACAAAAAACTGCACCCCATATAACGCGGATTTTGATGGGGATGAAATGAACTTACATGTTCCTCAAACAGAAGAAGCAAGAGCAGAAGCTGAAATTTTAATGCAAGTCCAATCTCATATCATTACTCCAAAAAATGGATTAAATGTTGTAGGAACTTTATTAGATGCCGTTACAGGCAATTATATGTTAACAAAAGACTTAAGTTTTAACAGAGGAGAAGCTATACAAATGCTTTACAATATAGGTGTAAGTGATTTTAGTAAATTAAAATCAGGAAAATTAGTTTCTGGAAAAGATATTTTCTCAGCATTGCTTCCTAATGATTTTGATTTCGTTGGAAATGCAAAAAACGATGAAAATGTTGTTATTAAAAATGGAAGGTTAATGGAAGGATTTATCGATAAAGCAACTATCGGGGAAGATAATGGAACTTTAATAAGAGCCATATATAAAAAATACGGTGAAGATAATGGATTAATTATTATGGGTAGCATATTTAAACTAGGAATAGAAGTTTTATTAAAAATAGGATTTACAACAGGAATAAATGACACAGATCTTCCTGAAGATTTATTAAAGAAAAATAAAGAAAAAATAGATGAGACTATAAATGAAATTAATAATTTAATTAAAAAATATAAAAATAATCAGTTAGAAGCTCTTCCTGGAATGACTACTGAGATTACATTAGAAAATATGATCTTACAGTTATTAAATAAACTAAGAGATAAAATAGGAGAAACTGTTTATGAAAATGTTTCTGATAAAAACTCTACTGTTTTAATGGCCAGATCAGGTGCTCAAGGAAATTTCTTAAACCTAGCACAGATGGCAGCTTTGGTTGGACAGCAAGTTCTAAGAGGATCAAGGGTAAATGTTGGTTATAAAAACAGAACTTTAAGTTCCTTTGAACAAGGGAGTTTAGAGGCTGAAACCCGTGGATTTATCAAAAATTCATATAGATCTGGGATAAACCCTTACGAATACTTTTTCCATGCAATGACAGGAAGAGATTCTCTTATGGACACTGCATTAAGAACTCCTAAATCAGGTTATTTATACAGAAGATTAGCTAATGCTCTCCAAGATATCAGAGTAGAATATGACGGAAGTGTTAGGGATGCAACCAAAAGAATCATACAATTCAGCTATGGTGATGATGGTTTAGACGTCAGTAAAACAGAAGGTGGTATAATTAATGTTAAAAGAATAGTTAAAGAGGTTGCAGCAAATGTTTAATCAAGACCTTCCAAAAAAATTAGAAGAAGAAGCTATAGAATTAAGCAAAGAAGCAAGAATTGGGGATAAGAAAAAAGAAGTACTTAAAAGAGTAAAAGAAGAATATGAAGCAGCTAAAATAAATCCTGGTGAAAGTATTGGAATAATAACAGCTGAAAGCTTTGGAGAACCAGGAACGCAGATGATTTTAAGAACATTCCATTTTGCAGGTGTAGCTGAAGCAGAAGTTACTCTAGGATTGCCAAGATTAATTGAACTATTTGATGCTAGAAAAGAACCAAGTACTCCTAGAACAGAAATTTACTTGAAACATGGAAGCAAAGATAAAGAAAAAGTTAAAGCAATAGCAGCTCAATTAGTTGAAACAAAGTTACAGGACATTTCTTCTGAATTTTCATTAAATTTAACTCAATCAAGAGTTGAAATTACTTTAGATAAGAAAAAAATGAGAGAGTTAAAGATAACAGAAACACAATTAGAAAAAATTTTAGAAGAAGAACTAAAAAAAATCAAAGTAAGTTTTACTCAAGATAAGTTAGTTTTAAAACCAAAAAAAGAAGAGCATGGATTAAAAGAATTATTCCAACTAAAAGAAAAGTCTAAAGAAGTTCATGTTAAAGGTATTAAAGATATAGTGCAAGTTTCTCCAATATTTAATGGCACAGAATTTGTTATTTTATGTTCAGGATCAAATTTAAAAGATGTGTTTAAAGTAGACGGTGTAGATGTAACAAGAACAACAACAAATGATATTTTCATGATGGCAGATGTTTTAGGAATAGAAGCAGCAAGACAAGCTATAATGAAAGAAGCTATAAATGTTATACAACAACAAGGTTTGGATATTGATATAAGGCATATAATGTTATTAGCAGACGCAATGACTAATTCAGGAAGAATTAAAGGAGTTACAAGATCTGGAATAACAGCTGAAAAAGAAAGTGTATTAGCAAGGGCAAGTTTTGAAACACCTATAAAGCATATTGTTAATGCTAGTTTAATTGGAGAAGAAGATACCCTTAACTCTGTAATTGAAAATGTTATGGTTAATCAAGCTGTTCCTTTGGGAACGGGATTACCAGATTTAATTGCTAAAATGAGAAGTAAATTAACAAAGAAGGAAAAATAAAATGGAAGACTTGAAAAAAGCATTGCAAGAAAACAAAGTTATTATTGGAACAGACAGAGTTTTAAAGAGACTAAGAATTGGAAAAATAAAAAAAGTATTTGTTGCGTCTAATTGTCCTCAAATATTAAGGGAAGATATAAAGCATTTAGCAAAACTTCATAAAATTGAGGTTGCTGAAACTAAAGAAGATAATGAACAATTAGGGGTTATCTGTAAAAAACAATTTTCTATTTCTGTTTTAGGCTATTAATATGAGATTACTTGACAAAGATATTATTGAAAAAATAAATTTATTTGAAAACATTACAAAATCTAAAGTTAAAGATCTTATTGAAAAAGAAGAAAAATTCATATTTATAGTTGATAAAGGTGAGTTAATTAAGGCATTGGGTAGGAAAGGGAAAAATATAAAAACACTTGAAAATCTGATGCATAAGAGATTAAAGGTAGTAGAATTTAATGATGATCCTTTAAAATTCGTAAAAAGCTTTATTTACCCGATTCAGCCTGTATTTTTGGCATTAAATAACAACGAAGTAGAAATTAAGGTTGAAGATAGAAAAAGTAAAGGTTTATTAATTGGAAGAGAGAGCAAAAATTTAAACGAATTAAATAGTCTTGTTAAGGATTATTATAACTTAAGCGTCAAGGTATTATAAAATGACAGACGGATTAAAAATTATTAACAAAGAAAATAAAAGTTTAGAAGGAATTGTTAAAGGAGATAAAACCGAGGTAATTGGAATTTCAGATGATCAACAAATGGAGAAAGGATTAGTTGTATATGCAGACGGACCTAAAATTGGTCTTAAACTAATTGCTATAAAAGAAGGTGAAGAAATAATAAGGATAGAGTCATATTTCGATACGCCAAGTGGCGTTAAAATGGTATCAAAACCAGAAATATATAAAAAAGGATCTAAAGATTTTAAAAAATATTATAATTTATTAAGTAATGCTGGATTATAAAAATGGGAAACAAATCACGAGGACTTGGGTCTGGAAGAAAACTTCGAAATAGACACAAGAAGAATAGATGGCATGATTTTTGGTTTAAAAGAAGAGCGTTTAATTCAAAAGCTAAATCAGATCCATTAAGAGGAAGTCCTATGGCAAAGGCAATTGTTCTTGAGAAAACACAAAGGGAGGCAAAACAGCCTAATTCAGGTATGCGGAAGTGTATTTCACCTTCTTCTTTAATTTTAAGCTCAAATCAGCTTTCTTTTCCAATAAAAGATATAGAAAATTCTTTATTAAATACAGAAATATTATCTTTTAATAAAGAAACAAGAAATTTAGAAATTACAAAATTAACACATTATCATAAAGTAAATGGTGATAAAACATTTAAGATTACAACAAAAGAAGGAAGAAACTTAATTGCGACAGGAGATCATCCATTTTACACAAAAAATGGGATGAAAGATTTAAACGAAATAAGTTCGGAAGAAAAAGTTGCTGTTTTACCGATTGAACCTATTTTATATGAAAAAAATAAAGATATAATTTTAACTGAAGAGGCTTTAATAAGAAGCATTTCTGATAATAAAATTAATGTTGAAAGAGTTGTTAAAATTTTAAAAGATAAAGACTTGTTACCATTAAAACTTAATTCGAATAAGTTACCGGCGATAATAAAATTACTCTCTCACTTATTTGGGGATGGTAGTATTGGATGGTACAAAGCTACAAGTTATAATAGTAAGAGGGGCACTCTACATTTTTGTGGGAATAAAATTGATTTAGAGTTAATTAATAATGATTTAATTACAGCTGGTTTTAAATCAGGTAAAATAAAAGAATATAAAAGTTATGGGATAATAAAATATATTAAAAATGATAAGGAATTGTTAGTAAAAGGGATATCAACCTTTTTTTCCATTGATTCTGTGATTTTATTTACCCTATTCAAAGCTCTCGGAGCACCAATAGGAAAAAAAACAGATACTAAATTTAAAGTTCCACAATGGATTATGAATTCTCCTTTATGGGTAAAAAAATTATTCTTAGCAAGTTATTTCGGAAGTGAAATGACAAAACCAGAACCTCAATTAAGCTTAAAGAGTTTTAGAACGCCTTATTTTTCATTAAATAAAAGAGAAGATTTAGTTGAAAGTGGATTAGAGTTTGTTGAGGATATTAAAAAATTGTTGAACGAATTTGGTGTTGAAGTATTAAAATTCAAAATCGAAGATCATTGCATTAGAAAAGATGGTAAGATAAGTAAAAAAATAAGAGTTTATTTATCAAATGAAATGCAAAATTTAATTAATTTATATGGTAAAATTGGTTTTGTTTATTCAGATAAAAGAGAAAAATTAGCAAGGTATGTTTATGCTTATTTAAAACAAAAACAAATCAAATTAACAAAAAGATTAGCAGCTTATGATAGAGTAATAGAATTAGATAAAGACAATTTATCAAATATGGAAATATTAGAACAAATAAAAGATGAATTTCCAGAAATTAAATACCATAACATAAAAGATTGGACTTCTGGAAAAGTTAAAGGATGGTTGCATATGTTAGCTTTAAGTGATATTTGTTTTGATGATTGGTTAATTGAATCAACAGAAGGTTTGGGTTTTTCAGGACTAGTCTGGGAAACCGTTGATAAAATAGAAGAAGTTTCATGTCCAGAAGTAGTTGACATTACAACTTTATCAGAAAATCATAATTTCTTTGCAAATGGATTTTTAACTTCAAATTGTGTTGTAACCCAATTAATTAAGAATGGTAAAAAAGTTACAGCTTTTGTTCCAGGTTATAATGCTATTAAATTTATTAACGAACACGATGAAGTTATAATAGAAGCTATTGGTGGAAAACAGGGAAGAGCTAAAGGAGATATTCCTGGAATTAGATGGCAAGTCATAAAAATAAATGATCAGAGTTTAGATGCTTTATTAAAAGGAAGAATTGAGAAGGGTAGAAGATAAAATGGCAATAATGAAAGAACCTTTAATTGATTATGGTAATGATTTGTTAATTTATAATCAAAAAGAAATAAATTTAGATAAAATATCTGAATTGCTTTTAAGTAAAGGTTACTCAGGAAGAACTATTGATGCAATAGCAGGAATCTATAGATTTATACCAAATAATAATGGATTTCATTTTATAAAATTAAATACACGAATTGGAGCATTGGAATTTATTTATACTTCTGGGAATGCTAAAGAAAAGAACCAAGAAAATTTACTAAATATGATGAAAAGTATAGATGAGGTTGTTAATTAAAATGAACTTTAAAATTTTTAATATGTGGGAAATTTCTGGATTGCAAGTTCAAGATCCTGGATTAAAAAATTATATTAATGTACATCCAATTTTAGTTCCGAGAACAGGTGGAAAATTTGCCAAAACCAGATTTTGGAAAAATAGAAATAATATTGTTGAAAGATTAATAAATAAATTAATGGTTCCAGGTCACAAAGGGAAAAAACATAAAACAACTTCTGGAAGAGCTTCTGGAAAAGGAATAAAGGTTTATAATATTGTTTATCAAGCTTTTAAAATCATAGAAGAAAAAACTAAAAAAAATCCTGTAGAAGTTTTTGTGAAAGCTTTAGAGAATGCTGCACCAAGAGAAGAAATTACAACTATAGAATATGGTGGAGCAAGGTATCCTCAAGCTGTAGAATGTGCTCCTCAAAGAAGAATAGATATAGCATTAAGACAAATGGTCCAGGGCTCTTATCAAAAATCATTCAATAAAAAAGTAAATATGACTGAAGCTTTAGCTGATGAAATTCTTAAAGCTTATCAAGTTGATCAAGGAAGTACTGCTATTACTAAAAAATTAGAATTAGAAAGACAAGCTGATGCAAGTAGATGAGTTAAATTAGTCTGTTCTTTGTAATTTTGTCTGTGCTTGATATGCTTCAAATATTTCTACATCATCTTTTACATCTTCAATAGAGGTGGCAATCTGAAGTTTTTCTTCTAAGATTTTCGCAGAAATAACGTAACTACCACCACTATGAACTTTATTTAATAACTCAATTTTTCTTTCTAACATGAGATAAGTTATATTTCCTAATTCAAAAGAAGCTATCATATACTCGCCTTGATTAATTAAAGGTTTAACTTTCCTTTCATAAAATTTCCTCCATATTTCAAGTTCTTCTTGGATTGTTAGTTTATCTGAAATATCTGTCATAACTTTAGAGATTAGTTAAATTTAAAAAGTTTTTTATTAGGGTCAAATTTGTCATGTCTTTAAATAGCAATCTTTCTATTAAATAACTATTCGAAAATAGTAACATTTATAAATGAGTTAAATATTATCATATTACCAAAGGAGAATTAAAATGAACATAATATGTCAAGAATGCGGATCAATTTACGTTGGAAATGAAATTCCACAAGGTTTAATATGTATGTGTAAAAGTAATAAATTTAAATTGAAATAATCAAAAAAATGATATACAAATCAAAATCATTAGGTGATATGGTGGAAATACCAGACGAAGATGCTTTAGCTTCTTTAGATTACTACTTTTTACTAACTGGAAGAGATAAAAAATACGCAAATCCTGTTTTTACAGAAAGAAATACAGAATCAGCATTATTTAACCTAAGACGTTTAGGAATAAATGAAGATTTATCAGAATTTAATAGAAAGTTTGGTCGTACACTTGAAGGACAAGATCTGATTTATCTAAGAATAGCAGAAGCAAGGGTTAATTGGTATTTAAATCATACATTAGAAAAAAGATTAGAACGTAAAAAGTCTTTACCAAAAATAAAAAAAGCTGTTGCAAGAGCATACTTCGATTTATTTTTAAAATTTCCTAACACCATATACAAAAATGACTCATTTAGGTCAATCCTCAGAATGATGTCTAACTAAAACAATAAGCTTTTATTCTTCTATTTTAGCTAAAAATTATGAGAGAATTTTTATTAAAAGCATTAAAAGCGCATACGTCTGATTTTGATATAGATGATTTAGAAAGTGCTGGAAAAATGCATATTGTTGCTAGGTGCATTAGCAATGCATTATGGTTAGCTAAAGGATTAAGAGAAGATACTATAATTCATATTAATTTAGAAGGTCCTAAATTTCCACCTAAGCTAATTTCTTTTTATGGAAATAAACTAAAAGGTTTTGCATTTGATGAAAAAGGTATTTCAAAATTCATAAAATATGCTTTGGAAAAAGGTGAAAATCTAAAATTAAATGAAAGTTTAGAAATAAATCCTGGAATAATAGTTAGTAAAAAAAGTTTTGAAGCTTTTGTAAAAGAAAATTCTGATAAACAATTAGTTTACTTGCATAAAAAAGGAAAAGATATTAGAGAGTTTGAATTTAAAGAAAACATTTTATTTATTTTTGGAGATTATATTGGTTTGCCAAGAAAAACAGAAATTTTTTTAGATAGGTTAAATGCTGAAAAGGTTTCTTTGGGAAAGATTGAATATCATGCTTCTCAATGCATTACTATTGTTCAGACCGAGTTAGATAGAAAATATTAAATAAAATTAAATTACTAAATAAAAATTATGATTATTGATTCTTTGTTGTTACTGATAAATATGCGAAGAGAAAATATGAAAAATACAAAGAGACTTGTACAAGATTCGAAATTTCTAAAGTAATTAAAAAAATTTTAAAAATAAGCCTTTGGCAGCCGTCAAATGTAAAAAGAAGTTCGCAGAAGGCTCCAAATCAAAAAAGGCACCCGAAATCAAAAGATAATTTTAGATATAATATACCTTTAGTATATTATGCAAACAAGACAAAGAAAATAACTTTTAAAGAGTTGGGGAGAATAAAAAATTTAATTTTGCATATTATATCAGACTTTAATTTTATCTATATTGTTTAAAGTTATCCAAGCACTCATTGAACCAAAACCTTTTTTATCAATATTGAAAGGTTTAATTTCTTTAACATTTTTTAAAAATATTAGCATACAATATTTTTTATCTTTAAACATTTCATAAAAATAATTTATTTTATCTTTTTCAATACCATCATCCTTTCCATATTTATTTAAAATCTCAAGAACTTTATTTTCATTTAAATTATCAAATTGTAAAACTTTGTCAACTTCTGCTTTTATTGTTACAGGATCTCCAGAATCTTTAAAATATATAATTTCATTTTCTTTAATTTTATTCCAAGGGGGATATTTATTTTTGTACCATCTTGACTCTATTTTCTTTTCTCCAGTTAAAATTTTATTAGTTAAATTCCAGGATTTCTTCATTATTGCTAAATGTTGCATGAATATATAATTTACAAACTTTATATAAATATTATGATATTAAACTTTTAAGAACATTGATGATTTTATTTTAAGAAAAATAATGTTTTAATACTTCATTTTCCATATTTGGAGAACAATTAGATTTTATTAAATATGCATCTTCATACTTTAGTTTTACTTTATCCAATTGTTTTAAATCCTTCTTTTCCATTATCAAAATTCGTTCTGACTCTAACAATATGATCCCCTCACCTTTCATATCAATAAAACTTAAGAAATATTCTGCCTTTTGATAATCTTCTTCACTTTTAAACTTTACCCCATACATTATTGGGTCTCCAAAAGGGTCTTCTATTTCTTCAATTCTAGATGCTTCTTCTTTAATATGACATTTTACTTCAGTTAAATTATTTTCAATTTTACTTAATCTTTCTTCTAAATTTCTACCGGTCATTTTCATAATATGATTAATTTGTTTTCTTTTTGATAAATACCATTGTCTTATCTTTTTTCTATCTACTTTATCCAATTTCTTATATTTTTTCTCGAAATTCGCAAAGTGTGCTTCAAGTCTTTTTTCTGAAGAACATATATAAGCTAATTTCCTATAACCTTTTTTTCTTTCTTGCTCTCTTTCTTTACATATTCTTTCTAGTTCTTTTTTATCCATAATATATGCGGTTCTAATAATCTTATTATATGGTTTAAATTTAATTTCATAAATTTGATCGAGATAATTCGCAATATTTTTTGAAACAGTTAAAGCTTGATCACCTAACATTTCAAATGGCAATTTTTCACTAAATAAAACTTCTCCAGCTTTTTCAAATTCTATATAATCTAAAAATTGTATATCGGTAAATCTATCTAAAGATTCTTGTTTAACTTTTTCTATTAATTCTTGTCTTTCATTCATTTTAATTTAATTTTTTATTAAATTGTTTTTTTATTTCGGACTATTCTAATTCTATTAAACTTATAACCTCTTTCTTCTAAAATATCAGCTAAATACTCATATAAAATTAAGATATTAAATGGAGCGGGATTTATGGGATATTTATTATCTAATAGATACTTAACAACATTTTCAAACTCCTCGTCTTCCAGTTTGATACCAATTTTTTTATCTTTTATTATATCTAAATGTAACTCAATTAAATTCAAACGTTCTTCAATGGATTTTTCATTAGTTTCTTTCATATTCTTTATCATAAATAAACTAAGTCTCAGATGATTCAACAATTAATTCCCATAAAGAACCTTTTTTAAATTCAATTCCAATTTCTTTTGCTTTTATCTCTAATTCATTAATATCATCTTTAGAAGGCAATTTACAATTCCTAGAACCATCTTCTTCAAAACCAGAAAACCCAGAGCTCCAACTGTAATCAATTAGTTCTTTACCAAATCTTAAAGGTTGTCGTAAAATCAAAAGTTCTCTATATTTTTTCAAAATTTTATTCCTAGAGTAGTTTTTTTTAATTAGCCCTCCATCATTTTTGCAGTGCTTTCCAATATAATTAGATTTATAATGAGTCTCACAAGTTTCGCACCTAGCATAAACTTTTCTTGGATCCTCAACTATTTTTCTTGTTAAATAAAGGGTTAAACTTCCGCCAGGCATTTTAATCACTCCTAATATGAGAATTATTAATTATATAAATAATTTTCTGTTAAAATTATTCCTATAGGAATATTTATAAATAATAAAAATAAGTTAAATTTATGGTATTTGATATAACTCAATTAAAGAAGATAAGAAAACAGCTTAATTTGACACAGCATCAATTTGCCTTAAAAGCAGGTGTAAGTCAAAGTATGATTGCTAAAATCGAAGCTAATAAAATAGATCCTACTTACTCTAATGTAAAAAAAATAGAAAACGCATTAGATTTATTAACCAAAAATTCTGAAAAAGAAGCTAAAGATATTATGGTTAAGGATATTATTTCAGTAAATCAAAACGAAAAAATCTCTAATGTAATAAAATTAATGAATAAATATAATATTTCACAATTACCTGTTCTAGACAATAACACAGTCATTGGGCTAATTTCAGAGTCTTCAATATTAAACAAAAACTTAGATAATATTAAAAATTTGAAAGCTAAAGATATTATGGAAGATGTTCCTCCAATTATTGCTCAAAATACTCGACTACAGGTTATTAAACAATTATTACTATATTATTCTATAGTTTTGGTAAAAGAAAAAGGAAATTTGATAGGATTGATAACCAAAGCAGATATAATAAAAAGTTTAAATTAACAACAAAAACATTTAAATACCATTCAAAAACTAAAAATTTAATAAAAATATGGAGGAAAAATAATTAATGGCAGATATATTAGCAGAACACATTCGTGAATTAATGAACAATCAAGAGAAGATCAGAAATATCGCTATAGCGGCCCACATTATTTAAGCAAGTAAACGTGCTTAATGTGGAGTGATCATGGAAAAAAATTAAGAGAAAAATCTTAATTTTCCTTTTAGACAACGTTTAGCGACAATCTACTTCTTGGTGCAGGAATGATTTCAGAAGAGTTAGCTGGAAAGCAATTAACTTTAGATTTCAGAGAAGATGAAAAAGAAAGAGGAATTACAATAGATTCTGCTAATGTTTCAATGATTCATGACGTAGATAATGTAAAATATTTAATAAATTTAATTGATACTCCAGGGCATGTTGATTTTGGTGGCGATGTAACTAGGGCAATGAGGGCCGTAGACGGAACAATTATTCTTGTTGATGCTGTTGAAGGAATAATGCCTCAAACAGAAACAGTTGTTAAACAAGCTTTAAGAGAAAGGGTCAAGCCAGTTTTATTTATTAACAAAGTTGACAGATTAGTTAGAGAAGTTAAATTAACTCCTGAAAAAATTCAAGAAAGACTTACTCAAGTTATTACAGAAGTTAATAGATTTATTGGTAATATTGCTCCAGAAGAATTTAAAGAAAAATGGGCTTTAAGCGTTCAAGATGGAAGTGTTTGTTTTGGTTCTGCATTTCATAAATGGGCTTTAAGTGTTCCATACATGACAAAACATAAAGTAAGTTTTAAAGATGTTTTAGATGCTTACGCAAAAGATGATCCTAGTGAAATAGCTAAGAAAGCTCCTTTGCATAAAGTTGTTCTAAATATGGTTGTTACCCATCTTCCCAATCCTAAGCAAGCACAAGTTTATAGAATTCCAAAAATATGGCATGGTGATATTGATTCGGAAGAGGGACAAGCTTTAATTAATTGTGACCCTAATGGACCTGTAGCATTTATAGTTACTAAAATTGTTATTGATAAACACGCTGGTGAAATTTCTGCTGGCAGATTATTTTCTGGCACGGTAAGACAAGGTCAAGAAGTAGAAATGATTTTAGCGAAGAGAAGAGTTAGAGTACAGCAAGTTAATATCTATAAAGGACCAACAAGAATGCAAGTAGATTCAGCTGTTGCTGGAAATATAATTGGATTAGTCGGATTAAAAGATGCTTATGCTGGAGAAACTGTTTCAAGCAAAGTAATTACCCCATTTGAAGCTATTAAGCATATATTTGAACCTGTTGTAACTAAAAGTATAGATGCTAAAAAACCTTCTGATTTGCCAAGATTGGTTGAAGTTCTTAAGCAAGTAAGTAAAGAAGACCCTAGCATTAAAATTGAGATTAATCAGGAAACAGGAGAAAATTTAATGTCTGGTATGGGAGAATTACATTTAGAAGTTATAGAAAATAGAATTAAAAGTGAAAAGGGGTTAGATATTATTACAGGTTCTCCAATTGTTGTATATCGTGAAACTATTCAAAAAAAATCTCCTGAAGTTGAAGGAAGAACTCCAAATAAGCATAATGTATTTTATATTGAAGTAGAGCCTTTGGAAGATAATATTTTTGAAGCTATAAGGTCAGGAGAACTTCCAGAAACAGGAATAAAGAAAAAAGATAAAACTTTATGGGAGACTTTAATTAAACTAGGATTAGATAGCAAGGCAGCTAAACAATACAGAGATATTTACAAGGGAAATGTTTTGATAGATGGAACAAAGGGAGAAGTTCATATTGGAGAGGTTATCGAATTAGTTTTAGAAGGTTTTGAACAAGTTATGAATGAAGGTCCTTTAGCCCGTGAACCTTGTATGAGATTAAAAGTTACTTTAACAGATACTAAATTACATGAAGATGCCATTCATAGAGGACCAGCACAAGTTCTTCCAGCTATAAGAGATGCGATAAGAGAAGCTATGTCAAAAGCTCAAGCTTCAATGTACGAACCTTTACAAATTCTTGAAATAGATGCTCCTTCTGAATATCTTGGAGAAATAAGCAAGTTAGTTAGCAATAAAAGAGGACAGATGTTAGAAGTAGAACAAAATGAAGCTTATATTAAGGTTAAAGCTAAACTTCCTGTAGCTGAAATGTTTGGGTTAACCTCTGATTTAAGAAGTGCAACAGGCGGAAGAGGAAGCCATTATGTTATTGACCAAGTATTTGAAAGACTTCCACTTGAATTACAGCAAAAAGTAATTACAGCCATTAGAAAAAGAAAGGGTTTAACTGAGAATATGTGATTTTTTAAAAAGCTTTATAAATTTTCTCGTTTTTTACTAAACAATGAGTAATCTATTAAAAAGTTGCGGACTAGAAGAATTAAAGTATATTGTTGATTTACCAGGAAATGGAGAGTATAATCGTTATTCTGTTGAAACAAAGGGGTTAGTATATAGCAGAGGAGATAATTCGATAAATTTTAATCTAAGATTACTTAAATTTTATCTAAACCCTAAAATGGTTTGGGATCCAACATTTCCAAATATATTTAGAACTAAAGAAACAAATATAGTCAAGTCTACTGGTGAAAAGTTAGTATTTGATTTAAAAGATGTCATTATAAAAAGTTCTCAAACAACTGAAGAGTTTCACGAACAAATAAACTCAAAATTAATTAAAGATCGGAATAGATATATTGAATATGAAGATAATGAAAAACTTTTTAGTTACGTGTATGAAAAATATTCAAAAGCTACAATGGATATTGAAAAATTATTAGAAAGGTATTTAACAAAATCTAACTGAAAATATGTAGTTAATTTTATAAACTTAATTATTTATATAAGAATATGGAAGAAATTAAAATATATGTCCATAAAGAATATCTTGTACAACAAAAAGCTAGTGAAGACATTATAAAAAGAATCTTAGAAATTTCTGATAGACATAGTTATTATACAATAAGTCATTCTCCTTTTGATCAAAATGCTTCCTATAGTTATGTTATTTGTCCAAGTTTAATAGATAAAGAAAAAGGGTTAGCTAAAATAGTTGAAGAATTAAATAATATAAAAGGAATACAAATGACAATATTATCTCCAATAGAAAAAGATAAAAAATAGTTAAACTTAAATCTTAATTAACTTTCAGTATTTTATGAAAAAATTACTTATTTTGTTAATGTTCTTAATTTTATTATATCCTATAAGTTCTCAAGAATTTCCAAATCCATATAATAAATATGTAAATGATTTTGCTCATCTATTTAATTCAAATGATTTAAATGAATTACAAAATACTTTAAGCCAAGTTGAAAAAAATACAACAGCAGAGGTTGTTATTATAACAGTTAATACATCTAAACCGTTATCTCCTGCACAATATAGGACGGAGTTATTTAGTAAATGGCAAATTGGTAAAAAAGGCAAGGATAATGGATTGTTAATATTATATTCTTTACAAGAGAATAGAATTGAAGTTGAAACAGGTTATGGTTTAGAAGGAATTCTTCCAGATTCTAAATTAGGAAGGTTATTAGATGAAAATTATGTTCCTTACAGGGATAAAAAACAAGTTCAACAGGGAATTATTTTATTTACAAAAGAAGTTTCTAAAGTAATTGAAGAGAACAAAGAAGAAGTTATTTCTAGTAAAAAAAGTTATAATTATCTTTCTTTTTTTCCATTGATTTTTCCGTTAATATTTTTAATTATATTTATCTTAAGCATTCATAAAATAATTAATACAGGAAAAAGAAAATGCAAAAAAGATAATTTAGAAATGAAATACCTTGGACTAATTGCAGGTTATTATATTTATAAATGTACTAAAGGGCATGAAGAGAAAGTTCAAAAAACATTTTCAAACACTCACTTAGGTGGAAGATATTACGGTGGATTTGGTGGATTTTCAGGAGGGGGTTTATCTGGCGGAGGATTTGGAGGTTTTGGTGGTGGAATGAGTGGTGGTGGAGGAGCGGGAAGATAACTATTTCTAAAGAGTAACAAAACGAAAGATTTATATATTAATTAAATCTAATAATTTTTAGGTAATTAAAATGAATTTAAGAAATTTAGTAAACCAATTAAAAAATAATGCAAAGATGGGTTTAGTCACTTTATTAGCACCATTAATATTAAACAGTTGTAAAGTCGAGAACAGAACTTATGACTTTGATGCTACTTTGGATAGGGAATATTTAAATAGGGAATATTTAAGTTTTCAAACTACCTGGGTACCGTTTCATTATAAGAATACCCTTACCGTTTATCCAAAAGGTCCTTATATAATCACCCTTAAAAATGGTTTTGTGGAAGTAGAAGAAGAAGATAAAATAGTTTATGAAGATCATAATGATAATGATGGCAAAATTGAAAAAGTAATTAGATATAGTTATAATAAAATGACTCATGAATCCGTCGATGATAGAGAATCCGAGGTTGATCAAGTAGTAATACAAAAAGCCCAAGGAGAATATACCGCTTATCTAAATGCTATAAAAGAAAGTAAAAAAAATAGTGGCTTAAATGCGATAGAAGGTCATTAACCCTCAAGAAAATATTAAATAAAAAATTAAAGAAATTTGATATCTTTAAAGTTCTATTGGTATACTGTGTTAGATTAAATTTTCAGATACTTTTTTAAATACATAGATTACAATAATAATATGGTTAAAGAAAACTTTTTTTCAAAGAATAAAACATTATTCATAATTTTAGGAATAGCTTTAATTTTAATAATTTATTTTATTTCAAAATATAATTCTTTTGTTTCTTTAGATCAGAATGTTAATGGTAAATGGAGTGAAGTAGAAAATCAATATCAAAGACAATCTGATTTAATTCCTAACTTAGTTTCTGTAGTTTCAAGTTCAACAAAAGTAGAAGTTAATTTAATAACTCAAGTTACAGAAGCAAGATCTAGATGGCAGACTTCTAAAACTTTACTTGAAAAAGATACAGCTGGAGTTCAGATGAACAATGGCATTACAGCTTTGGTCAATGCTGTTGCAACTGCTGAAAATTATCCTCAATTACAGTCAAATAAGCAATATGTTGCTTTAACAGATGAATTATCAGGAACACAAAACAGAATTACTGTAGCAAGGGGAAGATATATTGAAAGCATTCAAAGATATAATACAGCAATTAAAAGATTCCCTGGAAATATTCTAGCAGGGATTTTTGGATTTACTGGAAAAGACTATTATAAAGCAGATGTAAATGCCTTAAAAACACCTAAATTAGGTGAGGGTACATTACCTTAATTATTTAAATTCTAAAATATTATCCATTGTATGAAAATCAATGTTCAAAAAAGTAAAGAACGAGGAATTACAAAATTAGATTGGTTATTAAGCAAACATAGCTTTAGTTTTAATACTTATTATAACCCAAAAAGAATGAATTTTGGTAAACTTATAGTTTTAAATGACGATATTGTAAATCCGAATTCAGGTTTTGGAATGCACAATCATGAAAATATGGAAATTATTTCAATAGTATTAGAAGGAAGTTTAAAGCATAACGATGATCAAGGAAATTCAGGTTTAATACATTCTAATGAAGTACAAATAATGAGCGCTGGTACTGGAATTACTCATTCAGAATATAATCCTTCAAAAAAAGATAAAGTTCATTTTCTTCAAATTTGGATTGAACCCAAAAAACTTGATATTAGACCAAGTTACAAACAAAAACTTATTCCAGACACTAAAGATAAATTTATTTTAATAGTGGATAAGAAAGTTATAAATCAAAACGCTTTCTTATATTTAGGAAATTTTAAAGACAAAAAAAACTTAAACTACAAATTAAATAATTCTAAAAATGGGGTTTTTATTTTAATAATTAAAGGTAAAATTAAGATTGAAAATAAAATTCTTGAAGACGGAGATTCTGCTGAAATCACAGATGTAAATAATATAGGGATAGAAATACTTCAAGAAAGTAAAGTGCTTCTTATAGAAGTTCCAAATAGATAAACTTAAAATTCTTTTTAATATTTCTAATGGGGGGTAAAAATGAGAAGTATAAAGAAGTTCTTAGTATATTCTGCATTAGCCACAAGTTTATTCTTAAATAATTTAGAAGCGCAAGATACTGATCAAGGAATATTTAAACGAAAGAAAAATCAAGAAGGAATAAATTTTTTGATGAGAGCTTTAGGGTTTTCATTTTACCCAGAGCTTGGAAATATTGAAAATATTCCAGAAGAAGAAAGATATTTTCACATTAGAAAGAGTATAGATCCTAAAAATAATGCGCCAATACAACCCGGAAATTTAGGAAATGTAAATGTCTTAGATTTAGAATATTTTGCTTTAGGATGGGCTTATAATAAAGAAAACTTTGAATTTATATTTGGTACAGGAATTGGAAATTTATGGATATATGGTTATGATAAAAGAATACATGCAAGAGCATATATAAATAACCCAGGGTTTGATATAATAACTCCAGGTGAAGAATTTACATACTATAAAGTTGAATTTGAAAAAAATCCATATTATAATGTGTTACATCCTTTTTTAGAGTTAGGGTATTATATTATTGAAGATTATAAATTATTAACAGGAATTAGTCTAAAAAACATTACAATGAGAAAATTGTTATTAGAAAGAGGATCTATAATTAACAATAAAATTTATAACCAAGAGCTCAGAGAGCTTGGAGCTTTAAATTTTTATGATATTTATTTTGGAACATCTATAAAACTGCAAAAACCTGATTTTAGGGTAATGTTCATGCTTGGAGTGCAAAATATATTCAAAAAAGATATAAGTCCTGGAATTGAGATTAAAGATAAGAATACATTTTTTAGATTTGAATTTGAAAAAATTTTTTAGATAAACTTATAAATAAGTTATTAATAAAAGTTTTCTTATGAAAAAGAGCCTTAGATATCTAATTTTTAACAAACCAGTATATCATCATGAAATCACAGACTATATTCTAAAAAGAAAACCAGAAAAAGTTTCTATAAGTATAGAAAGACATATAGGAAGATATTATGGCAGGGATAGTTTTAGAGGAGTTTTAACTTATAGTATTAAACAAGATGATAATGTTAAGAAAATTAGCTATAATAAGGTTAGATACATTAATCAACATAAACTAACAGAAGACCTGTTAACACGCTTTATAGCTGAAGATTTAATTGAAATAAATGCTCAAATTACAGATTTAAAAGATAAAAAGGTTAAGGTAGATTTTAATATGAATAAATTCTTAACTGTAATAGGAAATAATATAAGTTTTATACAACCAAAAAGTTTAGATGCTTTAGTCTCTAAAGTAAAAGTTGAAAGCTAAATTTATAAATTTTTATTATAAATACCTATGGGAAAATGTTGCTAAATAATCTTATTTCAAAATCATACAAATTTTCTTTATAAACCTTCCTATCAAAATTTCCTATTTTATTACTATAAACCTTAAAACATTAAAATTTAACGTTTTTAGCCTAGAAACATTTTTATAGTTTGACATCTTTTTTAATGATAATATTTCAAGGGGAATTTAAAATATGACACCATCTAAACAATATACAGCAGAGAATATTATAGTATTAAAAGACTTACAAGCAGTAAGGGTTAGACCTTCTATGTATGTGGGTGATACGGGAGTTAGAGGACTGCATCATCTTGTAAAAGAAGCTTTAGATAATGGTTTAGATGAGTGTTTAGCAGGTTATGCTAATAAAATAAATGTTATAATTCATCAAGATAATTCTATTACAGTCGAAGATAACGGAAGAGGAATTCCTGTAGATATTCATCCTGAAGAAAATAAACCAGCTGTAGAAGTTGTTATGACTATGTTGCATGCTGGGGGAAAATTTGATAAAAAATCCTATAAAGTTTCAGGTGGTCTACATGGCGTTGGAATCTCTGTTACAAATGCTTTAAGTGAATATTTAGAAGTTGAAATTAAAAGAGAAAATAAAATTTACAAGCAAAGATATGAAAAAGGAAAAACAGTTTCTCAATTAGAAATTATTGGAGATACAGAAGAAACAGGAACAAAAGTAACCTTTTTACCCGATAAAACGATTTTCACTACAACTGAATTTGATTATGATATTCTAGCAAATAGATTAAAAGAATTAGCTTTCTTAAATAAAGGACTAAAACTAAGCATTAAAGATGAAAGAAACAATAAAGAAGAATTATTTTATTATGAAGGAGGAATTAAAAGTTTTGTTGAAGAATTAAATAAAAACAAGAATAAATTACATCCAAATGTTGTTTATTTTTCTAAAGAAATTAAAGATATTCAAGTTGAATTAGCTTTCCAGTATAATGATTCTTATTCAGAAAGTGTTTTTTCATTTGTGAACAATATTAATACAATAGAAGGTGGAACTCATTTAATGGGGTTTTATACAGCTTTAACTCGTGGTTTTAACGATTACATTAAAAAGAATCTAAAAAATGAGACTAAATTAACAGGAGAAGACATAAGAGAAGGTCTTACTGCTATTCTTTCTTTAAAAGTTCCAGAACCTCAATTTGAAGGGCAAACTAAGACTAAGCTAGGAAATCTTGAAATTAAAGGTATAGTTGACTCGATAGTTTACGAAAATTTAAATATATTTTTAGGTGAAACACCAAACGTGGCTAAGGCTATAATATCAAAAGCTTTAGACGCTTTAAGGGCTAGGGAAGCTGCAAGAAAAGCAAGAGAATTAGCTAGAAGAAAATCCGTTTTAGAATCTGGAAGTCTTCCTGGAAAGCTAGCAGATTGTCAAGAAAGAAATCCAGCAAAAACAGAATTATTTATCGTAGAAGGGGATTCCGCAGCCGGGACGGGAATCTCAGCAAGAGATAGAAAATTCCAGGCAATTCTTCCTTTAAGAGGTAAAATTCTAAACGTTGAAAAAGCTCGTTTAGATAAAATGTTGAGAAATGAACAAATTACCACATTAATATCTGCGATAGGTGCGGGGATTGGAGAAGAATTTAGTGTAGATAAAGTTCGATATCATAAAATAATTATTCTTACAGATGCAGATAGCGTTTCAGGTGATACTCCTTTATTGTATATTAATGAAAAAAATGAAATTTGTCAAGATCATATTGGGAATTTTGTTGATAATTGTTTGTATCCTAACAAAAATAAAATAAGTTCTTTCTCAATTAATCCTGGGGAGCATATAGTAAAACCCATCGCAAATACTGTCAAGCATCCTTTGAGAACAAGTTTATATAAAATAAAAACTAATTTAGGTTATAACGTAACTGTAACTCCTTATCATAGTGTTTTTGTTTATAATAATGGAAAGATTAGTACAAAAGCAACAAAAGATATTACAAAGGAAGATTATATATTAATACCAAAAAAGTTGCCAAGAAATGATAAAAATTTATTTGCTGATTTAACTAAGTATGTTGAAATAAATAGGATTTATGGAGTTATAGGAAAAGACAAATTAAGCAGGATCCCAGATGAAGCTTATATTGATTTAGATTTAAAACAATGGAAGAGGCTAAACTCTGTCAGAAAAAATAAAGGTATAATTAGTAAAAAAATGGAAAAAGCAATAGGTTTGTATTTTATGGGTCTTGAACAATGGGAATTTAAACATGATAATGTAATGCCTCAATATAAATTATTCAAAAAATATTTAAAAATATTAAATGTTAATGAAAATAATTTAAAATTTGACTTACATATAAGGTTAGATAAATCAATTAAAAATATTAACTATAAAAATTATTATCTGAAAAATTATAGAACTCCAATCAAATTAAATATTAAATTTGATAAATATATATGTTATTTACTTGGTTGGTATATTGGCGATGGTAATGCTTCAAAAGGTAAAAAAAATCCTTATAGATACAGTCTTTCTTTGGGCGAAGATAAAAAATATTATTTAGAAAATATTAAAAAAGCTATTAAAAAATCTTTGGGTGTAAATATTATACTAGAAAAAAAAGATAAAGATAATTGTCTGATGGTTCATTTTAATTCTTATACTTTTGATAAATTATTAGAATATCTAGGATTGAATGGTAAATATGCGTATAATAAATTTGTTCCAAATGCAATCTTTAATTTAAATAAAAATTTACAAATAGAATTTTTAAAGGGATTAATGCAAAGTGATGGTTTTGCATTTGTTGGTAAATCAAGAGGTAAAATGAGTAAACCAGTATGTGGGCATAGTACGACATCAAAAAAATTAATGGAGGGGGTGGTATTTTTATATAGGCAGTTGGGAATTTTACCTTCAATAATAAAAATGAGACCAAAAAATCATTATTATAAAAATGTTTTAATAAAATCAAATTATGATGTTCATAATATTTTAATTGGCTCTGTAAAACAATTAAAGAAGGCAAAACCCGTATGGAAAGATCATAAAAATGCATATAAATTAATTAATTACATTAAAAAAGTTAGATATGGAACAGATAGAAGGTATGTTATAAATGTTAACAAGGATTTCCAAGCTGTCAAAGTATTAAACATAGAAAAAATAAATTCTAATGATAAATTTGTTTATGATTTAGCTGTTGATTTAAATAGAAGTTTCATTGGTGGTATAGGTGGATTAACTTTACATAATAGTGATGGAAACCACATTTCTTGCTTGCTATTAACATTTTTTTATAGACATGCTAAACAATTAATTGATAATGGTTATATCTATATAGCACAACCACCTTTATTTAAAATTATTAAAGGTAAAACTTCTTTTTATGTAAGAGATGAAAATGCTTTAAAGGAAAAAATTAAAGAAATTGGAGAAGATGTTGTGATACAGAGATTTAAAGGTCTGGGAGAAATGGATGCTGAAGAACTAAGAGAAACGGTCATGGATCCTGAAAATAGAATTTTGAAAAAAGTTACAATAGAAGATGCTATTTTAGCAGACACTATATTTAGTACATTAATGGGGGAAGAAGTTGAACCAAGAAGAGAATTCATAATACAACACGCTAGCGAGGTTAAAAATTTAGATATATAAAATGGAAGAAATAAATCATGTTGTAAGAGAAGCAAAAAAGTATGCAATCTCCGAAATAGAGAAATTTGGATTTCCTACGTTAATTAATTTTGAAATTACAGAGAAAAAAGGATTAAAATTAGCTAAGAAATTTAAAGTTGATAAAAATATTGTTTTATTAGGAGTCTATTTAATGGATTTAAAATTAGGTCAAGCAATTAAAGAAAATAAATTATCAGAACATATTAAAATGGGGGTTGGAGCAACTAAAGAATTTTTAGATAAATATAAAATTGATGATTCAATAAAAGAGAAGGTAATTAATTGTATAGAAGCTCACCATAAAGATATTCAATTTAAATGTATAGAAGCAGAAATTTGTGCAAATGCTGATTGTTATAGGTTTATTCACCCAAAAGGCTTTTTTTCTAATTTAACAGCTTTAGGTAATCGCGGATTTAGTTTTAATGATGCCTTAGGTCAAGCAGAAAAAAAATTAGATGAGAAATATAATATTCTATCTTTAGAAGTATGTAAAAAGGAACTCAATAAGTATTATAAAAATTTTAAGAAGTACATTGAAAAAGCTAGGAAAGGATTGTAAAATGCCGGAACAAATCCAAACAAGATTAATTGAAGAAGAAATGAAGTCAAGTTATATAGACTATGCTATGTCTGTTATAACTGCAAGGGCGATTCCAGATGCAAAAGATGGATTAAAACCGGTTCATAGAAGAATTCTTTACTCAATGCACGAAATGGGTCTAACAAACAATAAACCTTTTGTAAAATCGGCAAGGATTGTTGGTGATTGTTTTAAATACCACCCCCATGGTGATGCTGCATTATATGATTCTTTAGTAAGAATGGTGCAAAATTTTTCATTACGTTATCCTCTAGTTTCTGGACATGGTAATTTTGCTAGTATAGATTTTTCTGAACCTGCGAGTATGAGATACACCGAGGCAAAATTAAGCAAAGTTGGAGAAGAACTTTTATACGATTTAGATAAAGAAGTCGTAGATTTTATGCCAAACTTCGATGGAAGTTTAAAAGAACCAACTGTATTACCAAGTAAGATTCCAAATTTATTGATTAATGGAAGTTCTGGTATTGCAGTTGGTATGGCAACAAATATTCCTCCCCATAATATGAATGAAGTAATCGATGCAATAAACTTAGTTATAGAAAATAAAGAGATTTCAGTAAATGAGCTGGTAAATGTAATTAAAGGCCCTGATTTTCCAACCGGAGGAATTATTTCTGGAAAACAAGGAATTATAGAAGCTTACAAAACAGGAAGAGGAAAAATAATTGTAAGAGCAAAAACAAAAATTGAGCCAAGAAAAATCATAGTTGAAGAAATTCCTTACCAAGTTAATAAAACAGTATTAATTGAAAATATAGCTGATTTAGTTAAAGACAAAAAAGTAGAAGGGATAAGTGATATCAGAGATGAAAGCGATAGAAAAGGAATGAGATTAGTTATTGAATTAAAAAAAGATGTTAACCCCGAAGTTGTTTTAAATCAATTATATCAGCACACTCAATTGCAAGAAACTTTTGGAATAATAATGTTAGCTTTAGATGAAAACAAGCCAAAGATATTAAATTTAAAAGATTTAATTAATATTTTTATTAAACACAGATTTATTGTTATAACAAAAAGAACCAAATTTGACTTAAATAAGGCTGAGAAAAGAGCTCATATTCTAGAAGGTTTAAAAATTGCATTAAAAGATATTGATAATGTAATTAATTTAATCAAGAAAAGTCATAACGCTGAAAAAGCTAAATTAAATTTAATTGAGAATTACAGTTTATCAGAAGAACAAGCTCTAGCTATATTAGACACTAAATTACAAAGATTAACTTCTTTAGAACAAAATAAAATTCAGGAAGAACATAATGATTTATTAAAATTAATTAAAGACTTAAAAGAAATTTTAGCCAGTGAAAGTAAAATATATAACATAATTAAAAATGAATTAATAGAAATTAAGAATAAATATGGCGATGCAAGAAAAACTTTAATTGAGGATTCTTATAGCAATGTTGTAACAGAAGATTTAATCCAGGAAAATGATGTTGTGGTTACATTAACTTATTCTGGATATATTAAACAAACTCCTTTAAATGAATATAGACAGCAAAAAAGAGGCGGAAAAGGTTTAATTGGCACAGAAACTAAGGAACTAGATTTAGTTAGAGACTTATTTATAACAAATAATCTTAATATGTTATTATTTTTTACAAATAAAGGAAAATGTTTTCAGTTAAAAACTTATCAATTGCCTTTAGAAGGACGTTATTCAAAAGGGAAAGCAATGGTTAATTTATTAAAATTAGAGGAAAATGAAAAAGTTAATGCCATACTTCCAGTAAATAAATTTGACGAGCGTTATTTAATATTTGTAACCAAAAATGGGATTATTAAAAAAACTGTTTTAAAAGAATATGAAAATCCAAGAAGTTCTGGGTTAAATGCTATCAAATTAATGGATAAGGATGAATTAGTAAATGTTATTTTGACTTCTGGAAATGATGAAATTATTTTGGGGACTAAATTTGGTTTAGCTTCTAGATTTAATGAAAAAGATGTTACAAGTGTAGGAAGGAATTCTATTGGAGTTAGAGGAATAAAACTAAATGAAAATGATAATGTAATTGGAATGGAAAAAATTGATAATAATGCAACATTATTGACAATAACAAGCAATGGTTATGGAAAAAGAACTAAGGTTGAAGAATATAGGTTAATTAAAAGAGGTGGAAAAGGTGTAACAAATATAATAACTAAATATTTGAAAGAAGATTCCAGAAATCAAGATGTTGTTGCAATTAAAAGTGTTTATGAAGATGATGAAATAATGATAATAACTGAGAAAGGGATTACAATAAGATTATTGGTAAATCAAATCTCTGTTATTGGAAGAGTAACCTCTGGAGTTAGAATAATTAAATTAGAGAATAACGATAAAGTTTCTTCAGTAGCTAAAATAAGTAAAGAATAATTAATAAAAGGCATAATGTGCTATATCTTCGAAAGAATTTTGTCCTTTATACAAACCCGTCTCTCTATTAAAAGGATACATTCTAATTGGTTGGTTAAATAATAAAATTCCCGTTACTGCTGAATCTTTGGATAACCCATATAATTCTCTAATTTTTTTATCTTCTTGTAATCCAATTACAGTCGGTTTATTATTTGGAAAGTCTTCATCAAAATGATTAACATTTAGAATTTCAAAAAGTTTTTCTTTCACTGCTCGTTCAAAATTTGGGCCTTTAATAATTTTTGAAACAAATTTGTCAGGATAAAAATTTATTAAATGATAATTAAACATAGAAACATTCATACCAACTCTCCTAAAAGGGTCCTTAGCTAACGATTTTAGATTCATTGAAGAAAGAAGGTCTTCCATGTCTTTACTCGTAATTTTGGTATAATATTCCATATCTATAAGAGAAATAAGTTTTTCAATCCCATTACCTATATAAGGATCTTTAATAATATACTCATCTATTTTAACATATTCATTCATAATTTAAATAAAATGTAAAAATTTAAAAAGCTATTTGTTAATAACTTCAATCTAATTCAAAGTCTTAAAAGTGTTTATATATAAGCTTATTTTATTACTTTTATGATAAAAGCAAAAAGTTTAGTAATCATTGGACTAGCATTAGTTTTAGGCTTAGTAGTTATACTCAATTCAGTTGAAAAGATAAATCCAATTAATAATGAAAACGTCAAAAAATTTACATCAGAACAAGAATTAAAAGATTTTCTTAAGAATAATCAAGCACAGAATTTTTACTCCGGGGGTATTAGAGAAACTGCAGCTCCATTAGCACAAAAAGCTTCTACCGATAGTGGAACTGTTTCACATTCAACAACAAATGTTCAAGTTCAAGGTGTAGATGAAGCAGATATAGTAAAAAACGATGATAAATATATTTATGTGGTTTCTGGTGAAAATTTAACTATTATTAATGCTTATCCAGCTGAAAAAGCTCAAATTTCATCAACTATAAACGTTAATGGAACAATAAATGAGATATTTGTAAATAAAAATAAGGTGGTTGTTTTTGGAGGAGAAAGATATAATTATCCTATTCCATTAATGGCTGAAAAAATCGCTGCACAGGGCATTGCTACACCAAGTATTTCAAGACCATATTATTACTCACAGAAATCTTTTATAAAAGTTTATGATGTTTCAGATAAAGAAAATCCTAAACTAGAAAAGAATATTGTTTATGATGGAGATTATTATGATTCTAGAATGATAGATAATTTTGTTTATGTTATAGCTAATCAGCCTATTAATTATCAAAATAATGATATTGTATTACCAATGATAGGAGAAAAATCTGTTCAAGTTAGTGATATTTATTACTTCCCAATTCCAGACTATAATTATAGATTAACTACTATATTTGCTCTAAATCTAGACAATAATGAATTAAATGAAAATAGTTTCTTAACAGGTTATTCACAGAACTTATTCGTAAGTAAAGATAATATTTATTTAACATCTCCAAAACAAGTTAATGAATTTAATTATAGACAAGATTTAATAAAAAATATTATTATTCCTCTAGTAGATTCAAGTACAAAAGCAAAAATTAATGGTATTATAGATAATAAAAACTTAAACGAGTATGATAAACAATCTAAAATTCAAGATACATTAGAAAATTACTTTAATAAATTAGATAAAAATGAAAAAGGATCACTAATGAAAAAAATTGAAGAAAAAACTAAAGATTATGAAATAGAAATTCAAAAAGAACGTGAAAAAACAATAATATATAAAATTTCAATAAATAAAGATAAAATAGAGTATAAAGCAAAGGGAGAAGCTCCCGGACAAGTTTTAAATCAGTTTTCCATGGACGAGTATAAAGGAAATTTCAGAATAGCTACAACAACAGGGCAATGGCAGGAAAGTTCATTGAATCACGTTTATGTTTTAGATGAAAATTTAAAAGTAATAGGAAAACTAGAAAATTTAGCTAAAGATGAAAAAATTTATTCTGTAAGATTTATGGAAGATAGAGCATATCTAGTTACATTCAAAAGAATAGATCCTTTATTTGTTATAGACTTATCAAACCCTACTGATCCAAAGGTTTTAGGAGAATTAAAGATTCCAGGTTATTCAGATTACCTGCACCCTTACGATAAAGATCATGTAATTGGTATAGGAAAAGATGTTGATGAAAGTATTGATGCAGATAAAGTTCATACCCCAGGAGCGATATATTATACAGCTATTAAAGGAATAAAATTAAGTTTATTTGATGTTTCAGATGTAAATAATCCTAAAGAAATTAGTAAATATGTAATAGGAGAACAAGGAAGTGATTCAGAAGTATTATATGATCATAAAGCATTTTTATTTGATAAAGAAAAAGAATTATTAGTTATTCCTATTTCAATAAATATGCAAGTTGAATATCCTCAGCCAACATTTGAAGGAGCTTATGTATTTAGTCTAAACTTGGATAAAGGATTTGAATTAAAAGGAAAGATAAGTCATAGTCTTTATCCTGGAATAGAAGACAGATATTATTATAATTACAATTCAAAGATAAGGAGAAGTTTGTATATAAATAATGTTCTTTACACTGTTTCAGGAAAAGAAGTAAAAGCCAATGATTTAAGTGATTTAAAAGAAATTAAAGAAATTAAATTACCTTATCAAGAAGTTTATCCGGATTATATTTATTAAAAAGGTTTTTAAGCTTTTCTAGAATTGTTTTGTTATGGCGTTTAAATATAATCTTTATCCGGAAGCAGAAAGAAGATTTAAAGAAAATGATAGAAAAAAGGTCTTAAAGAACAAATAAAAATACTAAAGCTACTGCAACAATACTTACCCAAACTGTTTTACTCCAAGCAAATATTTTTCTTCCATCAAATTCCCACAATGGAATCATATTAAATAAAGCAAGCCAGGAATTAACAAAAAATCCATACTGTCCAATTAAATTAAAAGTTGTACTAAAATTTAAAGTCCTTACAACAAAAAATATTATAGCTAAAACTAAATTAACTATTGGACCAGCTGCACTTATTTTCCCATATCTTTTAACATTTATATTTCCCCCAGCAATCATTACAGCTCCTGGAGCAGCAAACACAACTCCTAAAAAACTTGTTGCTAAAGCTAATACCAGCATCATATCAAAACTTCTAAATTCAGCTATTGCACCATATTTTTGTGCTAAAACCTTATGGCTTAGTTCATGGAATAAAAAACCAACTCCAACTGTTAAAGCTGCTATAATAAAATTAGTAAAAAATTTAGAAGAAAAAACATCTCTATTGCTTAAAATTACAGCAAAAGATATTGAGATTACAATCCATGCCTTTAAGATATCAATAATCTCCTTATTAGAAGTTTCAATCTTATTTCTCATAATAAGAACAAGGTAATTTGGTTTAAAAATGTTTTTAATCCATTATTTTTCTAAGAAATTGGGGGTCTTTTGAATCAACTTTATCATCTTGAACAGAAATCATAGTTAAATGAGGCTCATTATTAGTTTCAAATTTCCCAGCAGCGAGTCTTTCTTGGGATGATGCAGGATCAAATCTATAACCCGATTCTATAGAAATATTTGTCAAAAGACGACTTAAAGAATTAGTTATGCTTTCTACCTTATTTAACCTTGCAACCAAACCAGTTGGTTCATTAGATAGAGACTTTTCTAAATCTTTTCTTAATAACATTGGTATAATTCTAAGATTATATTTAAATAAAGGACCATTCTTTGGATTTTTTGGTTTACTTGAATGTTCTATGTAAAACTCAATTAAATGCCTTTTTTTATAAATTCCAACCACATAACTCAGATCATATAAGCTATTTTCAATTTTGCCAAAAAAATCTTCAAATAATATATTCACAATTAAAGAATCAAGATTATTAATTTCACTGTAATTTTCCGGTTCAAAAGTAAATTTTGGATGAAGGTGCAACTGATCTTTATAAAATATATCTAGTTTAAGTACTTCTCTAACAAAATTTTGAAGGTTATAACCTCTTCCTACACGATAAATAGCTCCAGGATTTGCTGTAAATAAATCTATATCTCCCTCTTCCATCTTACCTCTAAATAACAAAAAGTATAAAAGCCTTTTCTATAATAATCTTATTTAAATTGACAAAATTTGATACCAAAAATTTGTATTTTGATGAAAACAGGGCTAGAATAGTTTTTGATAGATTATATGATTCTTACCAAAATAGATTAGGAATATTTAATTTACCTAAAGAAAAAGAGTGCCCTAGTTATAACTTACCAAGTAATCTGACTAATAAAACCGAACAGGCATTATTTTATTTTTATTCTATTTTGGGGGATGCAAGAGTTAAAAGTCAAGTTAATTATGCTAAATTTAAAAAATTACACGAAAAAGACAAAAAATATTTTGACTCTAAATCTCTTGCAGATCGACCTTATCCACCTACAGAATATGAAATTGTTGAAAAAGGCACATTAGAATATGTTCTTGGCTTAGAAATAGGAAGTCCAACCCCGGTTAGGCTTGCTAGATATATTATTTCGAGTTCGAAAATATTAACAGATAAATATGATTCAAATCCACTAAATATTTTTCTAGAAATTAAAGATGTAAAAGAAGCACACAAAAAAATTTTGAAAGAATTTGATGGTTATGGAAGAAATTTAAGTTCTTTACTTTTAACATTCTACATTAAACATGACTTAATTCATTTTGATAATGAAAACGCTTTACCACCTAAAATAGATTTTCATGATGTTACCATATTACTAGCTTTCGGAATATTAAAACCAAAATTTAACGATGCAGAATTAGGTTTTAGAAGGGATATAATTGGATTAAAATTACAAGAATTTTTAAGTTATTTTGCTCAAAAATATAATTATAATATTATACATCTAGATTCAGCTTTATGGGTTCTTGGAAGCAATGTTTGCTCTAAGTTTGATTGGCTAGAATGTTGGGATAAATGCCCAGTAAAAGAATATTGCCATATTAAACCAGGGTCTGATTTAAAAAAAAGTAAAAAAAATGGGAAAATTATATCAAAAGATTATATGATTTATCCATTTAAAGAATCAAGAATAAAAAATATTGGTGATTTAAATGATTTATTTATTCCTAATTTTCCCGAGAGAATTTTATTGTAAATAGTAATAACAAAAATGGTGGGTTTTTTAAAAATGATCTGTAGTTTGTAAAGTTTCTTTGCGAGATTTTTCTGTAAATAGATTTATTTGATCATCTAATAAATCCTTTGTACTCCATTTTAATAAAGAATCAAGCTTTATTTTCAAATTTTCATCCATATATCCATTATTTTTCAATTTTTCATATAAACTTAGTCTCTCATTTTTTAATTGATTAATTTCTTGTATTTTATTTTTTCCGTTTTCTTGATTTTGGTATAACCTATTTACTATGTCATCAATAATCCTATAATCATAATCCATTAAGAAAATTTTTGATTTATCACTTTGGTTTGGAAAAATAAGTGGGCCATTTATAACTTCATACACGTGTTTTTTTTTAAAGGTGCTAGAATTCCTACATGCTTCATAATGTTCTCCGCAACCAAAGATCATTTGCTTAGCTTTTCCAAAAGTTAAACCTTCACCTATACGTTCGTCATGTGAGACCTCTTCTCCATTTCTTTTTCTTTTAATTACATTTTGCAGTTTTCTCATTACTTGTTTTCTTTTTGCTGCACGAAAATAATTATAATTTCTAGAATTACCATATTTTTCTTTATATCCAACTAATTCGTTAGTTCTTTGAATTATGAAGTGTTCTTTAACAAATTCTAAAGGTAAAATAAAGATGTCTCCAAAATTAAATAACAAAGATTCTATATTATTGAAGTTATGAAGAACCTTATATTCTCCATGTTTTCCTTTTTTCTTTATATAACTTTTAAGTTTATCTTCTCTTCTAACTAAAATATGAAAATATCTGGATTTGTCTGTATCATAATAAAGTTGGGTATCATAAACTTGAATAGTTTTTGAAGCTGTTTTAATTTCAAAACGAGCTGGTGGTGTAGATCCAAAATAAACTGCGTCTATACCCCAATAACCATTCGGTCTTGCATCTTTTAGATCTAATAAAAATTTTATATAATTTTCAGCAGAATCAGAAATTTTTTGATGTTGATCTGTATTTTTATTTTTAGCACTTATTCTAAACTCCTCTTTTATATCCTCTTCTAATGTCATAAACTTTTAATAATACAAAAAGTATAAAAACTTTACTTTACTATGCTTGCATATCCAATTAATCTCCATCTTGTCCCGATTCTTCTGGAAATAGTTATTCTATCATTAACATTGCAACATACAGGAATTTTTAACTTAACATGAATTAAATCCTTTTTTAATTCAACAACAGTTCCAACAGTTGCAGCTGAATTAACATTTAACATTAAAAATTCTGCTTTTTTAATAGCCTCAACAACAATTTCATCTTTTGCCCCAACTATTCTTCCAAGTAATTTAGGTTTGAGCATAAATTCATAATAATCCTGGGGTAATTTTCCTTTTAATCCAACTAAACTCCCTGTTAAAGAATCTGCTTTAACTAATCTAGGGTCTAATTTAGTCAAGATAGCTGCACTTCCACCTGGTTTAAGTTCTGTTATAGACGAACCACCGGACATCAAATTTTCTACTACAGTAATTATAGACTCCCAAGTTGTTCTTCCTTGAAACTCGCGTTTAATTCCTGGCTTTATTTCTATTTCATCATTTATTTTTAATATTCCTTGTTTTAAAGCTCCACCTAAAACCCCCCCTTTTAAATCTTGAATTTTAGTTCCTGGTTTGTTAATATCAAAACTTCTAGCAACAAAAAATAAAGAATCTTTTTCAAGATCTCTTTCAGGAGTTTTTATTTTTTCCTGAATTATTTCTAGCAAACTATCAATATTTACATTATGCTGTGCACTTATAGGAATTATTGGAGCATCTTCTGCAATAGTTCCTTTAACAAAAATTTTAATTTGATTATAATTTAAAAGAGCATCCTCGCTTGAAACTAAGTCTATTTTATTTTGAACAATTATGAGGTTTTTTACCCCTATTATTTCTAAAGCTATTAAATGTTCTTTAGTTTGAGGTTGCGGACAAGGTTCATTTGCAGATATAATTAACAAAGCACCATCCATAATAGCTGCTCCAGATAACATTGTAACCATTAAGGTTTCATGCCCTGGTGCATCAATTAAAGAAATTTTCCTCTGTAACTTACAATTTTCACATAAAGGCTTAGTGTTTAAACCATGTTCTTTACATTTATATATTGAAAAATCAGCATATCCTAACCTTATTGTAATTCCTCTTTTAAGTTCTTCAGAATGAGTATCTGTCCATTTTCCAGATAGTTTTTCAACTAATGTTGTATTATGACAAAGAATTCCTCCAAAACCAGCAAAGAAAGTATGATATTTTGGCACATTTAAATCAATTAGGTAATCATCATAATTTTCGTCTTCTATATAAGAAACCCTATCAAAAAAGATATTACTATCCATAATTCTTTTATAATTCTCAAAATAATTCCCTTGAGAAATTTTTATTTCTTTTAATATTTTTTTTAGAAAGTTCTCGGTGATGATATTTTTTTTATTTACATCTCTAATGTTGTAAAACCATTTAAGTTTTCTTAAATCACCAAATTGTTTCTGCATTAAATCCTTAAAGTTTTTAATTGGTAAACTAATTTTTTTTCCGTTGGGACTATTTTTTACGCTCTCAATATAATTTAATATAGATTTATTTTTTGAATTGTCATTAAAACCGATTTTATTTGTAAATTCCGATAAATTGTCTCTTCCAGAGATGGTCAAACGATAATATGGTCGTCTTATTTTTTCTTTGGTATTTGTAGCATACTTGTAAACTTTGTTATAAGAATACATTATATTAAATTCACTTAATAAATAACCAACAACATTAAGATTATCTTTGTTTTTTTGTATTAATGTTATCTGACCAGAATGTCCCTCTTCAGATCCATCAAAAGTAAAAAACCATCTTAAGAAAATCTTCTTGTAAGATTTATCTAAATTAAATATCCAAGAAGGAATCTTTAAATTTTCATTTAAAATAAGGTCGAATTTATTTTCTAAATATTTTATAAATAACTTATTATTAATTTTAAAATCTTTATCATTATAGCTTCTAAATTTTATACCATGCTCCTTTAAATAATTAAGAACTTCGTCTCTCATATTTTTATATATCTTTTGCGTTAAACAAATAGTATTTTTTCTTGCAAAACCTTCAGAAAATAAAAAAGCTAAAAATTTTATAAAATTATGGTCTAAATCAAACTCTTTAAATTTTGTAAAATTTTCATTATAAGCCTTTTCATAAAGTATAATTTCATCCACATTAAGCTTTTTTACACCTATTTTTTCAAAATAATCTAAAATTTTATTCTTTAATTTAAGAGGCATATTTTTATTTTTTATAGCTTGATTAAATGATTTTGGAGATAATGATATGGTCCTACAAAAATTGGTTTTTGTTTGTTGGTTTAATGCACAAAGTAATTTAAAATCTTCTAAACTACAACCTTCAAAAATTTTAAAATTATTTGTTTTATTCTTAATTCTTAAAAAGTCTTCATATTTTATTAAGATAATACTATTTTCTTCTAAATCTTTTTCATATTGTTTATTTATAATTTTATCACTATTTTTTTGATAATTAATATTTCTAAGAACAGCAATAAAATCTCCCATTTTAAGATCCTTACTTGATAACCATAATAAAGTTCCTTCTCTATTAACAAGTAATGGGTGGGATTTTGTAAGTTTTATCTCTCTTCCCGTATTTGTTTTTACATATCGTATTTTACCTTTATATTTTTGAATAAAAACCTTAGCTTTAGTTCTTTTAGATTTAAGATTTCTATCTAAAGAATAAGTATATAAATTATTTAAATTATAAAGTTCTTCATCATCATTTTTATAAACAAGATTTCCTTTAGTCTTGGCTAGATTAATTAATTCTCTTCCTTTAACCAGCTTGTTGTTTATAAGTATACTTTCATCAGCAACCAGACATTTACCATGATCTACGTCTTTGGTAAGGAAAGCTTCAACTTTACCTATTGTCCAACAAGACCAAGGTTAATTTCTGGTTGAATAAATTCTTCAGTTTGCTTTTTAGCTTTAACCATCAATTAAAAAATTAGAAAAAGTATTTATAAATCTACCTTTAAATAAATAAAATCAGAAAGACTTATATATAAGTATTACTGTATTACTTTTATGGAATCGACCAGGACAATTAAAAATGTTGATGAAGAAACTTGGAATGAATTAAAAATGATGTCAAAAAAGAATAAAATGAATATGGGTAAAACAATGAGATTAATAATTAATGATTACAAAAACAAAAATAATTTTTGGGATAAAATATTAAATAATAAAAAAATTTTATCTGAATCTGAAGCAAATGCTATTATGAAAAGTGTAAAAGAATCTAGAAAAGAGAAAGGATTTAGAGAATGATTTTAGTTTTTGATACTTCTATAGTAGTTGATATAGAAAGAAAGAATAAAACGACGTTAGATAAAATTTATAAAATAATTAAATTGCATTCCGACCCTGCAAAAATTACGTTTATCACCTATTATGAATTTTTGAATGGTCTAGAAAAGAAAAATATTAAGAATAAAGATAAAGCGTTAGAATTTATAAATAATTTTGAAATTTTACAAATAACTAAAAAAACAGCTGAAATATTATCTGAATTAAAGATAAAATATGATAAATTAGGAATGAATTTTTCTCTAACTGATTTATTAATAGCGTCTCAAGTTATAGAAAACCAAATGTTATTATTAACAAGAGACTCTGATTTCGAAAAGATAAAAGAATTAAAAAAAATTATTCTTTAACTTCCTGTTTCAATTCTTCTTTTGGTGTTTTGTTAAAAATTTCATCTAAATGCTTTGATCCTGATTGAAGAACTTTTAAATTCACTTGTGAAGTTAATTGAGAAACAGTATTGCCGGCTATAGATTTTCTTAATCTTAATCCTTTTTTATTTATTCTAGTTCCTACTGTTCCTTTGGTTAAAAATATTTTTCTTCTTCCTATACCTTCTACATCTCTTCTCATGGGAAATCCTTCTTTATCACTTCCTCCAGTAACTTCAAATTCATATCCCTTAAATCCAAAATGGCTTCCTTCTACTTTATCTCTTATCTTTTTTCCTAACAATAAATTACTTTCATCATTAGTTAAAGTCTTAGCATAACTTTTTCCTTTTTCACTTATAACAATTTTTAGTTCTGTCATTTTTAATTATCTCTAGGTAAAAAGTATATTGTATAATTATTCTTATAATGATCGGTAAAAGAGATATAATGATATCCAAAAATATAGCGGACATCGACTCCTTTAAAATTAACTTCAGAAATTTTTCCTCTAATTGGATAAACTAAAAAGTCTCGTTTTTCTTCTTGTATTATTTCCAATTTAGATTCTGAATTAATCATATTAAAAGGTAATTCTGCAAAGATTTTTTTTATAAGTTTTTTATCATGACCATCAATTCTACCTATTCTATCAACCAAACTTCCGCTTCTTTTTTTTAATTCCTTTGTTTCTTCTGTAGTTAAACCCTGATATTCGCCCATTTTAATAAAACCATCCGTTATCAATATTTATCATTTTTAATTTTATCATTTTAAACTCCTTTTGGTCTCTTCCTTAATATTCTAATACGATTTTTATTATAATGGAACGTTAAAGATTTATTTTTATAATCACAAATCACGGCAGATAATTTATGTTCGGGAAGATCATTGCTATAAATTCTTATCTCTTTAATTTCATCTCTTTTATTTTGTGGGTATAAAAGAATTAAATCCATACTTGGAGAATGAACAGCTAGATTATAATCACCATCAACTAAATCAAAAGGCAAATCCATTAATAATCTTGTAGCCATACCACCCTTATTAATAAGGATAGCATCTAATGCATCTAGTCTATCTAATAAATTTCTTTTTCCTGTTTCAACTTGTACTGGCATTCCATTATCTTCTACTACACCCATGTTATTTTAAATTCCCCATAAACTATTATTTTTACGTTTTATCTCAATAATCTCTTTCAAACACTCAATTTCATCATGATTTAAAAGCTTTTTCATTCCTTTTAGTTTTCTCAAATTACCTTCTGTAATATCTGAATAAAGAGTTTCTCCTTCATGGATCTGTCTTCCAACAGTTACCCCCATCAAAGACATTGCAACTTGCTTTCCTGTTTCAGCTTGATTAATGCTCTTGCCTTCATTTTGAATGCCTTTAACTTCAACTAAATTTAATCCATTATCTTTCATTAGCATGACATTTGTTCTTAAAGTTCCTAATAATACTTCAACACCAACAACAGCTGGGTTATTTTGTCTGAAAATATAACCTGGAATTATTTTTATTTTAAACGGTTTTATAACACTAGACAAAGATCTTAAATCTATTTCTTTCTTCTTCTGTTCTCTAAATTTATTTAATTCGTCTAATAATGTATAAATAACCTCGCTTGTAATAACCCTAACTTCTTTTGAATCAACTTGTTTAACATTAAATCCTATGACAATTTGATTTAATTCATCTTTATCGTTTTGAGCCTTAACTAAATCATCTTTTGTTATTTCCCCTATAGAAGCTTTTTTAATTTTTATATTATTTTCTTTCAATAAAAATATTAAACCCTCTAAGCTTCCTAAAGAATCTGCTTTAATAACAATTCCAGATTTATCTGTTTCAATTAAAACTTCATCAACTTCCTTCTGAACTTCTTCTTTTGCTCTTTCTAAGTTGGAATTTGCCACTTTTAAAGGCATTCCAGCATAAGCTTCATCTAAATTTGGAGCATTAATTTGAATAGCAGCTGCAGCACTTATTTTAGTAGATTTAACAAATTTATTATCTATTAACTCCCATAACCCTCTAACTTTTGCTTCAATTGCATTATTTACACCACCCATAACAATTCTATCACCTTCTTTTATATTTCCATCATATAAAATAACCTGTAATGTTTTTCCTATACCTTTCATATCTTTCACTTCTAGAATAGTTCCTTTTCCAGGTTTTTCAATATCAACTTCTAATTCTTTCTCAAGAAATTTTTGTGCTAATCCCGATAATATAACCAATAATTCCCCTATACCTTCAGAAGTTTTAGCACTTACTGGGATTATTCCTATTTGTTTTGTATAATCTTCTATTCTGTCAAATCTTTCAGCGTTAAACCCAAGTTCATATAACCTTCCAACAATATTATACAATTTCTCATCCAAGATTTTTTTAGTATTATCTGATTGTAAATTAATATTTTTAATTAAAATTTTGTCTTTATTATGCCATCCTGGAACTAAATCAATTTTATTTAGAGCAATAACAAATGGTGTTTTGTAATGCTTTAATATTTCTAAAGCTTCAAGAGTTTGGGGTTTAAATCCATCATTTATATCAATGACTAAAACAGCTATGTCGGCTAAGCTTCCGCCTCTTTTTCTTAAGTTTGTAAAAGCCGCATGTCCAGGACTATCTATGGCAAGTATTCCTGGAATTTTTAATTTTTCTTTTATCAAATGAGAAGTAAATTTTTCTATTGTTCCTAAGCTAATATTATATGCGTTTATAGACTGTGTAATTAAACCAGGTTCTTTTTTAGCTATGTTAGTTCCTCTAATTCTATCTAGTAAACTTGTTTTACCATGATCAACATGACCTACAAATACGCAATTCAAGCTTCGAGTATGTTTCATTTTTCCCCATTAAGTAGCAAAAATTATTGTTTATAAAGATTGTGGAAGAATTTTAGTAATTAATTATTTGTTTAGAAATCTGAACTTTATCACCATCTATACCTGGTAAATGATCTCCCAAGACATTATAAAAATTATCTATTAAATTTTGTTTAAAATGACTTTTTAAATATTCTGAAAATTTGTTTGTTTTTAAATAAGATAAAGTTTGGCCTAAATCAGCAAGATACCAGCCGAGGTATAATGGATATTTGGGATTTTGTTTTAAATATTTTTTGTATAACTCGTGATTTTTTTTATTAGATTCAAGTAAAGCAATTTTTGAAATAGCCCTAATATTTCTATAAATGTTGGATAATAAAAAGAAACTAAGAAACTTATTACTTTTTTCTATTTCAAGCCCACCATTCACAATTTTAGCTTCATAAGCTTCACTTAAATCTGTTTCTATTTTTTTCTTTCTGTAAACTTCTACAAAATCATCAATTAAATTTGTTTGACTAACTTGGGTAGGATAATCATAAGCGTTTATAGATACAGGATGTTTTATAATATCAACTAAATCAAAAATTTGCGGACCTATGGCCATTCCTGTTAAATCAATTATTTTTATTGCTGGATCTTCTTTATATAAATCTTCCTTGCTTAATTTTAAAATATCATCTAAAGTTCTGCCTTTATTGTATTTTAAATATACATGACCTAAATGTAAGTTTGAATGAATTAGTCCTATATGCTTCATAATTTCTGGATTTTCATTTTCATAGAAATAATTTCCTAGAGATGAGAAAAATAAATTAACTGCATTTTCTTCTAAACTATTTAATTTTTCCTCATGATAGTTTAAAATAACATCAAGATATTCATGTAGTTTTTCTCTAAAACTGCCTTCTTTCTTTATCCAATATAACTCATTTACACTAGGCATCATTTTTGTTGTCCATGTAGAATGTTCTGCAGCAATAGCTTCTACCGCCTTTTTTATTAAATTATAATCCGGGGTTTTTTCTAGAAATAATTTTTCTAAACTAATGTCCCCAGCATCTTCTTCATATATTTCCCCATTTTCTTGCCCATAAAATTTAACTAAATAACCACTATGTCCATTGTTTGAACCTTGTATAAATTGGAATAACATTTTCGTATATTCTAATGGATTATCTTGTTTTCTATGTATCTTAGTTTGCTTATGTGAAAAATCAGTTGCAGTATAATTTTTTCTAAGATGTTTTACAATTAAACTAAGTTCCCGATTCTTATTTATTGATTTATCCCTATAATTAACAGTTGTTCTAATAACATCATATTTCATAGTAAGAGCTTGAAGAATTTCTTTAATGTCTATGGACTTAATTTTTATTTTATCCCCAAGACTACTGATTAAAGTATTATTGATCCTTCTAATAAATCCGCTAGGTTTTATACCTAAATCCCTTAAAATTTTAGATTTATTCTTGTTTAACATTTTTACTGGATTCTGAATCTATTATTATTCTGGCAATGTTTCTAATAAAACTCTCGATGCCTTTTAATTTCTCCAAAATCACCCCAATATTTTTGTTTTCGCATCTTTTAAAAAGAGTTCTACAATCATCTATTATCCCATCTTTATTAGATGCCACATTATGAGCTAAATCTTTATTATTAGTAAAATAAGCTTTCATAACATTTAAATAGCTTTGCTCTATTTTATCATAAATTTTCTTAATTTCATTTTTTTCATTTCTTTTAATTCTAGAAGTATTTATAAATCTTGATATTCTTTTACATTCATCAGCGATATCTTCCAGATTATTTATTATTAACCGATAATTTAGCAATTCTATAAAAGAATTC
>OBEQ012236886.1_pt1 | contig 87634 bp, 87 predicted proteins | sample 1670901 | NCBI WGS metagenome assembly OBEQ01 (sample SAMEA104232315, study PRJEB22302) | groundwater metagenome | biome: forest; feature: aquifer; material: groundwater | place: USA | collected 2011-08-07 | depth 5.4 m | reverse complement strand
TGCGTGGCGCTTCGTTCATCATCTTCCAGGTCTCGGTAAAGGTCTGCCCTTTTTTATTTTTTGTGCCAATGACTGAGTGTGTGTCTGCCATGGATCGGCCTCCTTTCACTCTCTTCGGAGCCTTAAAACTGTTTAGTTTGAGGCTCCGCTCTTAGCTGATGTCAGCCGTGGTTGGACTGTCCCTTTCAACTTTCTCACCCACTCAGCCAGTTTCATGATCTTTTCGACCGATGCGTCGCGGAATGAGAGCATCGCATCTTCATGGCCGGCTTGAGCGCACATCGCAATCGTGTAACAGGAGGTGCCGCCCCGAATGATTTTGAGCGACAAATTCGCCTGGTGGCAGTGGACTCCGATGAACATGCAGCAATCGATTTTATTGTGCCAGATGGTCAGATTCGGGTGGTTGGGATTGATTTCGACTTCTGGATTGATCTTGGGATATTTGGGCCGGTAATCCGGCATCGGGATCAGCATAGGCGTTTGCCCTGGTTGCACGCATTCCTTGAGCGTGTTGTACAAGTGGCGGATGGCTGTGGCCTTCTTGGCCGCCTTCTCATTCCAGGCCCACAGGACTAAGGGGCCAGGGAAGAGGGTCGGCACTTTGGCCATGAGGAATTGCTTGGCTGCTTCCTCGTACGCCTTCTCCTCTGGGACGATGACACCATTGATGTGAGCTTCCCCAGGGTTCGGCAAGCAAATGCCCATGCTAGCAGCCGATGGGGGAAGAAAATGTTCCGGGCCTGGAAGGACACGATACTGAGTCATTACAGCGTACTCTCCGGCAAGGGGTTAAAAAACGAAAAACACAGGTTTTCTGACATACTCAGCCTTCACCACTCTAAGCTTTTCCCGCGTCCCCTGCAATCTAGCAGAAGGCCCACCACTGAGAAATTTGGGGCCATTGAACGAGGGAGGCTTAGGCCTTTTGTCCTCAGATCATGGCTTTGCCAAGCGGCAGCTCAATAGTGCCTATCTCATTCGCACTTTAGGAGTGCGCATTATAGGGTTGGCCTATCCGGCCTGTCAAACTGATCGGTAGGCGGTTGGCCGCAATAGTCTGGCTCACTCATGCATGAGATGGTAACACGAAATCAATATGTTGCATGGTGCTACGGCAATTGCTCACAGGCTTGAACGGACCCGAGAACGCAGGCTCGTTCAAGGTCATCCTTGGCAAGCCGACCCTGTAAACGTTCTCGGTAAAGTTTTGCTCTGGTCACCAGGGCTGCAGCATTGGTAGGGTCGACTCGAATAACAGTGGACAGATCTTCAATCGCCTGTTCCGGCTGATTCAACTTAAGATAAATTTCGCTCCGCAGTGCATATGCCTCTTTTTGATAGGGGATCCAACTTTCAGGCGTTTGGGCATTGAGGAGTTTTTTCAGCGTACCCAACGCCTGATGCCAAGATTTGGTGTTTGCCTGACGGCGGGCTTGTGTCGTGTATGCGCTGATGAGGCGCTGCCGAGCGATGTCAACAAATGGATCGAGCTCAAGAACTTGCTCGTAGGCAGCGGCGGCCTCGTCCCATTGTTTCAGCCATGTGAGTACATCCCCTTTGCCAATCCATGCCCATATATTCTTGTCGTCGAGCGTGATGGCGCAATCGAAGTCTGTCTTGGCTTTGTTCAGATAGTCCTTGTACTCCGAGGTTTGCGCCTGTTGGGAGAAGGCGAGGGAGACCAGCCGGAGATAGGTTTGCCCTCGCACAATCAGTGGGTCGACGTAGCGATCGTCAAGGGTGGTGGCGTCGGTGCTGAGCTGTATCTTGTCCCGCAGATTTGATGTGTGAAGAGCGGTCTCGATCATCATACGTGCCCGTTGGTGTGAAGCGGACTTCCCGTTCGGATCGATTGCCAGCATTCGGACGCCGACCGGCTGCTGTTGAAGCTCTTGCAGTTGCGAGCGCAATTGGTGATTTTCCTGCTGGAGCTGGCGAAAGTGTCGCGCGAGTTGCTGGTCGGATTGAAGTCGGCGTATTGCCTCAGCCAGACTGCTTAGATTAACCGTGGCGCGAATGCGTATGAAGAAGACGGGACGATCGAGCTCGAAGGAGCGCCTGGATTCAAGGATTTCCGTTTCCGTAATAGCCGCGGAAATCGTTCTGATTTCCAGCGAGCTGGCTTGCGTGCTTCTCCCGCCAGATTCTTTCTCCACATCATGGAATGTGGATTCGAGATAGATGCCCGCTTCTTCCACCGCTTTGCGTTGGGCTCGTTGAAGGACTTTTTCTTCTGCGCCGGCTAAGGTGTCGCCGTCTGCCATGACGTATTGACTGTTGGCGATGACGATTTTCGTGGAGGCGCTGAACGCGGAGGATCCCCATAGTAGAAGGAGAGTAAAGAGGGAGGGATAGACCAGCCGCCGATGCAGTTTCATCGTGTAACTATACCGCTCAACGGGTGAAGAGGCAATGCAATCAAAGGGGGCGTGGCTGGAAGGAGGGGAGCGATAGACTTCGGCTACCGTTCTTTCGGAAAGACTTGCATAAATGGGTGGACGTCGACCCGTTCAAATACACCGTGAACGGTATAGGGGTCTTCGCGGGCAAACTGTTGCGCGTCTTCCAGTGAGTCCGCTTCGATGACGATGAGACTTCCTGTCTTGTCTGTGAGCGGACCGGCTAGGACGACCCGGCCTTGCGCATCTAGGGGTTCCATCTTGGCGAGATGCGCAGGGCGATAGATTTTTCGCTTGGCCTCTCCGTCGGGGCCGTCGAATCCGAGTATGACAAATTTCATAAATGCCTCAAGGGTGAGGATTCTGATCTCAGGCTAGGTCCTCTAGCGGGCAGCGATCTTTATAGCCGGTGGTCGTTTCATGCCACCAGAGAACCTCTTGCTCTCCAAGCTTCCAGCATAGATAGACCACACGGCCGTCACGAAGATGAGGAAAATCACAGAGGCCGAGGTCCAGATCTTTCACCAGGATACCGAGTTCCTGAATCGCCTGAAGATTCGCACTGACCTGTTGCAGTCCCAAGATGTAGAGGTGCCCAACGGTACTGCCCCCACCATATTCGGCCTGGGCGCTGGCTTTCTTGATATCTTCTTTCGTGCGAGACAAGACGGCCTTGGCTTGCTGAATCGCTGTCAGCTTGGAATTGAGCTGGGGGATGAGGCGGTTAGCCTCGGACAATGTAAATATTCGTTCGTGCTGTCCCTGTTCGTCATCGTGCGCCATGCTATGCCTCCGCGAAGTCCCTCATTTAGCACACCACTCTTTTGCGCTGCAACCAGAGCAGTGCTGCTGTCGGGAAGAGCCGGGGCCGACTGGACTGGCTCAGCGCGAAGTGGGTAGCGTGAAAAAAGATATCCTAGTTGACAAGGAACCACGCTCGCGTTATTATTCGTTCACTATCTCAGCTCGATTCAAAGTTATCTCCACACACAAGACTTCCGGGGCGCATCTCGATACAAGTCACAATTGTTCAGGGGACAGAGGCGAGTCAGCTCGGCATGAGTTCCAGCCCGCAACAATATCCGCAACCATGAGACAGAGTCGTACCCTGATAGCGACAAGCGAAGACAGGTAAGTCCCTCACGGGGTCACCCTCTTTTAGCTGGCATACACGACACAATCATCAACGCAATATCATTACTCTACTATTCAGTCCGTGGACAATTTCCCATGGTTCACCATGTGCGATCGCTGCCGATAACAATGCAGCCGGGGGCTTGAGAGGATATTCATGACACAAACGAAGGGGGAGGTTATGCATCTCGCTGAGCTAAAGCAGAAGTCGATCGCCGATCTCAATGAGGTTGCGCGCGATCTGAAGATCGATGGCGCACCCAATCTGCGGAAGCAGGAATTGATTTTTGCGATTCTGCAGGCGCAGACCGCAAACAACGGCGTGGTCTTCGGCGAAGGCGTGCTCGAAACACTCCCTGATGGGTTCGGATTTCTGCGCGCTCCCGACTCGAACTATCTCCCTGGTCCCGACGACATCTACATCTCGCCCTCTCAAATCCGGCGTTTCAATCTGCGCACCGGCGATATTGTGTCCGGGCAGATCCGTCCGCCGAAAGAGAGTGAGCGGTATTTTGCGTTGCTCAAGGTCGAGAAGGTCAATTACGAAGATCCCGAAGTGTCTCGTGACAAGATCCTCTTTGATAACCTGACACCGCTCTATCCGGAAGAGCGTTTGGTCCTCGAGTTCGACCGTGAAGAATACTGCACCCGCGTGATGGATCTTACGACCCCGATCGGCAAAGGCCAGCGTGGGTTGATCGTCGCAGCTCCACGAACCGGGAAAACGATGTTGCTGCAGGCCATTGCTCGGGCCATTCTTAAAAACCACAAAGAAGTGACCTTGATCGTGCTGCTCATCGACGAGCGGCCGGAAGAAGTTACCGACTGGCAGCGGCAGGTGAAGGCCGAAGTTATCAGCTCCACCTTCGACGAGCCGGCCCAGCGCCATGCCCAAGTGGCTGAAATGGTGCTCGAAAAGGCCAAGCGGCTGGTTGAGCACAAAAAAGATGTCGTGGTGTTGCTCGATAGCATTACTCGCCTGGCTCGCGCATATAACACCATCGCGCCGCCAAGTGGCAAGGTGTTGTCGGGTGGATTAGATTCGAACGCGCTCCAGCGCCCGAAGCGGTTCTTTGGGGCGGCCCGTAACATCGAAAATGGCGGGAGTCTCACCATCATGGCGACCGCGCTAGTCGATACCGGCAGCCGGATGGACGATGTGATTTTTGAAGAGTTCAAAGGGACCGGCAACATGGAAGTCCATCTTGATCGCCGTCTGGCCGACAAGCGGCTCTTCCCGGCCATCGATATTGCCCAGTCCGGGACGAGAAAAGAAGAGTTACTGGTGGACAAGGATCGTCTCAATAAGATGTGGATTCTGCGCAAAGTGCTAAGTCCGCTTGGGACGATGGAAGCCATGGAGTTTCTGATGGACAAGCTGCATGGCACTAAGACCAACCAGGAATTTCTGCAGTCGATGAATCGATAATATCCGGCTTGTATCTGGTCGTTGAGACAGGGTACAGTGGCGGGCTTTCGAATGGGCGAAGGCTGATGATTGTGACGGCAGGGGAGTGTGAATTATGAAGAAGGGTATTCATCCCGTGTATCGGGAAGTCGCGGTGCATTGTGCCTGTGGCAACAAATATAAGACCAGATCGACAGGCGGCGATATCAATGTCGATATTTGCTCAAACTGCCATCCGTTTTTTACAGGGACGCAGAAGATCATTGATACCGAAGGGCGCGTTGAACGATTCAAGAAGAAGTACGCGAAGAAAGCCAAGTAGCTCGAGAAGAGGCCATACGAGGGACCCTGCTTCGCTGAGGGGCAGGGTCTCTTTGTTTTTGTGCGGGCTAGGGGTCTAAGAGCGAATCTGAAGGAAATAGTGCTATGGAAGCAGTGCTGCTGAAAAAGTGGGAAGTGCTGGCCACTCGATACGATGAGTTGACGAATCAGCTCATGGATCCGTCCATGATGAATCAACCTTCGCAGTTGCACAAGGTGAATAAAGAGCGAACGGATATTGAGCCGGCGGCCAAGCTTCTCGCCACCTATCGAGACAATGCACGGCAGCTAGAGGAAGCCGCTCAAATTCTTTCAGACCCCACGGCCGGGGTCGAATTGCACAAGATGGCGATGGAGGAAAGCTCCACGCTCGAACACCAGCAGCACGAGATCGAACAGCAGGCCCAAGAGCTGCTTATTCCCAAAGACCCGCGAGACGAGAAGAGTCTACTTCTCGAAATCCGCGCCGGGACAGGCGGCGACGAGGCGGCACTCTTTGCCGGAGAATTGTTCCGCATGTACGGCAAATACGCAGAGATTAAAGGATTCAAGGTGGATATGGTCGAAGCCACAGAAACCACAGGCGGAGGCTATAAGGGGGTCGTTGCGCTGATCGAAGGCAAGGGCGCCTATAGCCATTTCAAATTCGAGGCTGGGGTCCACCGAGTACAGCGTGTTCCCGTCACTGAGGCCAGTGGCCGGATTCATACGTCGACCGTCACCGTCGCCGTGATGCCTGAGGTAGACGAGGTCGATGTGCATATCGATCCCATGGATCTCCGGATCGACACCTTCTGCTCATCCGGCGCCGGAGGTCAGAGCGTCAATACGACAAAGTCAGCGGTGCGGATCACCCATATTCCGACCGGTGTGGTGGTGAGTTGCCAGGACGAACGATCGCAGCTGAAAAATCGTACTAAGGCGATGAGAACCCTGCGGGCCAGAATTGTCGAGGCGGAGCGGGAGAGGCAGGAGGCGGAAATCGCGCAGAATCGTAAGGCTCAGGTGGGCACGGGCGAGCGAAGCGAGAAGATTCGCACCTACAACTTCCCTCAGAACCGTGTGACGGATCATCGCGTCGGGGTGACGTTACATAAGTTGGAACAGGTGCTCGAGGGCGACCTCGGTGAGCTCGTTCAGGCCTTGAAGGCGCAACGTCAGCAAGAAGTGGGTGCGGCGTAACATGGATGCGCTTGCCCCCATCCCGCAGACGACGGGAAAGGCGACGCTCGGTGAGGTGATCGCCCAGGCGCGACGGCTATTGGAGCAGGCTGGTATCGAGAGCGCAGAGCAGGAAGCGTTGTGGATCGTGGAACATGTGCTCCGGCTTCCTGTACATCATGTGCTTACCAATCGAGACCGAGTACTGTCTCTTACCGAACTCACGGCTACGAAGGGGCTGGTAGAGCGGCGGGTTGGCCGTGAGCCCTTGCAATATATTTTGGGAACCCAGGAGTTTTGCGGGTTGGAGTTTCATGTGAATCCGGCGGTGCTCATTCCGAGGCCGGAGACCGAATTGCTGGTAGAGTATGTCGCGCAGCGGATTCCCGCCGAGCGGCAGGCTACCATCGTCGATGTCTGCACAGGGTCTGGGTGCATTGCCGTGGCGATTGCGCGGCTGAGACCTCGTGCGCGGGTGATCGCAACTGATCTATCGAGCCCCTCCCTCGATGTCGCTAGGCAGAATGCCACGCGCCATGAGGTATGCGAGCGCATCACATGGTTGGAGGGCGACTTGCTGAGGCCATTAGCCGAGAAGGGGCTAGAAGGGCGGATTGACGTCATTGTCTCGAATCCTCCCTACATTGCGGAGGTTGATTGGGCGACACTCCAGCCGGAAGTGCGGCTATTTGAGCCGCGCGGTGCGCTGGTAGCGGGGCCTCAGGGAACGGAGTTGCACGAACGGTTGCTGCAAGAGGCCGGTCGATACCTGTCTTCCGACGGCGCACTCATCATGGAAATCGGCGCCGGCCAGGCTCGTGCGATGCGTCAGATTGTCTCGCAGATACCAGGATACAGATTCCACCGGCTAATCTACGATGAAGCAGGGCTAGAGCGTGTGGTGATTGTCGAGCGAGCAGGCAGGTAGGAGCAGACGATGGATCGTACAATCATCACCGGTGGGACGCCGCTTCGAGGGGAGGTTCAGATCAGTGGGGCGAAGAATGCCGCGTTGCCGATCTTAGCTTCTACCATTCTTGGAGGCGGGGAGTGCGTGATTAGCAATGTGCCTCGTGTAGTGGATGTTGTCACCATGGGCAAGTTGTTGGGCATCTTGGGCGCGAAGGTTCAATATGAGGGAAATCGCGCAGTCATCAACGCTGCGGTGATCACTTCGACCCAGGCTCCGTACGATCTTGTGAAGACCATGCGGGCTTCCGTACTGGTGCTAGGGCCTCTATTGGCGCGATGGGGAGAAGCGACGGTATCAATGCCCGGCGGCTGCGCGATTGGGTCACGGCCCGTCAATCTCCATCTTGCCGGACTGGCTAAGATGGGTGCAGAAGTTTCGATGGAGCACGGGTATATTCGGGTCAGGGCGAAGCGGCTGACAGGCGCACAGATTTATTGCGACACGCCGACGGTCACCGGAACGGAAAATCTGATGATGGCCGCGTCGCTCGCCCAGGGGACGACGGTTATTGAAAACGCCGCGAAGGAACCGGAGATCGTGGACCTTGCGGACTTTCTCGTGAAGCGAGGGGCTCGCATCGACGGTGCCGGCTCGGATGTCATCACGATCGAAGGTGTCCGTGAGTTGCATGGGAGCGATCACGACGTCATCCCAGATCGTATTGAAGCCGGCACGTACCTGGTGGCCGGAGCCATTACTCGGGGAGCGGTAATGCTCAATCGATGCCGTCCGCACAACTTGGACGCCTTGCTGCTGAAGCTGCGGGAAGCCGGTGTCGAGATGCAGGTGGAGAAGGAACGGATTCATCTCAACGCGGCATCACGGCTCAAGGGGATCGACATCCGGACGTTGCCCTATCCCGGGTTCCCCACCGACATGCAGGCGCAGATGGTGGCCTTGATGACGGCCGCCGAGGGCACGAGTGTGATCACAGAGACGGTGTTCGAAAGCCGCTTCATGCATGTCGAGGAGTTGCGACGGATGGGCGCCGAGATTAAGGTCGAAGGCAATCGGGCGGTGGTGACCGGACCGACCAGGTTGGCCGGGGCTCCGGTGATGGCGTCCGATCTTCGTGCGAGCGCCGGATTGGTCTTGGCTGGTCTTGCGGCGGAAGGCACGACGGAGATTCTCCGGGTCTACCATCTGGATCGTGGCTATGAGCGGATGGAGGAGAAACTGCGCGGGTTGGGTGCGATGATTACCCGTCAAAAAGAGGGAGCGGCTCCGGCCGAGACTCGCTGAGATCATGCTGACGATTGCCTTGTCGAAGGGGAAAATGTTGGAGCTCACGCTGGACGTCTTTCGCCGGGCGGGATATGCCCTGGGCAGCTTCTCCACCGAAAGTCGTCGGTTAGTATTCCCTTGTCCGGAGATCGGCATGACCTTCCTGATCGTGCGGCCGACCGATGTGCCGACCTATGTTGAATATGGCGCGGCGGATGTCGGGATTGTCGGGAAAGACGTCTTGATGGAGCAGGACAGCGACGTATATGAGCCATTGGATTTAGGGGTCGGAGCGTGTAGAATCGCCGTCGCTGCGCTCAAGGGGCAGGTCTCACGCGATCGGCTGTCCTCGAAAGTTCGGGTGGCGACCAAGTATCCGAAGATCACCGAGCGGTATTTCAATCAGCGCGGCGTGTCGGTCGAAATCGTCAAGTTGTATGGCTCGATTGAACTGGCGCCGTTGGTCGGTTTGGCCGATCGGATCGTCGACCTGGTCGAAACCGGCAACACGCTCAAGGCCCATGGCCTTGTTGAAGTGGAATGCATCGCGCAGTCCACGGCCCGATTAATCGTCAATCGAGCGAGTCTGAAGCTGAAGCATGCGGTGGTCACAGAGCTGATCAAAAAGCTCCGGGCCGTGAGCCGCACATCAGCCGGGTCTCGAACATCCGCTCCGCGCAAGTCCTCGCGCGGGGCACGTCGAACGGTCAGACGGACGCGCACATGAAGATTGTGGCCTCCACCGAGCGAACTTTTCTTCCCGCACTCAAAAAAGTGGCGTCGCGTGCCCGTGTGCAAGGGGCTGCCGTCGAGAAGACGGTCAGGTCTATTTTGCAAGCCGTGGAACGGGGCGGCGACAAGGCTGTCCTCCGTTATACAAAACAGTTCGACCGTGTCTCCATGAAAGAGACGCAACTGCGCGTCACCCCCGAAGAGATCAAGGAAGCCTACTTTCATATCCGGAAAGACGAAGGCGACGCCCTCCGGTTTGCCGCCAAGCGGATTACGTCGTTCCACGAACGACAGCGCATCAAGACCTGGATGTATCAGGACAACGAGGCCACACTGGGGCAGGTGGTGACGCCGGTCGATGCAGTCGGGGTGTACGTGCCGGGCGGCAAGGCCGTCTATCCCTCGTCGGTGTTGATGTGCGCAATACCGGCCAAGGTCGCGGGCGTCTCCCGCGTGGTGATGTGTACGCCGCCGCAAAAAGGTCCGATCAACCCCTATTTACTGGTTGCAGCCGACATTGCCGGTGTCACGGAGATCTATCGCGTCGGGGGAGTGCAAGCCGTCGGAGCGATGGCTTATGGGACTAAGACGATCCAGCGCGTCGACAAAATTGTGGGCCCAGGCAATATTTATGTCGCGACGGCTAAGCGGCTCCTCTACGGCACGGTCGGGATCGACATGGTGGCAGGCCCGAGCGAACTACTCGTGGTCGCAGATGGCGATGCCAAGCCGGCCCATGTCGCGGCCGATCTGCTCTGCGAAGCGGAGCATGACGAAGATGCGCAGGTCTACCTCGTCACCACATCGGCTCAGTTGGCGAAGGACGTGGTGCGACTCATCGGCAGCCAGCTGAAGGGGCTGCAACGGGAGAAGATTGCGGCCAAGTCCATCGCGCGTCATTCCGTGGCTTTCGTGGTTGCCACGATGGACGAAGCCATCGATGTGGCCAACCAGATTGCCCCAGAACATTTGACCCTCTCGGTCGATGAGCCGTTCGACTATTTAGAGAAAATCCGGCACGCGGGGGCGCTCTTCTTGGGCCGGTACACTCCTCCGTCGGTTGCGGATTATGTCGCTGGCCCGAATCACGTCTTGCCGACCGGCGGGACGGCGCGTTTCTTTTCGGCACTCTCCGTCCACGATTACATCAAGGTGAGCAACATCGTGCACTATACGCGCGAGGAGTTGAGCAAGGTGAAAGATCATCTCGTTCGGTTGGCCCACATTGAAGGGTTCGACGCGCATGCCAAGTCAGCCCAGAGCAGGTTCTCATGAAGAAGAATGGATCGGCACCCAGGCAGGCATCGATTCATCGTGCCACGAAGGAAACGGATATCCATGTCGAATGGACGCTGGACGGCAGCGGGCAGGGAAAGATCGACACCGGGATTCGCTTCTTCGACCACATGCTGGAGCTATTGTCCAAGCACGGCTTCTTCGACCTGACGGTCCAGGCCAAAGGCGACATCGATATCGACGAACACCACACGGTGGAGGACGTCGGCATCGTCATGGGCAAGGCCCTGCATCAGGCATTGGGCGAAAAGGCCGGGATCAAGCGATTTGGATTTGCCTCGGCGCCGCTTGATGAGACGCTGGCCCAGGTCACCGTCGATCTCAGCGGCCGGCCCTATCTCGTGTACAACGTCAAGCTGACGGATCGGAAGATCAAAGCCTTCGACCTAGGATTATTCGAAGATTTCTTTCAGGCCTTTGTCACCCACGGTGGCTTAAATCTTCACGTGAATCTCATGTATGGCCGCAATCCGCACCACATCATGGAAGCCATCTTCAAAGCATTGGCCAAAGCACTCGATCAGGCCACGATGCTGGAAGAACGGTTGGCGGGGAAGGTGTTGTCGACGAAGGGGATGTTGTAGGGCGACCCCATACTTCTAGTGGAGCATGGCTTTCATAGTGCTGCATGTGGTTGGAGAATGAATGGGCTTGCTGTTCGAGTGGGATGAGCGGAAAGCCAAGCAGAATCTGGGCAAGCACGGTGTCTCATTTGAAGAAGCGAGTACGGTATTCGGCGACACATTGTCGATCACGATCGATGACCCTCTCCACTCGATGAGGGAACAGCGGTGCGTGACGCTCGGTCACTCAACAAAGCAGCGGTTGCTCGTAGTGGTGCATACCAGCCGAAGCGGGCGTATTCGCTTAATCAGCGCCCGTGTTGCCACGCGTCACGAAAGGAACACCTATGAAGAAGCTCATGCGTGAGAGACGGCCCGACATGCTGCCGGAATATGACTTCAGCAAAGGTGTTCGAGGGAAGTATGCCAAGCAGTATGCAGAGGGGAGTAATGTGGTTGTGCTCTCGCCGGATGTTGCGAAGATATTTCGGACTTCGGAGTCTGTGAACGAGGCGTTACGAACCTTGGTTCGAGTTGGAAGAAAGCCATCGAGAAAATTGTCGGCGTGACGCACCACATCATGGAGGCGATCTTCAAAGCGACGGCCAAAGCACTCGATCAGGCGACCATGTTGGAAGAGCGGCTGGCTGGTAAGGTGCTGTCGACGAAGGGGATGTTGTAAGGCGAGATAGATCTAGTCGAAGTGTGCGAGATTGGGCTGGTCGCAATCAGGCGGTCAGCCCATTCTTTTTTTGGTTTAGTAAATGTGCCAGTCAGCTCCACCGGTTTTGGGCTCGGATTTGGTTCCACAGCCAGCACTCACATCAACCAGCGTGAAAGCACTGCCGGCCCGCCAGCGAAAACGGAGGGGCGCACAGGATTCAGTGAGGGTGGCCTCAACGATCAGAGTGTCTTTGCGAACGGATATCTCATTGACAAAATTTCGTTCGACACGGAGCAGATAGCAGCCGGCTCGACCAAAGGTAGAGCTATCTTGGGCACCCTCACAGACGAGTTCACGGTCAATAGTGATCCGTCGTTTACCCCCGACGGCCATCCCGTTGAGGCCCAGTCGAATTCCTGGTTGGTCGTCGGACAACATGAATCGGTCTTGGAGATAACTGGCGAGCAGACCATTGAATCCGACATAAGTGACAACGGGACCTTTGTAGACCACCGTGCCGTCGGTGTGCCGGACCTCGATCTCGGCCTTGAGACGGCGTCTCCAGGAGGCAATGGCGCCAGTGCCGACGTGCAGGTCCTCGATCTTGAGGTAGTCCCGCTTCTCGCGCTCCAGTCTGGAACGAACCGTCTCCAGATCCCAGGGATGAACAATATCGAGTTGGCCTTCCCCATACTTAACGTCGCAGCCCCATTGGGTCAGAGCAAGGACCAACAAAACCACAATGCGCTTCAGCATGAATCCTCCGCGAACAGTTCTTCGGCAACCTTATCCAGACATTGTCGGCTGGTCAAGAAATGAGGAAGAATATTCAGGGCAGGGATTCATATAATTGAGGAGTGGCAGGGCGACTCCAGTTGCGGTATTGTTACGAACTTGTGGCTTGGCTAGGGGCTAGTGGTGTGGAGCAAGGGGCGTGAGTTGGGCAAGAGTCTTTTCCCAGGCCGCTCACCTTCAGTAGACGGCGGAATCCTTACTTGGCAGAATCGTATTTCGATAGTTCGGTCTTGTGCCACAACTGGAGAAGACTCCCGCAGGATGCTCAAAAAGGCCGTCCAGCAAGGCCGCAGGCGAATCGAAACCGGAGGCGTACCCTCAGGGGTACGTTGAGGATTTCGATGAGCCGAGAACGAAGCTGGCGGACTTTTTCAGCATCCTGCAAGAAGGTGTCATGATTGCGATCATCGACTACGGCATGGGCAATCTCCGCAGTGTCTCCAAGGCCTTTGAGGCGGTGGGGCATCAGGCGGTGGTGACGCGCGATGCGCGCGTGATCGGGAATGCCAGTCATGTGGTGTTGCCTGGTGTCGGCGCCTTTGGCGATTGCATGGCCAACGTCGAGCGGTATGGGCTGGCGGAACCGATTCGTACAGCGATTCAATCGGGAAAACCATTTCTGGGAATCTGTTTGGGGCTCCAATTGTTGTTTGAGGAAAGTGAGGAGTTTGGAACTCACAAGGGCCTTGGGGTTATCCCCGGCAGGGTTAGACGATTTGCTGCAGACCAAGGATTGAAGGTACCGCACATGGGTTGGAACAACGTCACGATGGAGCGATCCTGTCCTCTGTTCGAAGGGATTGCCGATGGATCGTACTGGTACTTTGTGCATTCCTTTTATGTCGATCCCGCTGATAAGACTGTTGCGGCAACCACGACGGACTATGGGCCGACGTTCGTCTCGAGTATCTGGCGGGACAATGTGGTGGCCTGTCAGTTCCATCCCGAAAAGAGTCAGTCCGTCGGGTTGCAACTCATCAAGAATTTTGGATCGTGGCATGCATAGCCGTTAGGGGGTTAGACATGGGGAGTGAGGTGGTGAAAATACGAAACAAGCGAACCGGCGCGTTACGCCTGATGCCGTATGCGCTCACGCTGACGGTTTTCATGCTGACTGTAGTCGGCTGCAGCGGATCGAAAGTGACGACGAAGGCGTCCGCGGAATTGCCGCGCTATCAGATTCGTACCATCGCGTTGGTACCGTTCACGACTCTCGCGACGCCACAGGTGAGGGATGTCGTCGGTCAGTCCTTCTCAGTGCCGCCGGAGGTTCGCAGGTCTGATATGGCGATTGCGGTGTCGCCGGATACCGAACAGCCTCTCAGTCAAACAGTCACAGTGCCGACTGGCGCTGGGGATATCGTGACGCAGTTACTGTGGAGCCGGTTACAAGCGCGGCAGGGTGTGATAGTGCTTTCGCCGAGTGAGGCAGCGAAAGCGCTTACGTCTCAAGCGGCGTTGCAATCTTCCGCCCGTCAGTCACCAGCGGTGACGATGGCAAAACAACTCAAAGCAGATGCCTCGTTGATCGGCCAAGTGCTGGTGTACCAGGAACGCGTCGGTGGTCGTTTTGGCGCCAGCCCCCCGGCCACGGTGGGGTTTGAAGTCCAGGTTGTTGCGGCTGACGGGCAAGTCCTGTGGGAAGGGAATTACTACGAGAAGCAGCGGCCGATGACGGAAGACTTGATGGGATTCATTCAGCGGCATGGGATGTTTGTCACGGCGGAGGAGTTGGCGATTTACGGGGTTGACCATATGCTCCTTGAATTTCCATTTGGAACGGTGGCGGCGCGCTAACGCAAGCCGGTTCTTTGTATGCTCGTTATTCCAGCGATCGATTTAAAGGATGGCCGCTGTGTGCGGTTGCGTCAGGGCGACATGGCGGCTGAAACGGTCTATTCCGACGACGTGCCGGCTGTCGCGAGGCAATGGCAACAAGGCGGCGCGACGCTGATTCATGTGGTGGATCTGAATGGAGCCGTGGAGGGGGAGCCGCGCAATCTTTCTCAGATCGAAGCGATCATGCGCACCGTGAGCCTAAATATACAGGTCGGAGGAGGGATCCGGTCGATTGAGACTGTGCGGCGCTATCTCGGGGCGGGTGTGACCAGGGTGGTGCTCGGCACTGCGGCGTTGACCGATCGGTCTTTCCTGGAGAAGGCCTGTCGGGAATTCCCTCGCCGGATTCTGTTGGGACTGGATGCGCGGGATGGGAAGGTGGCGGTGAAAGGCTGGACGGCGGTATCGGAGACGAAGGCGACAGATCTGCTCAAGGAGTTGGCAGGGTATGCCTTGGGCGCCGTGATCTATACGGACATTGCCCGCGATGGTATGTTGGGCGGGCCGAATCTGGCGGCGTTACGGGAGGTGGTGGACTTATCGTCCTTCCCCGTAATCGCCTCCGGTGGTATTTCCCGAATAGAGGATCTGCGGGCTGTGCAGGCGCTCGGTCCACGGGTTGAAGGCGCGATTGTGGGGAAAGCATTGTACGACGGGAAACTAGATTATCGGGCCGCTCTTACGGCACTGGGCGAGGGGCGAGGGGCGAGGGGCGAGGGGCAATGAGCGGAAAATGTTTCGAACGGGCAGGCCTCTTGCCGCTAGCCTCGCGCCTCTGGCCATGAGCGAGCTGAGCGAGCGAATATGTTGACCAAACGCATTATCCCCTGCCTCGATGTCAAAGATGGTCGCGTCGTCAAAGGCGTGAGCTTTGAGAACTTGCGCGATGCGGGAGATCCGGTCGAAGTGGCCACAGCCTACGATCATGAAGGAGCCGATGAACTCTGTTTCCTGGACATCACTGCCTCCCATGAAAACCGTAAGACCATCATTGACGTGGTCGAGCGGACGGCAGCGCGGGTGTTCATGCCGCTGACCGTCGGCGGAGGCGTGCGAACGATTGAGGACATCCGTGCGCTGTTGAATGCGGGCGCAGATAAGGTGAGCATCAATACGGCGGCGGTCCAACGGCCAGAATTTGTGAAGGAAGCGGCTGAGCGATTCGGGACGCAATGTATCGTCGTGGCGATCGACGCCAAGCGCCGCGTTACACCGGCAACAGGGTGGGAAGTGTTTACCCACGGCGGCCGCAAGTCCACCGGGCTCGATGTCATCGATTGGGCAAAGACGATGGCGCAGTATGGGGCAGGTGAGATTTTGCTCACGAGTATGGATCAAGATGGGCAACAGCAGGGTTACGACCTTGCATTGACTGCTACCGTGTCAGAGGCTGTGTCGATTCCGGTGATTGCGTCTGGCGGCGTGGGGAATTTGGACCACCTCTATGACGGATTCGTCAGGGGCAAGGCTGATGCGGTGCTGGCCGCGTCCATTTTCCATTTCCGAACCCACACGATTCAGGAGGCGAAAGCCTATCTTCGGCAGAAGGGAGTGGCGGTTCGATAATGGATACAGGGCGAGTAAAATTCGATGCGCAGGGGCTGATTCCGGCAGTCGTACAGGATTGGCAGGACGGCACAGTCCTGATGGTGGCCTTCATGAACCAGGAGGCACTGCAAAAAACTGTCGAGACGAAGTCGGTCCACTTCTGGAGCCGGTCACGCCAGACCCTGTGGGAAAAGGGTGCAACCTCCGGCCACAAGCTGCAGCTGAAAGATCTGTTTCTCGATTGTGACGGCGATGCTCTTCTTGTGAAAGTCGAGCCGGTTGGTCCGACCTGCCACACGGGAGAGCGGGCCTGCTTCTTTTCTCGTCTGGATTCGCCGGAGACGAAGACGTCCGAATCTTGGGGAGGAATTCTCGAACGTCTCTATCAGATGATCCAAGAGCGGAAGCGGCAGCCTTCGAGCGAGTCCTATACCTCCAAACTGCTGGAGGGCGGTGTCGATCGGATATTGAAGAAAGTTGTGGAGGAAGCCGGCGAGGTGGCGATTGCTGGGAAGGGTGGGAAGAAAGACGAAATCGTCTACGAAACGGCGGACCTGTTGTTCCATACCTTGGTGGCGCTGGGATACCACGGCATCACGCCGCAAGAGATCTATCAGGAACTGGCGATTCGGTTCGGGAAGTCGGGCTTGAGAAAAGGACCCAGCTCATGAGCGAATGTCTCTTTTGCAAAATCGTTGCGAGGACCATTCCCACGGCACTCGTCTACGAGGACGATCTGGTAGTAGCATTCGATGATATCAATCCCCAGGCGCCGACGCATACGCTCGTTATCCCCAGAAAACATATGGCCTCGATTGCCGAACTTCAAGATTCGGATGTCGGGCTTCTCGGGCGTCTGATGCTGGCCGGCAACAAAATTGCGAAATTGAAGGGAATTGCCGACGCTGGGTATCGCTTCGTCGTCAATACCGGTGCGCATGGCGGTCAGAGCGTGTTTCATCTTCATCTCCATGTTCTGGGTGGACGACGCATGGCCTGGCCGCCGGGCTAGCGCCTTGTCATCACGCCACGTTGACAGATTTCTTTCCCGTCTGTTACCCTGACCGGTCTATTTTACGACCACTTACGTTCACCTTTCTCACCTCCGCGAGGTGGGGAAATAGGAGCCGCGACTCCAGTGGGACGAGGTTTGATTTCTGAAGATGTGATCAATCAAGTCAGGGATCGGGTCGATATCGCCGAGGTGGTCGGACATCACGTGAGCTTGACCCGGACCGGCCAGAACCTGAAGGGGCTCTGTCCTTTCCATCAGGAAAAATCGCCTTCCTTTACGGTCAGTCCTTCCCGCCAGATCTTTCATTGTTTCGGATGCGGAGCGGGCGGCAACGTGTTTACGTTTCTGATGCGGATCACCGGCGCGAATTTTCCAGAGACAGTCCGTGAGCTCGGGCAGAAATTCGGGATTGACGTGCCGGACAGTGGGCTGAGCGCGGGGCCACAAGCGGCGCAGGCGAGTCGTCTTGAACCGCTTAATAGGGCAGTGACGGCGTGGTTTCAACAGAATTTGCGGGATGGGGTAACCGGTGCGACGGCTCGAGACTATCTGGCCGGCCGGGGCATTCAGGCTGGGACGATCGAGCGATTTGAAATTGGTTGTGCGCCAGCTGAGTGGGACGGGCTTATCAAGACGCTGAGCAAACAAGGTTTTGCACAGAGCGATTTGGCTGCTGCGGGATTGACAGTGGCCAGAGAGCAGGCTTCCGGGTCCTATGATCGTTTTCGTGCCCGCGTGATGTTCCCTATCACTGATTTGCGCAAGAGGGTCGTCGGGTTTGGAGGGCGTATCCTCGGTGAGGGGACTCCGAAGTACCTGAACTCACCGGATACTCCCTTGTTCAAGAAGGGGCAGACGCTTTACGCGTTGGATCTGGCGCGTGAAGCGGCGGCTCGGCTGAAGACCGTGATTGTGGTGGAAGGGTACTTCGATGCGGTCGCGCTTCATCAAGCCGGGCTGACCCATACTGTTGCAACGTTGGGGACGGCCCTGACGGCGGAACATATTCAGGTGTTGAGACGATTCGCCTCGAAGGTGGTGCTGTTGTTCGATCCAGATCAGGCCGGGGTCCGTGCCGCACTGCGAGGGCTCGATCTGTTTGTGAACAGCGGGATCGGTGTGAAAGTCGTCACGTTGCCGGCTGGAGAGGACCCCGATACCTATGTGAGGAAGGAAGGGCCGGAGGCCTTCGCGCGCTTGGAAGAGCAGGCTCCGAGCCTCTTAGATTTTTCCCTTGAGCATAGTTTGAGCACAGCGGAGTCCAGTACGATCGAAGGGCGTATCCGCAGTGTGGACGATGTGTTGAGGATTCTGCAAAAGAGCGAGCATCCGATTGAACGAGAGGAACGGATTCGCGTGGTCGCCGAACGACTGGGGATTAGCCAGCAACGATTGATCGAACGGTATCCGGTGCTGGTACAGTCGGAGGGACGTCGACCGGCGCCCGCTCAATCGATCGCTCCCACATCGGCGATCTTCAAGGGTGTGAGCGAAGAGCGGGATCTGGTGTATTTGCTGCTGCATGGTCACCTGACGCCCGCCGATGTGCAACGACTGCGGTCTGAGGCCTTCTCAGTTCCGGCCTGTCGGTCTCTCGTCGAGGCTGCGTTGAGTCACCTCGATCGAGACGGTCGAGTCGGACTTAGGTCGTTGCTGGATGCGGTGGTGGATCATCCGGATTGCGGGTCGCTGGCGACTGAGCTGTCCATGCGGGAAGACCATTTTGACGACGTGAGGGCCCACGTCGCGGGGTGCTTAGAGACGTTGGATCGGAAGCGAGCTGAGGCCGTATTTCGAGACCTGATCGTGCAACTCAAGGCCGCCGAACGGGAGGGCCGCCTGGAGGATGCGCGGATGTTGAACGCACAAGTAAATGAAATGAGATTGCAAAAGGCCGGTCGGCCTTCCATCGGGATGTTGTCCTTAGTGAAGGAGTAGTCATGGCGAAACCAGAGTTGCTTGGCGAAGTGAAGAAGCTGATCTCAATGGGGAAAGAGAAAGGCTTTTTGACGTACGACGAGCTGAATAGCACATTGCCCGCTGAAGTGGTGTCCTCCGAGCAGTTCGGCAGCATCATGACGATGTTTGGTGAAATGGACATCGAGATTGTCGATGCGCCCGAGGGGGAGCGGATCAGAAAAGCTCGGGACACTGAAGAGTCAAATGAAGAAGCTGAGGACACCGAGGTCGAAGCCGGTGCCGGGGAGGAGAATGAGAAGGAAGAAAAAGAAGAGAAGGAGATCGATTTAACTCCCGGCGCACTCAGCCGGACCGACGACCCGGTCCGACTCTATCTCAAAGAGATGGGAAGTGTGGCGCTGTTAAGTCGTGAAGGGGAAATCGAGATCGCGAAACGCATCGAAGAAGGAAAGAAGGACATCGCCTCGGTCATCTACGGGATGCCGATGACGATCGAGTTTGTTCTCGCATTGTACGATCAGCTTAAGAACGGGACTATCGATGTGCGTGAGATCGTCCCGATCGTTGAGACCGAGGAGGAATTTGAGGAAGAACAAATCCAGCGGGACTACGAAGAGCTCCGGGTTAAAACGCTTGAAGGGCTGAATTCGGTCCGGAAAATCTCGACCTCGCTCAAGAGTCTCTATGAAGTGGCCCGGCATGCCAACAGCGATCCTGCGAAACAGAAGAAGATTAAGAAGCAGATCGATACGATTCGCGATCAGGTCGTGGAGAAGATGGAGTCCGTCAACCTGCATGGTGTGCTGAAGGATCGGATGGTGCAGCGTGTGCGAGAGCTGGCGATTCAGATTCGGACAGGGGAGCGAGAGATCGTTAGTTGCCAGCGTCGGCTGGGGATCAGCGGTGAGGCCGGTGTTGAAGCTCTCAAGAAGCTTTGCCGCGAACGGAAAGACTTCCTCGCCGTCAAACGCAAGACGAGCTGCTCGGAGGAGGCCCTCAACGAGATTAAAAAGGTCTACCAGGCCGCGAAGAGCCGAATTCGACAACTCGAGACCGAGGAGGCGCTTGTATCCGCGGAAGAAATTAAAGATGCAGTCAAGCATCTGGATGTGGCGGAGGATAAGGTCAAGCGTGGGAAGGCCGAGTTGGTCGAGGCGAATCTTCGTCTCGTCGTCAGTATCGCCAAGAAATACACGAACCGAGGTCTCCAGTTTCTCGACTTGATCCAGGAAGGCAATATCGGCTTGATGAAGGCTGTCGATAAGTTCGAATACAAACGCGGCTACAAGTTCAGTACCTATGCCACCTGGTGGATCCGCCAGGCGATTACCCGCGCGATCGCCGATCAAGCCCGGACGATCCGTATCCCCGTACATATGATTGAGACGATCAACAAGCTGATCCGAACGTCCCGCCATCTGGTCCAGAAACTCGGACGCGAACCGACGCCGGAAGAAATTGCCGAGCGCATGGATCTGCCGCTCGACAAAGTGCGGAAGATTTTAAAAATCGCGCGCGAACCGATTTCTCTGGAGACCCCGATCGGCGAAGAAGAAGACAGCCATTTGGGTGACTTTATCGAGGACAAGAAGGCTGTGTCTCCCCTAGAGGCGGCGATTCGGTACGATCTCCAGCGCCAGATCAACAGCGCATTGGAAACGCTCACGCCACGGGAAGAGAAGGTCTTACGGAAACGGTTTGGCATCGGCGAAGCCACCGACCATACCCTCGAAGAGGTCGGTCAGGATTTCGAAGTGACCCGCGAACGTATCCGGCAGATTGAAGCCAAGGCTTTGCGCAAGCTGCGTCATCCGAGTCGGAGCAAGAAACTGCGCAGTTTCGTGGAAAGTCTGTGATGCGCCATGGAATGTTTTTTGGAATTTGACACCGTCTCTTGGGCAGCCTAAAATCTTCTGCTTATGTCGGCGGGTCAGGCGCGCGCGCGTTGTTCGCCTGATCGGGCCCATAGCTCAGGTGGTTAGAGCGGCTGACTCATAATCAGCTGGTCCTAGGTTCAAGTCCTAGTGGGCCCACCAGCGCAACTGCGGAACTCATCATTTGAGATCGTTGTTCGGAACAACAGCTGTAGGAGTGCGTTGAACCAGAATCTTTTCCCCCTTATCGAACTGCAGAAGCTGGATCTCCGCATCGCGGAGATCCAGGACCAACGCCGAAAAATCCCAGAGCGGCTCCAAGCGGTTGATGTTCCGCTTCGAGAGGCCCGGCAGCTGCATCAGCAGACCAGTGCTTTCGTGGATACCCTCATCAAAGAGCGGCGGTCGCACGAACAGGATCTTGAGGCGCATGAAGCGCACACAGAAAAAATGAAGTCGCGGCTGTCCGAGTTGAAGTCCAATAAGGAATATCAAGCCCACCTCTTTGAGATCGAGGTCGCCAACAAGAAGAAAGGGGATATCGAGGAGAAGATCTTGTTGTGTATGGAGAAGATCGAGCAACTGCAGCGGACGGCGAAAGACGCACAAGAGAAGCTCAGCGCCATCGAAAAGGCCTTTACGCAGGAAAAACAGGCGCTCGATGAGCTGGAGCACAGGCTCTCAACGGAGTTGGCCGATCTCGAAGCGCAGCAGCACGCTCGTTCGGCTCATGTCGAGAAAGGGCTGCTCAGTCGTTACAACTCGATCAAAGCGTTGCGCAAGGATCACGCTCTCGCTGAAATCAAAGAGGGGATCTGTTCCGGATGCCGTCTTCAGCTTCCTCCACAACTGATTTCAGAAGTGAAACGCTCGGAAGATCTCCACACCTGTCCCTATTGCCGTCGGATGCTCTACTGGGATGGACAAATTCCTGTCGAAACAACCCCCGGCCCCGATCTCGATAAGACGTCGGTCCTTGAGATTGGCGAGTCGGTCTAGTCTATTTTCCCCAACACAGCCTGAGTCGTTTTGAAGTGCAGTTTGGCGACCGACCCCAGCTGTTCCTCTCCATGCTTCTTCACGATCATACGCCCGGCCAGTTCGACGGCGGGTGACGCGCCTTTGGGCAAGGTCGTGCCGATCTCATCCGAGAGGCGTTTCAAACGGAGGAGGAATTCTGCACGGGCCAAGATAGAGGCGGCGGCCACGGCCAGATCGGATTCGGCCTTATGTCGCTGTTCCAGGACAATGGTGCGTCCTTTCTCCTGCAGGGCGTTCAGAATCAACCGTTCGTCGCCAAACTGATCTGCGATCGCGCGCCCGCACGAGACCTTTCCCAGCAGAGTTTCCAGAGCCTTGGCATGGCCCCAGGCTAGCAGACGATTCAAGTTCCGGATCTTCGCGTACAGTTCGTTGTAACGTTGCGGGCCGATCGCAATAATACTGTGGGGACACAGCATTCGAATATCGGGCGCCATCTCGAGAATACGGCCGTCTGATATTTTCTTGCTGTCCCGAACGTTCATGAGAGTCAATTCGTTCTGGGTGGTGGCGTCGACAAAGACAGCGGCGATGACGAGTGGACCAAAATAATCGCCCTTGCCGGATTCATCGATGCCGATGCGTTCTATGGTTTGATGATGAGGCTTGTCCGTCACAGGCAATGGCCCTAGTAGAAAATATTGGAGGGGCGCGGTAATCTAACAGAGCCCTGGAGAGCGGTCAATTTTTCAATCGCAGCGAGTGAACCTAGAGTGTGGGGGCATGATGGGTATGGTTGCGAATTTTTATCGGTCTTCGGTGGTCGTCTTTTCGGCAATTGCCCTGGCGGCATTATCGGGGTGCGAAACGAATCCTTACACGGGCCGGTCGCAGTTGTTGATGACATCGGTCGACCAAGAGATGCAGATGGGAGCGAAGGCTTATAGTCAGGTCAAACACGATCCGAAAATGCATCAGTCGCAGGATCCGCGAGAAGTTGAGCCGGTCCGGCGTGTGGCTGGTCGCATTATCGAGGCGGCGAAACGATCGAAATACGCCGAGATGGCAAACGAATTTCAATGGGAAGTGACGGTCATCAAAGACGACAAGACGATGAACGCGTTTGCACTTCCCGGGGGCAAGATCGCGGTCTATACGGGGGTTTTTCTAGTTGCCAGGACAGAGGCGGGGCTTGCGGCGGTCTTAGGGCATGAGGTGACCCATGCGTTGGCTCGCCACGGTGCAGAACGGATGAGCCAAGGCCAGCTCACGAACGCGGCGCTTCAAGTGCTTGGAACGGCTGCCGGAGCGGCAGGCGGCAATGCCATGCTGGGACAGGCGACGATGGCGGCTCTCGGAGCTGGTGCTCAGGTTGGTGTGCTGTTACCCTTCAGTCGGAAGCATGAATCAGAAGCCGACTATATCGGGATATTGCTCGCTGCAGATGCGGGGTACGATCCCCGTGAGTCGGTTCATCTTTGGGAGCGGATGGAACAGATGTCCGGTGGTAAGGGGCCGGCGGAGTTCTTGTCGACCCACCCAGGTCATGAAACGAGGATTGAACAACTCGAGAAATGGATGCCGGAGGCCATGGCCATCTACCAGACCAAGCTGCCGGCCCTTGTGGTGTTGTTGCCGACTCTGCAATGAGTCGAGGCATAGGTGTAGAGCCCTTGAAAGTTAGGATATCCAGTCCTATAGTATTGTGGCGCGAGGGAGAAGACTGGGTGATCGTTCGGGGCGGTAACGCTCTGAGAGGAAAGTCCGGACTTCATGGGCAGGGCGCTGGGTAATTCCCAGGCGGAGCGATCCGACACCAGCACCACAGAGAATAAACCGCCGATGGCCAAGGCGATGGGATTCCAATCCGATCACTTTGGCTCAGGTAAGGGTGAAACGGTGGGGTAAGAGCCCACCGCGGTGATGGCGACATCACTGGCAGGGTAAGCGTCGCCCGATGCAAGGCCAAATAGGAAGACATCTGTCGGCTTTCTTTAGAAAGTCGGCGACCGGCTGGCCCGGCCGAGGTCTTCGGGTAGGTCGCTTGAGGTTCGAGGGAACTCGAATCCCAGAGAAATGATCGCCCCCGTGTGGGAGCATATCCCAGGCGGGACAGAATCCGGCTTATCGGTCTTCTCCACCGCGCTTTTTTATCGCTCGACGCAGTTCTTCTTCCGTCACACTCCCTGCGAAGTGTTCGATCTTGTCGAGCAAGACGACAGGAACCCTCGTCCCGTACCGTTCTGTTAAAGAACTGGCACTGTCAACATCCACGATGTTCAGTTCAATGTGCAGCTCTGACTGAAGATGAGTTGCAATTCGGTAGATGACATCGCAGAGATGGCAATCTTTACGAGACAAGATGGTTACGCGGATAGGCATGCTCATGGAGGCGCGATCCGAGCCAATGAGTTGGAGTGCGGAAGATATCATGTGGGGAGGTAGACTGTCAGGGAAGGAGGCTCACAGACCGGCACTACTATTGACGCGTGGAAACGGGTGGTGATAGGATCATCCATCTTTCTCTTTCTCCCTGATTTTTCAGAATGTTCTGAACAATCGTGGGGGTCGCGTCTCGCCTAAATTTGGACGAGCAGCAGCGTAGCATATTTGTGCTGACTCCTCTGCCAGGTTTTCACCGGCGGTAGGAGGGAGGTTCTGTTATGAAGCTCACAGGTGCTGAGATCCTCATCGAATGTCTCAAACGGGAAGGCGTCAAGACGATTTTTGCGCTTCCTGGTGGTGTCGTGCTGAAGATTTTCGACATGCTTCATCAGCAGAAGGATATTGAGGTAGTGCTCACTCGCCATGAACAGGGAGCTGGCCATATGGCGGAAGGTTATGCCAAGGCGACCGGTAAAGCCGGGGTGTGCCTTGTAACCTCAGGCCCCGGTATGACGAACGTCATCACGGCGTTGGCGGATGCCTACATGGACTCCGTGCCGTTGGTCTGTTTTAGTGGACAAGTTCCCACCAGCCTGATTGGGAATGATGCATTCCAGGAAGCGGATAACGTGGGGTTGAGTCGTCCCTGCACCAAATATAACTTCCTGGTGAAAGACGTAAAAGATCTGGCGATGACGATCAAAGAGGCTTTCTACATTGCGACGACGGGGCGTCCAGGCCCGGTGCTGGTGGATATTCCGAAAGACGTATCCATGGATAAAGCGGAATTTGTGTATCCGAGTTCCATCTCTATCCGTAGCTACAATCCAGTGTATGAAGGGAATAAGTGGCAGATCAAGCAAGCAGCCGAGGCGATGTCGAAGGCAAAGAAGCCGGTACTGTATGTCGGTGGCGGTGTCATCTTCTCTGGTGCGTCGCAAGAATTGCTGGAGTTGGCTGAACTGACTCATATGCCGGTCGACATGACATTGATGGGGCTTGGGGCTTTCCCGGGCGAGCATCCCCAGTCTTTGGGTATGCTGGGCATGCACGGCACCTATTGGGCGAATATGGCCATGCACTATTCCGATCTTGTCGTGGCCATCGGGGCACGGTTTGACGATCGCGTGACCGGAAAGGTCTCCGAGTTTTGCCCGCACGCCAAGGTTATCCACATCGATATCGATCCGACCTCGATTCGGAAAAATGTCAATGTCGACATTCCGATCGTCGGTGACTGCAAGATGGTGCTCCGTGAGTTGATTCAGATTCTTCGTGCCACGGTGAACGGCGATCAACGGGAATTGCGCAAGCCCTGGTGGAATCAAATTCGCGAATGGCAACAGGCGAACCCTCTCGCCTATCAACAAGAGGCGGAGGGACCGATCAAGCCCCAATATGTCATTAGCCGGCTCTATGACCTCACGAAAGATCGGGACCCGATCGTGTCGACCGATGTCGGGCAGCACCAAATGTGGGCTGCCCAATACTTTAAGCTGGCGAAGCCGAATCGCTGGTTAACGTCTGGGGGACTTGGGACCATGGGTTTCGGATTTCCCGCCGCCATGGGGGCGCAGGCCGCATTCCCTGGCCGGTTGGTCCTTTGCATCGCGGGCGACGGCAGTATTCAAATGAACATGCAAGAAATGGCGACGGCGGTGGTGCATAAGCTGCCGGTGAAGATCATCATTCTGAACAACCGATTTCACGGGATGGTACGTCAGTGGCAGGATCTGTTCTACGAGGGTCGGTATGCCTCAAGCTATCTGGAGACGACGCCGGACTTCGTCAAGTTGGCGGAAGCGTACGGAGCGGTTGGGCTCAGGGCCAGCAAGCCATCTGAAATCGATGCTGTTCTCAAGGAAGCGATTGCCGTGAATAAACCGGTCATCGTCGATGTGCCGACGTATCAGTATGAGAATGTCTACCCAATGATTCCCGCCGGTGGCTGTAACCATGAGATGCTTTTGGAAGATCCGCCGGGCTTGAAAAATAAGCAGTCTGGAGCGGGACAGGCGGCCTCGAAAGATTCGGACACGATCCTTACAGCGTAACCGACGGCAACAGGAGTCATGCTGGGCATGGAACACATTATTTCGGTCACCGTCGAGAACAAGTTTGGATCGTTGTCTCGCATCGCCGGCCTGTTTAGCGGCCGCGGATTCAATATCGAAAGTCTCTCGGTAGCGCCGACGCTCGATCCGTCCATGTCACAGATGATCATTGTCACCTCCGGAGACGAACGGATCATCGAGCAGATCGTGAAACAGCTCAATAAACTCATCGATGTCATTAAGGTTGTGGATTTGAACGAGAGCGATTTTGTCTCACGGGAGACAGCACTCATCAAGGTGCATACGCGGCCGGAAGATCGGGCGGAAGCATTGCGGATCGCCGACATTTTCCGCGCCAACGTCATCGATTCCACGCCGGCGACCTATACTATCGAGGTGACTGGAGATCCACGAAAAATCGAAGCGATCATCAACTTGCTGCAGCCACTCGGAATTAAGGATCTCACGCGCACCGGACGGGTTGCGGTTGCCCGCGAGTCGATTCGGTCGGCGGACGTGCAGGGGAAGAAGGTTGCCCGTGAATAGGCGTCATCTCGGACTCAATGCCCAATCGATTTCTTGACACGGCTATTACCCCAGGAGCGATCGATGAAGATATACTATGATAAGGATTCCGACATTCAACAGATCCGGAACAAGAAAGTTGCGGTGATCGGCTACGGCAGTCAGGGTCACGCACATGCGCTCAACATGAAAGAGAGCGGCGTGAGCGTAGTTATTGGGCTGCGCGAAGGTGTCTCATGGAAGAAGGCGGAGCAAAGTGGACTGAAAGTCATGCCGGTAGCTGATGCCGTCAAGGCGTCGGATGTCGTCATGATTCTCGCGCCTGATGAAGCCCAAGCGGCCATCTATCGGCAAGACATTGCGCCAAACCTGAAGCCGGGCTCCTATCTCGCGTTTGGCCACGGGTTCAACATTCATTTTGGACAAATTGTGCCACTGCCCACGATCAATGTGTTCATGGTCGCTCCTAAAGGACCAGGCCATCTTGTTCGATCGGAATATACGAAGGGTAGCGGGGTGCCGTGCTTGCTCGCGGTCCATCAGGATCCAAGTGGAACGACCAAGCAGGTAGGCCTTGCCTATGCCAGTGCGATTGGAGGCGGGCGGGCTGGTGTGATCGAAACAAACTTTCGGGAAGAAACCGAGACGGATCTCTTCGGCGAGCAGGTTGTTCTCTGTGGAGGACTCACCTCTCTCATTCAGGCCGGGTACGAGACGCTCGTGGAAGCCGGCTATTCCCCGGAGATGGCCTATTTCGAGTGCCTGCACGAAGTAAAATTGATCGTGGATTTGATCTATCAGGGCGGTATTGCCAACATGCGGTATTCCATCAGTACGACGGCGAAGTACGGTGATATCACTCGCGGCCCTCGGATTGTGACGGAGCAGACGAAACAGGAAATGAAGAAAATCTTGGGCGAAATTCAGCAAGGCCAATTTGCTAAAGAGTGGGTGTTGGAGAATCAGGCAAACCGCCCGGTCTACAATGCGCTGCTGGCTAAGGGTGAAGCTCATCCCATCGAGGAGGTTGGGGGCCGGCTGCGGGCAATGATGCCCTGGCTGAAGAAGGACCAACTGGTCGACAAGAACAAAAACTGAGGATTGAGGACTCTGTGGCGGATCGTGCCGTCGGCATCCCGTTTGCTAAAGAAGGAATTCCCTTCATCGGGGCCGCTGCCGGCGTTACACTACTGGCAGGATGGCTGGGCTGGATGGTTGTGGCGGTCGGGGCGGCGCTCCTGACGTTCTTTGTCTCTTGGTTCTTTCGTAATCCATCCCGAGTGGTCCCTCAAGGTTCTCGTCTTGTCGTGGCGTCCGGTGACGGGAAAGTCGTCGCCATCGAGGAAGAGTTCGAGCCTCGATTCATCAAGGATCGTAGTATCAGGATTAGCATCTTCTTGAATGTATTCGATGTGCATATTAACCGGGTGCCCTGTGAAGGGGTCATTGAGGATGTGCAGTACCAACCAGGTTTGTTCCTGGTCGCCAGCAAGCCGGATGCAACGTTGAGGAACGAGCAAAACGCCCTGATGATTAAAACGGTGCAGGGTCCAAAAGTATTGTGTGTGCAGGTGGCCGGGTTGATTGCCAGACGGATTGTTTGTTGGATCTCGCCGGGAGATCGGGCGGTATGCGGTGAACGGTTCGGGTTGATTCGATTTGGGTCGCGGATGGATACGTTTCTTCCTATCGGGACGGCTGTAAGAGTTGCAGTCGGCGACCGAGTCAAAGGTGGGGAAACCATCCTGGGAGAATTACCATGAAACCCATGGGACTTCGGCAATCATTCGGGAAGGATGGGAAGCGGCGTAAAGCCGCCATGCACTTGATTCCGAATCTTTTCACGACGGGGAATCTGCTGTGTGGCGTGTTTTCGATGCTGTCCGTGTTCAATGCAGACTACATGGTCGCAGCGGTCGCCATCCTGGTGGCGATGGTCTTCGACGTGCTCGATGGAAAGTCCGCACGGTTGACGAACAGTACCAGCCATTTCGGCTTTGAATATGACTCGTTGTCCGACGTGGTGTCGTTCGGAGTTGCTCCGGGCCTCTTGATTTATTCCTGGGCGCTAAGCGGACAGGGTATGTTCGGCATGGCGGTGATGTTCGCTTACGTGGCGATGGGTGCGGTTCGGTTGGCCCGGTTTAATTCGACTACGTCCGTACCGGACGGCAAGTACTTTACCGGCTTAGCTATTCCTGCAGCGGCAGGGGTTGTGGCGTCGCTTGTGATTTTCGACCACTATAGCGTCAGAATTGGAACGGAAGTGAAACCCCTCCTTGTCCTGATTATTACGCTGACCCTTTCGTTCTTGATGGTGAGCACCATCAAGTATCGGAGCTTTAAAGACATGAAGTTCCGCGGTGGTCAGCACATTACGTATCTCGTCTGGGGAATTTTGGCGCTCATGCTCGTAGCCGCCTGGCCCCAAGTTATGCTATTTGTCATCTTTGCCGGGTACGCCTTGCTCGGTCCAGCAGAACGGCTCGTTGGACTTCTATCCAAGGTGACTGGGAAACGTCCGTCGTCCAAGACCGAGCAGTCCGTGACGGAATCGAAGTTTTAATAGACTGTTGAAACACTACTTAGGCACGCGAGGACGAAGATAGTAGACGTGTCAGTATCCTGCTAATGGCTGCGACGAGGAGTAGTACGCGATACGCACAGCAGCGAGAGAGCTGGTGAATGGTGCAAACCAGCCTGCGCGGCGCCGAACTCGCCTCTGAGCCTTGAGTCCATGAACTCCGAGTAATGGATTCCGCCTCGCCCCCGTGACAGGGCGTAATGAAGGGCTTTGGACGACGTACGTTGTTCATGGCTAAATCAGGGTGGTACCACGGAGCTTCTCAAAGCCTCCGTCCCTGGGCGTAGGGATGGAGGCTTTTTCATTTGAGATTGCTGAAAAATGAAGTTGGGCGACCGGAATGATTCCAGTGCTTCCAGAGCGCGCACGATCAGAATGTGCTCGCTCGATGGGCGCAGTGAGGAATTACTCCAGTCGCCTTCAGTGGCGCAGGGTGTTGCGGCCTTGCTGGAAAGGCATTTAAAGCAATCTCATAAGATAAGAGAGGTGAAACCATGACACGCATGATACGAATTTTCGATACGACCTTGCGGGATGGCGAGCAATCGCCAGGGGCCAGCATGAATGTGGAAGAGAAAATCATGGTGGCGAAACAGCTGGCACGGTTGGGGGTCGATATCATCGAGGCAGGATTTGCCTATAGCTCGCCAGGGGATTTTGAAGCGGTACGGCGAATCGCTCAGGAAGTCGAGGGGCCAACGATTTGCAGCTTGGCGCGGGCGCGTCCGGAAGATATCGATCGAGCCTGGGAGGCATTGAAGGGGGCGCCGAAGGTCCGTATCCATACGTTTCTCTCGACCTCGGATATCCACTTGAAGCACCAGTTCAGAATGACGCGCGACGAGGCGACGAGGCGCGCGGTCGAGATGGTGCAACGGGCACGGGGCTATGTGGATGATGTGGAGTTTTCTCCCATGGATGCCAGTCGCTCCGATCCTGCCTATCTCTATGAGGTGATCGAGGCGGTGATTGCCGCAGGAGCCGGGACGATCAATATTCCTGATACGGTCGGCTATGCAGTACCACAAGAATTCGGCCGGCTTATTCGTGGCATTCGTGAGCAGGTATCAAATAGTGACAAGGCGGTGATCTCCGTCCATTGCCACAACGACCTGGGCCTTGCCGTGGGAAACAGCTTGGCGGCGGTATTCGAAGGGGCCGGCCAAGTCGAATGCACGATCAACGGAATTGGCGAACGGGCAGGGAATACGGCATTGGAAGAAATTGTCATGGGGCTTCGGACTAGGAAAGATTTCTATCAAGCAGACACGAAAATTCGCACCGAAGAGATTTCGAAGACCAGCCGATTGGTCAGCAAGATCACCGGCATGGTGGTGCAACCGAACAAAGCGATCGTTGGGGCGAATGCCTTTGCCCATACATCCGGCATTCACCAGGACGGACTGCTGAAGGACAAGACGACCTATGAAATCATGCAGCCGGAGACGGTTGGGTTGGTCGAGAGCAAGATGGTTATGGGGAAGCTTTCAGGCCGGCACGCATTTCGACAGAGGCTGGTGGAGTTGGGATATATGCTTTCTGACGAAGAGGTCAATCACGCGTTCGAGCGGTTTAAAAAATTGGCCGATCAGAAGAAAGAGATCTACGAAGAGGATCTCGAAGTCATTGTCTCCGAAGAGTTGGTCAAGATGGCCGATCGGATCACCTTGAAGTCGTTCCATGTGGCCAGCGGGACGGATCAGGTGCCGACCGCCACGGTCGAACTCGAGATCGACGGACGAACGATCTCGCAGACTGGGACAGGCGATGGGCCGGTTGATGCGGTCTATCGGACGATTGTCGCCATCACGCAGACAAAGAGTACGCTTCTCATGTATGTCGTCAAGGCGATTACCGGTGGGACTGACGCCCAGGGCGAAGTCTCGGTCCGGGTTCAAGAAGATGGGCGCACCGTCTCAGGCCATGGGGCGGATACAGATATTATCATGGCCTCAGCGCGAGCCTATCTCAATGCGCTGAATAAGCTGTCGTACTTGGCCGGAAAACAGGCGCAGGGCGAACATAGGGTAAGCTTGATTTAGGGAAAGTCACCACGATACAGTCAGCGGCTCCGGCATGAGACCCGACCTATATTGTTGGATGTGAGGTTGCCGTGGTTCACGTCACCCTGGCAGACCGGCCGGAGTTTCTGGCCGGCGATCATACCGTTCTGCGAGAGCTGCTGCATCCGGCGAAACAACCGCTCGCGCTTGGGTATAGCATGGCGCATGGAACCTTGGCTTCCGGCGCTCGGTCCAAATGGCACAGGCTGACCTCCTCAGAGGTCTACTATATTATCGCTGGCCGGGGACGAATGACCATAGACGACTCGGTCGTCGAGGTGAAACCAGGCTCCGTCATCTATGTGCCGCCGGGAGGCAAGCAGTCTCTGGAAAATAGTGGAACCACTGCCATCGAGTTCCTCTGCTTGGTCGATCCTGCTTGGCGACTAGAGGATGAGGAAGTCCTGGAATAGAGCTTGTGCGGTCATATCTCACAAAGAGGGAGAGTGGTCTGTGAAAGCGACAATTGCCGTACTCGCTGGTGATGGAGTAGGTCGGGAGATCGTTCCTGAGGCCGTGAAGGTGCTGAAAGCTGTGGCCGAGAAGTTCCAGCACACATTCGAGTTTCTGTCCGGTGATGTCGGCGGGCAGGCTATCGACAAAGTGGGCGTCCCGCTCCCTCAGGAAACGCTGACCTTGGCCAAACAGAGCGATGCCGTCTTACTCGGTGCGGTCGGCGGCCCTAAGTGGGAGGGGTTGGAATATAGCTTGCGTCCAGAACGCGCGCTGTTGGGATTGCGCGAGCAACTAGGCCTCTATGCGAATTTACGACCGGCGAAGTTGTACCCGATGTTGGCCGATGCTTCCACGCTGAAACGTGACGTGATCGAAGGGATCGATATCCTCGTCATCCGGGAACTGACCGGAGGCATCTACTTTGGGAAACCAAAAGGGATCGAGAAGCTGCCGAACGGGAGTGAGCGGGGTGTCAACACCGAGGTCTATACCACTGAAGAAATCCAACGCATTGCAAAAGTCGCATTCGAGGCAGCGAGAAAACGCCGAAAAAAAGTGATGTCCGTCGACAAAGCGAACGTGCTGGAGTCATCCGAACTGTGGCGTCGTGTAGTCACCGACGTTCACAAGGATTACCGAGATGTAGAGTTGAGTCACATCTATGTCGACAATGCGGCGATGCAACTTGTGCGCAACCCGCGGCAGTTCGATGTGATGCTCTGCAACAATATATTTGGTGATATTCTGAGCGACGAAGCCGCGATGTTGACCGGGTCCATCGGTATGCTGCCGTCAGCCAGTATTGGTGCGCAAGTCGGACTGTTCGAGCCGATTCACGGCAGCGCGCCGGACATTGCAGGGAAGAATGTGGCAAATCCCATTGCGACGATTGCCTCGGCGGCGATGATGCTGTCTTATGGATTCAAGTTGGACAAGGAAGCCGCTGCCATCGAGCAAGCGATCATGAAGACCCTGGATCTCGGCTATCGGACGAAAGATATTCATAGTCCGGGTACTCGCCTGGTCAGCACGACAGAAATGGGCGAGGCCATCCTGCGAAATCTGAGTTAAGCGAGACTCTCGGTGCAGATGAAGATAGATCTCAAAACTCGATTGATCCAGACCGTTGCCGGTACCGGAGACTCAGGCTGGTCCGATGATGGAGCTGTGGCTTGTGCGGCTCGCCTGAATGAGCCGAAGAGTCTCACCCTCGACGCAGAGGGAAACCTCTTTATCGCTGACTCTGAGAACCACGTCGTTCGGAAGATCGATCGGAAGACCAACCGTATCAGGACGGTTGCGGGCCGCACTCAGGTGTGTGAAGCAGGAGCGAAACCCGTTTCGCCCGCTCCGGCAACTGAGGGAGTGGATAGCGATCCATTTGCCGAAAGCGGCAGCGTCAATTTGCACGCCGTTACCCAACAGACGGACCTGAGTGGGACCGTGCGTTACATTGCGACCGGTACAGCACCGGTCACACGATTCAGTGGTGATGATGGTCCTGCAGATCACGCACTGTTGAATTTTCCGACCGCGGTGGTGGTCGATCGGGCAGGGCATTGCTACATTGCGGACACGCTGAACCATCGGGTGCGGCGTGTGGATGCGGTGACCGGGGTGATCACGACAGTCGCAGGCCTGGGCCGGCCCCGGTGCTCTGGTGACGGAGGGTTGGCCGTGGAGGCCGGGTTGAACGAACCGGCTGCTTTAGCATTGAGCGAGGGAGGCATCCTTTATATTGCCGATCAGAACAACAACTGCGTGAGGGCGGTGGATTTGTCCACCGGAGTGATTTGTACGGTCGCAGGGACAGGAACGGCTGTGTATAATGGAGATGATGTGGCTGCGACAGAAACCGGTCTGGCCGGTCCCAGCGGATTGGCGCTGGCATCAGATGGCACGCTATTCATTGCCGATAGCTTCAATGGAAGGATTCGTGCTGTCGATCCTGTCACGGGTTTCATACGAACTGTGGTAGGGGATGGCGGTGAGTATCGGTACCAGGGGCCGGATGAACCACCCAGCAGCAGTCTTTCACGGCCATCGGGAATTGCGTTGGATGAAGAAGGGAATCTCTACGTAACTGATTCGGACAATCATCTGGTACGGCGATGGGACCGAATCACTGGGCGTATTGAGCGCATTGCCGGTGTGGGTGTGGCCGACTACGGGGGTGACGGGGGCGCGGCCCTCGAAGCTGCCTTGAGCTACCCATTTGGCATCGTGCTGGATCGCGCAGGGCATGTGCTTGTGGCCGATACGTTCAATCATCGCATTCGCGAGATCGCGCAGTAGGTAGGATCGAGGCTCATGGTGAAAAAACAATCTGGGTATGTCGTGGCGGTCGTCGGTGCCACCGGGGCAGTCGGCACCGAAATGATCGAGGTGCTCGAGGAGCGAAAGTTTCCCGTCGCACGCCTGGTGCCGCTCGCATCGACTCGGTCGGCTGGCGGTACGGTGACATTTGAAGGGAACGAGGTTCTCGTCGAGGTGTTGACGAAGGACTCGTTTGCGGGCGTGGATATCGCGCTTTTTTCTGCCGGTGCGGATCTCAGTCGAGAGTTTGCTCCGATCGCGGTGAAAGCCGGTGCGGTGGTGATCGATAATAGTGCCGCCTGGAGGATGGCTCCTGAGGTGCCGCTTGTGGTGCCGGAGGTGAACGCGCATGACATTCAACGGCACAAGGGTATCATCGCCAATCCGAATTGTTCTACGATTCAAATGGTCGTGGCGCTGAAACCCCTGCATGATGAGGCCAGGATCAAGCGGATTGTCGTCACGACCTTTCAATCGGTCTCTGGCACGGGGAAAGATGCCATGGATGAGCTGATGACGGAATGCCAAGATCTGCTGAGCTTCAAGTCGGCGAGTCCCAAGGTCTATCCCTATCAGATCGCCTTCAATTGCTTGCCTCAGATCGACGACTTTCTGCCGTCAGGGTACACGAAGGAAGAGATGAAGATGGTCCATGAGACGCGAAAGATCATGGGCGACCAGTCGATTCATGTGACGGCGACGACCGTGCGGGTCCCGGTGTATGTCGGACATTCGGAAGCCGTCAATATTGAGACGGAGCGGAAGTTATCGGCCAACGATGCCCGCGCCATTCTATCCACCGCGCCCGGCGTGCTGCTCTATGACGATCCGGCACACAAGATCTATCCCATGCCGTTGGAGGTGGCCGGGAAGGATGAGGTCTATGTCGGCCGCATTCGCGAAGATGAATCGATCGCCAACGGCCTCAATCTGTGGGTGGTAGCGGATAATTTGCGCAAAGGGGCCGCGCTCAATGCGGTACAAATCGCAGAACACTTAGTTCAAGGCTGATGGCTGAGTGGGGACATCTAGGCAAGGTCTTCATTGGAGTCGGACTATGTGTGGTGTTGGTCGGCCTGTTGCTGCTGATCGTAGACCGCGTTCCAGGAATCGGGAATCTCCTGGGATGGTTCGGCAAGCTTCCCGGCGACATCTCCATTCGTCGAGATAACTTCAGCTTCTCGTTTCCCATCGTGACCAGCCTGCTCCTCAGTGTTATCCTGAGTCTGATATTCTATTTAATAACATGGATCATTCGCCGATGAAGAAGCCGAAGAGTGGAATGTGTCTCGCCATCTTGGTGGGAGCATGCCTGCTCAGTCTGTCCCCACTGGCCGAGGCGGCCGAGTCGATCCGAGTTCTGCTGTCGGCTGAGGTGCTACGGCTCGATATTCGTGCAGATAGTCCGCTGTGGGTGACGGATGCAAAAGGCCGTAGTCAGACTCTGCGCGCGTCGGTCCAGGTAGTAGCGGCTGAAACAGGGTTTTTGGTGAACGGTGTCCGCATGCAGACGGATCAGTTGACGCTGCAGGGTAGAGAGCAAGGTTTCACACTGACCTTTCCACGGCCCGCTCGGAAGTCCAACGGGTCAGCTATTTCATCGGGCGACTCCAGCACAGAGATCTCAGTGAGCGGCCTCGTCCGTCTCGTGCGAAGAGGCAATGGGTTTTTAGTCATTAATCGAGTAGATGTGGAAGAATACGTCAAAGGGGTGGTTCCCGCCGAGGTCAGTTCAACCTGGCATCCGGAGATGTTGAAAGCACAGGCGGTCGCGGCCAGAACCTATGCGCTCTATCAGCAGATGTTGAGCGCTACGCGGGAGTACGACGTGGCGGCTACGGTGCAAGACCAGGTCTATCGCGGGAAGCAGGGGGTTGATGCCGGAATTCTGCGCGCGGTCGAAGAAACACGTGGGCTGGTCGTGACCTACCAGGATGCGCCGATCTACGCAGCGTTCTCATCGACGGCTGCCGGGCTGACGGAAGATGCCATGAATGTGTGGTCGAAAGAGTATCCCTATCTCAAGGGCGTGGAGTGCCCCTTTGACCTTATGTCGCCCTACTATCAATGGAGGTCCTCCTTCAAACTCGACACCCTTGAGCAGAATTTGCGGCAGCAGGGGTTTTCCGTTGGTACCATCGCAACGATGACGCCGTTGTCGTTTAGCCGTGGGGGGCGAGTCGCGAAGCTGCGTATTCTCCACTCTGGTGGAGAGTTGGTTCTTCGCGGAGAGGAGTTACGGAAAGCCGTCGGCTACACCATCATCCCCAGCACGCAGTTTGCCATCGAATCGATCGGCCGGGATGTGGTGCTTTCCGGCTTCGGCGCGGGCCACGCCGTCGGCATGTGCCAATGGGGCGCGAAGGAACTGGCTGAATTGGGCTATCCCTTTTCCACGATTCTTCAGTATTATTATCCAGGGACAGAATTACAGAATATGACGCTGACTAAAGCTCCAACCCCGCCGTCTTTCTGATGCAGCTCTCAGAGTTCGACTTTCCGTTTAATTCCTCGCTGATTGCCGCTCACCCAACCCTCCCGCGCGATCACGCCAGGCTGCTCGCTCTGCAGCGTGTTGACCGCTCGTTCGCCCATCACCGCGTCGACGAGTTGCCCGATCTTCTTCAGGCAGGCGATCTCCTCGTGGCCAACGACACAAAGGTATTGGCCGCGCGCGTGGCTGGATTGAAGCGCCCTTCCGGCGCGGAAGTGGAGATCCTCTTTGTGAAGGATCTTGGCGATGCGATCTGGGAAGTACTGATCAAGGGAACGTGTCGGCCGGGACAGATTATTGAGATGGGTCCAGAGGCTGTTGCTGTGGTGGTTGAGCGTGGCGCGACCAGAACGACGGTTCGTGTTGACAGTCCGATTCCGTTGTCTGAATGGCTGCGGCAACATGGTCGAATGCCACTTCCGCCCTACATGAAACGGGCGTCGACTGACCAGGATCGCGAATGGTACCAGACCCTGTTCGCGCAGCATGAGGGTGCAATTGCGGCGCCGACCGCCGGGCTCCATTTCACACCGAAGCTGCTGGCACGGCTGAAGCAGCGAGGGATCGGTCTTACAACCGTCACGCTCCATGTCGGCGTTGGGACCTTCAAACCGGTGACGGTTGATCAGATCGAAGACCATCGGATGGGCGCAGAATGGATCGAGGTCGGAGCAGAGGCGGTACGTGCCATTGAGCAGGTGCGAGCAACAGGGAAACGAATTGTCGCTGTCGGAACCACCGTCGTACGCGCACTCGAAACTGCAGCTTGCACGGACGGCCAGATCCGGCTCTATCGTGGAGAGACGGATCTGTTTATGACACCAGGGTTTCCGTTCAAGGTAGTCGATGCCCTCCTCACGAATTTTCACTTGCCACGTACCACGTTGCTGATGCTGGTCTCCGCATTGGCCGGGACCGAGTTTCTTCGCCAGGCCTATGCAGAGGCGGTTCGCGAGCGGTACCGTTTCTATAGTTATGGCGATGCGATGTTGATTCTCTGACAAGGTCTGAAAGTCGTCAAGTCTGAAAGTCCCGGCTCATGATCGTCTGAGACTGTAAGACTTGATGACGTTAGGACGTGGCGACTTTTGACGCGGGGTGCTAGAGCAACTCTCGGTTGATCTTGATGGGGATGGTTGTTTTGAGCGACTCAGTGTAGGCCATCAGCGCACGCTGTTGCTTTTGAAAGAGGACGTCCTGTACGGCTCGGTCTTTCCCTGCGGCGGCCTTTGCCGGGTCTGATTCCGTTTGCCGTAACGTAAGGGCTTGCGCCTCGGCAAGCTCGGCAGGGGTAAGGGCCACGGCGTCGCGGATGATCATCTTGGCTTTATTGCTCAGTACTTCTTTCGCTTCCATCGCTTCGAATATCGCGGGTGTCAGATGATTCGCTGCCAGGAGTCGTTGGTAGACATCCGGATCGAATGTGCCGTTCTTTTGAAAATCCGGGATCTGCATGATGACTTCACGCAGATCGTCGTTCGCGACGGTGAGGCCCATGTTCTTTGCCGCGATGAGCCAGGTCCGATTATCGACGAGTTGATCCACGACTAATTGCTTGATCGTTTCGTCTTTGAATTCTCCGGGGACTTTGTCTTTATAGAATCGATAGGTGTTCTCATAGGCGCGTCGGAATTCATCGCGGGACACGGTGAGATCTCCGACTGAGGCGACGACGGTGCCGGGTTGTTCGCCGAACCCCCACCAGCCCATGGTGATGACGAAGGCGAGGGCGATAATCCCCATGACGGATTTGAGGAGCCACGGGTAGTTGTGCGACGATTCACGTATCAGTTTGAGCATGACACATCCTCGGAAAGTTCGTATGGACGAATTCTACTCAGGGATCTAGGTAAAGGCAAGAGACGTCCGCTCCTTCAAGCAAGCTGCAATCTCACGATCGAGGAGAGTCGTCTATCGTGACGTCGAGATAGAGATCGCCCGCAATGCCTACTATGCAGTAGAATAGTCTTTGTTTGTGCTAGGTAGTCCGATTTGTTATACTTTGCCACTAATTGTAAGGAGATCCCTTGGCGGAGGAGGTCAGAGGGGTTCATTCAATCGGAGCCGGGATTTATCCCAAGGCGCAGGTTCTGAACCGTGGTATCGCCAAGCTGATCGATCTGCTCATCGTCGCGGCAGCTGGTCAAATGTTCATGCCGGTAGGTTTTCTTGGCGGATTGGCGTATATACTGATCGCTGATGGGTTTGCCGGCGGGCGCAGCATCGGTAAACGGTTAATCGGCCTTCAGACGGTGCTTCCAGATCGGCGCGAGGCAGCAGGGTTTCGGGAATCCATTATCCGTAATCTGCCTTTTGCGGTCGCGCTATTGGCCTTCGCCGTTCCGTATGTGGGTCCGTATGTGGGATGGCTTGTATTGATAGTCATCATTGCGTTCGAAGCGGTATTGATTATCGGGAACGAACAGGGTCGGCGTCTTGGTGATGAAGTGGCTGGTACCCAGGTGTTGGACGTTGGGCGCCTGGCGTCGCCTGACTGAGTGAGCTGTCGGAGTTTGAGGGGAGGGGAGAGCAATCGTGGGCTTTGGGAGTGATATCTTTGGATGGTTCTCGAATGACCTAGCCATTGACCTAGGGACGGCGTCGACCCTCGTGTATGTGCATGGGAAAGGGATCGTGCTCAACGAACCCTCGGTTGTGGCGGTTGAGAAAAAGACCGAACGAGTGCTCGCAGTTGGTACGGAAGCGAAGAGAATGTTGGGCCGCACGCCGGGCAACATTATTGCGGTACGGCCCATGAAAGAAGGCGTGATTGCCGATTTCGAAATGGCGGAGCAGATGTTAAAGCGGTTCATTCAGAAAGCGCACAACCGCAGCGCATTCGTGCGTCCGCGCATCATCATTGGTGTGCCGTCGCGCATTACGCAAGTGGAGCAGCGAGCAGTCCGAGACTCGGCCGAATTGGCCGGCGCCCGAGAAGTGTATCTGATCGAAGAACCAGTGGCCGCAGCCATTGGCGCCGGTCTTCCGATCACCGAACCCTCTGGCAACATGGTGGTCGATATCGGCGGCGGCACGACCGATATCGCGGTCATTTCGCTCGGCGGAATTGTCTATAGCGAGTCCGTCAAGGTCGCGGGTGATCGCATGGACGATGCGATTATGAATTACATCAAGAAGAAGTATAACCTCCTCATCGGTGAACATATGGCGGAGCGGATCAAGTTCGAAATCGGATCCGCTTATCCCTTTGAGGAACGCAAGACTATGATGATCAAGGGGCGCGACTTGATTTCCGGCATTCCCCGCACGTTGGTGGTGGATGACGCGGAAGTCCGGGAGGCGCTGCAGGAACCGATCGGCACAATCGTCAACGCGATTAAAGTGGCACTGGAGAATACCCCGCCTGAGTTGGCGGGCGACATTATCGATCGTGGCATCGTACTCACGGGCGGGGGCTCTTTGTTGAAGGGCATGGATACGCGCTTTCGTGAGGAGACGAATCTGCCGATCATCACCGTGGATGATCCCCTGACTTCCGTCGTTTTGGGGGTCGGGAAAATCCTCGATGAGTTGGATCTGCTCGCCAAAGTGTCGGTGATGTCCCAGGCCAATACCTACCGATAAGGTTCCATCCCGAATTCCCTTTATGTGGATGGCTCACTCTAGTTCTCCCTACGGTGCCAGACGTGTTGCGCTTGTCTGCTTTGCCCTCCTGCTGGTGGCTCTTTTTCTGTTTCCCGGTCAAATCCAAGGACTCTTGCAGTATCTGGGTGGGCCGGTCGGATACGCTGTGAGTATTCCCCTCGAAGCCATTGCGTCCATCGATGCCGGCATTGCCAATCGTTGGGGGCGGTACGTGGTGTTGCAAGGGGTACAGGAAGAGAACCAACAACTGCGGAAAGAAAATGAGTGGCTGCGCGGGCAACATAGTCAGTTGCGCGAATCAGCTGTCGCAACAGAACGATTGACGGCCTTGCTGCATTTTAAGGAGCAGGCGCTTCCTACGATGATAGCCGCGCAAGTCATCGGTCGTGATGCCACAAATCGGTATCGTGCCATTATTCTCAATAAGGGCGAGAGCGATGGGATCAAGCCGGACATGGGAGTGGTCACGCCGGCGGGTGTCGTCGGGCGCGTTGTGAAAACGACAGGGGCATCCTCGGTAGTGCTCTTGGTGACTGATCCGAACAACGCCATCGCGGGTCTCATTCAGCGGACGAGAGATGAAGGGATTGTGCAAGGGACTCAGCAAGGGTTGGCCCAGCTGAAGTATATTCCGTTGTTGTCGACGCTCCGAGACGGTGATCGGGTCGTGACATCGGGCCTTATCGGAGATTTCCCTCGCGGGCTCGTGATTGGTACGATCACGAGCATCGATAAACAGGAGGGCGCCCTCTTCCAGTCCGCAGAGCTCATACCGGAAGTCGATGTCGGTCGTGTGGAGGAAGTGTTGGTGATTCAGACGTCGTATGGACAGTCCACGAAGGCTGGGGCGGGAGTGGATCTGATCGAGAAGTCAGCACCATGAAATTCCTCCTCTATCTCATTCTCGTGCTGTTGCTCGTCCCCTTGCAGACGACGCTGCTGCCACATCTGAGCGTATGGAATATCAAGCCGGATTTGGGGCTTGTGGCCGCCGCACTCGTCGGGCTTTTTGCCGCTGAACTCGAAGGCCTTCTTGTGGGACTCGCGATCGGATGGGTCCTGAGTCTGTTCTCAGCCGGCGAACTTTGGCTGAGTCTTCTCACGAACGGGGGCGTTGGTCTCTTGGCAGGATTTCTGGGGCGGCAAGTGTCGCAGGTGACGGCGATTTCACTGGGTGCAGGGTTGCTGCTGGTATCGTTGGCGAGCGGGCTGCTTGCCGCGATGAGTTTCAAGGGTTTCGATGGGTCTCAGATGTGGTGGATGGTCCAGTCCATTGTCTTTCCGCAGGCATGTTTCGACGGGGTGATGGGGGCGGGGTTCTATTGGCTCCTCTCTCGACGATTTGATCTCAACCGCCTGAGGACTGAATAGCCGCTCTGTGATGGGCGTGGTGGAATGTTGATTGTGACGCATGGCAACAATTGGTCTGCACGATTCTGAACTTGGGGAACTCCAACGCCGGCTGATCATCCTCCGCGTCGGCTTGTTGCTCGTCGTGGCGTTACTGGGGCTGCAGCTCTGGAACTTGCAGATTCGTGAGGGCCCCTACTACCGCGATCTCTCGGAGAACAATCGGACGCGTTCTGTCATCATGGAGCCGGCTCGGGGGCTCATCTATGATCGCAACGGGGTGTTATTGGCGAATAATGTCCCCAGCTTCACGCTCTATGTTTCGCTCGAAGACGTCAAAGATCGCGACCTGCTCATCAATCAGCTCAGCAATCTCCTGGGGCTAGACGAGGCGCTCGTGAGGAAAAAGCTCATGGCTCGCGGCAGCAAACAGCTACCGCGTAAGGTGAAGGATCGCTTAACCCTTCGAGAAGCGACGTTGATCGAATCACACCGGCTGGATTTGTCCGGGGTGATGGTGCAAGTTGAATCGCAACGGAACTACCCTGGCGGAGTGACAGCCTCACATCTATTGGGTTATGTCGGAGAAGTGTCGCCCGAACAGTTAGAGAAACCTGAATTTGCCGACCTGCACCAGGGCAGCATTGTCGGGCAATATGGCGTGGAGAAATTTTTTGACCGCCTCATGCGCGGTCAGGCCGGACAGAAAAGCATCGAAGTCGATGCGGTAGGTCATGAGAAACGAACTGTGGTTGTGGAGCAGCCCCATGCGGGGGACAATTTGTATCTCACGATCGATACACGGCTGCAAAAAGTGGCCGAAAATTTGTTGGGAGAGGAAACAGGCGCGATCGTCGCGCTTGATCCGCGGACAGGCGACGTGCTGGCTATGGCCAGCCGTCCTGGTTTTGATCCGAACATCCTCTCGCGGGAGCTTACACCGAAACAATGGGCCGAGATCGTGCAAGACGAGGGGCGCCCCTTGAACAATCGAGCCTCGCAAGGGCAATACCCGCCTGGGTCGGTCTTCAAAGTGATGATGGCTGCCGCAGCGTTGGAAACCAAGACCGTGACGCCGTCGACCTCTATCTACTGCAATGGAGGGTATCAGTTCGGCCGCCGCCTGTATCACGATTGGAAAGCTGGGGGGCATGGCTCGGTGGATCTCCGGCGCGCCCTCGTGCAATCGTGCGACGTCTATTTCTATACCGTTGGGCAGCGGATGGGGATCGAGACGATGGCCTCCTTTGCCCATCAGTTTGGGTTGGGAGAGGAGACGGGGATTGAGCTGCCGTCTGAAAGGGTTGGGATCGTACCTTCCGAGGCTTGGAAAAAGAAGGCCAAGAATGAAGCCTGGCTGCCGGGCGAAACGATTTCGGCATCGATCGGACAAGGCTACGTGAATGTGACCCCGCTGCAGATGGCGAGCTTGATTGGCACCGTCGCAAATGACGGCGTTATGTTCCGTCCACGATTGGTCCAGGCTGTGATGGATCGAGCAACTGGAGAACTGCAACAACGGTCTGCGGTTCCCAAGCGCACGTTGAATCTGAGGCCTGGAGTCTTACCGGTGATTAAAGAGGCGTTGGCGGGGGTGGTCAAGGAGGGGACAGGTACGCGGGCGCAGTCGGCGCTGGTGACAATCGCCGGGAAAACCGGTACGGCCCAGATGACGGCATTGCGCACCGGTCCGGAGAAAGATATTCCGAAGAAGTTCCGCGATCATGCCTGGTTTGTCGCATTCGCTCCGGTTGATGCGCCCACCATCGCCGTAGCAGTATTGGGAGAACATATGGGCCACGGGGGTTCTGCCTCGGCGCCTCTCGCCAAAGAGCTGATCGAGACCTATGTGAAATTGAATCTTCCCGCTCCTTCCGGCGTGAAGGATGGTGCCGTCGCGAAGGTAGGGAATGCCGGAGGACAGGGAACGAGATGATCGATCGGGTGTTCATGAGCCGGGGCTTCGACAATTTCGATTTCCGTTTTATCGGACTGATCTTTGCCATCCTGGGGATCGGCGTCCTGTCGATTTATAGCGTGACGCATGACCAAGGGGTTGCCTACCCGTTTTATGCCAAACAGATCGTGTGGATTCTGCTTGGCACGGTCGCGTTTCTCGTTATGTGGCTTTCGGACTATCATCGGATCGCGCGGTTAGCGTATCCTGCCTATGCGATTATCTTAATCTTGCTGGCCGTCGTGCTGTTTGAGGGCAAGAGCAGCCGAGGGGCGCAACGATGGATTCCGATGGGGCCATTTGCGTTCCAGCCGTCGGAATTCGCAAAGCTGATCCTCATTTTAACCTTGGCGCACTACTACTCGCAGGCGCCGAGGATAGGCTGGCTCCAACGAGTGGTGCTCCCAGGGCTGTTGGTGCTGCCAGGGCTGCTTCTGATCCTGAAGCAGCCCGATCTCGGGAGTGGATTGAGCTTCTTGGCAGTCTATGCCGCGATGTTGCTAATGGTGGGCATGCGGTCGAAGGCGTTGGGTGTCATCCTCCTGTTTTCGTTGATGCTGTTTCCCTTCGCCTGGGAGATGATGTGGGGGTCATTGCATGATTATCAACGGCAGCGCATTATGACGTTTGTCGACCCAGTCTACGACCCTGGGGGCAAGGGATATCATGCTCTCCAATCGCGGATTGCCATCGGAGCGGGGGAGTTGACGGGGAAGGGGCTCTACGGAGGGACGCAAAGCCAGTTGAAGTTTTTGCCTGAGGGGCATACCGACTTTGTCTTTTCGGTGTTTGCAGAGGAATGGGGATTTCTCGGAGTGCTGGTTCTCTTGCTGTTGTTTGTCGGATTGATCTGGCTGTCGTTAGAAATTGTGGCGCGCGCGAAGGATCAGCTTGGAGCGTTGCTGGCGGTCGGCATCCTCTGCATGTTGTCTTTTTGCGTCGTGATCAATATCGGCATGACGGCGGGTATGTTCCCCATCGTGGGAATTCCCCTCCCCCTCATGAGTTACGGCGGGAGTGCGACGATTATGACGATGGCATCGCTGGGTCTGCTGTTGAACGTCAAACGCCGTCGATTAAGTTTCTTTTAACGAGTAGGGTTATCGTACGGTCTCGAATGAATCGGGATCGAGGCACGAGGTTAGAATTAGGGTACGAACCGTCTGATTGACGAGTTGTAGAGTGGAGGCCGAAACCTGGGGATTCCCCGCGTTCGTCCTGCACGTCGGTGTGACGGTTCTACTGAATGGAAGGAGTGGGTATGGGAGTAGAAATTGCGATTACAGTCGCACGCGAGGAAACTCGTGTCGCGGTGTTGGACGGTGGAGTCGTCACAGACCTCTTCGGAGATCGTGCAAAACACAAGGACTTTGTCGGGAACATTTATAAAGGAAAAGTGGCGAAAGTGTTGCCTGGTATGCAGGCGGCATTTGTGGATATCGGCCTCGCGAAGGCGGCCTTCATGCATGTGTCTGATTTGTCGTTGGACTCCGAGCCTGGAGACACGCTTGTCGATGCAGATGAGGACGACAAGGATGCCGATAAAGATGGGGATATGCTGGGCCCCCGACGCCAAAGCTCCAAGCCGATCGAGCAGTTGCTGAGTGAGGGGCAGGAGCTGATGGTGCAGATTTCCAAAGGGCCTATCGGCACGAAAGGCTCGCGGGTCACGACCTATGTGTCACTCCCTGGTCGGTATCTCGTGTTCATGCCCAATGTAGAACATATCGGTGTGTCCCGCCGCATTGCCCGAGACGAGGAACGGGCTCGACTCAAGGACATTATGAAGCGGGTGCGGCAACCGGGCTGCGGGTACATTGTCCGCACGGTGAGCGAAGGGGTCAAAGAAGACGAGCTGCGATCCGACGTCGACTTTTTGCACGTCCTCTGGCAGGACATCCTGGCGAAACGTGAACAGAAGGGGGCGCCGGCATTGCTCCACGCCGACCTGAGCCTGAGTTTTCGCGTTGTGCGCGATCTCTTCGGGAAGAAAGTCGATCGGTTATGGATCGATTCGCGTGAGGAATATCAGGCGGTGCGGGACTTCGTGCAGCGATTCTCGCCGGAGCAAACGGCACGCATTCATTTGTACGACAAAGATGAAAGTCTTTTCGATCATCTGGGAGTGGAGCAGGAGATGGCGCGGGCTCTCAGCCGCAAAGTCTGGCTCAAGTCCGGCGGGCATCTCGTGATCGATCATACGGAGGCGATGACCGTCATCGATGTCAACACCGGACGGTTCGTGGGGAAGCGCGATCAGGAGGAGACCATTCTCCGGAACAATCTTGAGGCGGCGAAAGAAGTGGCCTATCAGATGAAGCTGCGTGGGATCGGCGGCATCATCATCGTTGACTTTATCGACATGGAGCGAGAGAAGAATCGAGACAAAGTGTATCACGCGTTGCTCGATGCGATGTCGACCGACAAGGCCCGCACGAGAGTGTCCAGAATCTCTGATTTGGGGCTGATCGAGATTTCGCGTGAACGGGTGAGGGAGGACCTTCTGCGTTCGCTGTCCGAGCCCTGCCACTATTGCGAAGGACGGGGCTATACGAAGTCTCCGACCACGGTGGCCTATGAGATATTTCGCGATGTCCGCCGGATCGGCAGTAGTCCTGAGATGCAGCGGATCGTCATCGGCGCCCACCCCTCGGTCGTCGGACTGCTGCAAGATGAAGAGCGGCAAGGTCTGGAGGCTGTGGAGCGCGAGTGTGCCGCGAAAATCATTGTTATGCCAGACGAGCAGTTGCATTTGGAGCAGTACGATCTAGCAGTGCTCTAACCCGCATGATTCATGAGCGCTTCTGCTGCAATCGCGAATGTTCGGGCGAGAGGCACGGGGCCAGAGGCTAGGGGTGACCAGAAGGACGGTCTTTCCTCTCCCCTCGTGCCCCTTGCCACTCGGCTGGCTTCTCTGCGCTTTCGCGACGAACCGTCATGAATCATGCGGGTTAAAGATTGTGGTTCCCGTGTGATGAGCCCTATGCAGCCCTTCAGCCAGCCTGTAGGTGTGGATTCCTCTGCTGAGGTCGCGGGTCCTCCATCCGGTCAGCCCATGACAAGATCAGTATTAGAGTCTTGGCTCCGCCTGCGGGCGATCGATGGAGTGGGAGACATGACGGTGCTTCGGTTAGTGCATGCCTGGCACTCTCCCGATGCCGTTCTGCATGCTTCCCGTGATGAGTTGATCCAAAGGGGATGCAGTTCGCAGTTGGCGGATGCGATACGATGCGGGCCTGATCGTTCCGCCTGCCGGAGCATCGAACGAGAACTGAAGGCGATCGAGCGTGAGCGCGTTGAAGTCCGTAGCCTCTTGGATCCTGTGTATCCCTCGCGGCTGAAGATGATTGCGGACCCTCCGCCGCTCCTGTACATCACAGGCACATTGACTGAGCAGGATGAACTGGCGGTGGCCATCGTGGGCGCCAGGCGTGCAACGCCAGCCGGACGTGCCATGACCGAAGAGTTGAGCCACGACTTGGCGGAAGCAGGCATGACGGTGGTGAGCGGACTTGCGCGCGGGATTGATGCGGCGGCCCATCGAGGCGCGCTCGCCGCGCAGGGGCGCACCATTGCGGTGCTGGGCTGCGGGATCGATCGGACCTATCCACCGGAACATGAGCGGTTACGCCGACAGATTGAGGAGCGGGGGGCGATTGTATCCGAGGTGCCGATGGGTGCGCCGCCCCACAGCCATCACTTTCCTCGACGGAATCGCATCATCAGTGGATTGTCCCTGGGCGTCATTGTGACAGAGGCGGCCATCAATAGTGGTTCGTTGATTACCGCAAGGCTGGCCGCTGAGCAGGGTCGAGAGGTCTTTGCGGTTCCTGGCTTTGTGAAAGAAGATACCAGCCGTGGGACGAACGCCTTGCTCAAGGAGGGTGCGGCCTTAATCGAACGTGCACAGGATATCATTGACGCGATCCTGCCGCAGCTGGAACCGGCGCTTCGTCTGCGGCTGCAGCCTTCTGGCGAGAAGCGCGAACAACGCGATCATTTAGGTAACGAGGAACAGCTGGTGTATGATGCCCTGTCATATGGCCCGCGCACAGTGGATGACGTGATTGTCGCCACAGGGTTGTCGGTACCCACCGTGATGGCGTCGCTCTTGTCCATGGAGCTTCGACAGCGGGTCAGGCAGCTTCCGGGACAGCGGTATCTTCGAACATAATCGTCGAACAGTTGCACAGATTTGTATTATTTGATACGGATGAGTGGGCAATCCTTCTAGCGAACCGGAGTTTTCATGGCTAAGGCACTGATTATTGTCGAGTCCCCGACGAAAGCACGCACGATCACCAAGTATCTGGGGCGTGGCTATACCGTCATGGCTTCAGTCGGCCATATTAAGGATCTTCCCACCAGCAAGCTCGGTGTTGACCTTGAGCACGATTTCGAGCCGCAGTATGTGACGATTAAAGGGAAATCAAAGGTGTTGGCGGAGATAAAGAAGAAGGCGGAATCGGTCGACAAGGTGTTTCTTGCGCCGGACCCTGACCGAGAAGGCGAAGCCATCGCGTGGCACCTTGAGCAGGAACTGCTCGGCAAACCAAAATCCAAGTCCAAGAAAAAGACCGAAGGCAAAGTGTTTCGGGTGCTCTTCAATGAAATCACGGAATCCGCCATCAAGCGCGCGCTGCAGTCGCCGGGGCAGGTCGATATGAAGTTGGTGAATGCACAGCAGGCCCGCCGTGTGCTTGACCGGATTGTGGGTTACCAAGGCAGTCAGCTGCTGTGGACCAAGGTGCGCCGCGGGCTCAGCATGGGCCGGGTTCAGTCCGTGGCGATGCGGCTGATTTGCGAACGTGAACAGGAACGAGAAGCCTTTCGCGCTGAGGAATACTGGTCGATTGCGGTGATGTTAGCTGGGACCAACCCCCCTCCATTCGAAGCCAAGCTGCATAGCATCAATGGGCAGGACGCGTCGCTTGCGACAGAGGCCGATGCCCAGCGTATCGTCTCGGCTATTCAAGGGAAAGAGTTTGCCGTTGACTCGATCGAACGAAAAGAAAAGAAACGAAATCCGGTCGCGCCCTTCATCACCAGCCGGCTCCAACAGGAGGCCGCGCGCAAGCTGCATTTCTCATCGAAGAAAACGATGACTCTGGCGCAAAAGCTGTACGAAGGGATCGAAATAGGGGCCGAAGGTCAGACCGGTCTCATTACCTACATGAGGACCGACTCCCCGCGCATTTCAAACGAGGCGATGACAGAAGCGCGCCAGGTGATCCAGGAGCGGTTTGGCGCAGAATACTTGCCCGCCACGCCGAATGTGTACAAGACGCAGAAAGCGGCTCAAGAAGCGCACGAAGCGATTCGCCCCACATCGGCGGCGCGTGACCCTGAGTCGATCAGGCAGTACTTAGAACCGGATGTCCATAAGCTGTATCAGTTGATCTGGAATCGGTTTATTGCGTCACAGATGGTTCCCGCGATTCTCGACGTGACTCGAGTGGAGTCGAGCCCCGTCGCGACAAAAGAGAAGTTTCTATTCCGCTCGACCGGCACCGTGGTGAAGTTTCCCGGCCATACGATTGTTTACATGGAAGGGATCGACAAGGAACTCATTGCGCAGAAGCAACAGAACGAGCAGGAGGTCGAAGACGAGGCGGAGCGCCAGTTACCGTTGCTGAGCGAGGGAGAGCAGCTACGGCTTGTATCCCAGGAGGGGCAGACGGTCTTCGGCGTGCTCTCGAAACAGCATTTCACGCAGCCTCCGCCTCGGTATAACGAAGCCTTATTGATTAAGGAATTGGAAGAAAAAGGCATTGGCAGGCCCTCCACCTATGCGAGCATCATTTCGACGATTCAGGACCGCAAATATGCCGAAAAGACGGAGGGGCGGTTCGCTCCCACCGAGACGGGGCGGACCGTGAACGATTTCCTGATGAAGGGATTTCCTGACCTGATCAACGTCGATTTCACCTCGCATATGGAAATGGAACTGGACGAAGTCGAAGAAGGCAACAAACCGTGGGTGACGGCGGTGCGGGAGTTTTACGGGACGTTCGCGACGGATCTGGAGAAGGCGAAGACGATTCCTGGCCCCAAGGACACCGTGGAGCCGCCGACGGATATTGCTTGCGAAAAATGCGGCCGAATGATGGAGATTAAATGGGGGCGTAACGGCAAGTTCCTCGCCTGTCCTGCATATAAGGACAAGCCTCCCTGCAAGAATACGCAGAATTTCGAGAAGCTTGAGGATGGCACCATTAAAATCGTTCCGAAGATCGAGCTGACGACGGATGAGAAGTGTGAGAAGTGCAGCAGTCCGATGGTGGTGAAGACCGGGCGGTTTGGAAAGTTCATTGCCTGCTCCGCCTATCCGGAATGCAAGACCACCAAACCGCTCTCGCTGGGCGTGAAGTGTCCCCAGCCGGGCTGTGGCGGTGACCTTGTTCAGAAGCGCACGAGAAAAGGCCGTTCGTTCTTTGCTTGTAGTAAGTATCCTGCGTGCGAATATGCCTTGTGGGATCGCCCTATCAACAAGACCTGTCCGACCTGCAGTGCCCCGTTTCTCATCGAGAAAGTGAGCAAACAAGTCGGCCGCAGTGTCCAATGCCGTAGCGAAGAGTGTGGTTACCGCGAAGCAGGATAATCGCCCTTCATGCGTCCGCGGACAGTCCATTTTCGCTAATCCCCCCTCTTCTTGTTCCCGATTCAAGCAACACGCAGATTGTGTGTCATCGGCGCTGGCTTGGTGCCGGCGTTGCCTCGTGCCGCTCGGTTGACGAACGACACAAGGGCGTTGATAATGAACCGAGGTTTTGTGATGGAGGTTGTCGATGAATGGTCCACATCGGAGGCCTTGATCTTGAGGGTCTGCCGGTTATAGGAAGGGAGGACACGTATGAAAGCTAAAGAAGGAGTCATCAATATTCTGAACAAGATTCTGACCGCCGATCTGACGGCGATCAACCAATACTTCGTGCATGCCAAGATGTGCGAGAACTGGGGCTATGAACGACTCCATCACAAAGTGCGGGAACGGAGCATCGCTGAAATGAAAGATGCTGATGAACTCATCGGTCACATTCTCTATCTGGATGGTGTGCCGAATGTTCAGCGTATGAATACTGTGCAGGTAGGAGAAACTGTTCCCGAGCAGCTCAAGCTGGACTTAAAAGCCGAACAAGAAATGCTCACCTTGTTAAGCGATGGCGTGGTGCATTGTACGAAGGTGAGCGACTTCACCACGCGGCACATGTTCGAGGATATGGCCAAAGACGTGGACCAGCATATAGATTGGATCGAGACGCAGATGGAAACGATCAAGCAGGTGGGAGTGGAAAATTATCTGGCTGAACAGATCAGGAAAGAATCGTAAGGCGTCCCTACCGTGAATCCTGCATTTGCCCAGTACGCATTTATATCCAGAGAGTAAGGCGGGGAGGACGAGAAGGCCCCCGCCCGCGGAGCGGGAGGGCACCACCCGCTCCCACCCCGTTGCCAGTCTATCAGGCACCGGCTGATTGCTCCTGCTTTCGTTGATCCCCCCTATTGATAGTCCTCGTTCAGCGACCTGAGGAACGCCTCAAGCGACGCAACGTCGCCACCTGCGAGTGCAATACCCTGAAGTTGCAACGCGCCATTGCGTAGCGTTCCTGCACGGGCTTGATTCGAGACTCCGATGTAAAAACCGATGATGTCATTCAACGTGGCGAATTGACCGTTATGCATATAGGGTGCGGAATGGCTCAGGTCACGAAGGCCCGGTGTCTTGAATCTGGCGATGGCCCGATCCAGGAGGTCCGCATCGGATAACAGGCACGGCACTTGGTCATCGCACAAGATGGCTCGAATCTTCGCTTGCGGGTTCGGCATATCTGGGTTCGCAAAGATGTTCCAGACTCCCAAATCGGTCAGCGTAGTCCCTGCCGTGGGGATGGATCGGAACCGTTCGCTTGCGCCGGAATGTTGCTCTGTTGCAGGAAGGTCGTTGGCCGTTCTTGTGGCCAGATCAGGGATCAAGAGTGCCGCGAATGACCCAGCTGCATGGCCTGCCCCTACCGCGGGATCGTCGTACTCGCGTTGTGTGACGCCTGTATTGTGCAGCTTGAAATCCGTGAAATTGGGTGCGGCGTGGCAGGCGATGCAATTCCCAATACCGCTGGCCGGCAAAGGTGGGGGCGGCGGCTCCGATAGGAATATTCTGAGCCCTGCCAGCTCCATTGCTCCAAACGAAAAGTTTTGTCCTGGGTGAAACTGAAATTGACCGCCCTGCCGGTTTGGGTTGGACGTGACGAACTGAGGGGCGAAACCGGGTGCGTTCAGCAGTGTCAAGAGGCGGCGGCTATAGTCGAGCGGAGTTTCGCCACTGTTTGGCTGTTGCGGGAGGCCGTTGCGGCTCAAAAACACATCGAACGGCGAGCGGATAAGATTGCCGGCGTCGTCGCTCTGGGAAAACTGAAGCTGTTGCACATAGGCAGCGACTACCTTGACCACCGCGTCAAAAATTTCCTGATCGGTTCCGGACCCGATAAAGGCCCGAAACTCTGGTGGCAGACGGAGTTCATCAGGAATGGCAGGATTGCCTCCCGTAAAGAGAATGCGATAAGGGAGTCCGTCAAACATCGCGGCAATTGGCCCCGTGCCGTCATCTCCACGCATAACCTGTGCGATATGATGGATGGCTTCTGCTTTTTGCCCGGGCAACCAGCCGAAATTCCGACCGGTGAAAGTCCCGACGATGAGATCCTCCACTGTCGAAAACTCTCCATCAAAGTGAAATAACGCTCCGCCTGGCCGATCGAGTGAGGCGTTCACCAGCGGCGGCGAGTTCCGGGGAGCGGTTCTCTTGCCATCACCACGGTCAGGAATCGGACTTCGGAGCGCGAAGTCCGTATAGGTGCGCATGAAGTCTGGCTGTGTGGCCGTATACTCATCGACGAGGTGGCAGGCTCGACAATTCATCGTGAGCCCTACGAAGGGCCCCGGGAGGCCCACTCCTGGCCCTGTTGTTTCAGAGAGATCCATGACCGGGTCACCGGCAGGAAGGGCGCCATTCACATTCCCGCCCGAATCCAGGTACGCCTTAAAGGCCTGGGCAAAGCGGGTTTCGACGAAGAGCCGTTCTCCGACGGAAGCTTCGGCTCCGGGTGTGCCTGTAGCCGCGACTGAAGCCGGTGCAGAATTACTGCTGCCCGTTCCGCATCCGACGAGGAGAAGAGAGAGGAAGATCCAAGATGACCTTCCGGCGACATGAGCGAGGACCGTGTGGCGACGGTAAAAATGAAACATGATGAACCCCCCCGTACTTCTATTGTGAATCAATACAGTTTCTTGTCGTTGGTTCGACAAGATCTGAGCCTGGAATAGATTTCTGGAACAGGCACAATGCCGCGACTAACTCCGGGTCGAATTGGGTGCCGGCTGCGACTCGGATAATTCTGAGGGCGATCTTGTTTCTCGCGACTCGGTTCGAGACTTCGGGGATGCGGATAGCATCGAAGGCGTCGGCAATCGAGAGGATCCTGGATCCAAGGGGAATGAATCGTCCCCTGATGCCGTACGGGTAACCCGACCCGTCCCATCGTTCGTGGTGGTGGGCTATGAGGATAGTCGCCTCTCGGAGGAAAAAGAACGGTTCGAGAAGCGAGGCGCCAAGCCGAGGATGATTCTGCACGGTGACATAAGATTCCGGATCGAGCCTGTTTCTCCCGATGGTCAGGGTGTTTGGAAGCATCAAGAGCCCGATGTCGTGGAGAAAGGCTGCGAGTTTCAGATCGTGCAACTCGCCTGTCGTCAGGCCGGCTGCTTGTCCGATCAACACGGAGATCGCAGCGGTGCGGCGGCCGTGACCGGCCTGCCAGGGGAGCGCGTGATCCAACTCCCTGCTCACTTGCCGCACGAGAATGCTTTCGACATCGCGGCGTGACGCCAAAGGGAGTCGGAGACGGTCGATCTTCTGGAGCAATGTCTGGATCGCAATGACCCCAGGATGAATTTGTTCAGAGATGTATTGTCGCATCATCATTTCTCCGAGAAAACGAAGAGCCCAAGACCACATTGTGTGATCTTGGGCTCTGGGTGAAAAACCTCTGGCCTCAGTCTGTGTCGAGCGTCAGTGTGCGTTAGTTCATTCTTCTTTCCCGTGCTTTCCTGCCATCAGCGGCTGGTTCAAGATCCACATCTCATACAAGGGAATTGTCATCATAATAAGAAATCCGACTGTCATGAGGGTATCCCCCATGAGCATGGTTAGTACGAATATGGGAGAGATGTAGCTGATGAGCCATGGAGACACCAGGTCCAATATCACCCCACCGAACGAGATCCAGGTCGTGACGACCTTTAGCCGGTTGCCGGCACTGGTGAGATAGAGCACATGGACCAGAATCATAAACACGACCGGCATCGTAAAGAGGTGAAAGTGGGTGATTTCTGCCAGCTCTCTGAACGACATCGGTTCGCCGAATGTGGCATCTGATCCCCGGTAGTGACTGGCGATTCCCTGCGGTGAGAGCCCTGTCATGCTGTGGGCCCAGAAAAACGAAAAGGTGAAGCCGGCCAGCATCAAGAGGAGAAAGAAGGTGTAGACTAGCCGGATGTGCCGATCTGAGTCGCGGAGACGGAAGCGAGTGTTGAAGTTGCGCATGGTTGAGAATGTCGTCTACTCCTGTTAGTTTCCGAAGATGGAGCCGAAGATCCCCTGCTCTGATTTCTTGGTAGCCACAGTATCGCTGCCGAGCCCTGCCGGCTTTAAGTAAAACTCATCGACCAGCACCAGTCCCCGTTTAATTCCTGCAGTCATTGAGCGAACCGACATGGTGGCGCCGCTGATGTTGATGATGTCTTTGTTGAGCCTGACCGGATCGGATACTGTCTTGCCCTCATACTGCACGTTGAAGCGTTTGGTCCGCACTTCACTGCCGCGAGCTTCCCGAAACACCAACAATTCCACGTTTAAGACGTGCCCGGTCTTATCTATCCCGACCATGTATGTCATGGGTTTGTGCTTGCCGATGGTATTTTGGATCAAGGCATACCCGTCGATCTGCGGGCCGGTCTCGCCGATGTAGACTTCGAAAAACTCTTCAGGGAATTTCCAGCCGATCCGTTCTTCTATCTGAGTCTTCTTCTCCGATGTCAGCCGAATGAAATCCTTCCGAATTCGCGCGGAATTCGGAAACATAAGTTTTAATGCTTCGTCCTCTGTCAGAAAGACCTCGGCGTAGCCCAGCTCCTGTTCCGTGAGATACCGCTTGAGTTCACTGTCCCACACCCGTTCAGCCCAGACCATGGCCGGGGACATGATGAACGAGCAAGCCAGTGAGACAACGAGCAATCGAGTCATCATGCGGGAGCACACCCTTTGGCTTTTAGCTTGGCGTTGAGCCGATCGACGACACCATTCGTCACCTCTTCGGAGGGTTCTATCGCCCACCATTTAAGGGCTTGCTGAGTGACGCCCCCGCGAGCATGCCATCGCTCCCTGGTTTCCAATACGCTCACAGAGGCCACGTCATCCATTCGTTTTACGGTTACAGTCAAGCGTGCGCGTTCGATGTTGCCAAAGCCCTCCCGCCCAAAGATGCCATAGGTCTGTTCTGAGGTCGGGGGGACCTCCTGCCAGTTTGTCTCGATCAGTCCCTTCTCTTTATCGTGGGTCGAGACGGATTGTCCCTTCATGGTCTCGAGCGAAGCATCCCAAACAGTGTCGTAGGAACAGACATAATATTGTTCTCGGCTGCCGCTCAGCATGGCGCATCCGACAGAGAGTAAGGCCATGATTACCATGGTTATTCGAGAGGTCGTCATTGTGCGCATTGCCTTTCTTGCTCCCGGCGATCCCTTTCCGGTGGAAAGAGATCGCCCATGCTCGACCTTAGAAATACGACGCAACTGAGAGCACCAGCGCTTGGTCGTGAATCTGCTGCTGCGAGTTCACATTAAACGACTCCGGCAAGTACTGATAACTGATTTTGAAGACCGCATCTTCCACCGGACGATAGTTCAGTCCGAACGAAATCTGTTGCAGTCTCCCCATGCTTGGGCCCTGGTTATCCATATTCAAGTTCACCTCATCGAAGCGGATGACGGCTGTAAATGTGGAACCTTCTCCAAACCGTTTTGGCGAGAGTTTGGTTAGGAACGCCGGCATGAAATGATAGTTACCCTGGATATAAAATCCCTGCATCCGTTGTGGGGCAGCTGCCGAGGGATTCAACGTATTGACGCCTGTCAGAAGCGAGCCTGGGGCAAAACCGAAGCTACTGCCAGGAATGGCACGGGAGTTTCCCCTCGCATACGCCCACGCAGCCTCACCAATGAGCTCAAACGGCCCCTTTTGGAGGGTCCAGTCAATGGCCGTGATACTCAAGGGGTTGTAGCTGAAAGGCGATTGATTGCCGTAATAGTTCGATCCGGCGACTTCCACGCCGAGCATCGGGCTATAGGCCAGGCGGCCTGAGACCGCTTTGCCGTTATTGATGTCAAGTCCGTCAGTGGAATTTTCGCATTTCCGCTGGCGGGTTTCTTTTGTGCCGTTTTCCTCATTCACACGAGGGGAGCCGTCTGTGTTATAGCCGCAAGGACCGGTCGTATAGTAGAACTCATAGTCGAGCTTACCCGTTCGCCCAGGGTAAAAGGTGCCATAGAAACCCGCGCCTGTTTCGGACATGGTTGATGGAATCACGAACTGGCTGACAAGCGGACGATCGGTCAAGTCGTTCAACGGCGAGTCATGGAGTAAGTTAAATTTTCCGATCGGGATGAGGATAATACCAGCCCGGAGATTCACCGGTTCCTTGATGAGATAGTCGATAAAGGCAAATTCCAAGCTGATTTCGTTTTCTCCCGCCCCTCTAATCCCGTGTTCAATCTCAAGTTCGGAGGCAAACTTCACATGTTCAGTAATGTCTGCATAAATGAACGGTACGAATCGTTGCTGATCAAAGCCATTCGTCACTCCGTTGCCATAGCCTTCTAAGACACCATTGCTCTGTGCGCGGTATTGGATATCAAAGTATCCACCGACGATGGCCTTCGGCGCAGTCACGAACGGCTTGGCATAGACTAAACGACCTGACCCGGTTGAACTGAAGGACAATGCCGGCTGCTTCTCCGTGCGAAGATCCTTCCCAACTTCCGGCAATGCTCCGATTCCCGGCTCAGCCGTCGCTGTCGATGCCGCGTCACCCTCCTTCCGCTCAGTGGCGCCCTCACGGCGCTCATGCTCCTGCAGCCGCTTGGTTACGGTTTCATCCACTAACTTTTTAATGTCCTCCGGGGTCATGTTCTCAGCCCAAACCGAAGTGAACGGCATAGCTGCAATCACGAGAGCCCCGAGGATTGACCGGATCTTCATCGGTATCCTCCACGGTGAGTAAGGTTGTGGTCTGACTCGGGACTCAATGGTCTCTGGCCTTCTTGAAAAAATGAATTGTTCACACAAATGGAACTGCGCGACGATGCTTCGAATGCCTCCTTTCGTGAAACGAATCATGGTGTAACTGTGGTCCATCCTTTGATGGAAGCGAAAGGAATGACAACAATGCGTTTGCAGCGCTTGCACTTGAGCTCCAAGCCTTGTCCGCGCACCTTGGCGATCAGTTGACCGCAGTCGCAGCGGGTCTCGCCGCAGTCGGCCGAGGGACTATTGAAAGACATCGTGCCCATCATTGCGAAACGACCCTGCTCCTAAATGAAATTGAGAACGATTATTAATATCTCAACTGATGTTCGAAAGTCAAGGACTATCATTGCACTCAATTCATTGAGGAAGGCGTGCATTAAGCCTGGTCCTGCCCTATAATTCGTCGCCCCTTCGGTGTAGGGGAGGGAGAGAGGAACGCGTGCATTCCAACCTGTTCAATCAGTCGTTTTGTATCCAGACATGCTTCCTGACGCTGCTGTGTAGCGCTTTCGCCGGCTGTGTGGGGGTATCCCCTGGCCAGGAATCGGTCGCCGTTACAAGAGCCCAGATGCAGATGGGTACGTTGGTCAAGATTACGGCGGTAGCGCGGAGTGAGTCTATCGCGCAAGCTGCGGCGACCGCCGGGTTTGCCGAGATCCATCGTTTGGAAGAACTCCTGAGCACCTGGATTCCTACGAGCGAACTTTCTCGTGTGAATGCTTCGGCGGGCGTGATGCCGGTCCATGTGAGTCCTGAAACGATGACGGTTGTCCAAAGTGCGACTCAGGTTGCGGAGATGACTGAAGGTGGATTCAATATCGCCATTGGCCCGGCGGTGGACGCCTGGAATGTGATTGAAGGTCGACGAATACCGGCAGAGTCTGAGCTGGAGGCTCTCCGCCCCTTGGTGGACTTGCATGCTGTTCATGCCGACGTACGGAAACGGACGATCTTTCTTGAGAAAGCAGGGATGCGGATCGATGTAGGGGGAATCGGCAAAGGTTACGCTGCGGATCAAGCTGTGATGGCGATGAAGAAAGCCGGAGCATTGGCTGGAGCCGTGGCGCTCTCCGGGGATATTAAAACGTTCGGCCAGTTGCCGGGAGGGAAGAAGTTTCCCGTCGGTATTCAGCATCCGCGCAAGGAGGGAGAGGTTCTTGCCTTCATCGACTTGGAAAATGAAGCGATCTCAACGGCCGGCGACTACGAACGATTTTTTGAGCATGACGGTGTCCGATATCATCATATTCTTGACCCGAAGACGCTTCAGCCGGCTCGCCGCTGCCAGAGTGTCACAGTGGTTGCCCGTGAAGGCATCTGGGCAGATGGGCTGGACACGGGGATATTTGTGATGGGGGTTGAATCGGGAATGCGGCTTGTCGAAGCCTTGCCGGACGTGGAGGCCATCATCGTAGATCATGAAGGCTTAGTCCATGTGTCTTCGGGGTTACGGGATCGGATCCGCAAACCGTAAAAGAAAGAGCTATCGGTCCAACCGATAACTCATGGGAATCTTGATCGTCATGCGTGGTTGTCCTAACGGGTGCGGTAGATGGAACGGGGCCGCTTGCCGCATGGTTTCAACAGCGGCCTTGTCGAGCGAGGGGTATCCTGAGCTCTGAAAGACTTCCACCTCGGCTAGGTTCCCGTCCTCGTTGATCACGGCCTTGACTACGACTTTCCCTTCGGCTCGATCTACCCGTGCTGAGGCGGGGTAGCGTTTCAATTCCTCCACACGACGTAAGATCGCTTCGGAAAGCCAGCCGTAGTCGCGCTTAGTCTGCGGGTTCGACGGGGCGGGGGAGATGGCTGCCATCTGCACCGGCGCCTGATCAGATGGTGAGGTCAGGGTGTCAGACTCCGTGGAGACAGCCGTTGAGGGGTCGGCCGGTTTCGCAGTGGATGTGGGCTCGGCGACCATCGGTGTCACAGTCTCATGTCTGATTGGCTCAGTCGATTGTGTTGTGTGAGCCGTTGATAGTGAAGGGGGCGTTGGTTGTGTTGGGGTTACTACGAGAGGCTCAGGAAGCTCGGGGGTGGCGGCTCGTTCAGAAATCGGTGGCGTCGTCTGCTGTGCAGGAGGAGATGGAGTCGAGGTCGTCGATGGAACTGATCGGGTCGGAGCTTGGTTCTGGGCCTGTGCCGTCGATTGAACTTGCTGTGTCGGCGACACCATGGCGACGTTCCACTTGAAGGCTTCGTTCTGCGGTACGAGCTGGACTTGCTTCACAAGCAGAATTGCTGTGAATGCCACGGTGCCGTGCAAGAGGACAGAGATAATCCATCCCTGGACGTGAGCTTCTTTGTGGCCTCCAGAGCGATGTGGCCCAGCAGCGATCATAGCCGAATGACCTCTAGACTCACTTGTTGAAATCCCAACCCGCGCACTTCATCGACCACAGAAACGAATCGTTCCAGCAAGGTGACTTTATCTGCTCGCACAATAACCGACGATTCTCGAGGTTCCGCAGCCAGTGCTCCTTGGAGCCCTCCTTCGGGAACGGTGCGGTTGTTGAGAAAGAGCGCGCCTTCGGCAGTCAGGGTGATGACGATGGGGGCCTCTTTACGGTTGCCGACCTCCTTTGCTTTTGCCAAATTGACTGGAATCTGTCCGCTGCTGATAAAGGTGGCGGTGGTCAGCACGATGACCAATAGGACCAGCATGACATCCACGAGGGGGATGACGTTGATTTGGTCAATGTCCCGCTGCATGGTGTTCCTTGTGTCTGGCGAGGAGCTCGGCCACCTTTCGCCGGAGTACGTTATTCATGACGACGCAGGGAATTGCGACCATGAGTCCAACTGCCGTGGCTTTCAGCGCAAGGCTGAGCCCAATCATGATGGCATTGACGGCCATGGTGCCGGAAGTCCCCATCGTATGGAAGGTAAGCATGATACCGAGCACGGTACCCAGTAAACCAATATAGGGGGCGTTTGCGGCCACCGTGCCGATGATGACCAGGTTTTTGGTTAAAGCCATCTCCAACCCCAGGCTGTTGGGGTATTGAGCGAGATCGACACGGCGGTAAAAGAGCCACCGCTCCACCGCGATAGCCACGGTCCAGACGCTGAGTGCTACTAGGAGGCCGATGACGCCATAATCGACTAGGTCTTGCAGCGCGTTCATAAAAGACGAGGCCTCATTTTCTTAGTAATTCACAGACCGGTAGGCTAGGGACCGTCGTGAGCGTCTATCAATGCCAGATCGTGAAAAACTCTGTCAATGCTTTCGTGCGATCGGTCGAACCGGCTGCCTGACCTATCCGGTGGACTTCTCTCGCCGAAAGAGCACGGTATGGGTTGCCAGGACTCGAAGTTCCACCGTCGTGCCTGCCTGATAGACGCTCGTGGAGCCTTGACTGCTATGGACAATTTGACCGGAGGGGAGACTGACCGTGTACAGATTCTCCGAGCCATGGAATTGGCGAGAGAGGACGCGCGAACGGGCGCCTTCCGTAGGGACGAGGTGAATGTCGTCCGGCCGAATCATGACAACCACGTTGGTGCCGTCTGTGCATTCGATCGTGTCAGGGAACTCTCCCAGTTCGGTGTGGACCATGCCTTGGGACACGGTTCCAGGAATGAAGTCCGCCTGACCGACAAAGTCGGCTACGAAGGGTGTGGCCGGCATGTGGTACATCATTTCCGGCGTATCGAATTGCTCCAAGCGGCCCTGGTTGAGTACGGCAATTCGGTCGGCCATGGCAAAGGCTTCGTCATGATCGTGTGTGACGAGCACGGTCGTCGTCTTCGTCCGGCGTAACAGGTCGTGCAACTCTTGGCGCATGCGTCCGGCCATGTCAGGGTCTAAATTGCTGAAAGGCTGGTCGAGCAGCAGCACGACGGGATTTTGAACGAGGGCGCGAGCCAGCGCGACCCGTTGTTGTTGGCCGCCCGATAATTCGTGCGGATACCGCCGCTCGAATCCCTCTAATCCTGTGAGGCGCAGCATTTCTTGGACCTGCTCGGAGCGAACGCTCCGAGCGAGGTGGCGAAGACCGAAGGCGATGTTGTCCTGTACGCGCAGGTGGGGAAACAGCGCGTATTCTTGAAAGACCATCCCGACGCGCCGGTTCTCCGTAGGGATCATCACGTCCGGCGACGATACGAGTTGGCCGGACAAGAAAATTTGGCCGGAGCGAACCGGTTCAAATCCGGCGATCGCCCGCAGAATCGTCGTTTTCCCGCATCCAGAGGGGCCGAGCAGGCAGAGAATTTCCCCCTCCCTTGCCGCGAACGAGATTTCCTGGACCGCGGGGCGTCCGGTTTCGTAAGCGCAGGAAACATAGCGTAGCTCCAAGACCGACGAGGCCGGTGTAAAGAGGTTGCCCTGGAATGTGCCCTCTCCGGATGGGCGTGGCGCGGTGGAATGGTCTGAGATCACGGAGTCACGATCCTTCCTCTTGCAGGATGCTCAAAAAGACCGTCCAGCAAGGCCGCAGCGAGTGAAGATCCGAGGCGTACCCTCTGGGGTACGTTGAGGGTCTGAACGATGCGAGAACGAAGCTGGTGGACTTTTTCAGCATCATGCCTAGGCTGCGCGCCAATCTTTCGAGACCAACAAAGCCAGTGCCGGGAGACTCAGGAAGACAATGAGGAGCGCGGAGGGGGCGGCGAGCTGATAATATTCCTCGCTCGCTTCCATCCAGACACGAATAGCCAGGGTGTCGAATCCCACCGGCCGTAACAAGAGCGTCGCAGGCAACTCCTTCATTGTCTGTAGAAACATCAAGACCCAGGCTACGACAAATCCGTTACGAACGAGTGGCAGAGTCACCCGCCGCCAGGTGGCACGCATTCCAAGGCCCAGCGTGCGCGCGACCTCTTCTAGGTTCGGTGACATGTGCTGCAGCGCCGGCTCAAGTGACTGGAGCCCGGCCGGGAGAAAATGGATCACATAGGCGACGATGAGGATCAGCACTGAGCCGTAGACGACCGGGGCCAGTTTAGTAAAGAGGACGAGGACGGCCAGAGCTGCCACCGGTCCTGGAAGCACGTAGCCGGCATAGGCGGCTTGCAGGCAGCCCAGGTTCAGCATCGTGGGTCGGCGGCTGGCAAGGTAGGCAAGGGGCAAGCCGATCAACACGCCGGCTGTGGCAGCGCTAGCTGCCAGGATGCCACTGTTCCAGATAAACCCGAAGAATCGGCTATCAATTGTGGCCTGCGCCTCGGGCGACAGACTCCATTGAATCAATAGAGCCGCTGGGATAACGAAGGCTGCGCCGACGATCAATCCGAGATAGCCGGTGACGGCGACGGTGCCGAGCCAGCCATATTGGTGTCGTTGTGGAGCCCGGTAGCGGCCAGTGGTCTGATAAAACCGGCTCCGCTGTCTGAACCACCGTTCGGTGATCAGGAAAATCAGCGCGAGTACGACTAGTAAGAGGCTCAAGATGCTCGCAGCGGTGTTGTCGGACCGTCCGGTCATCTGCTGGAACACAGCGTAGGTGAGTGTCTGGTAACGAAGCAACGACACCGCACCGAAATCCGACACCACGTACAAGATGACAAGTGCAATTCCGGCGGCGATCGAGGGGCGCATCAGCGGGAGTGTCACACGCCAGAGGGTCGAGACACGGGAGACGCCGCTGGCCCGTGCCACCTCTTCAAATGACACATTCATACTGAGGAGGGCGCTGCGGCTCAGGAGATAGACGAAGGGAAATGTGTCCAATGCCATGACGAGCGTCGCGCCCCAAAAGCTATGGGGAGAAAAGATTCTCGCCTGGGGGCCGGCCATGAGTTGCCAGAGATGCTCGACGGGGCCGCCGAATCCCAAGAGGTAGGAAAAGACATAGGCCAGCACGTAGGTCGGCATCGCCAAAGGAAGGACCAAGGCCCCTTCCCAGAGTCTGCGACCGGGAAATTCCACGCGTGTCACCAGCCAGGCGGTCGAGACGCCCAGGATCAGCGTGATGATCGATACACTGCCGGCCAGCGAGACGGTGTTGAACAGCAGTTCGGGAATGCGAGTCGCCCACAAACGGCCCCAGATGACTGGATCGGCCGAGAGGGCTTGTGCGGTGACATAGCCGAGCGGGAGTACGATGATTCCAGCACTGGCCAAGGCGAAGAGTTGCAGCGGCGAAACAAGTTGGTGGCGAATCGTACTCACGATGGGTCCCTTCGAGTTACCGGAGACCCACTTGTTCGATTAGGGTGAGGGTCGGTTCGCGCAGTTCAGCCAGTTTGGAGAGGGGGACCAGTGCCGCGCGGAAACTCTTCCGATCCACAAGGGCCGGGTCCGCCTTGACGTCCTGGTGGAGAGGATATTCCTTGTCGAGTTCCGCAAATAACCTCTGTCCCGCTTGAGCGACTAAGAATTCCACGAGCAGCTTGGCGTTGTCGAGGCGCTTGGTCGACTTGATGACGCCGACTCCGGCAACGTTCATGATTGCCCCCATACCACCTTCTTGCTGATCCGGCATCAAGGCGGCGATTGGTGCCCCTGGTTGAGCGGCGAGATGACGGTAGATGTAGTAGTGATTCACGATACCCAGCGGGACTTGCCCCTTGGCGACGGCATCCACGATCTGCGAGCTTTTTTGGTAGACCTGGCTGTCCGCATTGGTCTTGAGGCCTTGCAGGAACTGCTTGGTCCTCTCCTCGCCGTAAGTGGCGCGGATGACCGACACGCCCGCTTGCAGATACTCACTGCCGGAATTCGGAATCGCAATCTTATCTTTCCATTTCGGATCGGCGAGGTCGAGGAGCGACCGTACTTGGTCCGGTTTCACCATCGTGGTGTTATACACGACAATCCAGAATCGTCCGGAGAGCCCCACCCAGGCATTATCCGATGCTCGAAACTGGGGTGGGATGGCTCGGTCAACTTCCCGCATATTCAATGGGTGGAGGAGGCCTGCTGTTCTGGCCAGTTCTAAGCTGCCGGCATCGTTGGTGATCAGGAGATCTGCCGACGTACGATCGCCTTCAGCCTTCAGCCGATTGACCAATTCCGTTGTGCCCGACGACAACAGCTGGATTTGAATGCCGGTGGTTGCCGTAAAGGCGTCGAGCACCGGCTTGATGAGACGTTCCGAGCGACCGGAGTAGATCGTGAGTGAATCGGCAGCCGGGGCCGAGGGCACAAAGGTCCCAGCCGCAAAGAGTAGAAGGAGGCTTGGGAGGATCGTTCGACATAATGTGGGCACGGAGCATACGAATGACATGTGGAGATCCTTATAAAATTGAAATTGATAAGCTATCTCAAAATGATACTAAAAAAAAGCCGGTTCGTCAATGACGACAGCGAGAACAGAGGCCGTAGAGTTCAAGTCGGTGGGTTTTGATGGTAAATCCGTTCCTGGTGGCCACTTCTTCCTGGAGCCGCTCAATTTCTTCATTTTCAAACTCCACGATCTTCTCGCAGCCGGTGCAGATGAGGTGATCGTGGTGACCCTTGTGCGAAACATTGTCGTATTTCGTCTGAGAGCCGAAGTGGCGGGCTTGTGCAAGACCGGCATCGCAGAACAGATTGAGTGTTCGATAGATAGTCGCGAGCCCCAGATGAGGATCGGACTTAGCCAGCTGGTGATACATGGCCTCCGCGGTAATATGTTCTTGACGGAGGAAAGCGTTCAGAATCAATTCACGTTGGCGGGTGAGCTTGAGCTGATGTTTGCCCAGATGCTCCTTCAGGGCCTGCATTTCCTTCACATGTGTATTCGCCAAGACGGGCCTCCGATGGGGCTCATTAAAGACGAAACTGCCCATCCGGTCAAGGGGCTTCAAGCCGCACGTGCCTTAAAGGGAGGAATTGACGGAGATCTCCGCCGCTGTCTATAGTGCAGCCCTCCAAACGGCAGAACGTTCGCGCGACTACCAGTATGAGACAACCCAATCAGATTACGGTCGACCGAGGCCTCCTGCTCTATGTGCTGCATCTGGCGGAGCCTCACGGGCTGCTCAGCGATGTGAAGCTGCAACAACTGTGTTTTCTGTGCGAGCTGCAGATGTTCGGCAAGGGCTTTAAAGGCTTTCACTTCGAATTTTTCCGGTTTGCTTATGGGGCCTTCAGCAAGGATCTCGATAACGATCTCATGTCGTTACGGCGGAAAGAGCGGGTGGAAAACTTCACGCTGTCCGACCAGGCAGAAGAAGAGATTATTCCGTTGCTGGAGAAAGGCATCGAGGGGGTGGAGGCGAACGAGAAGGTCGCGGAGACTCTGAAGGCGGTGGTGACGGTGTATGGGCCCCAAGATACCGGAACGATCACCCAGTCGGTCGAGTCAGTCGAATTGAGTACCCCTCAGCAGCCGGAGTTCAAGATCCCGATCCGCGATATTGTCTTCCATACGACGATTTTGGTGCCGTCTCGCATCGAGGTGCAGGCAGAGTTTACATTACCCGCTGCGAGCCTGGCGAAGCTGAATCGGGCGATGGGATATTAGCCTCTCCTAGGAGGCGAGAGGCGCGGGGCTAGTGGCGAGCGGTAAGAATCCACTTGCCTCTTGTTTAGAGCTTGTAGATCTCGCCGTATTTTTTCTCAACATAAGTTAAGAACGGCTCAGGGTCGAGGCTCTTGCCCGTCACTCGCCGGGAGATGTGATCCGGCGTGAACATCCGGCCCCAGCGATGAATCTTTTGTCCGAGCCAACGCTGCAGCACCATCAATTGTCCTGCCGCAATTTCATCCTCCAGATGGGGGATCTCCAGTTTGGCCTGCTCATAGAATTGAACGGAATAGAGATTGCCGAGCGTATAGGTTGGGAAATAGCCGAAGGCGCCGAACGACCAATGCACGTCTTGCAGCACGCCTTCCGCGTCGTTGGAGGGGACGATGCCCAGGTATTCCTCCATTTTCTGGTTCCAGATCCCCGGCAAGTCCTCCGGGCGCGTCCGCCCTTCAATAAGATCCTGCTCGATTTCGAACCGCAGCATGATGTGGAGATTGTAGGTAAGCTCATCGGCCTCGACTCGAATCAGCGATGGCTTGACGCGATTGATGGCCGCGTAGAATCGTTCCACGTCGAGGGCGCGCAATTGATGATGAAAAGTCTGCTGCAGCATGGGGTAGAAGAAACGCCAGAACGGTCGAGACCGGCCCACGCAGTTTTCCCACATGCGCGATTGGCTCTCATGAATGCCGAGCGAGACCGAGTCGCCCAGCGGCGTGCCGAAGTAGCGGGGGTCGAGACCTTGGTCGTACAGCCCATGGCCGCCTTCATGGATGCAACTGAATAGGCAAGATTGGAGATCGTGTTCGTGCACACGGGTCGTGACGCGCACGTCCGTCGGATGGAATGACGTGGTGAAGGGGTGCGCCGACAGGTCGAGGCGCCCCCGTTCGAAGTCGTAGCCCATGGCGATCAAAACCATCCGGCCGAACTCCAGCTGGCGCGCCTGATCGAAGGTGTGAAAGAGAATCGTATCGTCGATCTGAACCGAGCTCTGCTGAATTTTTTTGAGCAGTGGCACAAGACGCCCCTTGATCTGTGCGAACAACGGACGCAATGCCGCGATGGTGGAATCCGGCTCGTAGACATCGAGTAAGGCATTGTATGGCGAGTCTCGGTAGCCGAGGTACTCGGCCTCTTCTCGCTTGAGCGACAGGACCGTGCGGAGATTCGGAAGAAATTGCGAGAAGGCGTGATTTTCCTTCGCCTCGGTCCACACCTGCTGCGCCAGTGAACATTCCCGGCTGAGCTTGATGACAAAATCCGAGGGCAGCTTCTTCGCGCGGCTATAGTCGCGCCACACTTCTCGGAGCAACGATCGAGAGGGCTCGTCCCAAGTTTCACCTGGGCTGTCACGGATTTCACCGCTCTCTGGATCGACCCAGGCGGCGAGCAACCGGTCAATCTCCGGCGAGATCAGCTTCTGGTGTGCGATGCCCTGGAGCGTCGAAATTTGTTCGGCGCGGGCCTCGCCCCCGCCGGCCGGCATGTAGGTTTCCTGGTCCCACGAGAGGAGGGAAGCCGCGCTGTTAATGCGTTGGATCTCCAAGAGTTTGGTCGTCAAGGCTTCCACAGTCTTCAGGGTTTTCACAGTAGAGTGTTTCCTTCAGCCCGCATTATTCACGAAGGTTTCTACTACAACCGCCGATACGCCGCTACGACAAGCCTGACGGCGGGCGGGCTCGCCGCTCGGTCGGTCAACATACTGTTTCAAGTATGCTTCCCTTCCGTCGTAGGCTCGGCTCTGAAACCTGCCTCGCCCACTCCTCCAAGGGGGCCAGCCCCCTTAGAGAATCCCCACGAAGGGGGCACACCCCCTTCGGAACTCCCAGTCGGGGCAAGGCCCCGCCTCACGGCTCCGCGCGCCCGTCTCGCGTGGCGTCTCAGAGGTTTCGTCACGAACCCTCGTGAATAATGCGGGCTAGGAACCGTCATGTTATGATCGCGCCGATTTGCATCTTGTGACGTAGTGTACGCAACGAATTATCCGTTTTCAAACCCATAGTTGCACAGAGCGATGAGTAAACTCGTGTCTGCCGACATCGAGGCCTATGCCCAGGCCCACTCCATGCCTGAGTCGGACCTCTGTCGAGCCTTGCGGGAAGAGACACAGCGGCACATGGAGTCTCCGCAGATGATCGTCGGGCCGCTCGAAGGGGCCTTTCTGAAGATGATGACGCAGCTGGTGCAGGCAACCAGCGTGCTGGAGATCGGCATGTTCACCGGCTATAGCGCCCTCTGTTTTGCAGAAGCGTTACCAGTGGATGGGACGGTGCTTACCTGCGAAGTCGATGAAAAGTCGGCGGCTCTTGCGCATCAGTATTTCGCCCGTTCGCCGATCGGGAAGAAGATCGAAGTCCGCATGGGGCCTGCGCTCGAGACGATGCGGCATCTCAAGGGACCGTTTGATCTAATCTTCATCGATGCCGATAAAGTCAACTATGTGAACTACTACCGGCGATCGCTCGACTTGCTATCGCCGCAGGGCGTCATCCTGATCGACAATGTGCTGTGGGACGGCGATGTGCTGAAGCAACCGGCGTCGGATGAGAAGACGGCGGCCATTCAAGAGTTGAATCGAGTAATCGCAACCGATCCGCGTGTTACAGCGGTGCTGGTGACGATCCGGGATGGGGTTTTAGTGGTTAGGCGGAAGCCAGGCTAAGGTTGAGGTTCAGGTTGAGCAGGAACAGAATTACAGGCAGCAGCATATGCTAAACCTTGAACGTAACCTCAGCCTAGGCTTTCACGTCGGCGTCCCACGAAACAATCGCTGGGCACCACTGCCAGATCCCCAGGCTGATGATGCGCGTGAGCCCCGCCGGGATGCACCAGTTCCGATTGATTTCCACGTTTCGGTTGATCAGTTTGGTGGACTCGCCACAACGTTTCAGATAGTCGTCGGCCTTGATGTCGTGGAGGTTCCAATGGGGAACGAAGAAGGCCACGACGGGGATGGGCAGGATGGCCAGGGACGAATCATCTATCCCTTCTGATCCAGAACAGTGCGCTCCCGTCTGAGCATGCTTTACGTCGTCATGGATGAGGGTTTTGGTGCAGCCGCTGAGGATGAGGGTTGACGACAGAATGAGTGACAAGACTCCGTGGAAATGCATCGTTCGACTCACGGTGCTTCTCCTTGTTCCCCGGCCTCCGCTCGATGTAAACACAACCTAGTCAACTTCGTACATACAGTCAAGAGGCCTGGGTCGGTCAAACAATACTCCTTGACGGCACATGAAAACGTGCTGTATCCCCATAGCCCATGACCTCCCCCTCCACCAGAATGGCCTATGGCGCGATCATCGCTGCCGCTGTGCTGTGGGGCGGGTCGATCGTGGCTCAAAAGCTAGCTCTGAGCGGATTCTCAGCTGTTGAGGCGTCGGTCTTGCGGGACATCGGCGGGTTGGCGATCCTCCTGAGCACATGGTGGTGGCAGGAAGGCACGTTGGCCAAGCTGACCAAGGCGGATGTGCGAATGCTGGGCCTGCTCGGGCTCGGCGTGTTGGGCAACCACCTGCTCATTCTTATGGGACTCAAGTATGTGAGCGGGGCCGTGGGTGGGGTGATCATCGGATCGAGTCCGGTGGTGACCGCGCTGCTCTCGGCCATGTTGATTCAGGATGTCCCGCTACGTGCGGTCTGGGCGGGCGGTCTCCTATCATTCGCGGGTGTGGGGCTGGTCTCAGTGGCAGGGTTCCAGGCCGCTGGCGATCAGCCTTTGCTCGGCAGCCTATTGGTCTTTGGCGGCGTCGTGAGTTGGGCCCTCTACAGTATCGGCAGCCGGCAGCTCATGGAGCGCCACTCGGCCCTCACCGTCAATTGGGCGACGCTGCTCGTCGCGACCGTCCTCCAAGTTCCCCTCTTGTGGATGGATCGCAAGATGCTGGATGCGGGAATCGGGTCCGTGACAACGGCGGACTGGATGGCGCTGGGGTATTTGGTTCTGTTCGCCACGGCCATCGCGCAGCAGGCGTGGCTGTATGGCGTGAAGGGTATTGGGCCATCGCGCGCTTCTGTCTTTGGCAATCTGACTCCTGTGGCCGCCATCGTCCTATCTGCGGTGCTGTTGAACGAATCAGTGGGCACGAGCGAAATCCTCGGCATTGCGCTGATCCTAGCCGGAGTGTGGGTAGTAGATCGGCAAACATCCCGTCTCACAAGTTAGCAAGCTGCTGAAAAGGGCCGCCAGCTTCGTTCTCGCATCGTTCAGACCCTCAACGTACCCTGAAGGGTACGCCTCGGGCCTTCACTCGCTGCGGCCTTGCTGGACAGCCCTTTTGAGCAGCCTGCGAAGATTGAGTCCGTTCTACCTTCCCTTCCAAAACAAAATAAGCGGATAGCCTAGCTACTCCCGCTCTCCATTCTCCCCCTCGCCTCGTCTCTGTGATTGCAGTATGATGCGGCTCAATTTCAGCTAAGGAGCCGTGTATGTTGGAACAACGCATCGAAGAAGTGAACAAAGCGAACCATGCATTCTATGCCGCGTTTGGCAATCTCGACATCAACGAGATGGATAGGGTCTGGGCGCACCAGGAATACGTGACCTGCATCCATCCTGGCTGGACGTTGCGGTCCGACTGGCCTTCGGTTCGTGATTCCTGGGTCCTGATCTTCAACAATACCTTTTCCATGACGTTCGAGTTGACCGATGTGACGGTGCAGGTGGCGGGCGATTTGGCCTGGGTTGTCTGTGTGGAGAACATCACCACCCATCAAGCAGACGAACCGCAGCAGGCGCAGGTGTTAGCCACGAATCTCTTCGAGCGGATCGGGGATGAGTGGTTGTTGATACATCATCATGGGAGTGCGGTGATGGGTTGAGGCGGTTCGCTCTCTTTGCTCGCGGAACGCGCACGCTCAGAAGGTGCTCGTTCGACGCGCGCAGTTGAGAGCAAAACCGCCTCAGCCCATTGTTTAAGAGGTGGGGGGAGAAGAGAAGGAGTGTTGGTGATGGGGTAGGGCCTGGGGGAGTTTCCGTGCTCGCTGAGTGCGCACACAAGAATGATTGAATAGTGAAATTATGGGCGGTGCTCCCTCAATGCGCGCAATTGAAACTCCCCCAGGCCCTACCCCTTTGTGAGGGTGTTAGGGGAAAGTAGGCGTGTTCGACGCGCGCAGTGGAGAGAGGAACCGTCTCATCCCATTGTTTTAGGATGGGGGAGAGAGAAAGGATCGTTCGTCGGGCGCCGTGGGGGAACCACTCAGCCTATGACCTTGGGAGAGTGTAGGGAGGGAAAAGGCGGTGCTCGTTGGCCGCGCGTACTCAGGGGTTACCCCTCCCCCATGCGTTAATACGATAGTATCCGAATACGGCGAAAGAATGCGAAAGGCAATATAAACTACAGAGTTCGCAGTCTATCGCCGGTCGGCGAAGGAGGGAGCAAATTGAATACGTGTTGGGTTTCGAAGTAGACTTTGCTCCCAGCAGAGTGCAAGCCTGCCGCGTTATTAGGCAAGGATAGCGCCGCAGTAGACCTAATAGTTAGCCGGCATGGATATGCATCACGATGGCAACCTCCCGACTGAGACTCGATAGGCGACGCATTGACGCCCTACCACGCGAGGTCCTCATCAACGAGCTTCGGAGAGTTGCTGAAGAGCTCGGGGGCCGACGTTTCTCTCGTCGGGACTTTGATCGACATGCCGCGGCGTGTAAGGGCAGTGCAGTGTTGTCCCACTTCGGCACTTGGAACGCGGCCCTGGAAGCAATTGGGCTAACCCTGAAGGACTTCAAGGCCGATCGAAAGCAGATTACAAGTGCTCAGCTCCTTGCCGAACTCGCGAGGGTCTGGAACTCCCTTGGGCATCGACCTTCGAAGCTTGAATGGGAGGCATCCGACGCGGCATACTCGTATACGACCTACAAGCAACGCTTTGGAGGATGGGTGAATGCCTGCGCCGCCCTAGTAAACGGTGACCTGGAGATAGAGTTGCCGACCATCGTGCCGACGCGCGAGCCACGTGCAAAGATCCCACCAGAAAAGAACCGAACCGTTCCCTTGAAACTGCGTCTCCGTGTGCTCACCAGAGACAAGTATCGCTGCGTTCTGTGTGGTCGGATGCCGGCTACCAGCCCCGAGACTATCCTTCACATCGACCACATAATTCCATTTTGTGACAACGGTCCGACAGTGGAATCAAATCTTCGGACACTCTGTGAGCAATGCAACTGGGGGAAGGGTGCTGAGCCAGAGCCTGCCGTCTGACTTTTCGTTCCAGCAGACTCCGCAAAAGGTGCACTCTTGCTCCACCGCTGAGCTTAGGCATTAGCTGGTCGCAACCTAGATCAAGTCATGCTCGGAACGAAGACTGACAAGAAGAACATCGAGCTCATTAAGCTGGTTGCCCAGCTTCGTGATCATATCGACATCCACCGCATTATCGGATTGAACGTTGACTCGCTCCGGAATAGCGATATCAGCACCGCATTCATTGGCTATCTCCAAAAGGCAGCCCAGGAATCCCTTGCCATCTACTTCTGCAAGATATTCGAATCGTCGACACGCAACGAGCTGAATTCCATTTCTGGAATAATCGACTCACTCCCACCGACAGCTCTCGCTCCTGGGCAGAGATCAGCATTTTTTGCCTTCGGGAAAAAGCATGGGAACGATACGGAGCCCACAGAAGCGAAGTCTCATCTCAAAGAGACATTTGGCCTCTTCTGTGGCATCCATTCTGGAACACTGGATCGCCTGAAGGAATTCCGTGACACGATTGGCGCTCACAGTGACTCAAAGGCTGCTCTCGATTCTCTCCCATCTCATTCCGAATTCGAGACCCTCTACAGCTTCGCGGTTGATTTCTACGGCCTCGTTTCTCGTTTCGTAATCAACGCCGGTCCCGCGATGGTGCCAAGGCAGGCGGGTAAGGGGTTGGTTAAGCTCATGGAGTCTATGGGTGTTAAGACTCCAAAGTTTGACTTTGAGGCCGATGAATGATCAGTCTCGGGGTGCCGCCTAACGGAGTATCGCAGCTGACCGCTCGCTGCGCCCGCAGCCGCTGAGTTTTCGCGTTAGGTTTTTGGCGCTGAGGCGGTGGGGACTTCTTCGACGCGGATGGTGTTGGTCCACTCGGCGGCGGTGTCGTGTTCGGGCATGGTTATCTCCGCGGTTGCGTCAGCGATAGACTTCTCTACGATGCCCAATTTTGATGATCTCGATCAGTCTCTGGTCATCGTCTATGGTATAGACGACGCGATAATCGCCTTGTCGGATGCATATGAGTCCTGCCCTGCCAGTTTCTCGCTGCCGGAAGGTCGTGGGATAGCCGCAAGGTCCTTAATCCGTTGGATGATTCGCTGAAGATCTGCTTTGGGGATTTTCCGCAGGTCACGCTCTGCGGATTTCTTGAGGAAGAGGCTATAAGAGCCCGTCACGCTTCAAGTCCTCGATCACTTTCTCAAACGGACGGGATGGCTCTTTGCGTCGTGCGGTAACAGCGGCTAAATCTATCTCGTCTTCCCGCATCGCTTCCAGCACCGCGGCATTGATGAGGTCTGAGACGGTTCGATCCGTCGAGGCTGCTTTGGCTTTCAGGGCTCGGTACACTTTTCGTTTCAGATAGACCGTCGTTCTTGTATCCGTTGTCATGGCAGGCTCCAACCTTCGCAAGAGGGGCACTCTTTCTTGTGTCGGCATTGTAGCATGGCGGAGGAATATCGGCCATGCTTGCCTTGGCTTGTGAGATGGCTCTGCGCTTTTGTGGGGTGGCTGTTGGCACAGGAAACGTGTTCTTGCGGGATTGTGTGGAACGTTAGGTTTTTAGCGCTGAGGCGGTTGGGGCTTCTTCGACTCTGATGGTGTTGGCCCATTCGGCGACGAGGGGGTTTCGTTCTTCCATCGTCATTCCGGCATACTTCATAAACATCTGCGGGCCTTTGCGGCGACGCCAGGTGAGATAGTTGAGGAAGTGCTCCCGGCAGATGCTGTGTGTGCCGGCTGGGGCATAGACTCTTGCTTGGCAGCCTTTGATGAGGCAGGTTAGATCGTGCATTTCATCCCCCGATTCAGAGACCATAGTATGCAAGAAGGATGGACTGATTATCAATCGCCTGACCTTGACGAGTCGGTCCCGTTCCGGTAAGTCCATTGCCATGATGGGCCCGCGTCCTCTTCTCCCCCTGCTCTTGACCACGTTGGTTTCCCTTTTGAGCTGTGTGTCAGCATCCCGCGAAGGTCTTCCACCAGGAAGTCCCTTTGCTGAGACGACTGCCTCGACGAACCTGTTGCCGCAAGGAATTGCGGTGGGGGATGTGACAAGCCAGTCGGCTCTGCTCTGGTTGCGGACCGATGGACCGATGATGGTTCAATTGGAGTGGGCGCCGGTGGCAGCCTGGGATACCGTGTCGAAGATGGCGACAGCCGTGGCTCCCGTGGCGCGCTCGCCGTTGTTCACGACCGGCTCGGAGTCGGATTTTACCTTGGCAGTTCCCCTTGAGGGGTTAACGCCGGCTACACAATACCGATTGTATGTCTCGGTCGGCACAAAAGGGCGTGAAGGAACATCGACTGAAGCGCGAGTGGCGGCACGAGGAGAATTTACGACGCTTCCCCATGTGAAGAGTCACGTGCCCGTGACTTTTGCCTGGAGCGGGGATCTGGGAGGCCAGGGACGTTGCAGGCGTGGCGCTGCCGGATACCCCATCTTCGATGTGATGCGCGCCCAGCAGCTCGATTTTTTCTTGTTCCTCGGCGATACGATGTACGCCGACGATGTGTGCCCGTCGCCTCCGAACGAACCGGGCGCTGACTTTCGGGCGACGACCCTGGCTGAGTACCGTGCACGCCATCGCTACCAACGGGGTGCGGAGGCTTTGCGGCGGTTTTTGGAGACCACTCCAGTCTATGCCATATGGGACGACCATGAAGTGCGGAATAACTTTGCAGGACCTTTTGAAAGCCAGATGCCGGCCGGACGTCAGGCATTGCGCGAGTATTGGCCAATCCGTGTGGCGTCTGACGATCCCCAGCGGCTCTATCGAACGGTGCGTGCCGGAGCAGATCTCGAAGTGTTTATCCTCGATACGCGGCAGTATCGGAGCTCGAATGCCGATCGGGATGGTCCGGCGAAGACGATGTTGGGAGAACAGCAGCTTCAATGGTTGCTGAATGGGCTTACCGAGTCAACCGCGACGTGGAAAGTGATTGTGAGCACGGTGCCGCTGTCCATTCCGAAGGGAGAAGGCGCAAGCGTTCCCGGGAATGATGGCTGGGCAGGCGGGCCAGATGGCACCGGGTTCGAGCGGGAGCGGCAGATGATTGTAGATTGTATTCTCGGCCGGGGGGTGAAAAACGCGGTGTTCTTGGCCGGCGATGTGCACTATGTGCAGGCTAATGCGTATGATCCGAACGGTGATGGGATGCCTGACTTTCATGAGTTTGTGGTTGGCCCACTGTCCGCCGCGCCTGGGCGCCTGACGCCGGCCAGTGTGGAGTTACGCCCGACCACGTTGATTCATGAAGGCGGGTATATGAATTTTGGTCTGATTCGAGTCACGAAGTCCGCATTCGATGTGACGGTCCTCGATGAGGCCGGCGCCACGCGGTTTTCCCATCATCTGGCCGCCAGGTAACTACCCCCGTGTGCTGCGAAGATCCTCTTGAAATCGGGATGGGTGGCCAGTTACGGTACTCATTCGCTTGCGCGTGTGTGGGGCTTACGAGGTGCGTGATGTTATTACAGCTGATTTCCGTGCTGGGCGCTCTGATGGTGCTGTCAGCGTATGGTCTGCTTCAGGGTGGGATCTGGCGTGAGTTGAACGCGGGGTACCTCGCGTTCAACATTGTCGGGTCGTTGTTGTTAGGGATAGTCGCGATTGTGGATCAGCGGGTTGGATTCATTTTCTTGGAGTTTGCGTGGGCCGGCCTTGGATTGATTGGCGTCGCCAGGGCCGTGAAGGCCCGGCGTACCACAACTTAACTGTGCTCGGACGAAAGGACTACACAGATGGCAGGATTGATGTCGGCTGATGAGATTTTTGAACAGGCTCAAAATGCCGCTGCTGCGGCGACGGGGCTCGATGAAAAGGCCATGCAGATCGATTACCCGGCGCTGAAGGAAAAGTTCCGGGCAGCCTTGGGAAATCGCAAAGTTGCGCTTTGCCATATCAACAAGTTTTTGCCGGAGGGCTACGAAGATCAGGGGCGCTTTAATCTGGTGTTGCTCACTGCCGGCAACGTGCTGTTCGACATGGTCATTGGCGATTCCTACTTTCGCTACGACGTGCTGTCAGTCGGCCAACTGGACAAAGTTCAGCTGATTGATGCGATGTGGGACAACAAGGAGAAACGCCGTGAAGAACCGTTTCTCAGTCTTCGCCTGATGCATGGCGAAGAAGCGCATCTTCTGTTGGCGTTGGATGATGAGGAACGGGCAAGTCTGCTGAAGTTTGCGTCGGCGGTTATGGCAGCGCGAAATCCAGAAAAGTAGTTGTTTCTGAAGCGACGTGCCTCCAAACCCTACGTGCTCATGGCTCCAGCAAAGGTACCAGCGCAGCGTGGCCTTTTTCGCGTGCACGATCGACCGGCCGTAGGCCTTTGGCATCCTTTGCCGTTTTGTCTGCTCCCTGCATCAGCAGCATCACCACGATCTCATGATGCCCTCGTAGTGCGGCGACATGGAGAGCGGTCCATCCGTTCGTCGTCGCTGGCGTCACCTCCGCCCCTTTGCCCAACAAGAGAGCCACGATTTCTCGATGCCCCTTCGCAGATGCGATGAAGAGCGGAGTCGCGCTGTTGCCCACCCTGACCTGCTTGACATCCGCGCCGCGATCCAACAACAAAGCCACAATCTCCCGATGCCCTTCCTGTGCTGCGATGAAGAGCGGAGGTTCTCCGCTGTCCGTTCTCACCTGCTTCACGTCCGCGCCCTTGTCCAACAGCAGCGCCACTACGGCTCGATGACCCATCTCGACCGCGATGTGAAGCGGGGTCGCTCCGTCTATTGTCTCCTGTTTAAGATCCGCGCCTTTGTCCAGCAAGAGCGCAACAACGTCTTGATGTCCCTTTTCGGCCGCCCTGTAGAGCGGAGTTATTCCGTCCTTGTCCGCCGCGTTGGCGTCGGCCCCTTTCTCGATAACCTTGGTGACCTCGCCAAGATCCCCCTTGTACGCTGCTGTGCGCAGCGCTTCATCCACTGACTGCATGGCCAGGATCATGGGCATGAGTCCCAGCACCGCTATCAGGACCATCCACCGTTGTGTCATCTTGTGCTCCAGTGGTTACGGACACACCGGACGTTGTTACTGACCTAATTCTTGACGTAGAAGGGCATGGTCTGGACGGTAGCCGGATACCTGCGGTTATCGAATTCTACGGCCAGCTCCGTGCCCGGTTTGCTGAAGTCCCGCAATGGAAATCCGAAAGCGATCACCTCATTGAGCTGCGGGGAACGGACGGCACTGCTGATCCAGCCCACTTCACGATCGCCGCTATAGAGTTTGGCTCCATGCGGTGGAACCACTGATTCTTTGAGGATCAGCCCGACCAGCTTTCGCCGTACATTGCCGTAGGTGTCCATTCTCGCCACGACTTCTTGCCCGGGATAGCAGCCCTTATTCAAGCTGAACGCTTTCCCTTCCAGGTTCGCTTCCGGTGGGACGATCTCTTCGTTGAGATCCGGTCCGGCCTTTGGCAGTCCTGCTTCAATGCGGAGGGCCTCACGAGCGTGGCCGCCAACCGCCTTGATACCGTATGTCGCGCCGGCCTCCATGAGCCGTTCCCAGGCCGTGTGGAGGGCATCGGCAGGCAGTAATATTTCCAGGTCATCCTCTCCGGTTTCTTCTGTACGCAGAACGAGCGCGGCATGGCCGCCGATTCTGGCTGCGATGGCAGTCACTGGCTTGAGGTCGCTCATTTCGACGCCGAAGGCGGAGCTAACAGTCGCGCAGGCCTTGGGCCCACTGATAAGCAAAAGCCCCCAGGACTCCGCACAGTTCTCCATCTTTGCTTTGATGCCGTAGAGAAGAAACTTTCGGAGGGCTTGGAAGGTGGCGTCGCCGACCTCGCCGACATCTTCCACCCACAGACTGTCGGATAGGACATAGACTCGAAAGTAGCCGAGCATCTTCCCCTTGTGCGTGAGAAAGCTCGAATAGCGGCCCTCGCCTGGCTGGAGCGGGAGAATATCGTTGCTGATGAGCCCCTGCAGCCATTTCACGCGATCGTCGCCAATGATGCGGATCTTGCCACGGTGCGAGAGGTCGGAGAGTCCGACTGCCTGGCGCACCGCCTGATATTCCATGATCCACTTACCATAGTGAGCGGGCATCTCCCACCCGGCGACATCTTCAAAGGTCGCACCAAGCTTCGTGTGATATTCGTGGATGCGGGACTGTTTCATATCAACAACATAGGCACGGGGCGAGGGGCAAGAGGCGAGGGGGAGGAGAACAAGTTTAGTTTGACCATTTTCCCCTAGCCTCTCGCCTCTAGCCTCTCGCCTTTGAGCACTTCCTCCACCAGGTCTTTCAGTCGTGAAGAGAACTCGTTGCGCGAGACGATCTTGGTCACGCCCAGCGCTTTGGCCCGGTTAAACGTATCGACTTCTTCATGATTGGCGAAGGCCAGGATGGGAATGGTCTTCATGCCCGCGTCAGCGTTGAGTGTTTCCAGGGCTTGAAAGGCGTCTAGTCGCTCGTCATTCATATTCAAAATGAATGCAGACGGGGCCGTGGCCGAGGCCTTTTCGGCAATGTCCTCCTGAGTCCGAGCCCGCTCGATCCGGTAGCCCTTCGACATCAGGGCGTCGCGGACTTTGGTGTAGAAGAAAATGTCGGTGACGGCGACGAGAATGGTCTTCTGGTCTGTCTGGTCTATCCGGTCTGTCTGGTTTGCTTTGTCTGTTTGGAGAGAATTCGTCGTCATATTGTGATCCTGCTTTCGCATCAGAGTATATGGACTGTCATTTTTGCCGAACGGGACAGACCAGAAAGACCGTATAGACCAGATAGACTGGTCAGTTCAACGAGCTGATCAATCGTCCCAGCGCTTTCTTTGCCAAGGCGTAACTGGGATTGAGGACCAGGGCTTTCTTGTAGGAATCGATGGCCTCGGTCCATTGGCCCTTGCGCTCGTAGACCCGACCGAGGTTGAGATGGGGGAAAGCCGGGCTCTCATAGCGTCTTGCTAGCAGGGCTTTCTGAAACCAGACAATCGCGTCGTCGAGTTCGCCTTTTTCGATCAGATAGGCCCCGATGTCGTTATAGGGGTTGCCGAAGTCGGGGTCCTGTGCGATGGCCTTGTGACATTCCTCAATTGCGTCGTCGAGCCGTCCCATGAAGCTGTAGGTCCACCCGAGGAAGGTATAGGCCTCGGCAGTGGGATGCGTATCAATCGATTTCTTATAGAGCGTCACGGCCTCCTCCAGTTCGCCCTTCATCTGGCGCTCATAGGCCTGTTGGAAGAGTTGCCAGGCTTCGCGCTTATCTTCTTCGTGGCCTTCGCCTTGTATCAAAAAGTCTTGTACATCCATAGTTAGGCCGATGAAAAAAGTCCCCAGCATCGTTCTCAGTCGTGCGAACTCCTCAACGTACCCCTGAGGGTACGCCTCCGGGTTCGCACTCCCTGCGGCCTTGCTGGATGACCTTTTTGATCGGCCTCCAGGAACCGCGGGGACAGGCTATTCGTTCTTCAACTTCTTCTTAATCAGCTCTGCGCCGTAGCGTCCTGAGAGCAACATGGAGCCGAATGCCGGTCCCATGCGTGGGGTGCCGTAGACTGCCGCCACGGCTAATCCAATCACGAAACAGTTCGGGTAGACCTCGCCGGTTCGGTCCATGACCTCTTCTTCAGAGCGAGAGACCCACATGGCGCCGTTGCCGGGCACGGCTTTGTAGAGATTGCGTTTGTGCAAGAGTTCCACGACGACGGCATCGTGGCCTGTCGCATCCACCACGATCTTGCTTTCGAGCGCGATGGGGTCGACGTGGAGGATGTCATGGCCGGCCATTTCTGCTGTCGTGTTATTGACCACCACGCCTTCGAGGATGCCGTCGCGACGTAAAATGAGATCGACGACTCTCGTGAGGTTCATGATCTTTGCGCCGCCTCTGTACGCAGCAGCAATTAGCGCACCGGTGGCGTGCGGGGGATCGACCATGTACATCCCTTCGCATTCCGTGATCTTCTTGCAGGGCACGCCGATCTCTTCGAGGATCTCATTGGCCGGCTCGCAGATCGTGGCTTTGTTCATCAGGTAGCCGCCCGTCCAAAAGCCGCCGCCAAGGGCAAGGCTCTGTTCGACGATGACCGTGCGAAATCCCATCTCAGCCAGGTCATGGGCGCAGATCAAGCCGGAAGGCCCGGCGCCGACAATGATCACATCGCTCTCGATGAGCTGGTCGAACTCTTTATAGTATTCACGCGCGATTTGTCTTGTGATGTCGCGCTCGCGTAATGGGGCTGGTTTTGGTTTTGCCATGGGGAACTCCTACCGGTAAATTTCTGCCCCGGTTTTCTTGAACTCTTCCGCCTTTTCCTTCATGCCGATTTGAATCGCTGTCTGTTCATCCACTTGTAATTGTGCGGCATAGTCGCGGACATCCTGCGTGATTTTCATCGAGCAGAAGTGAGGGCCGCACATGGAGCAGAAGTGCGAGACTTTGGCGGCATTATCCGGCAAGGTCTCGTCGTGGAAGAGTTTTGCCGTATCCGGGTCGAGCGAAAGATTGAACTGATCTTCCCAGCGAAACTCGAAGCGGGCTTTTGAAAGCGCGTTGTCTCTGATCTGCGCGCCCGGGTGGCCCTTAGCGAGGTCCGCCGCGTGGGCAGCGATTTTGTAGGTGATGACGCCGGTTTTTACATCTTCCCGGTCAGGGAGGCCCAGGTGTTCCTTAGGCGTCACATAGCAGAGCATTGCACAGCCGAACCACCCGATCATGGCTGCGCCGATGCCAGAGGTGATGTGATCGTATCCCGGTGCGATGTCAGTCGTGAGCGGTCCCAACGTATAGAAGGGCGCTTCCTGGCAGGCCTTCAGCTGTTTCTCCATGTTGACCTGGATCATGTGCATGGGCACGTGGCCCGGCCCTTCGATCATGACCTGGACGTCATGGCGCCAGCCAATCTTGGTGAGTTCACCCAATGTTTCTAGCTCGGCGAATTGTGCTTCATCGTTGGCGTCTGCAATGGAGCCTGGGCGCAACCCATCGCCTAAACTGAACGACACGTCGTAGGCCTTCATGATCTCGCAGATGTCTTCGAAGTGGGTAAAGGTGAAGTTTTCTTGATGGTGAGCCAGGCACCACTTCGCATGGATCGCTCCGCCGCGGGATACGATGCCGGTCATGCGTTTGGCGGTCATTGGCACGTAGGCCAAGCGGACACCAGCGTGGATGGTGAAGTAGTCGACTCCTTGCTCGGCCTGCTCGATCAATGTGTCGCGAAATAGTTCCCAGGTCAGGTCTTCGGCCTTGCCCCCGACTTTTTCCAGTGCTTGATAGATCGGCACAGTGCCGATGGGTACCGGTGAATTACGAATGATCCATTCGCGGGTCTCGTGGATGTTCTTGCCGGTGGAGAGGTCCATCACTGTGTCGGCGCCCCATCGAATGGACCAGATCATCTTCTCGACTTCTTCTTCGATGGAGGAGGCGACCGCGGAGTTGCCGATGTTGGAGTTGATCTTCACCAGAAAGTTGCGGCCGATGATCATCGGTTCGCTTTCCGGATGGTTGATGTTGGCCGGGATGATCGCGCGGCCACGGGCGACTTCATCGCGGACAAATTCCGGCGTGATGACGGAGGGGATGCTGGCGCCCCACGACTGGCCTGGGTGTTGCGTGACCCCACTGCCGTGCCCATTCCGTGAGGCCAGTTCGCGTGCTACTTCGCGAGATTGGTTCTCCCGGATTGCGATGAACTCCATTTCCGGTGTGACAATGCCTTGTCTGGCGTAGTAGATCTGGGTCACGTTCATGCCGGGTTTTGCCCGCAGCGGCTTGCGAATGTGTTGAAACCGGAGCTCGTCCAGCTTGGGATCAGCCGCGCGCAGGCGGCCATACTGCGAGGAGATATCAGGGAGCTCGACCACATCGTTCCTGCCGATTACCCAGTCCTGTCGATAGGGCGCCAATCCAGTCCGTGCGTCGATCTTGACGTCTGGGTCTGTATAGGGGCCGGAGGTATCGTAGATCGTGATCGGTTCATTGACGATGGCCGCGCCCCCATTCATCGACTTGGTGGCGGTCAGGCCGATCTCTCTCATCGGGACCCGCACGCCTGCCTGTGCCCCTTGCACGTATACTTTACGCGAGGCAGGGAACGGCGTGGTCGTCAAGGCTGATCCGGCAGACCTGTGTCCGTTACCAGTTGCATTTCCATTGCCGTTTGTATGGTCGCTCATGAGGAGATCCTTTCTCCAAAACGTGAACTGTGCGCAGTCGTCAAAAATAAAAAAACCGCACCACTAGCGGGGGGTGCGGCAGAGAGACCAACTGTTCCGGTTGTTCTCGCTTCCCTACGCTGGTATTACCCAGGTCAGGTTCTGAGGGTCGTCCGTTTGGGTGGACTCTCAGCCGTGTGGCTCCCCTAGCTTCGACATGGAATCGTATCGCCGGCGTTTTGCGTTGTCAACGGGGTATTAGGCCTAGCAGGATGCTGAAAAAGTCTGCCAGCGGCGTTCTCGCCGCGCTCAGAGGCTCAACGTACCGAAGCGTACGCCTCGCCTCTTCGCTTGTTGCGGCCTTGCTGGACAGCCTTTTTGAGCATCCTGCGCGCGGTTCTCCTATTTTGTCCTAGCCCGCATGATTCATGAGCGCATCTGCCGCAATTGCCAATGTGTGAGCGAGAGGCGCGGGGCCAGAGCCTAGGGGCGACTGGAAGGAACATCTTTCCTCTCGCCTCGTGCCACTCGACCCTCGCCTGACTTCTTATGCGATTTCGCGATGAATCGTCATTAATCATGCAGATGAGCCGATTTCGAGCGATCATTGCTCCGAGCGGTTTCCCGCCTTCGTAGGGCTTGATAGCAGGTTGGGCAGGGTATATAAAGATCGCGTACCGCGATTGAGACTCAGCTGATAGTACGTACTTAACGCAAAGTGTTGGCGCTCACCTCTCTCTCACGGAGGCCCCCATGCAACGTTCAAGCAGGCTGTTCCGACAAGGGCATCGGCTCTCAGTGCTCATCTCAGTACTCGCGTCCGTCTTGGTCCTGGCGTGTAGCACGTCCGCTCTCGCCAACGAACTGTGGGTGGCTCCTGCCGAGAGCCCTGCGAACAAAGAAGTCGGGAACTGGGCCGTGGCCCATCTGGATCCTCTGGGTAGGCGGACCCACTTTGGCTTTCATGTGCCTGCCGGCATAACCTCGTTCACCAAGGCGGTGGTCGTGCTGATCCCTCCCACCACCGGCACCCTCACGTACAACCTAAACATCTCGGTGGCGAAGAGCGCTGAAAGCCAGAATGCCTTTCACCAACAGCTCCTTGGGTTGACCTCTGTGGTCACAGCGGGCTCGCTGACCGAGATTGATGTGACCTCGATTGTCCCTGGCACCTTGGTCGTTCCAGGTGGCACCTACGTGAGTCTCACTTTTGGGACGCCGGGAACGACCCAAGTGCTGGGCATGCGTTTTGAGTACGAAGGCCCGCAGAATCTGTTCGGAACCGGCACGAACTGGGCGGTTGCAGGCATTCCAAGCATTAACCGCCAATGCTTTCTCGGCGAGATCATGCTGAGCGCAGGAACCGTCACCCTCGGTGTTCCGGCTTCTGGGCAGCTGTTCCTGATCAGCCAGAATACAGCGCTCTTCTCGTTGCTGGGCACGACCTATGGCGGCGACGGGGTTACCACCTTCGCGCTTCCCGATCTGCGCGGCGCGGCGCCCAACAAGCTCACGTACAGCATTTGTGACCAAGGGGTTTTCCCTATCCGACGATAGTCAGCCTGATCCGGAGGAAGAATCACTCGCTCCCCTGGTCTGTTCACCCGATTCATCCACCGCTTTCACGGGCAACGGGAAGTGGGGTCGGAATGAGCATGCCGCGGAGACACCTACCGATAAGGAATGGGCCGTCACCGTCGATGTCGCTAGCAGCGTGCTCCCACAAGGGAAGACCGCCTTGTTCCTTTGCTGGTGCGCACGCGGTGGCATGAATGCGGATCGGTATTGAGGCTTGGGTGGAAGGACGAAACGCGCGGGAAAAGGGAGAAAGGCAAGAGTCGAGAGTACAGAAGGGACTGCAACAGCACGCAGCGGCCAGGGAGAGTAGCTCCCTGGCCGCCTGCCTTAAGTAAACGCCATTTGTGTGTCACCGTTCTTGCAAAACTGTTCGACGTGCAACCGGCACGCCATCCACGAATAATGGGCGTCATCATCCTGGAACGATTGACTTTGCCGGAGGTGACGCATGGGAGAGAAATCGGCTGTTCTCAGACTGCTTGAGCAGTTGCCGGAGGAGACCACGCTGGAAGAGATTCAGTATCACTTGTACGTGCTTCACAAGATCAGAGCGGGGCAAGGCGCTGTCGACGGAGGGCGCGTGATCCCGCACGAGGATGTGATGCGTGAGCCGGCGGGATGGCTCGCGTAGTCTAGTCGTTCGTTGCGCGCGACGAACTCAAAGGGCTGGTGTTCTTTCTCAAGACGGATTCCCCTGGCTATGCCCAGACCTTCGGATAGCACATCCAACAGCGCGTCGAGCAATTACACCATTTCCCCGAATCCGGCCGGAAGATTCCAGAAGATAAAAGTGGGACGTGTCGGGAGCTGATTGTCGGGAACTACCGGGTTGTCTATCGAGTGGACGAGGACACGGTCACCATCTGTCACGCTCATCCACGGTGCGCGTATGCTTCGTTTGTAGGCACCCCACTCATCCCACCTCGCAGGCAGTGAAGCATGCCCTCGTTTGATCTGCATCTACGCTTCCGAAACCCAACGGCCCAGGGCTCTACCCCACCCAGCCTCCCCTTACAAAGGGGAGGCGAAGATTGATTCAGCCGCTATCAGAAGTAGAGGCTTGGGAGCGACTTGCTGCAGCAAAGTCGTGCCACATTGTGCGCGTCCAACGAGCCCCTTCCTTTTCTCTCCCCATCCCTGTGGCCGGCCTCTGCTCTAGCAGGATGCTTAGAAAAAGTCCTCCAGCTATCCGGAAGGTTGAGTTTAAGGCTGAGGCTGAGGTGAAGAACGTCAGGTCTTCGCTCAACCTTGACCTCAGCCTAACCTAACCTGCTTCATTGATTGTCAGAGAGCCCTAACGTAGAATAATACGTTACGCTATTTCGAGAAGGAGCCTATGCAGACCGTCTCGACGTTTCCAAAACCGATCACGGACTATCAACAACTGTCTGCGGAGGAGTTATTTCACCGGACGGTTGAGGCTAAACGTGTGCTCGGCGACCGGGTCATGATCCTAGGCCATAATTATCAACGGGATGAAGTCATCGAACACGCAGACTTTCGCGGGGATTCTCTCCTGCTCTCGAAACTGGCAGCCGAGCGGTCAGAGCGGCCCTATATCGTCTTTTGCGGCGTGCACTTCATGGCCGAGACCGCCGACATCCTGAGCCGTTCCAAGCAAACGGTGATCCTCCCGGACATGGCAGCAGGCTGCTCCATGGCGGACATGGCGGCTATCGAACAGGGCGATCAATGTTGGGAGACGCTGGGACGAATCCTTCCCGTGGAAGAGACCGTCATGCCCGCGGTCTATGTGAACTCTGCCGCGGTGCTCAAAGCCTTTTGCGGCGAACATGGCGGGATTACCTGCACGTCCTCCAACGCGAAGGCGGTGATGGAATGGTCCTGGGCAAGGCGGGAGAAAATTCTCTTCTTCCCGGACGAGCACTTGGGCCGCAATACGGCCAACAAGATGGGGATGCCGCGAGAAGAAATGATCGTCTGGGACCCCTATCAACCCAATGGGGGGAATACGCGTGAGGCGATCAAGCACGCGAAGCTGATTCTTTGGAAAGGCCACTGTAGTGTGCACCAGATGTTCCAGCCCGTGCATGTGGACAATTTCCGCAAGCAGTTTCCGGATGGGAAGGTGATCGTCCATCCCGAATGTCATGAGGATGTCGTCAATAAGGCAGACCTGTCCGGGTCCACGGAATTGATTATCCGCACGGTGACGGCGGCGCCGGCCGGGACGGTCTGGGCGGTGGGAACTGAATTGAATCTGGTTAATCGATTGAAGCGTGATCTTACCGATAAGAAGGTCTTCTTCCTCTCCTCCACGGTCTGCCAATGCGCGACGATGTTCCGGATCGATGGAGCCCATCTTTGCTGGGCGATGGAAAACCTTGCCGAGGGCCACGTCGTGAACCATATCGTCGTGCCGGACGATGAGAAGCATTGGGCGAAGATCGCTCTTGACCGTATGATGGCAGTCAGTTAGCTGATAGGCGAGCGGCAAGTGGCCAGAGGCAAGGTTCGGATCAAAGATACGATTGAGGTTGCTACCGGTTCCTCCCTCCTGTAAATTTCCCCCTCGCCCCGTGCCGCTAGCCCCTAGCCCTGGGTAGTTGGATTAGACTGATGGACTACAAGGCCACACTCAATCTCCCCAAAACTGATTTCCCGATGAAGGCGAACCTCCCGCAGCGGGAGCCTGAACTCCTGGCCTCGTGGGAAAAGGAGCGGTTGTACGAACAGATTCAGGAGGCGGGGAAAGGCCGGCCACTGTACGTCTTGCACGATGGGCCTCCCTACGCCAATGGCCGCATTCATATCGGTCACGCGCTGAACAAGATCCTCAAAGACATCATCATCAAGTCGAAGACGATGGCGGGCTACCAGGTGCCCTATCTGCCGGGGTGGGATTGCCATGGCCTTCCGATCGAACATCAAGTTCTCAAGGAGCTCGGCGACAAAAAAAAGACGCTCGATACTCCGGCCATCCGCCGACTCTGTCGGGAGTATGCGGAGAAGTTTTACATGATTCAGCGTGAGGAGTTTCAGCGGCTGGGCATCTTGGGCGATTGGCAGCATCCCTATCTCACGATGAATCCCGGCTATGAGGCCACGATCATTCGCGAGTTCGGTAAATTCGTGGAGCGGGGCGGTGTCTATAAGGGACTGAAGCCGGTGCTCTGGTGCACGGCGGACCAAACTGCCCTTGCCGAGGCGGAAGTCGAATACGAAGATCACACCTCTCCCTCGATCTATGTGAAATTTCCGTTGGTCACGTCGCCCACGGTGCTTAGTCAGACCTTCCCCGGCATCTCGTTCCCCCTCGGCATCAAGTCGGTCTCCGTCGTCATCTGGACGACTACCCCATGGACCCTCCCGGCCAATCAAGCGGTCTGTCTCCATGGAGAAATCGACTATGCGTTTGTCCAGGTCGGTGAGGAAGTGCTGATCGTGGCGGAGAAGCTTCTTGAGAGCGTGACGAAGGCCTGCAAACTCGAAGGGGCGCGAGTGTTCGGGGTGAAAAAGGGGCGCGAAGGATTCGAAGGGATCGAGACGCAGCGTCCTCTGACCACCGGCCTGTCACCGATTTTACTTGGTGACTTCGTGACCCTCGATCAGGGGACCGGCTGTGTCCACATTGCGCCGGGTCACGGCATGGAAGACTATATTCTCGTCCTTGCGCACAATGCCAAGGCGTCAGCGGGAGAAAAGTTGGAGATTCTGGCGCCGGTCGACAACGGCGGGCGGTTTACCAACGTCGTGAAGGAATTTGCCGGTCAGCATGTGTTGAAGGCGAACCCGAAGATCGTGGAGTTCCTGCAGGCCAACGGACGTTTGCTGGGCCATGGGTCGTTGAATCACTCCTATCCGCACTGTTGGCGTTGCAAGAATCCCGTCATCTTCCGCGCCACCGAACAGTGGTTCGTGTCGATGGAGACGAACGAGCTTCGGAAAGAAGCACTGGCGGAGATCGAACGGGTCCGATGGATTCCAGCGTATGGCCGTGATCGGATCAACGGGATGATCGAGAACCGGCCCGATTGGTGCTTGTCACGTCAGCGGGTTTGGGGCGTGCCGATTCCCGGTTTCACCTGTATCGGGTGCCGATCTGTCCTGGCCGATCCGACCGTGATCGAACACCTTGCGACGTTGATGGAATCCAAGGGGGCCGATGTGTGGTTCGAGCAATCAGCTGCCGATCTGTTGCCCAAGGGCACGATCTGTTCGAAATGCGGCGGGACTGATTTCGAGAAGGAACGGGATATTCTCGACGTCTGGTTCGAGTCAGGAGTCAGTTACGCCGCGGTGTTGAAAGCACGGAAGTGGTGGCCGGCCGATCTCTATCTCGAAGGGTCGGATCAGCATCGGGGCTGGTT